>Ga0224556_1000091_pt1 | contig 18049 bp, 16 predicted proteins | sample 714S315metaG_FD_183007 | JGI IMG/M metagenome (GOLD analysis project Ga0224556, IMG submission 183007) | Peat soil microbial communities from Stordalen Mire, Sweden - 717 S3 1-5 | ecosystem: Environmental > Terrestrial > Soil > Wetlands > Peat | place: Sweden: Norrbotten County, Stordalen Mire...
GGTGAACACAACCCCGCCGCCGGCGTCGGATCCCCGACTCTGCGCGTCGTCGTCGTTGCATATCACTGAGCGGATGATGTTAACAGAGATTTTGGAAAGCGGGGAGGAATTTCCTCCTGCGTCACTCCCGCGAAGATGCTCGGTTACCCCCGATCCGGGCGATCCGAAATTCCCTTGATCTTCCTTAACCCTTGGGGCTAACATCAATTCTCTAACTATAACTCTTGCGCCAGAGGCGGGTGTCTGCGCAAACAGGAAATCCGCCGCTGGCCAGATCGGCCCTCGGCAAACCGGGCGCATCGGGCCGACCGTACTTAATAATCCCGTGACTGTCCGAGACGAGGCGGTTATTAGTCTGAATCCGGAGATTGATGATCTAGTACCATCGGAGGCCTCGCTGCGGGACTCCGTTTCCGCCTCGGCCCCTGAGTCTTCCTTCCCCAAAGTCTTACGCCGACGTCTCGATGATTTCTTTTCAGACGGGAGCATTTCTCCTAAGGCCGACCTCGCAATGTGGGTGAAAATCGCCCTGGGGTCGGCGGTACTGGCGGGCAGCTGGATTGCTCTTTACACCTTCAAGCCGGATTCATGGAAGTTCATCGGCCTCTACCTTATCAATGCCATCGCGCAGACGTTCCTTTTGCTGAACATCGCGCACGACAGCAACCACAACGCCATCTCGTCGGTGCGATCGGTAAACAAAGCCCTGAATTATGTTTTCGATGTTTGTGGAATCAACTCCTACATGTGGCGGATCCTCCATCATCGCGGCCACCACTCCTGCATCAATCTCCACGGCGAAGACGACGCGCTTACCGGACGCGGCGTCCTAAGGTTTACGCCCTACGAACCTCGGACGCGCCTCCAGCGGTTCCAGCATATTTATGCGCTGCTGATGTACGCGGTGTTTTCCCTTGATTATGTGTTCGTGAGAGACTTCGAGTGCTTCTTCTTCCCGTCCCACGATTATCTGAAACGCACGAAGCATCCGGCGCGGGAATACGTTATTCTCTTTGCCGGCAAAGCCTTTTATCTGACCTACATGCTGATTTTGCCCGTCGTGTTGTTGGGGAAGTCGCCGCTGCTGGTCGCTTTGGCTTTCTTGCTTTCCCATTTAATCATCGGTTTGAGCGTAGCGCTCGTATTCCAGACAACGCACGTGATCGACAGCACCTACTTCCCCGCAGACCGCAACGAGTTTGACAACTGGATCTATCACATCTTCGCAACCACGGCCGACTACGCGACCGAAACCCCGCTTGTCGGTTGGCTCGTCGGCGGCCTCAACCACCATATCGTCCATCATCTCTGCCCTTTTGTGTGCCACACTCACTATGCTCCGCTGACCCGGATCGTGAAACAGACTGCCGAGGAATATGGCATCCCCTATCGACAACATCCCACGATGACTCAGGCGATCAAACATCATCTACTGCTCTTGAAACAGTTGGGAAACGACGATCATGTTTCTCATCTTCAGCGCCTGGATAGCGAGGCGTGACCTTGCCGCAAAGCGTACCCGCCGTCTCCCGCTCCCGTTCCTTCATGGATTCGCGCGCCATGGCCCGCAATCCCGTGCAGGTTCTCACCAAGTACAGCGAACTCCACGACGAAACCTTCCGGTTTTATTTCGGCGGCGTCAAAGAGGCCATTGTCACCATCAATCCCGTCGTCATTCAGCATGTGCTGAAGACCAATTCGGAGAACTACTACAAGTCCGAAATCCAAAAGAAGCGGATGGGTCATTTCCTGGGCAAGGGTCTTCTCACCACTGAGGGCGAAGCCTGGCGCACGCAACGTCGCCTCATCCAGACGGGTTTTGAGCGCAAGCAACTCGAAGTTCTGTCCTCCATCATGCGCGACTCCCTCGCCGATTCGCTGCGGGACTTCGACCAACAGGCCCGGCTCGGCCCGGTCGATATCTACCCCCTCATGATGAAGATTACCTTCGCGATGGTCGGTCGATCTCTGTTTGGCGCCCGCTTGAAGGAAGAAGACATCGACCTCATCAGCCTGGCCATTTCGACCGTCCAGGAATTTATGGTTCGGCAAACCATTCAGCCCTATCTGAATCCCTGGTTTGCCGTGTCGGGCGAACTGCGCAAGCATTGGGACCTGCGATCCCGCGCGTTCGGCGTGCTGGACGAATACCTCCAGCGCCGCCGAAAAGAGGCGCCAGGCCACGATCTACTGCAGATCCTGATGGACGCTCGCTACAGCGATGGCCACGGCGTGCCCGACGATTTGATCCTCAGCGAAAGCATGCAACTGCTGGTCGCCGGCCATGAAACTTCTTCGAATGCCTTATCGTGGCTTCTCTATCTGCTTAGCTCGCGCCCTGATTGTGTCGACCGGATACGCGACGAGTTCGATTCCGTGCTCGGCGAAAGACCTCTCAGTTTCTCTGACGTTTCGAAGTTCGAGTTTACGACCCAGGTGATCATGGAAGCTCTGCGCCTCTATCCGCCGTTCTGGATGGTTGACCGCATGGCTCTCGCAGACGACCGTGCCGGAGATGTCACCATACCCCGCGGCTCGACAGTCGTGGTGTTCATTTACGGCGTGCACCATTCGCCGCAGTACTGGGAGAACCCTGAGAGTTTCGAGCCGGAACGCTTCTCCAAAGCGAAAGAGAAGCTGCACACCCCCTTCGCCCATTTACCCTTCGGAGCCGGCCCTCGAGGTTGTATCGGCGGCAACTACGCCATGCTGCAGATCCTCATGATTCTCAGTGTGCTGCTCAGAAAATACGATTTCTCTCTCGTTCCAGGCCAGACCATCGAAGCGCGCCCCATGGTCATCTTGCGACCCGAACACGGAATCCGCATGACCTTCACCCAGGCTATCCCACGCGGCGCCGTCAGACCATCCGAAGTCTCAGCCTGAGTTCGACTCTCCCACACACCTCTGTCATCCTGAGCGTAGCCGTTCTTCAGGCGTAACGAAGAGCCTCCCTGAGCCGGATGGCGAAGGGATCGGGCCCGCGGATTTTAAGTCCAACCCATTCATTTTCCAAACGACACAGACCCGAAGTCATCCACTTTTGTAGCTGGAATACCGCCCCTTGTACCACTCGATCGGTTCGAGAGGCATCGACCTCGGCGTCCCGTAGTCCAGCGGGCCCACAGGCCGGTAGTTTTCCGCCCAGTCCAGCATCTTCTGCACAGCGTCCCGGGCGGCGTTCATTTGGGCTTCGTACTCAGCTTTTTGACGGTCCGAAATGGAGTCTTTCACCCGCTCGTCGTCGACCTCCTCAACACCCAGGAGCGCCGAATTCAGAGTAGTGTCCCAAGTGTGCATGTCCCAAACATTAGGCAGGGCCACGTGCCGTAGCTCGTTTTGAACTGCCTTCGTCATGAAAAACCCGCTATCGTTCTGCACGACGAGTCTGAGATCGTTGGAATACTTGCTGCCCAAGCTACCCTGCCTCTGCTTCAACTTTATGTTCTGGCCGCGAATCCACTGCGCCCAAATCTCCCGTTCGTAGTTGATATTCAGATCCGATTTTATTCTGGGCGGGTCGTTTCCATAATAAAACCACCGTTCCGTACCGGCCCAATTGTTCCGCGCCTCGTTCAACATCCTCGCGATCATCTTCATGCCCGCCTGGACCTGTTCCCTGTCCGACTTTCCCTGCAGCGGGGACTGTTCTTTGAAAAGCCGTGCCAGGATCTTGTCGCCGAATCCCGCGTCTTCGCGGACCGTGTTCGCAAGGTCCATAACCTGCGACTTCGCCGCCCCCTGCGCGTCATAGAGCGATCGCATTAGCCCGGTGCGAAACGATTCCCAGCTCAGTGCGGAGAAGTTGGTCTTCAGTTCCGGGGCGGCCTGACTCCTGGGCTTTACAGCCGCTTGGCCAAAACCTAAAAGGAAACTCGCAACGCCCTTTGTCGATTCTCCCAGCACCGTATTGGCCACATCATTCTTAACTTTTGTGGAGACAGCCTGGGAGATAAGGGTTTGATACGGCGCTCCCAAGGCGTTCATGGCCCAGACTTCTTTCGTCTGCGTTTCGATGCGCTGGGCGGAGGTGATTTTGGGAGCCCAATTGATCTTAACCATGGCGCCCAGCCACGATATGGCAGGACCGGCGACCATGCTCAACACCAGCATGGCCATTCCGTAAGCTTGCTCCCGCGCAGCTTGAATCTCGGCATTGGCGTCCACCAAGGTATCCTTGACCGTATCCGAGGCGGTGTTGGCCGCGTCTACTACGTCTTCGATATACAGCTTCCAGGCCTCGATCTGGTCCTGGTATTCCGTGATCAGATTGGTTGTAAGCAGCTGTAGCAGATACTCCTTCAGCTCATACCCAGCCATAAATACCTCTCTCTGTACGTTCGTGCTCCAGGTCAAACACTCCGGTGCCGCGCGGCGAATCAAACCGATTCGTAGTCAGCCCAAAAGCTTCCGGTTTATAAAGTTTGGCGACGCGGACGGGCAGGTCACCCTAAAGCACCCCACAACGTCCTGGTTGATTCAGTTCCGCCGCCGTCCCACCGGGCCCCCTTCAGCCTTTGGGCTGGCTCCTCTACATGGCGCGATACTGGCCTAGCAGCCACTCTTCGACAATAGGCGGCGTCTTAAAATTGCCTTAATTTTCCATGAACGCTGTACTGCCGGAAAGGAACGCTTCGCTAAAGCTGGAGTTCAGCGGTTATAGAATTGCCTCGAGACGATCTCGAAGTCGTTCTGGCCTTCTCCGGGCGCCGCGCCCAGGATGAGTTTGTCGCCGGCCGTCACGTTAAATGAGATGGTGTAGGTTTCATTCTCCGTGGAAGTAAGAGTCTGGAACTTGCATTTGAACAGTTTCAAGGTCGCAATGGCATGGTGCTTCAGTGTCGTTTTCTGGATCCAGGTTATTGGGAGTGGGCCATCCCAATCGACTTCGATGGCTTCGAGGGTCTCTTCGCTATAGACCCGAACGGCAATGCCGATATTGGCGTTGTGTCGTTCCGAAGTGGCGTAGTTCAGGATCTGGTGGACGAAGTTCGCGCTGAACTCGGCGGGAACAAGGGCGGCGAAAGCGTCATGAGCCGCGATCTCGTTCAGCGCATGCAGGACCTGGTCGTCGGTTCCGGGGACCTCTCCCTTAAGCCCGGTGGGGACGAAAGAAACGCGGTCTGTGGTAAAGCCGTCGACGAAATAGCTGGTGTTGGTGTCGTTGGGCACATAGATTAGGACCCAGTAACGGACCATGGTCGTCTCCTTAAGTAGAGTGGTGCGCAGTTCCCCTCAAATCAAACGCCTCCAGACCTCCCTGAACAAGCCGCCCACGGTTGCTCCGGCCCCAACCCAAGAACCAACTCCTAACGCTCTCCACTGCCGGGTCGACGCTGGGGGAAGACAATCCCACCGACACTTTGGCGTAGATCATAGAAAACACCTCCACAGGCGGACCGCTGCCGGCTACACTGGAAAAACTGTGGTCGACGATCGACGAATCCTGAAAATTCAGCTGGAGAGACTTGTCTCCCTGCGGACTAACAAAGTCGATCGTCGCCGCTTGCATCGTTCCAGTGGCGGAAAGTTTGCTCAGCATCACAGACGTCGAATCTCCCTTTCGGGTGCAGGATATCTCGACCTCTGGACGATCCCTCCGATCGCCGGTTCCCCCCCGAACCGAACATCCGTCCAATTCAATCCAGCCTTTATGCTCCTTGTCCTTGCTCTCCCCAATGACTCCCGCCAAATTTAGGTAGATCGGCATTTTCCCGCCTTCCTTGGTCGTCGGATACTCTGCGATGCGACATCAAGATCGATACCGATAGATTTGACCAACACCCTGAACCCCAGAGGCTGTAGCCTGTCGCAACTGAAGGAAATTGCCAATAGCCCGGCGCTGAATCGCTGCTTAATTTTCTATGAATTTCTAAATGATTGATGCCAAATGAGATGCGCGGAAAATGGCCGACCGGGGTAGAATCAAGGGCTTGGCGCGAGGCGATCTTTCGCCCTTTCGATCACCCCCTATGTCCATTCCGTCACCACAACGATTCCTCTTTGGCGACGGCTACGAGCTCGATCTCGGGGCTTACGAATTGCGGCGCGATGGACGCGCCCTCAAACTACCGCGGATTCCGATGGACGTGTTGAAGCTCTTGCTCGAGCAGCGCGGGAATCTGGTTACGCGCGATCAAATCATCGCCCGCATCTGGGGAACGGAGGTGTTCGTCGACACCGACAACAGCATCAATGCGGCCGTCCGCAAGATTCGCCAGGTCTTAAGGGATGACGCCGACGAACCGCAATTCATTCAGACCGTTCCGGCCAAAGGCTATCGATTTGTCGCCGCCGTCACGGAAATTGTGCTAACTGAGGGGAACGAAGTCATCGCGGAAACCGCAGCCGCGGCCGGAGTACTGCGAACGCCCGAGGGCGCCAGCCCAGACGAAATCAGCCCAGACCATGCCACCCCGGCGGCTGTCAGTGAGTCCCCTGCGCCGACTAAAGCCTGGGGATTGCGGACATGGGCAATCGGTTCGGCAATTGCGCTCCTGGTGGCGACTGCAATAGGTATCTATTCAGGCTGGTCCCACCGCCCGGCCAGCGTGCCGCCTCCAACCAGAGTTCTGCTCGCGGTTCTTCCCTTCGAGAACCTCACCGGCGACCCTGGACAAGAGTACTTCAGCGATGGCCTGACCGAAGAGATGATCACCGAACTCGGACGGCTCGACCCCGAGCATCTGGGAGTGATCGGTCGCACCTCGGTCATGTTGTACAAGCAGAATCCAAAGCCGTTGGACCAGATCGGCCGCGAACTGGGCGTGCAGTACGTGCTTGAAGGTAGCGTCCGCCGCGATTCTGGCAATGTAAGAATCACGGCCCAGCTGATTCAGGTCAAAGACCAGACCCACGTCTGGGCCCGACAGTACGATCGCGAGCTAAAGAATCTGCTGGACGTGCAGGCCGAGATCGCGCAGGAAGTCACCGATGAAATTACGCTTACACTCGGCGATCGGCGTGCGGCGACCGCGGCAAACCACTCCGCCGTCACACATGCTGTCACTTCGTATGAGGTCTACGATCTTTATCTGGAAGGCCGCTACTTTTGGAATAAGAGAACGGAGACGGGATTCAAACAAGCCGCCGAGTACTTCCAGCAAGCCATAGCCAAAGATCCCAACTACGCCCCAGCCTATGCCGGCCTGGCCGACACTTTTGGATTGATGAGCACCTGGTCTATGGCTCCTCAAGGTGAGTTCATGCCCAAAGCGCGGGCAGCGGCGCTCAAGGCGCTCGAACTCGACGAGACCCTGGCGGAAGCGCACACCTCCCTGGCCTTGATTGCCGAGAACTACGACTACGACTGGGGGACAGCGGAGAAGGAATTCCGCCGGGCCATCCAACTCAACCCCGACTACCCGACCGCTCATCAGTGGTACGCCGAATGTCTTGCCTGGCAAGGTCGTTTTGATGAAGCCTTCGCAGAAAGTGAGCGCGCCCGGCAACTGGACCCGATGTCGCTCATCATTGCCAGTGACCACTTAAAGATTCTTTATTACTCGCGCCAGTATGAGCGCGCCATTACTCAGAGCCAGGCCGTAGACGCGATGTCGGGCTCGGCCTCTGGAAACGGAATTGATTGCTATTCGCATATACAACAAGGCAAGTTCGCAGAGGCGCTCACGGAAATCCAGGGCTCGGAAGACGACCCACTGGTATGGGCGATCAGAGCGTACTTGTATCGCCGTTGGCACCGGGAAAAGCAACTTCAACATGCACTAGCAAAATTTGAACAGCTTGCTCCCAAACTTGGCTTCGCGCGAACGAAAGTATCCCTGTTGGCCTATTCTGGATCGAGCGAAGACAAGGATAAGGACAGGCTTCTTGTTCTCTTGCGAGAAGCATATGCGCAACGCTCCCCCGCTCTTACCCAGATCAAGGTGGATCCGCAGTACGATCCGCTGCGCAGCGACTCCCGTTTCCACGAATTGCTTCGCCAGGTGGGCTTCGCCGACGAGCAGCGCAATCGCAACCAACAGTAGCAGTCCAATACTCGCTCATGCGAGTAGACAGAATAATTCTCGCTTGGCATGCACGCTATCGCCACCCGCGTGAAAGCCGTTGACTTCAATGGGCAACTTTTGCTGTACTTGTCTGGTTAACCACGGTGAAGGAGTTCACCGCCAACCGCTGTCCCAATTCTTAAGCCGGAACAGCTGATGACTCCTGACAAGCGGATCGTTTTGTCACGGAATCATAGTGCCGGCACATCCGCAAAAATACTCGAGGTGGCGCTGCATGGAGAACATGTGGGTAATGGCCGCTGTTTGGGTCGGCCCCGCATCGATTGCGACCGCTAGCAACCACACTCAGGGAAAAACCTTGGCTTCGCGATATTTGCATAAAGCTGTAGATGAATGGGAAAGGAGCAGAGCCACTTGCTGAAATATCTATTCGTTGGCATCGGAGGCTGTCTGGGGTCGATTCTGCGCTTTTGGCTGGGCAGTTACATCGGCAGCAAAATGGGAACTCGCTTTCCCTACGGAACACTCGTGATCAACGTTACGGGATCCTTTCTTGTTGGTCTCGTCTTTGCTTTGCTGACCGCGAGAACCAATTGGAGTCCCAATTGGCGATACCTGATTCCAATTGGCTTCATCGGAGGCTACACAACTTTTTCCAGCTTCGAGTATGAGACGCTGCGGACGATTCAGGATGGCCAGATTGGCCTCGGGCTTCTCTACGTAGCAACGAGTGTGGTTGTCGGGTTCGTTGCGGTTTGGGGAGGCATGATCGCAGGAAGGGCAATCGCGTGAAAGCTGACGCTACACAGACAAGCGTAAGTCAGGCGCTCACCAAAGCCTGGACCACGCTGGGAAACTAAAGGAATTTGTCCAGAAGGGACTCGAATGTCAGGAGGACAATATGCTCACAGCCGGACCAGGTAAAAAGGTCGGCATTTACGTCGCCGAAGACCAGCACTACCACGGGAGCGCCGCCTATGCCGCGATTCTGGATTTTCTTTTTTTTCACGGTGTGTCTGGCGCGACGGTGACGCGCGGTATCGCTGGATTCGGCGCAGATCATCATCTTCACACGACCAGTCTTGTGGACTTGGCAGTCCATCTACCTGTGAAGATCGAGTTCATCGAAACCGCGGAAAAGGTCGCTGAGTTGTTGCCCAAACTGCAAGCCATGGCAGGTACCGGGCTAATCGAGATGCACGACACTACGATTGTCAAACCTGCCGAGAACAAGCAAAAGGGGGCGGAGCCGGAGAAACCCGCATTAAAGCGCGAGGGCAAAGCCAAAATGATGCGAATCTACATCGGCGAAAACGACAAGTGGAATGGCAAGCCCCTGCATGAGGCCATTGTCAACGGCCTGCGATCGAATGATATTGCCGGCGTCACAGTTTATCGTGGAATTCTCGGCTATGGCGCCAATCGAAGAGTTCACAAAGACGCCGCGCTCAGTCTGTCTCATGATCGCCCCATCCTGCTGTCAGTGGTGGACACCGAGGACAAACTGAAGGCGTTCATGCCCATTCTCGATCAAATGGTGCAACAGGGCTTGGTCGTGCTGTCTGACGTGGACATTATCAAGTACGCGCATAACATATGATAAAGCCGGGAAACGGCAGGAGGCGCGGATATGAAGCTCGAAGGAAAAGCCAAGCTGTTGCGCATTCATTTTGGAGAGAATGACAAGTGGCATGACAAGCCTTTGTATGAGGCGATCGTGAACAAGTGCCGTGAACTCGACATCGCGGGCGCCACCGTGTTCCGCGGGATCGAGGGCTACGGCGCGAGCTCAATCGTTCACAAGGCGCACCTGCTGCGGTCCTCGGACCGCCCCATTATGGTGTCCGTGATCGACACCGAGGAAAAACTCAAAAAATTGCTCCCCGCTCTGGATGAAATGGTAGATGAAGGACTGATTGCGATGTCTGAGGTCGAGGTGATTCGCTATGTGCACCAGGAAGGAGTGCGTTCTCCAGCGGTGTAGCAGAGATCTACCCCACCGTGGGTGCGATAATTTCGGTAACGAATCCTCCTGCAGCTTATGAAGCGCCACGTCCTCATCTACGGGTTGATCGGTGGAATCTTGATTGCTCTACTCCAGTGGACCGAGTATCAGTTCCTGGTCGTCGAACATTCCATCGAAATCTACGGCGGACTGGTCGCCGCGACCTTTGCCGTTCTTGGCATCTGGCTTGGCCTGAAGCTGACAGCAAAACGCCAGACAATTGTTGTGAGGGAGGTCTCCGTCCCTGCCGGGGGACCGTTCATCCCTGACGGAAGAAAACGTGAGGACCTCCATATCACTCGCCGAGAGCTTGAGATCCTGGAACTGATCGCCCAGGGCCTGAGCAACCGCGAAATCGCCGAGAAGCTTTTTGTGAGCGAGAGCACGGTGAAGACCCATTCCAGCCGTGTTTTCGACAAACTCGGGGCGAAACGAAGAACGCAAGCCGTGCAACTCGGCAAGGAATTCGGCCTTCTCCCCTGATTTACTCGTGCGCTTACTCGTCAACGAGCACGGTTCGCGCCAACAACCCATCCCCCAAACGAACGATTTTCCTCTCCGCCGCCAAAATCAGCCAAAAGGATGACGACACCGACCCCGCCTCACGCGGTATGTTGAGCGGCAGCTCAATACGAGCGACACGAAGTTCAGGTAATGGTGCAGTTTGAAAAAGATTCGTATCAGGGCATCGCTTCAGCGATGCCGACAAACGGCCCAAGAGCAAGCGGCTTTAGCCGCTGGGGGCTTGTCCTACGGCCGCAGCGGCTGAAGCCGGTTTCGTACCCCGCGAGCAGTCGGCATGCCTGAAGGCATGCCCTGATACGAATCTCTTTTCAAACTGCACCACTACCGAAGTTTACGAACACATGAACTTCCCAAAAAAAGGAGCCAACATGAAGTCTCTGAATTCGATGAGGATCTTTGTTGTGGGTACTCTGTCGATCGGCTTGTTTTCAAGCACTGCGCTCATTTCAACCGAATATGAACTCCCCCGGGTCTACGATGCCTCCATGCCACGTGACCAGCAGATCGCACTCGCTGAAAGCGCTGCCCCGGCCGAGGTGTCCAGCAAAGCCACAGTTTATGTTCTCGGCCCCAAAGGCTACGAGAAAGCGCGCGAAGGCACGAACGGCTTCAGCTGTTTTGTTGGCCGTCATTTCGTGAAGCCCGCAGAAACAACCCAGCCAGAAACAACAATCGAACCGCAATGCTTCGACGCCGAAGGCAGCCGCACTCTCTTGCCGGTCTACATCCACGGGGAAGAGCTGCGCGAAAGCGGCAAGTCCGAGGCAGAAATCAAGGCAGACATCGCCAACGGATATAAAGAAGGCCGTTATCAGTATCCCAGCAAACCAGGGTTCCTCTACATGATGTCGAGCCAGAACCGCTTGAGGGCGATGCCCGAACACGGCACTGGCATTTTCCCTCCGCACTTGATGTTTTATGCGCCGAACATGACCACGAAAGACATCGGGTTCGATGCCAGACCGGGCCTCGACAAGCTCGATTATCTTGGGATGACTCACCCCGGAGAAGGCGATAACCTGATCGTAGTCGTCCCAGTGGCACCCAAGTCGCCAGCTGACGCGGCTAGTCGCTGACCCCGCATGAGCATTGCGCTGGCGTGATGCGTGGAGAGGTCACGATCGGATAAAAGATCGGATAAAAGTCATTACGAGAATATGCGAAAGATCATCGTCACCTTCGGGCTGATTTCCGGCGCTATCTCGTCGCTGATGATGATCGCGGTGGTGAGCTCCGGCGGCAAGATTGGCTTCGACCGCGGCGCGATCATCAGCAACACCTCCATCGTGCTCTCGTTCTTGATGGTGTTTTTTGGCATCCGAACCTACCGGGACAACATCGGCAACGGTCAGATTACCTTTTCAAAAGCTTTTGCCGTCGGCCTCTCCATTACTTTGATATCGTGCATCGTCTATGTCATAACCTGGGAAGTGATCTACTACAACTTCCTGCCTGGCTTCTGGGACGCATACGGCGCTCATTTGGTTCAGAAGCTCACCGCCTCAGGCGCGAGCCCGGCAGCCGTCCAGGAAAAACTTCAGCAGGTCAGAAAATATAAAGAGCTGTACAAAAACCCATTCTTCAACGCAGCGCTCACGTTCATTCATCCCTTCCCGATTGGGCTCGTCATCACCCTGTTCTGCGCGTTGGTCCTGAGGCGAAAGCCGCAACCGCAGCCCGAGCAATCCCCCTTGCCGGAATCCTGAAGCTCCCCAAGAATGCCTTCGCCGACACCTTGTTCTAGATGAAGGATAGGATCGCTCAGGGACGGCAAGATGTGAAAAAATCAACTGGGGCCGCAGATAAACTTGGCTGCGACACACCACGGCGAATACAAGACGAATGTAAGCAGCCTAAAAAACACTTGCAATGTGTGTACGTTGTGGGTACATTATACATAGCGTACGCACATTGTGTGCACGCTGAGGGGGCAAAACTATGGCAACGACAGCTGCAAGAAATGATCGTATAGCTCTGCGCACAAGCACAGAGCAGAAATCATTTTTGGAGAAGGGGGCCAGCGCAACCGGGCAGAATCTCACAGAGTTTGTCTTGTCGAGTGCTCAGGAGAAAGCCGAAATGGTTTTGGCCGACCAAAACCGTTTTGTCATTTCCCCGAAGCAGTGGGATGCTTTTGTGACAGCCCTCGATAGGCCAGCGACTCTCAAAAAGAACTTGACTCGATTGATGTCTGAACCGTCAGTCCTTGAACGATAAAAACAATTCGCTTTCCGGCGTGGAGCCGCTGGCAGAGCATCACATCTGTAATACGTTCGACTGCGGAAAGCATGAATCTCTTACCGGCTGGCTGAAACGGTACGCCCTGGAATCCCAAAAAGCAAAATCAGCTCGAACGTTCATCGTTCACCGTGAGAATGCCGTCGTTGGCTACTATTCTCTTTGTGCCTCTAGCATTAACAGAAATGAAGCCAGCAAACGGGCTGCTAAAGGTCAACCCGGCCGCCCCATCCCAGCCATTTTGCTGGCAAGACTAGCGATCGATAAAAGCGAACAGGGCAAGGGACTGGGAAAAGCCTTACTCAAAGATGCATTGTCACGATCACTGAACGCTGCCAAGGAAATCGGAGCTAGGGTAATTCTCGTTCACGCGATTGATGAAGAAGCCAAGAATTTCTATAGAAAGTTTGGATTTGAAACATCCCGGGTGAACGATCTCCACCTAATGCTGTTAATGAAAGATCTAGAGAAATCTCTAAGCCCTGCACCGACCGCGTCTCGCTCTTGACTACCCGACACCTGGTTAGAAGATTTAATCTTCTTCAAAAGCTGTAGTTCCAAGAACCTGTAAGAGCTGAGGTTCAATCCGGCAGAAGCATTTTGCGGCGCAGGGCCTGGTAGCGGGGGTGGGACCGAAGACGGCCTAGTTTGGGTTCTGTGGCAAGATACAGCGCGATGGCATCGCGGTCCTCGATGGCTTTCTCATACCAGTCCAGCGCCTGTTCCACCTGTCCCAGGCCCAGGCACATGATTCCGAATACGCCGGGAGCCACGTAACCCGATTGCGCGCGCTGTTCTATTTCCTTCAGGACAGCGGTCGCCTCTTCGCTCCGGCCTGCCCGCGAATAAAGATTGCGCAGCGAAGCCAGCACCCACGGGTTTCGCTCTGAAAACCCAGCTGCCCGCTCTACGGCATCGACCGCCTTCTCGACGTTGCCTTTGAGAAAATAACCGAGCCCGAGCATCCAGTGCGAAAAATAGTAGGTCGCGTCCAACTCGAGCGCCTTCGTCGCCAGGGTGATCGCCGTGTCCGGATCATCCCGGCGATACGCATTTTCCGCCAGCCCGATCACCGCCAGATGATAGAGCGGGTCGAGCTCCGCCGCCCGGTTGAACTCGACTTCCGCTTCCTTCAAACGTCCCAGAGGTTGGAGGAAGTGCATGGCGTAACAGAAATGGACTTCGGCGACGGCCGGGCCAAGCTCCAAAGCCCGCTTCATCTCACGCTCGGCTCCTGCCCAATCGTAGTCGTAATATCCCAGCACGCTGCCCAGGTAGGCATGCGCAATCGGGAGACTTCCATCCAGCTCCAGAGCTTTCTCCAAAGCCCGTTTCGCGTCCGGCAAAATATCGCAAGGAGCAGCTAGCCCCCACACGGCTTCGATGAACAGCAAGTATCCCACCCCAGCGTATGCGAGCGCGTACTTTGGGTCGCGTGCGAGCGCCCGCTCGAAGTAATCCCTTGCGACGCGAACGCTCTCAGGATTGAGCCGGGCCGAAAGATGCCGACCCCGCAGGTAGAGATTGTAGGCCTCCAGATCCGCGGTGGGCCGGTTCAGCAGCGGCTGGCCGCTCAGCTTGAGCTTCAGGGTTTCGACGATGGCCTCCGAGATTTCATCCTGAATCGCGAACACGTCGGTCATCTCGCGGTCGTAGCGCTCCGACCAGAGGTGGTATCCGTCCGACGCCTTGATCAACTGGGCGGTCACGCGCAGGCGGCTCCCGAATTTGCGCACGCCACCTTCCAGGATGTATTCCACGTTCAGCCCCTGCGCGATGCTGCGGATGTCCTGTCCCTTGCCAACGAACGCCAGCGTCGAGGTGCGCGCCGTCACTAGCAGACCCGGAACCTTGACCAACGCATTGAGGATGTCCTCGGCCAAGCCGTCGCTGAAGTATTCATTTTCCTTGTCGCCGCTGAGATTGGAGAACGGGAGCACCGCGATCGAAGGTGGATTCGAGCCGGGAGCCGCCGCGGCTTGCTTCAGCGCCTGTTTTACCTCCGCGATGCTCTGGAACCGCTGCGCCGGCTGCTTCGCGAGGCAACCGGCGACCACGCGCGCAACCTCCGGCGGCGCCTCCGTCAGCGGCGGTGGATCTGTGTGCAGGATCGCCGCCAGGATCGAGATCGTGTTTTCGCCGCGGAATGCTTTCCGCGCGCTGAGCATCTCATACAAGACCACGCCAAAAGAGAAGATGTCCGAGCGCGCGTCCACGCTCCTGCCCTGGGCCTGCTCCGGCGACATGTAATGAACCGTCCCCAGGACGGCGTTTTCCTGCGTGAGCGTGAGCGTGACCGTTTCAGTGTCGTCGTCCTGCCCGGAACCTCCCTTGGCCGACGCTTGTGCCACGACTTTCGCCAACCCGAAATCCAAAAGCTTTATGCCGCCCTTGGTTACGAGAATGTTGGCGGGCTTCAGATCCCGGTGCACTGTTCCTCTCTGATGCGCCGCTTCCAGCGCGTCGCAGATCTGCCCGGCGTATTCCAGGGCGCGCGTCAGAGGCAGGGGACCAGGTTCAGCCGGAGACAGCAGCGGATGCCCATTCACGAATTCCAGGACAATGTAATCGGGACCGACGTCGTAGATCTGGCAGATGTTCGGGTGGTTGAGAGCGGCGACGGCGCGGGCTTCCCGTCCAAATCGTTCCGAGTACTGCTCGGTGGAAACCTTGAGAGCGACCATCCGGTCGAGGCGGGGGTCGCGAGCCTTATAAACCACACCCATCCCGCCGGCGCCGATCTGCGAGAGAATTTCGTAGGGTCCGAGCGTATCGCCGACCGATAGCGGCATAGTCCTGTTGGTCATTTTTTCGCTTCGTGACTGACATTGATTGTATATTCCAAACGCGTGGGCGAGAGAACGCAAATCCAGTTAAGCGGGTGGCTGGCGAGAACACCCAGGGAGAGACGAATGACGGGATTCCAAGCCGAAGCAGAAGCTGCTCCCCGGAAGCAGTCAGAGAACCATCAGTCAAGACTGGGCCAGCTCGGCTTCTTCACTCTTTGCGTGGTTATGTTGGTAGGTGCCGCCGTCCTGCGCTCCGCCATTACGACCCGTCTTGACGGGTTCACCATGGATGAGGCCTACCACATCGCGGCTGGAGTCTCCTATGTCCAAGATGGGGACTTTCGCATCAATCCTGAACATCCTCCACTGGTCAAGCTCTGGGTAGGAAGTTTTATCTCAGCCACGGGCTTCCATCTGAGCCCCATTCGGAAATTCACGGACAAACCTGACGAGCGTGATTTCACCGAGGAAGCTGTCTTTGTCAATAATGATTTCGAGTCCGTGCAGCGACGGGCGCGCATGGCCATGTTTGCGCTCAACGGGCTACTGTTAATCGCGCTGGGCTTCGCCCTGCGGAGGGCCTTTGGATCGAGTGTCGCGCTTGGGACTCTAGTCTTTCTAGCGATCGACCCCACGGTGGCGGCACACCTGCCCGTCGTCATGACAGACTTGCCCGTCTCCCTCCTGTCGGCTACCGCCGTAGTCCTGGCGATTCGGGCTTTCCAGGATTGGAAGTGGGGTGATCTGGTCGGTTGCTCCGCGGCGCTTGGGCTGGCTCTGGGATCGAAACACTCCGCCCCCATTTTCTTTATTGTGGTGATACTCGCCGGCATCGTCTGTGCGTTTGCACTACCGGTCTCTCGACCCCTCACAGGACGGGGGGAAGCCGGGTATATGCGTTTTCCCAAAGTCTTCGTGGTCGCGCTCGGAGCGATGGTCATTCTGTGGGGCCTTTACGGCTTTCGCTACTCCGAGACTCCCTCAGGTCAGGAGGCCTTCAATCGTCCGCTGGTAGACAAGATTGCCGACCTTCATTCGCCATACCATCGAGCGATCTTGACGGAGATGGCGGCCGCTCACGTGGTGCCGAGGGCCTACATCTGGGGTTTCGCCGACACCCTGCGGGCGGGGTTTGAGCAAAGGGGCAGTCCTGTTACGGCTTTCGGACACGCGTATACGAGAAACGGGCCCAGATATTTCTTCCCTGGAGTGATTGCGCTGAAACTACCCATTGGTTTGGGAGTTCTCGTGCTCCTCGGCCTGTATCTCTACTGTGCACGCCAACTGCCGCAAGAGTGGAACCTTGGCCTGGGTGTGGGCCTGGCCGCGATGCTTGCTTTCATGCTCGTGCTGTCGGAAGGATCGACATACGGGGGCATTCGGCACGCTCTGCCTGCTGTCGTTCTTTTGGCGATCTTCGCGGGGTGCGCAATTTCCTTCGGACTCGGCTCAAAGTCCAGGCCCTTCCAAGTCACAGTGGCCTTGTTAGTCGTTGCGGCAGCAGCATCTGCCCTGCCGGTGATGCGTCCCTGGGAGTATTTCAACGAGTTGATTGGAGGCGCGAAAAACGGCTATCTATATTTCAACGACGAAGGTGTGGACCTTTGGCAGCGCAGCAACGAATTGGCTGGGTACTACCATCGTGTGCTCCAACCGGCCGGCGAAATACCGGTCGCGGAATACCCCATCTTCCCGATTGAGATGAAAGCGCGGGGACTTAATTGGCCCGAGCGGAAAGACGACCTGCTGCAATACCTGAAGGGGTCGCCAACGGTCTTGGTCGATGCCAAAGGGCTATCCAGGACGCCGTACTGGGACCATGAGTTCCTCGCCAGGAGGACTCCCACCGCCCGTTTTGGCAACCTCTTGGTCTTTCGCGGCCCATGTGAAGGTTGCGAGGCACTCACGTCTCAAGGTCTGTTCTATGGCTCCATTGGGAAAATGTATGCGCAAAAGCCAGACTTGGTGGCAGCAGAACAGATGCTCAAGATGTCGATCGCGTTCGATCCGACGACGCCCTATTTTGTGTACCTCCAACTAGGGAATCTCTATCTGAGGCAAGGCTCCCGTGAGAAGGCTTTGCAGGCCTATTCGGAAGCATCCGGTTGCGCATCGGCCTATCCGGAGCAGAAGCAACTGATCGATGCGCAGATCAAACGAGTCTCGTCCGATCCGATCGACAAAGTTCCTGAATTGCGCAATCCCGCGATGGAATGAACGCCGCAGCCTGCGAGATCGCACGCAGCGGGTGGCCCGGCCTTCAAACTGCAGAAGCCACCACGGCTGGGAGCGCCTTCGGGTAGTTTGCGAAGGGGCGCGTACGGCGACGGCATCCACAACGGGCAACGTAGAACGGACAAAAGTTGCGACGCCGGCATCGCGGCCCACCCTTGTAACAAGACGCAGGGATGGGGCGCTACCTCCGTGGGACTGACACAATGCAAAGATGGGCCACGCGCAACCGAATATGGGGACGACTGGACGTTCCCCGACGTGTTTTCTTTAGGTTAGCTGTCATGACA
>Ga0224556_1000095_pt1 | contig 17843 bp, 10 predicted proteins | sample 714S315metaG_FD_183007 | JGI IMG/M metagenome (GOLD analysis project Ga0224556, IMG submission 183007) | Peat soil microbial communities from Stordalen Mire, Sweden - 717 S3 1-5 | ecosystem: Environmental > Terrestrial > Soil > Wetlands > Peat | place: Sweden: Norrbotten County, Stordalen Mire...
GATGGACTGCGCGAAAATCGCCAGCGCAATCAGCGCCGCCACGCCGAGAAAACCGATGACGCTCGCGACCATCAAACTGTTTGCGCGACCGAAAACGAACCACAGCAGCGAACGCAGGATTTGTCCGCCGTCGAGCGGATAAATTGGCATCATGTTGAAGATCAGCAGGACGAGATTGATCAGCCAGAGGTTGTTGAGAAACTCCGCCAATTCACTCGGCTCGTCGCCGGACAAGCTCAAGTGGCCGCCCGCCAAAGACAGAATTAATAAGAACACCGGAACGAGCACCACGTTCACCAGCGGGCCGGCGGCGATGCTCCAAAGCTGCGCGCCCGGACGTTGCGGCGGCGAAACGTAAGCGACGCCGCCGAGCGGCCAGAGCACGATGTCATGCGTTTTTCCACCGACCGAACGGCAGGCGAGTTGATGGCCAAATTCATGAGTCAGCACGATGGCGAAGAGCGAGAGGTATTCCAGCACGTTCCAGATGATCGAGGAATACGCGTGCGTGCGGAACTGGATGGAATAAACCGCGACGAGAAACCACGACCAGTGGACAAAGACGCCAATGCCGGCCAGCGTAAAAATTTTGAAGGCGCCTTTGTTCGTTGGCATTTAGATCTCTCCTTTGATGAGCTTCAGCAAATCGGCGTGGCTCTCGACGGCTTTGAACTGCGGAAATTCTGATTTCACTTTTTCCGGCGCGTGAATGAGAAATCCGACGTTCGCCGCGCCGAGCATCGCGGTGTCGTTGTAGGAATCGCCGGCGGCGATGACGCGGTAGTTCAGCGACTTGAGCGCGGCGACGGATTTCTGTTTTTGGTTCGGCTGACGAAGCTGGTAATTCACGATGCGGTCGTTCTCCACGACGAGCCGGTGGCAAAACAGCGTCGGCCAGTTCAATTGTTTCATCAACGGCTGCGCGAACTGCTCGAACGTGTCGGACAAAATAATGACTTGCGTGAGCGCGCGGAGTTCGTCGAGAAATTCCTTCGCGCCCGGCAGCGGCTGGAGAGTGCCGATGACTTCCTGAATCTGCGAGAGCCTGATGCCGTGCCGGTCGAGAAGGCCAATGCGATAATTCATGAGCTTGTCATAATCCGGCTCGTCGCGCGTGGTGCGGCGCAGTTCGGGGATTTTGGTTTTGTCCGCGACGGCGATCCAGATTTCCGGCGTCAACACGCCTTCCATGTCCAAAGTGACGATTGTTTGCTTCACGCGCGCGAAGTTTTTCAGAATGCCGCCGGCATGTCCAGCATGAGCGCTTGAAATCACCGGCGCTTCATCGGCATTGCGAAAAAAAATCCCAAGCCGGCCACGCAACCCAGCCATGCCGCGCCGGAAACCGCCGCGCCGGTTTCAAACGCGCGATCCTGATAATAAAAATGAACCTGATGCCGGCCCGCCGGAACCTGCACGGCTTGAAACGCGACGTTCGCGCGCAGCAACGTCGCCGGCTGGCCATCAACCGCCACGCGCCAATCGTGATAATACGTTTGCGCGACAACGACGAGCGAAGTTTCGGTGGCCTCGACTTCGGCGTCCACGGTTTGCGTGCTGAATCTGGCATTGACGATTTTCGCCGACGTTTGATTGGAAACCGTGACAAACGTCCTGGCCGACGGCGGCAGAAAAACAATTTTGCCGCCGTCGAAATAATTTTGCGCCAGCGCGGGCAGCGCGTTTGCGTCGTCGAGGAAAACGGGTTTTTGCCCGGCGGTCACGAGCGGCAGGAAATTGGTGCGCGCCTGCCAGCGGAACATTTCGCCCGGCGCGGTGATTTGCGAGACACCCATGAAATCTTCGAGCGGCGGATAGCTCGCGTTGGTCGTGGTGTAAAACAGCGACAGCACCGCGTCGCTCCCGCGCGGCGTGAGTGAGAAAAAGCCGTCCACCTTCGGCACCGCGTCCAGCACGTTGCAGTTCGCGCAGTAGCCGACGCGCTTGGCGAGGAAATTGTTTTTCGGGTCGCTGGCGGCAAAGTTGACGAACGCGTTTGCCGCCGCCGGCGAGACCATCGCGCGCGAGCCGCCGAGCGCGGGCTGCGGATTCAGCGCGAGCTTGGCGCGTGAGAGGTTCGGCTGATAAATCCACGGCGGCACCGTCGGATTCTGCGCCGGCTCATGCGTGAACACATCGAGCCACGCAATCAGGATCAGCGCGAGCGGCGCGCAGCGGAGCAGGGGAGATGACGCCCGGCGCGTGAGGGCAAAAAGTATTGCGCCGGTCAAAATTAAAAAAACGGCGCGCGAAATTCCGTTGAGCAACGCCGCGTGCCGGTCGGAGCCGGGCAGCGGCGCGCATTGCGTCCAAAATAAAATGGCCACGACCAGCGCGAACAAAATCCCGCCGAGCGGCAGCAGACGTTTTTGAATTTTCTGAAAATCCGCCAGTGCCAGCGCCGCGAGCAGCGGCGCGGCGAACACCGCGACGGCGACGTATTTGATCGGATAAGTGATGAAGCTCAATTGCGGAACCAGTTTGCGCAGCGCGGGCAGCACCGGCGTGTTTTCGCCCAGCGCGAACACGAGGCCCGCCGCCGCCGCCGCGCCGAGCAGCCAGACGCGGCGTCCGCGCACGCACGCGCACGCGAGCAGCGCCAGCCATAGCGCGCCGAGGCCGAGATAATACGACGAAGTCCAATACTGTCCCTGCTGAAAAAAAATTCCCTCGGTCACGGTCGAGCCAAACGCCATCGGCACGAGAAAATTCGCCCAGCCCCAGCCGGGCATGGACCAGCGCAGATCGGCGAAGCCGGATTCGCGCTGCGCGTGCGCCACGAGGTCGAGGAACGGCAGCAGTTGCGCGGCGGAAAGGCCGATGACCAGCGCGACGACCAGCGGGAACCGCCAGAGCATCGCGCCGCGCGGCGATTCCTTGTGGATGAACGATTGCAGCCACAACGCGGCGACGATGAGCCACGTCAGCAAAATTGTTTCCGGCCCGCCCGCGAGCATCTGCAGCGCGCCGGCGAACGCGGCCGGGATGATTTTCCGGCCGCCCTCGCGCCACGCGCGTTCGGCGGCCAGGATCACCCACGGCATCCAACTGAACGTCGCGATGTGGCTCGGCCACATGAGCAGGTTGAGCGTGAAGCCGTTGAAGGCGAAAACCGTTCCCGCAAACGCGGCGGCGAAATTATTTCCCGCTGGCGGAGCCGCCGCATCACCGCGAAGGCTCGTCCAGCGCCGCGCGAGAAAAAACATGCCCAGCCCGGCGAACCACAGATGCAGCAGGCAGAAAAAACTCAACGACCATGTCAGCGGCAGCAGCAGATAAATCAGCGCCGGCGGGTAGAGCGGCATCGTGTTCCATTGCGCGAGAAACGGGACGCCGCAGTTGTTGTAGGGATTCCAGAACGGCAGTTCGCCGCGCCGGAAACAGTCCTGCTGGAAATGCGCGAGCGGATACGCGAAGAAGCCGTAGTCGCGCGCGACGAACGTTTCGAGACCGGCCAGCACCTGCGGAAACTGCGCCAGCACCAGCAGCGCCAGCAGCAGCGCAAACCGCCGGGGCGTGAACCATTCCGGCGCGCGGTTTTCGGATGAATCGCTCATGTCGCGCGTCATCTTATGGCAAGTCAAACCGGCGGCAAGTATTCAACGGCGCATTTTCCGGTGCAGCGTCCTGATTTGGTGGGGCGAGGCTCCTGACGAGCCGCTTAAGTCAAGCAGTGTTCGGCTCGCGAGGACGCTCGCCCCACCGGTTTGGTTTCAAATGGGGACACCGCATTTTCTTGTGCAAACTTCCGCCGCGTGCGTTACGTTGTCACTTGAGTGAATACCTGGCGCTTCAAATTATTGTTCGATGGCGAATGCCCCTTGTGCCGGCGCGAAGTGCGCTGGCTGCAACGCCGCAACCGCCACGGCCAGCTCGCCTTTGAAGACATCACCGCCCCCGGCTTCGACGCGGCGCGTTTCGGCACGACGCGCGAGGAACTCATGGGCGTCATCCACGGCGTTTTTCCCGACGGACGCCTCGTGCGCCGGATGGAAGTCTTCCGCCAGGCCTACCGCGCCGTCGGCCTCGGCTGGTTGACCGCGCCGACTGGCTGGCCGGGCTTGCGCTGGCTGTTCGACTGGCTTTACGTCCGATTCGCCCGCAACCGCATCGCCATCGGCAGAGTCTTCGGACGTTCATGCCCGGCGGCCACCTGCGAAGCCGCGCCGCGCGATGGCTGATAAACATCCTGCGATTTGACTGGTGTAACCGGCAACAAAGGCGCAGGATGAACCATGACGAAAAATAAATCCGCCGCCCGTTTCATTCCCCAATCGCTCGCCGCCGGCCAGGTCTGGCGCATGGCCGAGGCGAATCTCCAGGTCGGCATGGTCGGCAAACTGCTCGTGCATTACAAACTCGGCAAACACGACGCCGTGCGCGTTTCCAATTCCTGCAACGGCATCAAGACCATCGAAAAATTTCTGAAGGAACACAAGGCCGTCTTGGTCTAGCCGCCGGATGATCTGCGGCATACGGACTCGCGTCCCGTTCATTCCAAACCGACCCGCCGCCGCCAAGGAAGTTTCAGATGCGGCATTTGGGATGTCAGATGGAACAAACGACATTTAAGATGCCACAAACGAGATGTCAGATGAAGCATTTGAGATGTCAGTTGCCACAAACGAAACTTCAAATGGAGCATTTGAGATGTAAGATGGAGCAAACGAAGCTTCAGTTGAGGCATCTTACATGTAAGATGCGACAAACGAGATGTAAGATGGAGCATTCGAGATGTCAGTTGCGACAAACGAAGCTTGGGAAATGACGGCTGGAACGTCAAAAACCCTGAAAAACGCACATTTTAGGCTGTTTCATGGGTGAAATTGGAAAAAACGCCAAGCGGCCTTCGGAAACGGAGGCCGCTTTTTTATTGATTAACTGAATTTTTAACTGAATTTTAATGATGTTCTTCTCGGCAGCCTATGGCAACCCAACCATCCATTTCAAAATCGAAATTCCTTAACGGATTGCAATGCCACAAGCTCCTCTGGTTTTACTACAACGCGAAAGACGAAATCCCCAAACCGGGTGCGGCGCAGCAGGCGATTTTTGATCAAGGCCACGAAGTCGGCGCGCTCGCGAAAAAGATGTTCCCCGATGGCATTGAGGTTGGTGCAGGCATCATTGATTTGCCGGAAACGCTCCGGCTGACACCCGATGCCGTGAAACTTCGCAAGCCGCTGTTCGAGGCAGCTTTCAGCGCGAACGGCTGCTACGCCCGCGTGGACATTTTGAATCCGGTCAAAGACGATGCGTGGGACATCATCGAAGTCAAAAGCTCCACTTCGCTCAAGGATGTCAATCTGGCCGACATCGCGTTTCAAATGTGGGTGCTCACCAAAGCCGGGTTGAAAATCCGCCGCTGTTTTCTCTGCCTCGTGAACAATGAATTTGTCCGGCACGGCGAGATTAACCCAAAAGAATTTTTCACTCTGGAAGACGTCACGCCGCAAATTACCGAACTGGCGCGCTCCGTCGAGGGGCAGGTTGGCGAAATGTTCAAAACCATCCGGCAGAAGCAATCGCCCGAAATCCAAATCGGCAGGCATTGCTCCAAACCTTATGTTTGTCCGCTGCATGACCGCTGCTGGTCATTCCTTCCCGAAGCCAGCATCTTCACGCTCTACAATGACCGCAGCCGGAAATACCAATTGCTCGCGCAAGGCATCCATCACTTGAAAGACATTCCCGCCGACGTTGAACTGACGGATAACCAATCCATCCAGCGCGCCGCGCTACTTTCCGACAAACCCCACATTGACCGTCCGGCCATCGCCGCGTTTCTCAAACAAATCGAATATCCCGTCAGCTATCTGGATTTTGAAACTTTCGACACGGCGGTTCCGCTGTTCGACGAAACGAAACCATATCAAAAAATGCCGTTTCAATTTTCACTTCACGTTGTCCGTTCCAAAAACGCCAAGCCGGAACACCACTCGTTTTTGGCGGAAGGCACGACCGACCCGCGCCCGGAATTCATGCGCCAACTGCGCGACGCCCTGCCGGAAACCGGCTCGGTGGTGACTTACAACGCCAGCTTTGAAACCGCGCGCCTGAAGGAAGGTTGCGAACTGCTGCCGGAATTCAAACCGTGGTTGCGGAAAGTGACGCCGCGCATCGTTGACCTGCTGCTGCCGTTCCGTGGCTTCCGCTACTACCATCCGCAGCAGCACGGCAGCGCGTCAATGAAAGCCGTGCTGCCCGCCCTGACCGGCAAGGGCTACGAAAATCTGGCGATTCAAGAAGGCGGCGCGGCCAGCCGCGAATTCCTGCGCGTGACCCACGGCCAAGTGACCGACGCCGAACGCCGCCGCGTGCGCCATCATCTGGAAGAATACTGCGGGCTGGACACGATGGGGATGGTGCAAATTGTTAGTTGTCTGCGCACCATTTCAGACGCCTGACACAATGGTAAATTCTCTCATTTATTGGATTTGTTCCCGCCTCCCAATAATTTAGTCAAAACAATCTCCTGCATCTTTTTTTCTTGGATGTTCGGGTCTTCGACTTGGATATATTCAATCGCCTTGAAATCGGCGTCGCCACGTTTTCGATTTTGTTTAGGCTCCAATCCTTCAATCAGTAGTGCTTCCAAAGTAATGGCAATTTCATTTTGGGTAAATTTTGCAGACTCCCATTCTTCAAGCCCTCCGCCAGAAGTGACTCGCAAAAGCCCAAACCACGAAAACCGATCCCAGCGGCCATTTAATCTATCAGCAGTATGGGCGAGCAGACGCGTTCCCAATGTGCCGGGGCACGCCCGCCCGACATAAACTGTTTCATTCCCATCATGCAGAATATAAACCCCACGCTGATTGTAAAAGTCCACAACGTCAGCCGGACTAGCCTGATTTGCCTCTGGCAACCACTTACCGCATATTTTTGTGGAACCTTTCCAATCAACAAAATCTCTTCGCCAGAACATTCCCAGCGCACGAATTATTCCTGCATCTTTTTGTAATTCTTTGTCCCCTTCCTTTTCATCAACAGCATCTGTGGTTAGTATTGGTGCGGGTGCAATCGTGCTGGCTTGGTGATTAAGTTTGAATGTTCCGGGCTGGTCTGTTTTCTCAAATGGAGAATTTTCCTTTTCGCGTTTTAGAGAAGTATAAATGTTAGCGCCGACCGTTGCCGCCGGAGTTGCGCCAACTTCTTTTTTAAGACCGAGCTTAAGAATTTCCGCCGCAATATCGGTGTAGTGCATCGCCATGCCGGAGCTTTTAAGAACTTCGATGATAGCTTCACGCCACGTTAGATTGTTATTCGGTTCCATAATTTTATTTTGGTTGGGAGTTTATTTTGTGTTGAAAGAAATTGTAAGCGGCGGCATTGGCAGATTGCTTTTAATCCCCTTATCTGTGGGCAGCCATCTGGGGTCAGGTTCTTCCCACCAATCGGCGTAAGCGACAGGAAATTCTCCGCGTTCAGCAAAACCAAGCATCTGAACATACCAGCCAGCGTATTCCCAATCCTCGCCCAATCCGCCCTTTGCGATATTCGGAAACCGCTCAATGAATTTCACCGCCAACTCGCGCGCGGTGTCTGCCTTGGCATCCTTCCAGTCGAAATATTCATTTTTCTGTCCGCTGGTGTAAGCGCCCACATCTTTATCCCAATCTTTGAGCATCGCCCCGTGCTTGGATTCGATATTTTCCGCCGGTGTCACCGCACACCGCCAATTGCAGCCGGACGGAGACATTCCCGGACAAATGCGAAGCTTCTGATAACCCGCCTTGTGCAATTCATGCACCATGACGAGAACCCGCAACGCCCGGCGCTTTTCCGCCTCACGAAACTGCGAAGTCACGACTTGCGGCAATCGGGATGAAACAGCAGTCGAATTCGCAGCAGACTTTTTTGCCATGCGCGGAGTTTGCGCGGGAAATTTAGCAGCGTCAATTCTGCGTTCACCCGCCGCGCGGTTTGAATTTTCTTTCATTCATCCGCAATGCGCGTATTTTGTCTGGCTCTTGAACAATGGATTCAGCACACATTAGAAATTTCAGCATCATCGCGCATATTGACCACGGCAAAACCACGTTGTCAGACCGTTTGCTGCACCGGACGGGAACGATTGCGACTCGCGATATGTCGGAGCAGTTGCTTGACGCGATGGATTTGGAACGGGAACGGGGAATTACGATCAAAGCCCATCCCGTGACGATGTTGTATAAGGCTAAAAACGGGGAAACGTATGAATTGAATCTCATAGACACTCCGGGTCACGTTGATTTCGCCTACGAAGTGTCGCGCAGCTTGAGCGCGTGCGAAGGGGCGTTGCTGGTGATTGACGCGGCGCAGGGCGTTGAGGCGCAGACGGTGGCGAATTATCATCTGGCGGCGAAGTTGAATCTCGAAATCATTCCCGTCATCAACAAGATTGACCTCGGCCACGCGGACGTGCCGCAGGCGAAACGGCAGTTGGAAGACGTGCTGGCGATTCCGGCGGAACTCGCGATCCCGTGCAGCGCGAAGGAAGGCATCGGCATCGAGGACATTCTTGAGGCGATCGTCGCGCGCATTCCGCCGCCGAAACCGACGGGCGAACCGAGTTTGCAGGCGCTGGGTTTTGATTCTTATTTCGACACTTACAAAGGCGTCGTCACGCACGTCCGCGTGTTCAACGGCGAATTGAAAGCCGGCCAGATGGTGAAGCTGTTGCATTCCGGCAAAACCGTCGAGGTGAAGGAAGTCGGCAGCTTCAATCCGAAACCTTACACGCGCGAGAAACTCGAAGTCGGCGAGACGGGTTATTTCACCGCCAACATCAAGAGCGCGGCGGAAGTGAAAATGGGCGACACGATCACCGACGCGCGCAATCCGTCGCCGGTGCTGCCGGGCTTCAAGGAAATTCATCCGATGGTGTTCAGCGGCATTTATCCGATCAACACGGCGGATTACGAGGCGTTGAAATCTTCGATGGGGAAATTGAAGCTGAACGATTCGGCATTTGTTTATTCCTCGGAAACATCCGTCGCGCTCGGCTTCGGTTTTCGTTGCGGATTTTTAGGCTTGTTGCATCTGGAAATTGTGCAAGAGCGTTTGCGCCGCGAATACGACATGGACATCATCGCGACCTATCCGAGCGTGGTCTATCACGTCACGCTTTCGGACGGCACGCGCAAGCAGGTGGACAATCCGGCGTTCATGCCCGACGTGACGTTCATCGAAAAAATCGAGGAGCCGATGGTCAAGGCGTTCGTGATCTGCCCGAACGAAAACATCGGCGACATGATGGCGTTGATCTCCGAAAAGCGCGGCGCGGTTGACCACACGGAAACGCTCGACGCGAAGCGCGTGATGCTGACCAGCCTGATTCCGCTGAACGAAATCCTGATTGATTTTCACGACCGCATCAAAAGCATCACGCGCGGTTTCGGCTCGATGGATTACGAACCGGCGGATTACATGGCGAGCGACATGGTGAAACTCGACATGCTCGTGAACACCGAGCCGATGGACGCGTTTTCGTGCATCGTCCACCGCACAAAGGCAGAGGGCAGGGGACGCACGCTGGCGGAAAAATTAAAGGAAGTCATCCCGCGCCAACAATTCCAGGTGAAAATCCAGGCCGCCATCGGTGGAAAAATCGTTGCATCAGAAACCATCAGCGCCTTCCGCAAGGACGTGACGGCGAAATGTTACGGCGGCGACGTCTCGCGCAAACGCAAGTTGCTTGAGAAACAGAAAGAAGGCAAGAAGCGGATGAAATCCATCGGCAACGTGAACATTCCGCAGGAGGCGTTCATTGAAGTGTTAAAGGCATAGCCGTTGATTTCATTTCTCGGGCATCTCACTTGCGAGGCGCAAAACTTCGTTCATTGCGTTTTCATCGCCCCATTCGGGATGCGGGAACTGGGCGAAATAATCCCGTGTCTGCTTTAGCGACTCCAAGTTGACGTGCTCACGGTTGGCCGGGGAAAGGCCGCCGTAGCCATTGCACATCTCGTCGGCATAGGAATTCAAGCTTTGCTCAAGGTCGTAAACCGCTTGTTTCTCTTGGCCTCCGCGCAGATAATTGAGGATGGCAAGTGTCCCCGTCATTCCAATTGCCGCTTGTTCAGTCCGGTCGGCGCAGCGATATTGGTGGAACAAGATGATGGCGTTGGTCTGGCCTGCCGCCTCCAGACACGCCTGCAAAGCATTGCGTTGATCCGACATCAACGTGTGAACTTCCACTCCGTTGACCACCAGATTTAATGGCTGATGAAACATGGCAGTCTGGCAGCTTTGATACGCCCTTTGATAAGCGATTCGATATGTGACCAGCGAACAAATGGCGCAAGCCACAACCAATGCAAGGATACAACAAAATGTTTGTTTCATAATTTTGAATGTATTCAATGCCTTCGTTAAATAGACACCGAGCCTGCCAAATTTGTATAAACTTTCGATGCCTTGTCGTCCAAGTGCGGAAACACATTCATTGAAGTGTTGAAGGCGTGAAATTCTGCTATTGCTGTTGCGGGCGAAAAATTGATTAATAACTTCCAGCCGGAACGCGCGACTGTTCCGGCTGTTTTGTTTTATTGCCGCAGGTCGTCGGCGGCGGTTACTTGCGCCTGCATCAACTTCACGATCTGGGTGGCGCGGGTGACGGCGTTTTCCTGGGTCTCGCCGAAAAAGGAATGCAGCCGGACGCGCACGGCGGCAATCGGGTCGCCATTGCGGTCGCGCAAGGGCAGGGTGACGGCAACGACGCCGGGACTTTTGCCGAAGGAGACGGTGCCGTCGTTGAGGGCGTCCTTTTCCGCGTCTTCGCCAGGCTGGCCAATTTCTTTTGGATCATTGCTGCCAACGACGCGCGGCTGGCCGCGGTCGTCGAGTGTGTAAAGCCGCAGTGTGAGGATGCGTGGTTGCTGTTCCATGAGGTTGTTGACGAGCGCCTGCGCGACGGGGATGCGCGGCTGGTATTCAATGACCGTGTCGCCGAAATAACTGACGGCGTCGGACTTGGTCCAGAAGCCGATCTTGCCGGGCGCGTTCGCGACGCCGAGGTCCACGAGCTTGATGGCGGCGACACCGTCGAGCGAGCAGACGAGGCGGTTGCCTTCACGCGTGACGATGAGGTCGTGCCAGACGTTGGTGGAAACGTCGAGGACGGGACCGATGGGCGTGTTGAGTTCGCCGTTGACGACGGGGTAACAACGGAGGTTTTTTCCGAGCGCACTGGCGCGGACGACGAAGAAGTTGGACGCGTTTTGAAAATTGAAAACTATGCCGGCCATCTGTTCGTTCACGCCGCTGACAATCTTGAAGTGCGTGGTAAGCGTAAAGTTCTGAAAAATTTCACCGTCGTAGATGAACATCGGATAACGGCTGTCGGTCGTGTCCTGGCTGGTCTGGGCGAGAACGTTCTGATGCGCGGTGACGGGCGCGCGATCGGTGAGCGGAGCGAACGCCGACGGCACGGCGTCTGAAATAATCTTCCATTCACCGGGCTGGCCGTCACCGGCGAGGACGGCGTGAAAATTCGTCGGGGCCTGGCCGATGGTGTCGTCACCGAAATTTATTTTTATTTCCGCGCCGAAAGTTGAAATGGACAAGCACAAGGCCGCGCAAAAAATAACATATCGCATTGGCACAGCTTAACAAACGTCGCGCGGCGGACAAGCAATAGTGCCGTACAGTGCGGAAGCGGAGGCGCAATTTTTTGTGATAAAACCCCTTGCATGGTTTTGAAGTTTTGCTAATGTCGCACCGTGAGGTTGTGAATAACTTGTGAATAGCTGGTGAATAAACGGCTTAACAGGTGACAGCCCGATGGTTTGCAACAGCGGTGGAAAAAGCCGTGGTCGTTGCGTTTCGGATTCGTTGGAAGCCCAGTAAAAAAATTATGAGCGTGAAGTGTTTCTTCAAATGGCCAGCGTGTCGTTCGGTTGCGGCCATCTCTGTTTTGCTTTTAAGCGCGCCGTTGGTTCGCGCCGTGAACCTCGTGCAGGATTTTTATCTGCCGATGCCGGAGCAGCAGATTTACCAGGCCAACTCCGCCATCGTCGGTGGCACGAGTTCGACGATCAATTCAACTTTTTCCATCGTCGTCACCGGCAGCGGCACGGTGATTTATTATGACCAGTGGGAAGACGGTTATGAAACCGACTTGAGCCATCCGACGCAAGCCACCACGCAAATCTGGGGAGATGGCAATGACGCCAACGGCATTCCGCCCGGCTTTGCGCATGACCCGGTCGGCCTGCCCGCCGGCACGGTGATCACGTTGACGAACGCGGTGACGCAGCCGCGCAATCCCTCGACGCTTTTGTGGGACGCGCGCGATCACATCGCGGCGACGAAGGCGCTGGTGATTTCGCGCGCGGCGTGGCCGGTGAATCCCGGCCCGGTGTTCGCGGGCGCGGTCGGCGTTTTGTCCACGCTGGATTACGGAACAAATTACATCAGCCCGGTCGGGCAGGATTTGACGAACAACCTTTTCAAATACGTCGGCATTTTTTTGATGGCCGCGCAAAACAACACGGCGGTGACGATTGACCCGAACGGCAACGGCGTGGGCGTTACGAACATTGTCCTGAACCAGGGTGAATCTTATCTCGTCAACGGCGGCGTCAAAAAAGGCGGGCGCGTCACGGCCAGCAAACCGGTGCAGGCCGACCTCGTGATCGGCCACGTCGGCGCGAGCTACGCGAGCGACTGGTTCACGCTGTATCCGGTCGAGGAGTGGGACAATACTTATTACACACCGGTTGGTTCGTCGGTGAACGGCAACCCGGCTTACGTTTATCTTTTCAATCCGAACACGAACGCCATCACAATCAATTACAAGACAAGCTCCGGGTCGGGCAGCGTTTCCGTGCCGGCCAGCAACGGCGTGGTTCAATTTCAAACGCCGGTCAGTTCGGGCGCGAGTTTTGCGAGCGCAAGCGGGCAAAGTTTTTTTGCCATTTGCACCGTCGCGGCGAACAACGCGTCGGACACGTCGTTCAACTGGGGATTCACTCTCGTGCCGAAGGATGCGCTGACCACCGAGGCTGATGTTGGTTGGGGACCGGGCAGCGCCGACGGAACGGTGGACGGCAGCCCGGTTTGGGTCACGGCACTGGCGAACACCAAATTATATGTGGACTACAAGGGCGATCATTTGGGGCCGTTGACCGATCCCAACGGAAATCAATACGACACGAATTTCACCGTGACCACGCTCCAGTCACAGAAGATTTACGACCCCAGCAAAAACCAGACGGGCATGAGGATTTATACTTTGGACGGCACGCTCATCACCGCCGCGTGGGGCGAAGACCCGGACGTGGCCTCGCCGGGCAATCCATACATTGACGCCGGCACAACAGTGTTGCCATTTCCTGTGCCGATTCTAACAAAAACCTCGATCATCGCCACGGACGTGCCGCCCGCCGGCTTGAGCATTGGCGATACGATTCAATACACCGTCCAGGTGGACAATCGCGGGTTGCTGCCGCTCGGCAACACGGTGGTGGTGGACGCGCCTTCGACCAACATGCAATATGTCACCAACTCCACCACGTTCAACGGAACCCCGATTCCTGACAGCCTCACGGGCACACCCTATCCGCTGGATCCGCCGGGCTACACCATCCCGGTCATCCTGCGCGGCGGCACGAGCACCTTCCAATATTTATATCGCGTCACCGGCCCCGGTGTCATCAGCAACAGCTTTGCAATCACCGCCTCGAGCGTCACCGCGCAAACCACCACCACGCCGGCACCGACCAACGGTGCGTCGGTCACGCTGAATTTTTCCGACACCAACGGCGTGCCGGTCAGCCTCTATGCGGCGGGCGCAAATCTGTTTGTCACGATGACCAATGCCGTGGGCAACACGTCCTCCAACTCCGCGCAAATAATTTCCGTGACGGTGGTGAACCTGACACACGGCGATTTGCAGACCATCACGCTGACCGAAACTGGCACGAACACCGGCGTCTTCCGCAACATCGCCGGCCTGCCGACCTCAACTTCATCCGGCCTTGGACAGCAGGACGGCACGCTCAATGTAACGCCCGGCGACGCGTTGAGCGTGACCTACACCGACCCGGTTTTCGGCGACAGCGCCAGCAACTCCGCCGCAATCCTGATTCCTGCGCTGACGAAACAACTTTATTTGAGCGTCAACGGCTCGACCAACGGCGTGCAGGATTTGAATCGCGTTGACCCCGTCGCATTTGTCCACAGCCCGACGCGCACCAGCAAGGACATCGGCTCGGGCGGCGGAGTGATAGCGTTGGATTCGGTGACCACGGTTTCCAACACCACCAGTCTCACGGCCACTTTCAGCCACACCACGTCGTCCGGCGCAAACCGGTTGATGCTTGTCGGCGTTTCGTTGAACCGGCTTACCGGCGGCTCGACCTTTGAAATTCCGACCAACATCACTTACGCGGGCGTTCCGCTTACGCTCGTCGGCGGTCGCACTAATCTCACCACACAGGAAGCCGTGATGTGGATTTTTGCGCTGACCAATCCTGCGTCCGGCGCAAACAATGTTGTCGTGAGTTGGAATGAGGGGCAAACGGACGGCGACGTGATTGGCTGCGCGACGTTCACCGGCGTGAATCAAGCCACGCCGTATGGCGCATTTTTCTCGAACGTCGGCACCAGCACCGCCACGTTGACCAACGTGAACGTGGTGGTCACTTCCGCGCCCGGCGAACTGGTGTTCGACACGGTGGCCTTGCGTTCCCAAAACTTCGGCGCGGTCGGCAGCCCCGGCGCGAACCAGACCGCGCTTTGGAAAACGTATTTCAATTCCAAAGTCGCGTCCGGTGCCAGCACGCAGCCCGGCGCGGCGTCGGTCACAAATTCATGGACGACTTCCGGCAACAATGATTGGGTCATCGGCGCGGTTTCCATCAAGCCCGCCGCCAGCGCCGGCAGCACGAACGTCACCGTGTTCACGCAGACGCCGGGCTTCTGTTCCAATTTCGTGATGCCGTCGAACAACTTCGTCATCATCACCAACTACATCACCGTCACCAACGGCGTGTTGCCGGCAAATCCCGCCGTCACCGCGACGCTGCAATGCAACGGCACAAACTTGATCGCGCTGTCCAACCCGACTTACAACTCCGCCGCCGGCTATCTCGTCTGGAGCGGCGTGCTGACCAGCAACCTCACCGTTCCCGCCGGACAGGTCATCAGCTATGTCATTTCCAACGGCCAGGCCGGCGTTGTGTTCCATGTGAATTACGACAGCACCAACGCGCCGTCGAAAATTATTTTGCCGGCGTCAACCGTCATCAACGTCAACACGCTCGGCGTTTATGACGCGCCTTACCCTGGCGGCAACCTCGTCACTGCGCCGGTTGCCGGCTCGACGGTCTACGTCCGCGCCAACGTCAGCGATCCGTTTGGCAGTTATGACATCACCAGCCTCGGCCTGGCCATCACCGCGCCGAGTCCGAGCGCGAACGTGAACGTGGTGTTGAACGATGCGAACGCCGTCGCCAACGACGGCTGTTCCAAGACTTACGAATACGCCTGGCAGACCGGCCCGACGACGGGCGGTTACAATCTCGCCGCCACCGCCAACGAAGGCACGGAAGGCGTCACAAGCACGGCCGCCGCCAGCGTGTCGCTCATTTTCCTCGACCTCGGCACGCCAAGTAAGACGGAATTCACCAGCGGCAACAATGGCGTTGCGACCAACGGCTTTCCGGCCAACAGCTCCACTTGCATCCGCGTGACGGACTTGAACCGCAATACCAATTCCGCGACGGTTGACACGGTGCTGGTCACCGTCACCAGCAGCGCGGGTGATTCGGAAGTTGTCGCGCTCACCGAGACCGGCACTAACACCGGCATCTTCACTTCCTGCCTGACGACCAGCACCAACTCCGGTGCCGGTGTAAACAACGGCCTGCTGCTCGCGCCCGTCGGCTCGGTGCTCACCGTGAGTTACAGCGACCCGACGGATCCGAGCGACAACACGAGCGCGACGGCGACGATCCTGCCATCGCCAGGCGTGTCCGGCGTGGTGATGAACAAAACAATTTTGTCGCCGTCCGGCGGGCAGGTCGGCACCGGCCAGCCGGTGACATATAATTTGCAGGTAGTCAACAACGGCAGCACGGTGCTGACCAACGTGATCGTGACGGACAACTTCCCGTCGAACGCGCTGGCTTACTCGACCGCCAGCCTTTCGCCCAGCACCGTCGCCACCACGGGCCTTGTGACGTGGACCAACATCGGCACGATGACTCCCGGCCAAAGCACAAACATCACTGTCACATTTATCACGCTTGCGACCGGGATCGCGACAAATTTTGCAACGGCCAACGGCGGCACGGCGGTCAATTCCTCCAGCGTCACGCTGCTCGTCACGCATTCCGCGCTCAACGTGACAAAATTTTTGCTGAGTCCCACGAACACGCCGGTCGCCATCGGCAGCAACGTCGTGTTCCGCATCACGATCCAAAACACCGGCAACACGGTCATCCCGACGCTGCCGCTCGAAGACACGTTCAGCGGCGCATATTATCAATTCGTTTCCGCAACCATTCCGCCGAACGGCAGTGGCGCGGGCACTTTGATTTGGACCAATCTTGCCAGTCCGGTGGCGCTCGCAACCAACGCGATCATCACGAACGACATCACGATGCAAGTCGTCGGGCAGGGGAATCCGGCCAACAATACCGCCACCGCCGACTATGCACTGGACATTTTTGGCAATCCTGTGCCGACCGCATCGGGCGCGGTTGGCGTGGTCACCGCCGCCGCCGCGATCAACGGCCATGTCTATAACGACATCAATCACAACGGCGTGTTCACCAACGGCGACAGCGGCTTGAACGACGTCACGCTGCAATTGTTCACTGATCCGAATGGCGACGGCAATCCCGCCGACGGCGCGCTCGTGCAGATTGTCAACAGCGACGCGAACGGTTATTACGAATTTGTCAATCTGAACCTCGGCCATTACGTCATCGTGGAGACCGCGTTGCCCGGTTATTCGAGCAGCGTTCCATCCAGCGGTCGGCTTGCGTTCAACCTTGTTTCGCTCGCGGCCAGCACGAACAATAATTTCTTCCAATACCAGCCCAGCCCGACGTTGTATTCGACCATCACCGGCACGGTCTGGAACGACGTCAACGGCAATGGCACGAACGACGCTGGCGAAACCGGCCTGGCCGGCGTCGAAGTTGACCTCGTGCAGGACATCAACACCAATCGGCTGGCCGACGTGGGCGAGCCGGTGGTCAATAGCGTCAATACTGACACGAATGGAAATTATTCCTTCGCCGGTGTCACGCCCGGCAGTTATGTCATCCTTCAAACCGACCCTTACGGCTATTACACCACCGCCGACTCACAGCCGCCGAACGACAACCAGATCGGCGTTACCGTCGCCAACGGCAACGCCTCGACCAACAATAATTTCTATGATCATTTGAACCATCCGCCCGTCGCGAGCAACGACGTCGCCGCTGCGTCCGAAAATATTCCCGTCACCCTCGCGCCGCTGCTGAACGATTCCGATCCCGACGGCAATTCAATCACGCTCACCAACGTCACCACGACGAACGGCCTGGCGATCATCTTGAACGCCACCAACGTGCTGTTCACGCCGGCCACGAACTTCGTCGGCACCGTCACGCTCAACTACACCATCGCCGACAGTTACGGTGCGACTGCCAGCGCCATCATCACCGTGACGGTGACGAACCGCCCGCCGGTGGCGAACCCCGACAGTTACGCGATCCCGGAAAACACGATCGGCGCATTCACGCCGCTGGCCAATGATGTGGTCGTCACGCCGGGCGGGACACTTGCGATCATCAGCGTGAGTCCGACCAACGGCACGGCGACGATTCTCGGCGGGACGAACGTGCAGTTTGTGCCGGCGACGA
>Ga0224556_1000098_pt1 | contig 17657 bp, 19 predicted proteins | sample 714S315metaG_FD_183007 | JGI IMG/M metagenome (GOLD analysis project Ga0224556, IMG submission 183007) | Peat soil microbial communities from Stordalen Mire, Sweden - 717 S3 1-5 | ecosystem: Environmental > Terrestrial > Soil > Wetlands > Peat | place: Sweden: Norrbotten County, Stordalen Mire...
GCGCGTTGAAGAGCCGCTGCACCCGGAACCAGGCCAACCGCACGATCACGCGGGAGGCCAACGAACATCTGATGGAAGCGATGGCCGCGCGGATGAAACAACACCCGGAAAAGTTCAAGCTCAGGAAAACCCTGGCCGAACATCCCTTTGGCACCATCAAACGCTGGTTCGGTTACACGCACTTTCTGCTCAAGGGACTGGCGAATCCGTGTGCCGTCAAAATTAAACGGGGCATTGATCGGATGAGTTCCGCTTTCGGAGCCAGGTGTACCCTAAACAGGTTCAGAGACGAGTCATTGTCCTTGAAAAAAGGTTCGAGCGGCGTTGTAAAGAGACACCATTCCACCACGAGACGAGTTTTCGACGAGTAGTGACCACGGTTTGACGCAAGAACCACGGGCTTTTTTGCAGTCGAGGACAAACGAGTTGTAATAAAGTTATGCGTGACACACACGCACTATTTTTGAAAACCACGATTTACTCACGTTCAATTTTTTACTATTTGATACTCATGTCTCAAAATTCAAAGCCGAAGAAAAAGAATCCGGCGGCGGTGGCGCTTTCAAAATTAGGCGCTTCAAAAGGCGGCAAGGCTCGCGCGAAAAAGCTGTCGGCGGCAGATCGTTCGCGCATCGCGAAGCTCGCCGTTGAAACGCGATGGAGGAATTATTACAAAAATAAATAATCCGATTTCCCCTTTTATACTTGCACGAGCAAGTATAACCCTGTAATATAAATATATGAATGCCACTTCAAAGTTTTTCCTCTACGCCCGTAAATCTACGGACGTTGAGGACAAGCAAGCCCTCTCCATTGAGGCGCAATTGAACGAACTGCGCGAGTTCGCCGTCCGTGAGGGCTTAAACGTTGTTGTGGAGCTGATTGAGAAGCAGTCCGCTAAAACCCCTGGCAGACCGATTTTTGATGCGATGTTGGAGCGTATAGAGGCCGGAGAAGCGGATGGAATTCTCGCGTGGCATCCCGACCGTCTCGCCCGTAACAGCGTTGACGGCGGACGCATTATTTATCTGCTCGACACCGGAAAGATCAGCACGCTCAAATTCCCGACCGTCCGCTTTGAATCCGACCCGCAGGGAAAATTCATGCTCAACATCATGTTCGGGCAGAGCAAATACTACGTTGATTCGTTGTCGGAGAACACCAAGCGCGGACTGCGCGAGAAAGTCCGGCGTGGCGAAATTCCCGGCCCCGTTCCTATCGGTTATTTGAACGATTACCGCACAAAAACCGTGATCGTTGACCGCGAGCGCAGTCCTGTCATCAGACAGGCGTTTGAGACGTATGCGACCGGCACGGTGACATTTGACACCGTGCGGGAGTTTTTGGGTGAGCATGGCATCCGCACCAAAAGCGGCAAGCTGCTTGTCAGGCAACATATCGGCCACATTTTTTCCAACCCGGTTTATTACGGCCATTTCCGCTACAACGGCGAAGTGCATGAAGGCAAGCATGAGCCAATTATTTCCAAAAAACTTTTTGATGAAGTTCAAGCGGTCGTCACCGAACGCAGGCGTTGGTCGCCCAGTGTAACGAAGCCGAAGCCGAAAGCTTTTATGGGGCTTCTTCGCTGCGGCGGTTGCGGCGGTGGAATCACCGCCGAAGTCCAGAAAGGCCACACCTATTACCGCTGCTCCAAAAAGTTCCGCGCAGCGACATGGTGTCAGCAGCCGTATATCCGCGAAGAAGCCCTCGACGCGGAAATTTCGGCACTCCTTAAACCGTTTGCGCTTCGGTGCGAGTGGGCGGACGACATGCTTTTACGGGTTAAGGAGGAAAAAAAGCAGTCCGCCCAATCCGCCGCGCTGGTGGTTGCGGAGAAGCACGCGGAGATTGAAAAAATCAATCTCCGCCTTCAAAAGCTGCTTGACGCATTTCTCGATGGCGTAATTGAACGAAACGATTACACCGACGAGAAGGCAAAATTGATGAGCCAGAAAAAATCTTTGCAGGAGCAAAGCACCGCGTTATCCACAGGCCGAGCCAATTGGCTCGAACCGTTCCAAAATTGGATAAACGCCGCTAGAAACGCGGGCGAAATCGTTGTTACAGGTTCACTTCAAGAGAAGCGGGTTCTCGCTCAACAAGTGTTCGGCTCGAACCTTGTCCTCGACTGCAAAAAAGCCCGTGGTTCTTGCGTCAAACCGTGGTCACTACTCGTCGAAAACTCGTCTCGTGGTGGAATGGTGCGCGGTGCAGGGTTTGAACCTGTAAAAGCACCATTTACGGCGTTGCCAGTCTGCGATGCCAGCGGTGATTCATTGCCATTCATTGCCCGTAGCAATAGCAAATGATTTCCTTTGTTTGCAAGTGTTTTTTGGCAATCAGTGGCAACTTTGAGCGAATAAACTTGTGCAAACTATGTGCAAATTTTTTGCTTGTGCAAAATCTGTGCAAATTCAATGTCGCCCCAAAATCTGTGCAAAATCTGTGCAAACTTTTGAGACGGAAACTCTGCCTGTATTATTTTTTACTTCCGGGCTTTGTCGCGTTCAAGGGCGGCGTGAATCAATTCAGCGTCTAGCCGGGCGTTCGTCAGACGAAGCCGTTCCATCGCCTGTGGCAATTCAATCAGTCCCCGCGCCGCCGCTTGTTCGAGCAAACCAATCGTGCCAACCACGGCCAGCCCGCAATGAATGGCCGCGTTGCGCCCGGCGCGGTCGTCCATCAATACGGCGTCCGCATGGATTTCTTGCGCCAGACAGATCGCTTCCAATTCGCCCGCGTCCACGTCCAGCGCGAGATTGATCGTCTTGGGCGTTTGAACGGTAATCCATGTTGGCAACGCACTCGCCCACTGGCGCACGGGCGGCGGCGTGTTCGGCTGTTGAAGCTCGCGGAAGACGGTAGGCGGAATCACCACTTGGCGGAAAAGACGTGGCAAAATAGTTTCTGCGCCGCACAGAATTAGGTAGTGCAACGGCGAAGTATCGGAGACAACAACGCTCACGGGCGGGCAAGGATTTTTTCCAGCGTGGCGTTGTCAGCGGCCAAGTCCGTTGCGGAATAATTCATCGGCACGGCGCGTTCCGAAAGAAAAGTTTCCGTCTGCCAGTAATCGAGTCCAAGCATCGCGCCGACTTGCCGTTGCGTGAGGCGTCCGGCGCGATAGCCTTCAATCGCCGCGTCTTCCATGACGTGACGGGCAACCGTGGCCGGGGTTTCTCCCCATTGACGGGCGACTTTATCGGGCATTTCCACAATGACTTGCATAACGTGGTTAATCTAACACGGCGACGGTGCGTGTGGCAAACGACTTCTTATCCTAGAAAATCGTGCAAGTCGTGTTGAACATTCAATTTATCAATCAATTATGGTATCACTGACCGATAAAAACGGTGGCTGGAATTTGTTGCCGCCGGGTCGCGGAAATTCAGCGTGGTATTCGTTCCCACAAAATTGGTCAAAGTTGCCCAAGTCGCCAGATTTGTTGAAACTTGAATATGGCCGTTTAACCCCGGTGAAATTTGCAGGCTAAAATTTAAGCCGATTGTCGTTAGTGGTTGTGCAAGGGCAAAGCTCATTTGCAATTTGAAAGCATTGCTGGACACAAAACTCACGCTGTTGGTGATTGAAACATTCCCGGCCAAATCCAGTGCGTAAGCTTTCACCGAATTTGTTCCGGCGATCAATGTCAGCGTGGGGCTAGTCCAGTTAGTAAAGCTGTTGGTGGTCGTCCCCATGCTCCAAACTCCGCCATTCAATTGATACCAAACATTGCTGACCTGCCAGTTGTCAGCAGCCGTGCCGATGACGGTTGCCAGCGCGTTCGTCATTTTCTGGTTTGCCGTTGGTGCCGTGATCGTAAGCGTTGGCTTGGTCACGTCCAAAAAGGTTGCCAGTAAAGTCAGGTTTGATTGCATCATAAATTGTAGGTTCGTGACGGTCACAAGCGCGCCGCCAATCCAGTTGGTAGAAACGAGCCAATTCGTGAACACAAAGCCGCTGACCGGTGCCGACGTGATGCTGTAATTCCGTCCAATTTCCAGCCAAGCATTGCTGTCATTGGGTGAAATCGTTCCTAAACCAACGGTGCGAATTTGCAGTTGGTTGGTCACAACGAAATCAAAATTCACGCTGTTGGTCGTGGAGACGTTGCCGCTGGAATCCACCGCATACGCCTGTATTGAATTTGTTCCCGGCACAAGATTCAGCAGTGCCGACCAATTTGTCCAAGCATTAGCTGTCACGGCATTGCTCCTTGCCAGTCCGTTAAGCTGATACCAAACATTGCTGACCAGCCAATTATCGCCCGCCGTTCCCATGACGGTGAACACGGCGTTGCTCAATCGCTGGCCTGCCGTCAAATTGGTGATGCTTAATACCGGCTTGTTCGTGTCAATAAAGTTGGCCGTGAACGTCAGGTTTGATGCCATGATAAATTTCAGCGTCGCGCCATTGGTCGTGATACTCCCCGTCCAATTTGTAAAACTAAACCCCGTCCCCGCAGTGGCCGTCATCATGTAGTTGCTACCAATTTGAAGAAATGCCCCGTTGTAATTCGGACTGATGCTGCCGATCCCGTTGGTCTGCACCGTCAACACCGCGCTCAAGACATAAACAAAGCTGACTTGGTTGGTGGTCGAAATGTTGCCGCTGGTATCTACCGCATAGGCACTAAAGGTGTTTGTTCCCGGCGCTAGCATTAAATTTGCGGCAGTCCAATTTGTGCTTCCGGTGGCTGCCTGCCAGCCGTTCGTGTTCAACTGATAACCAACACGGGCGACTTGAACATCATCTGTGGCTGTCCCTTGCGCCGTTATCAGTGCGTTGGTAAGTCGCGCGCCCGCCGTCGGAAAAAGAATGTTCACACTTGGGCTGGTCGTATCTAAAAGAACAAAATGCCCCACTTGAAAACCACCGGAAGAAGCCTGCGTTGCTAAAAATGTCCCTTCAAATGCATCGGAAAAAACAATGTAGTCAGTTGCGGTTCCCACAACCGAATCATTTAATTGAACCTGACCTGTTGACGAATTTGGTTTTGAATACGAGTAAGTTCCAGTGCTGTTTGTGATGCCCGTTTCGGAATCAACAATTGCGTAGCCAGCCCCAGACGCCGCAACTTTGAAATCAAATGTCCCAGTTACAGCGAAGGGCGAAACTCCATTTTGAATGAAACACCGAAAAGTTTTACCTGCAATCGAGGCGGGAACTGCTGCTTGATAAAGTTCATATTCACCCGTTTGACTTGCGACAATCGGAGCCACAGAAACATTGGTCAGCAAGTAAGTGCCCATGTTAGTGGTCGAAAAATTAAAGTTGCCCACTAACGTATCCGAACCGTTTAATTGAAGCAGTCCAGTTGAACCGCTTGCACTATATGAATAGGTTCCGTTTCCGGTCACAATCGAATAAATGCCGACATCGTCATCAACTTCAACTAGCTGACATGTGCTTCCTGAATTGCTTGGAATCAATAAAAAATAACCACCGCTGGCAACAAACGGGTAGTCACCCGACGTGATAATTCCGCCCATTGCTTTTCCAACAATTGAAGCCGGTGCCGTTACGGGTGTCGGCACTGGTGACTGTTGCAAAGCTGGCAGAGCCATGACAATTCCAGCACCCGAATCCCGATCTACTCCGGCGGTCATAATGTCAAAAGCTGTATTTGTAAAAATCGTGCGGATTTGTGATGGCGTCAGATTTTGATTATACGATTTCAACAACGCGGCAATTGCGGCGGCATGGGGTGCGGCTGCGGAAGTTCCTGTGAACGGTGCGAAACCGGGAACATCCGTCGTTATGTCATCGGCGGCGGTGATGTCCGGCTTTTGTCGCACCGCGCCCCCGGAAGATGAAAAATTGCCGGGCGTGATAGGCGTGCCGTCTGCCTGAAAGAAAACGCGCCGCGTGCCGTCAGAACTAAAAGTTTCAACGGGATTGAATGCACCGCCAGTAAAAGGATTGGGATAGGATTTTTTTGCATCCGTCGCGGCTACATTGAAAGCATTTGTCGCGCAATCATGTCCTCTGGTCGAACCTTGTGTGCTGACAGCTAATTGCCCCCGTTCTGTGTCTAAATGGAGAAAACGATTTGTGCCTGACGCTAGAACCACGACAACAAGCTCACCTGCACTGGGCGGATTTATCGCCTCATAAGGGTCTTGTGTGCCGTTCTGTGTTGTTGTGGAAGAGTCTACGATACTCGTTCCAGTGGGGTCTAAAACGAAAAGGTCGTAGTCATTCGTAGAAGCGTTCAATGGGTCTGACCAAAACAAAACCGTAGGAAGATTTATACTACTAGGTTTAGTAACCGTATCGTAGTTCGCTGATCCGAAGCTATGAATGAATCCGCCCTTGCCATTAACCGGCGTGCCCGCCACTCCACCATTCAAGAAATCGCCCTCCCAAGTCCCGCTGGTTCCGTCATCTTTATTCCCAGAATTGCCGGCAGAAGAAAAATACATTGCACCGCTTGCGGTGACGGCGTTAACCGCCTGCGCCACAATCCCATCTTGAAATGGAGATTCATCAAAAAATAATCCGTCGTCCACGATGATGTCGCAGCCGTATGTAGATCGTAAATTGCGGATGTTCGAGGCACATTGAGCTTCACTTGTTCCGTATGTGGCAAAATAAAGCTGCGCCCCCGGTGCCAAGTCATTGACGATTTCGAGCATGGCTGTTCCCTCACCTGTCGCGGGCATACCATCCTGTCCCGGCAACACCGTTACCAAGCCATTTATTTGGGAAGTGGACAAGTTATCCACGCTGTCGGAAATAACGCCAACTTTAACACCTGTCCCATTGACTCCAAAATTAGCGCGCGCGGTGTTCGCTTGATGCGTGTAATCGCCTTCGCTGTCCACATTGTTATGTATGGCATGGACAACCGGCTGGATAAATGCGACTTCTTTTTGAGCAGCCACGCTTTCAATTTCGGAAAGTGGAATCCCCGCCTGAATTGCCCGGTATTCAGGATAGCTGCTAATCACGTTGCCGCCCAAAGCGGCAATGCGTTCAAGGAGTGATTGCGAAACATCCGCCTTGATGTCAACCAGTATGCGACCTTGATTGTCTTGATCCAAATTCAGCCGTTGCGTTGGCACGCCTTCCGCAACGGATTCGCCGCGTCGCATTTTGTCGGCGTAAAGCAAATGTGAATCAATTTTTTGCTGAATCGGCGTGCGCCGCGATTTTTCAGCTTCTAATGCGCCAATTTGTTTCAAAGCACTGGCACTGATTTGACCGCCAGCATTTGCAGAAGAGGTTTTTATTATGTTGGTGGCAGATGGAAATGTCGCCACCACTGCGCTCGCATTAACGGAAATTTTATTGGTGGAAAAAAAGCCAGTTGCATTTGACGGTGACGCTTTTGCTTTGTTTGCGACATTGGTTGAAGGTTTAACGGCAGGACTTTTATTCAGCCGCTTGTTTGTGTCCCAAAACCACAAGACGCAAAGCAACAAAAAAACAAAAAGCAGCAGGTGTTTTAATTTCATAGAAAATTACTTTCTAGGCCCGGCCTGCTACGGAAATAAAAAGGGCGCGAACTTAACGCACCCTCGTCTGTGGCACCGCGAAGCGCCTTGGAGAGAAGCACGAAAAGCCGCGCCCAGTGGGGCGCGTGCTTCGCTGGCTCTCTCCTTCAAATTCGCGGTTTTCAGACGAGACCGTAGCTAAAGCTACGCTAAATTTTTTGGTTATTAGTTTTTACATAATTTCTCTAACACCCGGTTTTTAGATGAAAAAATTCAGCACGGCAAGGCTTAATGATTTTTGCATCGGTGCAAGCAGCCGGAAACGAGCGGAAATCGCCAAATTCCGCAAAATTCCGTGGCGGGGAAGGGTTTTTTTAAGTCATCCTTTCCAAGTAATTATTCCGTCCGGGGCGCAATGCAGCCAAGCGGAAAAACGTCCGTCCGGTGATAGTGCCGAATAAGCCGCCGTCTTGCCAAAACCAAGATTTTTCAAAGCTGAAACTGCGGCAGACCGGGTTAATGTGCGTGCGCCGTGATGGAAAGCGGTTGCAATGTCTGCCCGCGTAACCAATTTCTTTTTGGTCGGCGGCGGAATTTGTGCCGCGATTTTTTGTGAAGCCGGGACAAACGCGGAAACTTTAGACACTGGCGGAATGGAAACTGGCGGAATAACGGCAGGCGGAAAAACCGGCGCGGGCGCGGAATGAATGGAAACAATGGCAGGCTTGACCGGAATTTCCACCAAAATTTGCCGGAATGCAGGTTTTTGGTTTGTATTTTCCGCATTTTTCTGGCGGTTTTCAGTCTTTTCCTTCGCTGGCGCGATTTCCGTTTCCTTTTCCATGTCTTCGTTGGAAAAAATCCATTTTAACGCCGAGAAAATAACGACGCCTAGCAGCACTGGCGGTGCAATTTTTGCGACTGCCGAAATTGTTTGTTTTGAATTCATCTTTTTTCGGGTTCGGGATAAATTACGTCTGTTTTCCATTCCACCAAACCCCAAGGAATTTTGTGGAATAGAAATAATTCCGCCAAATTTCCATGGAAATTCCGTGGAATTTTGGCGGAAAAATCATGGCTTCCAAATAAGTAACTTGTTTTCATCTTGTGTAAGGTGATTTTCAAAACGCCCGGCAAGGCTTAACGCATTGTAGGCCGCCGCATGTTTGCAGCCTGTTTGCTCCATTAAATTTTGAACAGCCTGATTTTTTATCATTTTCCGATTTCCGTTTTCAAATAATGTCGCAATGTCGGCTTCCGTGATGGATTTCCGGCTTTCGCTAGGAGCGTCAAATTCATTCCAATCAAAATTTTCAATTGGCCGGAAAATACCGTTGCATCGTTCCCAAACGGACGGGCTGCCGAGATCGCCGTCATTATTTTTGCAGCAAATCCAGATGACGCGGTTTTCAGTCGTTTCGTCGCTGGCGGCCTGCATGACAAATACGGCGCGCGGGACGCTGCCTAGAATGTAAGAACCGGCGAGCATATTCAGCGCATTGCGCCCGCTGGCGCGCTCATCGGTTTTAGGTTTCCGCGTGTGCGCCACAATTCCCACCGCCGGGGCGTCATCGCCTGTTGGCAATGCCGTCATTAAATCATCAAATGCTTGTTTGTAATCTTTCGCTTTGTCGTCGTGTGCCAGCCGGTTAAATGGATCGAGAATAAAAACGTCCGGCTGGAAATTATCAATTTCCCGTCTCAATTGATCGCGGAACGCGCACAGATCAAATGCAAACCCAAGCGGCGGCGGCGGACAAATCCGCACAAATTCATCAAGAGTCGGGCAGTTTATTTCCGAAAATTCATTTTTCAGGCGAACACGTCCGTTTTCTGTCTGCAAAATCATTGTTTTGAAGGGACGGTGAATTTTCAGCCCAAACCAATCCTGTTGCGTTGCTCCTGCTACGGCCAATGCGACAGCCGCACGGCTTTTGCCGACGCCCGGCGCACCGCCAATGACAAACGGCGCATTTTTCTGAATATGATAATTGCCAACGAGAACAAAGCCAGCGGGCGGAATATAATTCGCCAGTTCGGATGGCTTTTGAAATTCGACGAGAATTTTCTGTTCGGCACGCTCGTCGTCTGCAATGGGAACGTCCAGAATTTCCGGCTCGTTAAGTAATAAATTCATTGATTTTTTAGTGGTTTGAAATTCAAAAAGAAAACTGTCTGGCGTTTGCCGTTATCGCGTCTGCCGTCCGGCATCCGCACGAATTGCGAGCGCGTCCAAGTCGCCCGATCCGAGCCAAGTGAAACGGCATAACGGAAAAACTTTTCAACCTTCGCATCGGGCTTGCCGTGAACGTAAAACCAGCCGTGAAGTGATTTGCCGCCACTGTGAACCACACAAACCAGCGGCGCAAATGTGCCAAGATGCAAAAGCAACGCCGCGTGTTCGTCCGGCGTGCCGGTGTCAAATTCGCAAATCAAAAAACGACGCCCGCCGGTATTGGTCAAAGCGTGCGCTGATTCTTTACCCTCTTTGGTCAGGCCGGTGAGCGCGAACATGGACGACGGCACGATCAATTGCAGCGCGGACAATTCACCACGCCAATTTTTGCGCGGCTTGGTGTCGAAAATTGAATTGGACGCGGCACAACATAAGAGCGGATTGCCCGGAAAAAGTGCATCAATGATTTCTTCCGTGTGCGTCTGATTATCTTCAATGCGCGGGTATGATCGTTCCCACAAATCTGCAAGGCCGCCGTTATCGCGCACAATGGCTTCGCGTTGCTCCTTATTTAAGCCCGGCCATTTTACGCGGGATTGAACCGGCGCGGTGTTGCCTTTGGATTGCCACGCGCACGGCAGAGAATTTTGCACGGCAGAAATAATTTCGGCGCGAGATACGGCACGCCCGCAATGGGCGACTTTGCTTTCGAGTAAGGCAACGATTTCACCGGCTGGCAAGTGCGCGTGCAACTGCCGGGCAACGTGAAAAAGCCAAGTGTGAACGCCTTCACCGGCTCGCGGCGGCGCGTCTAAAAGCTCGCGTAAAAATGGAGGCAGCTTTTTCAATGCTTGTGGATTGTCCGGCATATTTATTTTTCAGCGTCGGGATTGGCGGCGGTATTCAGCCGGGGTCTGTATTCTTCAATGATGGAATTTTGCAGGGTAATCGCACGGTTGGCGGGGCAACGCACAACCGCAACTTCTACTTTTGAGACTGCGAATGTCGGACCGGCGGTTTTGCCGCTCCACCTTTGAAAATGTCTCAAAAGAGTCGAGTAAAGACGGTTTGAATGGCTCTCACCGACATAGACAACTTCACCGGCGAAAAATAAAAAGCCGTTTTTCTCCCGAATTAAATAGACGCCAGATTTGCCTTTCAACGCCTTCACCCAATCGGCAACGTCGCGGCCATTTTTGACAGGTCTGTATTCCAAGCTCATTGCCCGCCTCCGCGTTGCATCCGAAGTAACGCTGCTTCAACAGACGGCCAGTGGAATAAAACTCGCCGTCCACCAAGACGCACAGACGGAATTTTGCCGGTCGTGCGCCAACTGAACAGCGTCCGACGTGAAACTGGGAGAAGTTTCAACAGTTGCTTTTCATCAATAAAGCCCGTCTCGCCCGACGGTGCGTTTTGTAGCGATGTTTTGCACATACGCCACTTTAACCCCCTCATTTTGCTTACTGCAAAGCGTCAATAGTTTTTGAAATTAAAAACTCGTTTTAGGGCTGTAACGTGGCAACGTCATTTGGCAGTTCTAAAAGAAAGGCAAAAGGATTGGGGATTTTTTCCTGCTTTGCTAAAGCATTTTTGTATTGGGAAAAGTATTTTTTTGCCCGGCGTTTTGCTTCGCTTATCGTGTGACGCTGGCTTTCATTAAATTTCCCAATGCCGTTTTGCTTGCGGTCTAAAAGTTCAATCAGTGTCCACGACGCGCCACGAAAATGTTCACCTTTAAGCGGATGTTGCGGGTGTATTTTTTGAATCGTTCGTAATGCTTTGATCTCCCTGATGAATTCCTTTATCAAAAGATTATCCGCCTGCCGCAAATTCCATTGTCTTCGTTGGTTTTCATAAACCGGCGTCCATCCAATTTCAGTAAACTGGCTAGAATTGGTAACATTTCTGTAAGTCCCTTGTCCGTAATTTACCCAAAGCGTATGGACGATGGTTTTTCCCTCTCGGCTCAATTGCCAATAGGCTTGGGTGAACTGCTTTCCTTTCGGCGAGCGGCGCATGAGTTCGTAATTGCGCGCGGCCTCCTCAACCGCAGGCCAGTCAACTTCCGTCTTAACGGCACGGAGAATTTCCTTCCGCTTCCACCACCATTTTTTTCTAATGTCTTTAAGAGTTAATTTATTTTTCATCAGTTCGTGATTTTGCTTGGCGCAACCCGAAACCATCTTTTGGCCTCGGCTTTTGTCGCCAGTCCTTTGTAATGCGCGTGGATCATCGCGGGCGAGTTGCCCGCTTGTTGTGCCGTCAGATTTTCGTTGGCGTGCAACGCGAAGTGAAACGAGCAAAAACTGTGTCGCAGCCCGTTGGTTTTGCGGGTTACTTTTGCAGTTTCGCAGAGTTCGCCAAAATGATCTTGAAATGCTGTTTCTTCACCCCGCCAGAATTTCCCAATTTTGTGGGCGCGGTAAGGTTCAAGCCACGCGGCCAGCGCGGGACAGGTTTCCACAAGGCGACGCTGGCGGGTTTTGCTTTTGCCCGCCGTGATCTCAATATGTTTTCGCACGCGCCAAACGTCGGCCCAATCCAAGCGCAACAATTCCGCCGTGCGGAGTCCGGCCAGTCCGCCAACGGCAATCACCGGGCGCAAGGTGTCACCGGCATTTGAAAGCAGCGTGGCCAGTTCGCGCGGCGAGTAAAATTGCACGTCGGCGGTGTTCGCGTGTTCGGGACGCAATCCATCGGCTTCATTCAAGCGATGCGAGACGGGCAGATAATCTTTGCGAACCGCCCATTGCAAAAATTGCCGGACGGCGGTGCGATTATGATTGCGGCTTTTGGCGGAAAAATCGGCAAGCGAACTAGCAAAGGCGTCCAGGTGTTGCTTGGTCAAATCACAAAGGGCGGTGCTTGGAAATGTCGCCGCGAACCGGCGAAGCTGAATTGACAGGTTGTAAAAATACTTGCTGGAAAGTTGCGCCCGCTGTCCATTGGCTGCGCGCGTGCGCGGCTCGTTGATCTGAATATATTCCTCGACGGCGGCGGCGGCGTCTTTGCGCTTAACGGTGGCGACTGTCCGCAAGTAGCCCTCGACCGCTTCGCTCAAAGTGCGCCCGCCAAGTTTGCCGGATGCCTCGACAAAATCCGAAACCGCCGCGAGCAATGAAACGCGGCGTCCGCTGGCTTGGAAAAAACCTTGCAACCGCTCAAACGCAGCAACGGCTTCGCGGGACTGCGTGGCGTTAAGGGCGGCGGCTTGCGAGCCGTTTGCCAGATCGCGCACGATACGTTCGGCGGCGGCTTTGGCGTCGGAATAATTGGTAAAGGTTTGCATCCGACGTTTCCCTGCCGTCGAGTAAGCGAGCCGGTAATAAGCGAATTTTCCGCGCGGCGCGTAGATTTTCGCCTTGCTGGTGCGGTGTCGTATGGTGACTGGAAACCTCACGCGACGGTCAGGAGTTCGGGCATTAGTTTGTGCAAATTCTGTGCAAATTATTTGCGAACACCCTATTTTACAAGGAAAAATGGTGCGCGGTGCAGGGTTTGAACCTGCAAAAAACTTCAAATTCATTAGGAAATTCGGATGGTGCCTCACAAATAGCCTCACAAATTTCAGGTGAGGCGCTTCATGGCCTAGATTCCGTCGTTGAATCGTGGTCAAAACTCCCTGCGCCACTCAAGGCGGCAATTCTTGCAATCGTTAATTCATCGGAGGACAGCCGATGAACTCCACCCGCTTAAAAATCTTCCGTGCGGCGTTCTGCCCGTCATGCGGAAACAACCAACCCGGCAGAAATAGAAAGAACAAAACAAAATGCAAATAAAAGTGCTAGTCATAGACAAGGTGTCGGAAACATTCGACACAAAAAAAGGTTCCAAAACGCTCCACCTGCTGGTGTGTCAGGATCAATCCCGTCCGCCGCTCCGCAATTCGTTTGATTACGAAATGACGGCGGAAGAATTGAGCAAACACGGTGCCGCGCTCGTGGACAAACCCATCGAGCTAAACGTCCGCGACATGAGCCAGGGTTTCTCTGGCCGGATTCGGATGTCAGGCGCAATCACCAAAGTCGGCGCGTAATGGAAACGGGCCTGACATACACGTTGCAACGCGTTCACTGGCAGTTCTTCGGCACTTTGACATTCAAGAGTGCCAGACTGCCCGAACGCGTGCGGCTGTCCATGTTCTTCGCCCTCGTCCGGTGCATTTGCTGCTGGCACAAAGTCCCCTTTCGCAAATGCGTCTGGGCTTTGCGCCAGGAACACGGGGAAATCACCGGACGACTTCACTTTCATTTTTTGATCGCGGGTCTGCCGCTGTATGCCGTCCAAGTCGCCACCGCAATGAGCATCAAGGCGCAATGGGAAAGAATCGGTGGCGGCATGGCTCGCGTTCGGGAATACGATTCGAGGGAGCAAGGTCTCGAATATTTACTGAAATGCCTCAACGCCGGAGCGAATCTTTATGAAGTCACGAAGTTTTCGCATTCGGCGGATGAGGTGATGTTGTCGAATTCAATCTGGAACCCGGCGAACCTGAACCGGGTTTCGGATACGCTTGTCACTTGCTAGTCGAACGCTCGGCGCTGGTGATTCGTCAACCGATTCGGGCGGGGTGCGGGCGCGCGCGGAGCGCGCGCCTGCACTCTGCCCGATGGCTTGAAGATGAATTGTGCCCCGATGAAATTAACTGAATTGAAAAGGCTGTGGAAACTGGTCAAGTCCGGCCAGACCAGGCCGCTGTCCGCTGCGGACCTGGCCTTGCTGCTCCGCATACGGTTCGCGCTTCAGGAACATGAGGCAACGGAGCCAAAATCCGTCAACAAGATGGAGTTGACAAAACGCCAATAGTTGGTAACTATTAAAACATGAGCGCGGCATTAACAAATTACTGGCAGGACTTCATCAACCAGATGGTTACGTCGGGGCGATACAATAACCGCTCCGAAGTGATCCGGGCCGGATTGCGTTCCTTGGAAGAGCGCGAACTGGCGAAAGAAGTCCGCGAATTCGACCAAATCTTTGCCGGTGGCCGTGCCGGTGAGCCGGACGGCAAAACCCTTGGCCGGATGGTTGCTCGCCAAAAGGCGCATCGTAACAAGGCGCGGCGATGATCCGGGCGGTCTATGACTGCAATGTGATCATGTCCGGCATCGGCTGGAACGGCGCGGCGCGCAATTGCCTCAAGCTGGTGGCCTGTCGGCAGCTCTTTCTCTACGTCACCGAGGAAATTCTGGAGGAATACGAGGCGGTGATTCCTGAAACCTTGGCGGAAGAAACTCCAAAGATTGATCCGCTGCCCAAGCTGGCGTGGATTAGAAACAAATCCCGGCTGGTCGAACCTGCACCGCTCGGCAAGCGTCGCAGCCGTGATGCCAAGGATGACATTTACCTCGCGGCGGCAATAGCGGCCTCTGCGAACTGCATTGTGACTTATGACAAAGATTTGCTGACGCTGGGCAAGCCATTTGGAATTGAAATTATCCGGCCGCCGGAATTGCTGCGACGACTGATTGCTGAATGAGTCAAGTGTAAGCCAACTTATTGGTCAACCGACCTCGGCGGTGTCGAAGAACCAGCATTTAGTTACGCAGCCGTGACTTTCACCCGCCCTTCGCGATGAAACCGGGAACCCCGGTCGCCACTACCGAGTTGAGCCGGCTTCGGGTTTGAATCCGGCTGATCTCGTTCACGGCGGCTTCGGGAATCTCCGAGAGGTTGTAATTCTCGCGCGCCCGCTCCAGAGTTTTCGCCGTGGTCAGGACGGCCGTTCCGCGTTGGATGCCCCACGCCAGCAGCACCTGCGCGGGCGTCAGCGAAGTTTGCCTGGCGATGGCCAGAACTGCCGGATCTTCCAGCGGACCGGGCCGTATGCCATGACCCAACGGCGCAAAGGCCAGCAGCACAATCCCCTTCTGCTTGCAGAATTCCAACAACTCCGTCTGCGGCAGATACGGATGCGATTCCACCTGCACCACCGCCGGTTTGATCCGCGCGGCCTCATAGAGCGGCACCAGATTTTCCAGCACCACGTCGGACAATCCAATCGCCCGGCACTTGCCCGCATCCACCAGCTTTTCCATCGCCCGCCACGTCTCCAGCAGCGTGACGCCGTCATCATAAATGATGTCACCCTTTTCATCGCGCGGTTCGTAGTTGTCTCCCGGTTGAAACGCGAAGGGCGTGTGGATCAAATAAAGGTCCACATAACTGATTCCCAGGCGCGCGCAACTCGCGGCGAACGCCGGTTCGACCCGTTCTGGCCGATGATTGGTATTCCACAGCTTCGTCGTGATGAAGACCTCCTCACGCGCGATGGCGTGCGTGGCGAACTCCGCCGCCAATGACTCACCCACCGCGCGCTCATTCCGATATCGTTCCGCGCAATCCAAGTGACGAAAGCCAACCCTCAATGCGTTCGTGGTGGCACTCCTGGTTTCAGCCAGGTCCGGGATCAAAGTTCCGAAACCCAGAGCCGGGATGTTGCCAGTCCCGAAGTTAAGAGCCATCTTCGCCAAACGAAGATTGTGATTGAATGTCATAGGATAAATGTTTAGGCGAATTTAATTCAACTCCACTGACTTGTCGCGCCGAAATAAGGTGAACCGCGAAATACGCGAACCACTCGAACGCAGAATTGACGCTGATAATTTTCATGCGCACACTTTGCAAATGGCAAAAATAATTTTAGCGACTGATATAATCTGGCAATGAGTTTAACAGCAATTGAATTGTGTGCGGGTGGTGGCGGCCAAGCTCTCGGCTTGGAAATGGCCGGATTTCATCACGTCGCAGCGGTCGAATATGAACCGCATTATTGCACAACGCTCCGAACGAATCGCCCGCATTGGAAAGTTGTTGAAGATGACATCCGCAGTTTTCGCGCCCAAGATTATTCCGACATTGATTTGATTGCCGGTGGTGTGCCGTGTCCACCATTCAGCATCGCGGGGAAACAACTTGGTGGTGACGATGAGCGCGATATGTTTCCGTCTGCGCTAAAAATTATTGAGGAGATTCGTCCTCGCGCTGTGCTTTTGGAAAATGTTCCCGGCTTGGCTTCGGCAAAGTTTGAAAATTATCGCCGCGCATTGTTGGCTAAACTTTCAAAATTTGGATACCAGCCAGAATGGAAAGTTCTCCAAGCAACAGATTTTGGCGTCCCGCAGTTGCGTCCACGTTTTATTCTCGTGGCTTTACAGCCGCGCGAGGCAGAATTTTTTGAATGGCCTGAACCAACAGGACCGTTTCGCTCGGTAGGAGAGGCTTTGGTGGATTTGATGGGAGCAAATGGCTGGGCAGGAGCAGAAGCTTGGGCTGGGAAAGCATTGGCTATTGCCCCGACGATTGTTGGTGGTTCAAAAAAACATGGCGGCCCAGACCTCGGCCCAACTCGCGCAAAGAAACAATGGCGCGAACTTTTCGTGGATGGAATGGGCATCGCTGACGAAGCTCCTGATGAAAATTTTCCTGAAAATGGAATTCCCCGATTGACTGTTCGCATGGTTGCACGAATCCAAAGTTTTCCTGACGAGTGGGAATTTGCAGGAAAGAAAACGATCGCTTACCGCCAAGTCGGGAACGCATTCCCACCGCTAGTTGCCCGCGCAGTTGGTTTGGCAATTCGTCGCGCGCTAAATCGGCAACGGATTCAATACACTGGCGCTGAACATGCCACTGAAATGAGATTGCTTGATGCACCGCGTTCACGTTCGCGTCATCATGTCAAACCCAAGCCAAAGGCTCGTTAGCTGTTCGTCTTTTGTAATTAGCGAAGACACCCCATAGTCTCTGGAAGTTTATTGGAAAAAATGCCAATAAACGACTGATGCCGATTTCAAACATATCAAAACAGTTCGGAAATGCAGTCCGCAGCAGGCGGATAGCTTCTGGATTGTCACAAGAGAAATTGGCTGAAAAAGCAGGGCTTCATCCCAACTACATTGGCAAGATTGAACGCGGTGTTCGGAATGCCACGCTTGACGTTTCAAACCGAATTGCAAGAGCACTCAAAGTTGGGCTTCCAGAACTCATTGAAGAGGCTCAACAAAGGCGCAGCAACGCAAAGAAATAATCCCATG
>Ga0224556_1000100_pt1 | contig 17590 bp, 15 predicted proteins | sample 714S315metaG_FD_183007 | JGI IMG/M metagenome (GOLD analysis project Ga0224556, IMG submission 183007) | Peat soil microbial communities from Stordalen Mire, Sweden - 717 S3 1-5 | ecosystem: Environmental > Terrestrial > Soil > Wetlands > Peat | place: Sweden: Norrbotten County, Stordalen Mire...
GACCCGTACCAGATTATTACGTGGGTTCCGCCGGAGGGCGGGGGCGGGCCGAATTACGACGGGATGTAAGCGGCGCTTTTTGCCACGGATTCACACGGATTAACGCGGATAGACCAAGAACAGTAAAACCAGGGAGTGTATGTACGTCCGCAATGTCTCGAAGTCAGTACTGGTGTGCTGTCTGCTTTCCTTGGCGGCTCTCGCCCAAAAGCGTGCGCTTTCCATCCCTTCGACTGGTTTCTCTGGTCTCGATCAGTACCGGGCTTCGCGGATTGCTATCTACACCGATGACTTCGGAGAGCTGAAGCGCTATCGCGCGGACGATGCGGCGCTGGCGCTGCCGGCGGCGAAAGAGAAGCGGGTCGTGTTTCTCGGAGACTCCATCACCGACTACTGGAAGCTGGCGGACTATTTTTCCGGCAAGGCTTACGTTGTGTTGAATCGCGGCATTGACGGGCAGACCACGCCGCAGATGCTGGTGCGCTTTCGCCAGGATGTGATTGATCTGCATCCCGCGGTGCTGGTCGTGCTGGCGGGAACCAACGACGTGGCGGGCGTCACCGGTCCCGCGCGGAATGAAGATATCGAGGCCAACTTCGCGTCCATAGCCGAGTTGGCGCGAATGCACCAGATTCGCGTGGTCTTTGCCTCGCTGCTGCCGGTAAACAATTACACAGACGATGCGAAGGAGTCGTTTGCCCTGCGGCCGCGCGAAAGAATCCTCGCGCTGAACAGCTGGCTCAAGGATTACTGCGCGCAGAACGGGCTGGTGTATCTTGACTACTTCTCGGCGATGGTGGATGACAAGGGCATGCTCAAGCGCGAGCTATCGGATGAGGGGCTGCATCCGAATCCGGCGGGGTATAAAGTTATGGCGCCGTTGGCGGAGAAGGCGATTGCGCAGACGATCGCGAGCGGGCCGTGATTGGGCATCGGGCTCGGCTTTTCAGCCCGAAGTCGAAGGGGCGCTCTAGAATTATCCTGTTACCCGAAAGGCAACCACATGCTATCAACTCGTGATCTGCAGAAGCTTGCATTCGTCCTTTGCGTCTTCTTTGCCGTTTCCGCGCTGGCCCAGCAACCTGCACCACCCGCGCCGCAAGCCACGCCACCCGCGCCACAAGAACCGCTGACCATCCCCTCCACTGGGTTCGCTGGCCTCGATCAGTACAGGGCGAGGCGGATTGCCGTGTTCACCGACGATTTCGGGCAGCTGGCGCGCTATCGCGAGGCGAATGCGGCGCTCAAACCGCCGGCGCGGGGCGAGGACCGCGTTGTGTTCTTTGGCGACTCGATCACCGACATCTGGCATCTCGACGAATATTTTCCGGGCAAGCCCTACATTAACCGCGGCATCGGCGGGCAGACCACGCCGCAGATGCTGGTGCGCTTCCGGCAGGATGTGATTTATCTGCGGCCCAAAGTGGTTGTCATTCTCGCGGGGACCAACGACATTGCGGGCAATACCGGGCCCATGCGCCTTGAGGACATTGAGTCTGACTACGCTTCTCTGGCGGAACTGGCGCGCGTGAACAACATTAAAGTGATCTACTCGTCGGTGCTGCCGGTGCACAACTACACAGAGAAGGCGAAGGACTTTTTTGCGCAGCGCCCGCAGCAGAAGATTCTTGTGCTGAACAACTGGCTGAGGAGCTACTGCTCGATCCCGGCGAACGGCTGCACTTTTCTGGACTATTACAGCGCCCTGGTCGACACGAAGGGCATGCTGAAGAAGGAACTGGCCGATGATGGCCTTCATCCGAATGCAGCGGGATTCAAGATTATGGCGCCCTTGGCCGAGGCGGCGATTGAGAAGGCGCTGAAGTAGACGCTCAGCACTCATTCGGCATTCAGCCAGTACAATGTTCAGCCAGTACAATGAAGAGTAGTCTTCAACCAGGCCCACTGGCTGACGGCTGAGTGCTGAATGCTGCTCCACGACGAATTCGGGCGCGCCATTACTGACCTGCGGATCTCCATTACGGACCGCTGTAACTACAAGTGTGTGTACTGCCGCACGGGGAACGAAGGGGCGCTGTACGGCGATCTGCCGTTTGAAGATTATCTGCGCATGGCGCGCGTGCTCGTCGGGATAGGAGTTACGAAGATTCGCCTGACCGGCGGCGAGCCGCTGTTGCGCAAGGGCGTGGTTGAATTTGTGCGCGAGCTCGCAAAGCTGCGGCCTCAGGGGCTAAAGCCCTCATCTTTTTCGGGCGGTAACAGCACGGCTGACGCCGTGCCCTTCCACGAAGCTTCGGGGTCAAGTTCCGCTCGCGGTCCTGATGGTAAGGCCGAAGAATTGGGCCGGCTCGGATATTTGCACCATGGTTTCGACGATCTCGATCCGCTCGACATAGCGCTTACGACGAACGGGCACATGCTGGCCGAGATGGCGCAGCCGCTGAAAGACGCGGGGCTGACGCGGGTTACGGTTTCGATGGACGCGGTCGACCCGGACCGGTTTGCGCGGATTACACGCGTGCCCAACGGATATGATCACGTGCTGGCGGGCATCCGCGCGGCGCGGCGGGCGGGGTTGTGGCCGCTCAAAGTGAATTGCGTGCTGATGCGCGGCTTCAACGAAGACCAGATCATTCCCTTCGGCATGTTTGCGCGCGAAGAGGGCGTGACGGTGCGGTTCATCGAGTTCATGCCGCTCGAAGAAGGACGCACCTGGGCGCCTTCGACCGTAGTCACGCTCGATGAAATTCTGGCGCGCATGGCGGAGTACCGGCCGCTGGTGGAGATTCCGCGCGCGCTCTCGGAAACGGCGCGGCGCTACCGGTTTGAGGATGGGGTCGGCGAGATCGGAATCATCGCGCCGGTGTCGCATCCGTTCTGCGGGCATTGCAGCCGCATCCGCATCACCTCGGACGGGAAAATTCGCACCTGTCTGTTCTCGGTGTGGGATCATGACCTGCACGCGCAGATGCGACGCGGGGCTTCGGACGATGAGTTGGCCGAGTTCATTCAGGGCGTCGTGCAGAAGAAGGAAGAACGGCACCACATCGGCGAGCCGGATTTTGTGCCGGCGTCGCGGACCATGGTACATATCGGCGGCTAGCTGTCAGCTATCGGTAAAGGACATTCTGACGCCGAAATCGCAGAGACCGCGGAGCGAGCGAAATCGGGCAGCTCGATTGGAACCGAGTTCATGAATTTGCGCTGGTTGACGGCGACGGCCGCTTTGGCACTTTCTTGCGCGACCCTCCAATCCCAGAGCGGCGCTTACCTCGGCCTCGACCTCAACAAGTATCCCGGCGACGCGAATCTCAATACCCTCCACCAGACTTTTGCCTACACCGGATATTGGTTGAATCGTCCTCCCGGCGAGAAGACGAATTCCTGGGTCGGACACCGGGCTGCGGTCGAGTCCGCGGGATTTGGATTTCTCGTGCTGTTTAACGGACGGCTTTACGCGCAGTTGAAGACTGTCGCCAACGCGACTCGGATGGGACGATCAGACGCTGCGACCGCGGTGGAGGCGGCGCGGCGCGAGGGGTTCCCGCGGGCGACCATTATTTTTCTCGACCAGGAACAAGGTGGGCGCATGCTGCCTGAGCAGAGCGCTTACATTTACGCCTGGGTCGACGGCGTGGTTGCGGCTGGATTCCGCGCGGGCGTTTACTGTTCCGGCATTGCCGCGGCGGACGATGGCAACGTAGTTACGGCCGAAGATATTCGCCAGCATGCGGGCGGACGCGAGATCACTTATTGGGTCACGAACGACGCTTGCCCTCCCGCCCCGGGCTGCGCGTTGCCGCAGAATCCGCCCAGTCCAGCGCAGAGCGGAGTTGCATTCGCGGAGGTCTGGCAGTTCGCGCAGTCGCCGCAGCGCAAGGATGTGGCCGGGCGCTGCACCAACTACAGCCGCGACGGGGAGTGCAATGCGCCGGGAATCGCTGCGTTGGCCATTGACGTCAATGCGGCCACATCGGCTGATCCTTCGCACGGCCGAGGCCGTTGACCAAAGAAACTTCTTTGCCACGGATTTACGCGGATTTGCACGGATCAGGCCAGGACGGATAGACAAACCCGTCGTAACCAAGCCTGGCGAGCGGCCAACCCTTGCGTGCGGTAAAATAGGATCATTCCATGTCGGATCGCACTTTTACTCTCGAGGAAGCGCAGTCTCTGCTGCCGGTGCTGGAATCGCTGCTACGCTCCGCGATTGCGGGCAAGAAGGTGATGGAAGAAGTCGAGGCTGAGCAACAGGCGCTCGGCCACAGGATTTTTCTGAACGGGGGCATGTTTGTCGACGTGGTGCCCCTGGCCCGGCGCAAAGCGGAGAAAATTAAGGCCGAACAGCGCGCCAAAGATGCGCTGGCGGAGATCGATTCCATTGGCGTGCAAGTGAAAGACATCGACACCGGCTTGCTCGACTTTCCCTGCGAAGTCGAAGGCCAGATCATTCTGCTGTGCTGGAAGCTGGGCGAGAAGTCCATCACCCACTGGCATGGAACGCAGGAAGGATTCGCCGGGCGCAAGCCGATTGACGAGCGGATCGCGCGGGCGCGGAAGATCAATTAATTAAAGATCAATTAGCGAAAAAACTGCACCCCTACCTAATTCTGCCCCGAAGACCCTTTGGCCGAATTAGCCTGCGGATTCAACATCGGTTGAGAGAGGTTGATCATGCCCGCGTTTGCGCCGGTTCCGGGACTGGCTTTGGTTCCGGTGCCGAAGCAGGCATCATTGGCAATCGTGTCCCGGCTGCCGATGGGCGTGATCGAGTAAATTTGTTCCATACAACGCAATACTGAGCTGATTTCCAGGGGCTGGGCTGGGCCGGTTCCGCCCGGCCCGTTGGCGCAACAGTGGTTGATGCTGTTTACGGCAAAAGGGGAAATCGCAAGGAGAGGAACCCGATTCCCGAAATTCAGTCCGTCCACGACCGGCTGCGGCAAATGGTCCCAGAAGCCTCCAGAATCGTCCCAAGTGACGAAAATAATGGAGTGGTTCCAAAGATAACAATCGGCGCTCGACAGGTTCCCAGCTGTACAGTTGCCGACTACGGCCGCGATCTGCGCCGCTGACCACTGCATCCCCTCAGACACTGAACCGGACGCAGGGTGATCGCTAGATGTTTTGTTCTGCTCGCCAGGGCCGAGAAAAACAAGTTCCGGCAGTGTCGAGCTGGAAGGATCAACGCATGATCCGTACCCGAGAGCTGAACAGGTTGAGTCGAGGCCGCAAGACGTAGCCGTATGACCGCTGCAGACTCCGCCCGTGCCCGTTACTGTGGCCGCATCCGTCAGGAATTGATTCTCTCCAAACACGTTGCTGGCGAACCACTCGCTGAAGTAGAGGTTGGAAACGTAAGTGGCGGGATTCCATTGGGAGCTGTTGTAAGACTTCAGGGAAACGGAGGCCAGTTGCGCCTGATCCGCGATGGTTGTCAGGGACGGACATGGGGCGCCTGCCGCACCTTCAATAGACGAGGTCGTGCTGCAAGTCGGAGAAGAGGAGCCACAGTCGGCAATGTCAGAACAGGTCGACGGCACAACAGCACCCGGATTACCCGCCACGCCGGAACAGACGCAGGCCTTCGAAGAGTTGGCCGAACAGGTTCCGCCACGATAGACGCCATAGGTACAGTAGAGATGTGGACTGGAGGTACAACCCGAGTTCGTGGTGCAGGCTGTAGGCAATTCCGGAGAACTATAATCGGGTCGACCCGTCGTACATATTCCACCGGCAGTATCCACGGAAGAAGGAGTTCCTACCGAGGATGGCCAGGAACCCGTGTAGGTGAAAGGATGCGACGTTCCGGTGTGCTGAGCCCCACAACCCCATGCGCCATTCCAATACCCAGCGGCATCGCCGGGGCAAATCGATGACGGGCATCCGCACTGATTGCTCGCACAGGCTGAGTTCGCGGTACAGGACACTCCGGCGATCGACTTGCCTTCGTTGATGGTCGCTCCCGGATAACAGGTTTTTCCCGACTGAAGGTGTGTCGTATCCGGGATATCCGCCTCTCCATGAGTTTGTCCGGCAAAAATGTAAAAGTGTCCCGCCGAGGAGGGCGTGCTCGTGGCGAAGAAGTTGTCCGAGAGGCCGTATCTCCTCGCGTAATAATAATAAGTTCCGGGCTGGCTTTCTGGACCGATCTGCGTCCCGTCGAAGTAAGCATATCCACACGGATTCACGATTGGGTTGCCCCCACTGTTCGGGCAGCCTATGGAAGGGTACTCATCCTGCAAGCCGTTGTCGTTGTAGCTGAGTAACTGCGAGTGAGAGTGGTCTACATCGACATAGATAGTAGCGGCGCTTTCGAGATACAGGGTATAAGGATTGCCGGTGTTCTTGGAAAGCGAAATCGGCTCCGGGCAGGTTCCGCTGTAAACGGAACATTCGTTTGTCGGATTGCCGTAGTGACACACGGCTTGATCAGGATAAACTGGAGAACTGCCTCCGGTGCAATAAGACTGCACGCCTTGCCAGCCAGCCGGGGTGGAGTAACCCTTAAAAACCCCAAAGTAGTTATCGAACGAACGGTTTTCCTTAACGATATAGATAATATGCGTGATCGTCTGGGCCGATGCCAGGGGGGAAACCAGGGAGCAAAATAGGCTAATCGCGATCAGGAGTTTTTTCATGGTTACGTCCTTCCCAGAATTTCCACCACACTCGTTTCGTTTTGACCTTAGGTAGATCTTTCTCGGCCTCATCCGCATCCGGGTCGAGATACGTGTTTGGCGCTCCGACCCGGATAACGTCCACAATTGGGCAATCGAATGGAGCGCATTGATCGCCGACGCACGACACGGGATGTTTGGCTACGCACTCGGGATCGGCCACGCCGCACACGTCCACCAATTGACCGTGATACCAGGCGCGCATGGGCCAGCTGCCTGATGCACAATGGCGTGCCTCAAGCTGCGGAGTCACAGGCTTCTTGGCCGCGCATCCAACGAGAACGCTTCCAACTAGAGTGAGCACACCGAGAGTGAGTACCACCTTCATCCATTAAACCGCCGGAGGCGTTGTCGATCAACTCGCAGGGAGGGCTGTCGAACGGCACGAAGCCGAAAGGCGCGCCAGGCGCGACCTTGGCAGCCTCGGAATAGTACACCAAAAGCGATAAATCCCAGCGACAATTCCTTTAGGATGAACTTTTTCGTTTCCGTCCCTCCCGCCAAGCCATAAATAGAGAATAAAGTCTCTTTGGTTTTGGAAAGTATGTCGGCCAGGCCGACTCAATCCGATTAATTCTTGTCGAAGGAATCAGCCGGCGAATTGTCTGCGCTGTCCGGCTCAATCTGCTTCATTCCAAATAGTTTCCGATCAGAGCAACATACTCCAATATCCAGTGTTTACAAGGGGGAGAATATCAGTCCGCGCACTGACTTTTGCCTCAGGGTCCACTGACGGTAGTGGCGGTTGGACTCGGCGAGCTTGGGGACAAACCTCTTAGGGACAAACCTCTTGGGAATAAATCAGGGAGAACGGGAATGAGCAGGAATAGGGCCCTAGTTCAGTGGTTGCTGTTGGCTGTCATCATCTTGTCGTTTTCAGCTGCGTCGTTTTCGCAGATTGCGGTGGGAATCTCGGTTCGCATCGGTCCGCCTGCGATACCGGTATACGGGCAGCCGCTTTGCCCCGGGCCGGGTTATCTCTGGACCCCAGGCTACTGGGCCTGGGACGATGGCGACGGCTACTACTGGGTGCCGGGCACGTGGGTAATCGCTCCGGTCGGCATGTTGTGGACGCCCGGATACTGGGGCTGGGGCGGGGGATTTTATGCGTGGCATGCCGGATATTGGGGACCGCACATCGGTTTCTATGGCGGAATCAACTACGGATTCGGCTATGGCGGTGTGGGATTCGCCGGAGGCGAGTGGCGCGGCGGAGCGTTCTTCTATAACCGGGCAGTCACCAACGTGAGCGTCACCAGCGTGACCAATATATACACCCGGACGGTGGTCGTGAACGAGAATCACGTGGCCTTCAACGGCGGGGAGGGCGGTGTGGCAGCGCGTCCAACGCCGCAGGAAGAGGCCGCCGAGCACGAGCAGCACACAGCCCCACTGGCGGCGCAGACCGAGCATGAGCATCTGGCCAGCCAGAATCGCCAGAACTTCGCTTCCGAGAATCAAGGGCGTCCGGCGATCGCGGCCACGGCCCGGCCCGGCGATTTCAGCAGCCGTTCTGCGGTTGCGGCACGAACGGCGGGAGCGGAGTATCATGCGCCCGCCATGTCGCCGAAAGACGCGCGTGGGCCGTCAACACCAGCGCCTGTAGCGAAGGAAAACGCGCCTAAATCGAGTTCGCATAAGTCGAGCCCTCCGCCGAGAAAGCGGGCGAAGCCTTCCAAGGAAGAGCGAGGCAATAGTCGGTAGAAGGCTAGGGGCGGCTGTTCCCACATGAGCCCGACGGGCTACTTCATTTTTCTGCAAGTCCGCGAGGCAGTGGCGTTCTAACCGGGAAGCAGACTGCTTGCCTGATTCGAGCACGATGGCAGGGATGGTTCCGCGCCCGCGGTTCAGGTACTGCAGTGTGCGCCGGGCGAAATCATCTCTGCTACAATTTTTGCAGACGGATCGCCGAAAATCGAATGGAATTAAGAGTAGGAAGTGAGCGGGGCGTGCCCAAGGAGCATTAACGAACATGTCATCCACGAAGTCCAAACTTCGACTGATGGGCGCCTTTGCCGCGCTGGCAACCCTGGCTCTGGCGGTGAGCTGCCGGGGCTTTTTCGTGCCGGAACAGTTAGCCTCGATGTCGATTACACCGACGGCTGCCAACGTACCGCTGGGAGGCACGCTGCAACTCGTGGTTTACGGCACCAATACTGACACTACGTCGGCTGGGAATATTACCGGCAAGGTTTCCTGGTCCAGCAGCAGCGGGGCGGTTGCCGTTAACGGTTCTGGAGTGCTGACCGGTAATGACCTCAGCTCAACGCCGGCCACGATTACCGCGGAATATGAGGGAGTGAGTGCAACTTCTACGGCGACCGTATGTGTCGAAAACGGAACTAACTTTACGCTCATTTTCACTCCCACGACTGCCATTATTGGGGATTCGGAGACCGTGGAAGCGACTGCCGACGTGTCGGGAGTCTCCGGTGCTGTAGACATCAGTTCTGGTGTTACCTGGTCTGCGAGCAATTCCTCGGTCCTGATTACGGCTGGCGATCCGGCGACGATTGACACGAGCTCGCTCACTATTACGAGTCCTACCGTAGTGACCATCTTCGCAACCTATTCGTGCAACGGTGTGAATAGTAATTTCCAGGCTAATCTTACGGTCGACCCTGCGTCCTAGGCCGGGTGCTCCATTTCTCGCGCGTTCTTTGCGCGAGAAGTGGGGGTTTTGACTTTTGAGGCGTGGCTGAGTCGATTGGTCGCGCGGATCTGTTTCAGCCCAGCACCTGCACTTTTTCTGCACCCGCGGCACGGCGCAACTCCTCATCGAGTGTGGCTAGCGGAAGATTCCGGCGCAAAGCCAGTTCCAGATACGCCGCGTCATAAACAGTCAGTTGATGCCGTTCGGCGAGGCGGAGGGTCGCGCTCCACGCCTGTTGATCGGTCTGTAGGTCGACTTGAATCGGCAGTTGGGCCAGATCGGCTAGCGTCGCATCGCGAAAGTTTCTGTCGTGACGCTTGCGTCTTACACTCATCTCGAGAACATTGGCCACTTCCAAGCGCCAGAGTCCCGGCACCCACGCGCCACTTTGAATGAGCAGATCGAAAATCTGCGTCACCGGCTGGGTCGTCTCGTTGCTGTACGCCCAAGCTAGCGTGATAGAGCTGTCGAGAACCAAACTCATGATCGGGCTCAATAAAAACGGCTGACTAACCTTTCGGAAATGTTCAGAAGCAGGAAGGCTCAGGGCCGGCCCTGGTCGCGCAGCGCCTTCAGGTCAGCCCACTTAAAAGGAACAGGCTTGCGCGCCTGCAGTCGCCGGGCGCGTTCGCGGATACGGTCAAATGCCGCGCGCGTCTGGTCCTGGTCCACCCGGCGAATGTTGGGAACAAGTCGAGCGACCGCCTTGCCATGTCTGGTAATAACAATCTCCTCGCCACGCTCTACGCGGTCGAGCAAGCTTCCCAGCGTGTTCTTGGCATCGAAGGCACCGATTTCGTTCAAGATCGTCCCTCTCCCAATATAAGCTAGCTTAGTCTAGCTTAAAGTGAATTAATCCGCAAGACTTCAATCCCTCTGGTCTCGGCATTTTGACGCTTGAGAAAAACCGACAACCACAAAGGACACGAAGGATCACGAAGGACTTCGCTTTGGGTGGGTTTCCTTCGTGTGACTTCGTGTCCTTTCGTGGTTCAAGGTCCTCAAGCTGAACCCCCACCGTCCTTTGGCGCTACGGCTAGACGTGACATTGTTCACCTGCCGCCCTGATACGTATGATCATGGCTGCCCACAACGGGCTTCCCATGACTGAAACACGCTCTGACATACGCTGCATCGGCATTGCTACTGGAGGCGGGGACGCGCCCGGCCTGAACGCTGTGATTCGCGCCGCCACGAAATCTGCCATCCTTGAACATCAATGGAAGGTCATCGGAATTCCTGACGGCTTTGATGGGCTGATCTGGCCGGAGAAAAGTTTTGAGCTCACGCTCGACCGGGTGAGCGGGATTCTGCCGCGCGGCGGCACCATTCTCGGCACTACTAACCGCGGCGATCCTTTCCATTACAAGTCCGAAGAGAACGGGCAGCCGGTGGTGCGCGACATCTCCGACCAGGTCATCGGCAACGCGAAGCAGCTGGGCATCGACGCGATCATCAGCATTGGCGGCGACGGCTCGCAGAAGATCGCTTATGACCTTTTTCGCAAAGGCATGAAGATGGTGGGCGTGCCCAAGACCATCGATAACGATCTGTCGGCCACCGAGCTCACGTTCGGGTTCGACACGGCGCTGCACACCGTCTCGGACGCGATTGACAAGATTCATACCACGGCGGCGTCGCACCACCGCGTGATGGTGGTCGAGGTGATGGGGCGGGATTGCGGGTGGATCGCGCTGGCGGGAGGGATCGCGGGCGGCGCGCATGTCATTCTGATCCCGGAAATTCCGTTCACCATCAAGGGCGTTTGCGACTTCATTGCGCAGCGCGAACGCGGCGGCCGGGACTTTACCATTGTGGTGGTGGCGGAAGGCGTGAAGCAGCCTCCGGAGTTCAAAGAGAACCGACGCGGCGGTTCCGTCGGCATCCTGATCGGTAACGCGATTGCCGCCGGATCGAAGAAGGAAGTGCGGATCAGCGTGCTGGGGCACATTCAGCGCGGCGGGTCGCCTTCGCCGTTCGATCGCGTGCTGGCCACGCGCTTCGGCGTAGCCGCGGTTGACCTGATTGCCAAAGGTGAGTTCGGAAAGATGGTGGCCCTGCGCGCCAGTTCAATTGTTGGCGTCGACATGGCCGACGCTATCGGAAAGTTGAAGGTGGTGCGGCCCAACGGCGAGCTGGTGCGGACGGCGCGGGCCATCGGGATCGGGTTCGGGGACTAGAAAGAATTGCTGATTGCTGAATTTTGATTGCTGATTGAAAAGCCTAGCCGACGGCGGTTCAATCAAGAATCAGCAACCAAAAATCAGCAATCAACAATTTCTCTTGGTCACTCCTTCATCACCGCGTCAATCGTGGAATAAAGCTGGCTGTTCTCCTTGACTTCCACATAGGGCCGGCTGGGATTGCGGCTGCTCACGATGTAGACGGTGGGCGTGTGGTCGAGCTTGATGGCCTTGCCCAGATCGCGGTCGGCATCGACCAGGGCCGCGAGTTTTCCGCCCGGATCGAGAATGTAGGGCAAGTCGACCTTATGTGCGGCGGCGAATTTCTCGGCGTAAGTGCGCAGGTTCTGGAGGTTGATTTCCATCTGGCTGGAGAAAATGTAGTCGCGGAATTCATCGCCCAAGGCCTTGGAATGAGTATCGAAATAGCGCGCCATCACGGCCGCCTGATGCGACCACGGGTGCATGGGCAGCGGGAAATCGTGCCGCACGACTGGGATCTTGTAGGTCTTCGAAGCCTGTTCGATCAGCGGCGACATGCGCGCACACATGGGACACTCCAGGTCTTCGAAAATCACAATCGCGACCTGTGCTCCCTTGGGCGGACGCAACACGGAATCGACCGTGTCTTGCGCCGAGGCGCAAACCGCGCCGGCCAGCGCGAGGACAGAGGAGAGGGAGCAAACGAGGATCTTAATAACAAAACGATTAGGGAACGTGTTTTTCATGATTTTTGGCACGTGCATTTGAGAATCGCGGTTCTGAGTTTCGTGCTGGAAACCACCCTGCATCATCTGATTAGACGCAGCAACTCTCGTCCGGGCAACCTGCGAGCCCGAACCTCCCGGACTTAAGTGCAGCCTCCATGGTAACCGAGGCGGGCTCGGTATGTCATGAATGATGAATGCTTCGTCTTGAATGCTACATCTCTCGCCCCGCAGGGTGCATGAGGCGTAAACCTTCGTGTCGGAAACTCGCGCCGGCAAGCGCTATAGTAAGAAGTTCCCGTCTTAACTCGTACACAATACTCGTACATAATTCTGGTTCAATCGTGAGACCGTTAGGCTCATTCCGGGTCGGCTGGCTGTCGTCGGCGTTGTTGATGGCCGCCATGCTGTTGCTGCCTGCTTGCGGGCGGGGCCGTCACCGCGTGCTCGAAGTCGCCTACGTGTCGGCGCCGCAGGTCGGACTGCGGGATCAGGTGTCGGCCATCTTCAACCGGGTCGGCAACGTGAAAAACGGGGAGCGCGTCGAAGTGCTGGAGCGCGAGAAGCGTTTCGCAAGGGTCCGCGCCGCCAGCGGAATTGAGGGCTGGATTGAGCAGAGATTTCTAGTCGACCAGAAGACCTTCGACGCCTTGCAGAAACTCACTGCCGACAATCTGAACGATCCCGTGCAGGCTCCCGGAGTACTGCGGAATGAGACCAATCTGCACGTAACGCCGGGCCGGGATACCGAACACCTGTACCAGCTCGCATCGGGCACTAAGGTTGCGATCCTGAAGCGAGCGACCGCCGAAAAGCAGTCCGGTGGCGCGCCTCAAGCCAGGGCGGCGGCGAAGCCCGGTGCAAAAGCTCCTCCGGGACCGGTCCTCGAAGACTGGTGGTTGGTGCGCGACGACCAGAGCCGCGTTGGCTGGGTGCTGGCGCGCATGGTCGACGTGGATGCTCCCCTCGAAATTGCGCAGTATGCCGAGGGCCAGCGTTTCGTCGCCTTCTTTGCATTGGACGAAGTGCCGGACAACGACAAAGGAGTGCAGAAACAGGTCCCGCAATACCTCTGCCTGCTCACCGATCCGCACGACGGGCTGCCTTACGACTACGATCAGGTCCGGGTTTTCACCTGGAATGCGCGCAAGCATCGCTATGAGACCGCTTACCGCGAACATGGCCTCGATGGGGTTCTGCCGGTCACCGTCACGAAGGAGGATTTCGGCAAGGAAGGCGTCCTGCCGGTCTTCACTCTGCGGGTCAAAGACGATGCGGGGACGGTCAGCGAGCGAAAGTACAAAATGAACACACCGATCGTAAGACGAGTGCTTGCACCTGGGGAACTGCCCTCCAAACCATCGAGGAAACGGCGAGGCTAGATCGAGCGCAAGCTAGGGTCAGGTGCGTCGATCCGACGGCATTAACTTCCAAGTATCATATAATCCTACCCCAGAGTATACCTGTTTTGGTATTATTTTCGCCTAGCTCGATACTAGGCTGTTGAAAACAAATTGTTTATTGCAGAGTATGTTTGGTTTGTCAGTTGCACATAACGTTGCTTCAAAAGTGTACTCGGGCGTTGTTTCGATAAACATATAAAACCCGCTAAGACGGGTGAAATGCGCGGTTCTTGCAATCCCAGCTCTCACAGTTATCAGGTCTCAAAGGTCTCAAAAGTTCGCAATCTAGGGTCGCGTGAGTGTGCCCCAGGAAACTGGCCATGGCACCGGACCCGGTTTTGAATTCAAAAAGTTCCAAGGAGGACAAGAAATGCGATTTACAACCTTAAGCAGGCTATTCGCGGTGTTGGCGGTGGTAGCCCTGTTGGTACCAGGCGTGGTCTTGGCCCAAAGCACGGTCACCGGCGCCGTGGGTGGGACGGTGACGGACCAGAGCGGCGCGGTTCTACCGGAGGTCCCCGTGACCATAAAGAGCGTCGACCGCGGAAACTCGCAAAATACCAAGACAAATTCCCAGGGCTTCTACCAATTCCAGTTGCTGGAACCCGGCACCTACGCGATCACGGTGGCTGCGGCGAACTTCAAGACCCTGACCACCACCACGACCGTCAGTGTTGGTCAGAACACAATCGTGAACGCGAAGCTCGAAGTCGGCGCGGCGGGGACGACGGTTGAAGTCTCCGGCGAAGCTGCGCTGCTGCAGACCGAAAGCACTGAAATTTCCACGACTTTCAACGAACGGGAAATCTCGGAAGTTCCAAACCCGGGGAACGATCTGACTTTTATTGCCCAGACTGCACCAGGGTCTGTAATGAATACCGGTTCCGGTTACGGAAACTTTTCCAATTTCGGTGTGTCGGCGAGTTCAAATCTGTTTACGCTGAACGGGATGTACGACAACGACCCATTTCTGAACCTGAACAACTCTGGCGCAACCAACCTGCTGCTGGGCCAGAACGAAGTGTCGGAGGCGGTTGTCGTGACCAATGGCTACTCCGGCCAGTACGGTGGATTTGTTGGCGCCAATATCAACTACATCACCAAGTCCGGTACCAATAACTGGCACGGAAATGCCAACTACTTCTGGAATGGCCGGGCGATGAACGCCAACGACTACTTCCACAAGAATTACGCGGACACCTCCCTCGATCAGCCGCGCGCTTTCGATAATGCCAACCAGTACGCGGCGTCGTTTGGCGGGCCGATCTGGAAGAACAAGGCATTCTTCTTCTGGAACTATGAAGGCCTGCGAGTGATCATACCCACCACCAACAACGGCCTTCTCGCACCCACACCGGCGTTCGAGACTGCGATCACCGACAATCTGGGCGCGATCGGTTTTGCTGATTCAATTCCCTTCTACCAGCAGGCATTCAAAGTCTGGAACAACGCTCCGGGAATTTCCAAGGGAATTGCTGGCAGCCCAGGTGCGACGGATCCCTCCGGTTGCCAAGGTAACATCTTCACCGACGTAACCGTGAGCCCGAACACAACGTTTGGCGGCGCCGCGGGGTTGCCTTGCACGTCCACGTTTGCGAATACGAACAACAATTTCACCCACGAGTACGTGACTTCCGGTCGATTTGATTTCAACATCACCAACAATGACAAAATATTTGTCCGGTTGCAGGAGGACATCGGAACCCAGGCGACCGCAACTGACGCACTGGACTCCATCTTCAACTCGACCAGCTACCAGCCGGAGTACCAGGCGCAGGTCAGCTGGAATCGTGCTCTCGGGGTGAAGGCGGCAAACAACCTGTTGCTCTCCGCCCAGTACTACCGCGCGATTTTCGGGCCGCTGAATTTAAATGCCTCGCTTGCTGCCTTCCCGACCACGCTTCTGTTCGCCGACGGTTCGCTGTCGACGGTCGGCGGTATCGACTTCGCTTGGCCCCAGGGACGCAACGTTACCGGCTACCAGCTCGTGGACGATTTTTCCTACAGTTTGACAGACAAGCACACCCTGAAGGCCGGGCTGTACTTCCACCGCAACCTGATCAGCGACCACGACATGGGTAGCTTCACCAGCGGTTACGATCTCGCCTTGGGCCTAGGCGCCTTTTACAATCAGGCCACGCCTTGCGGTCCCGGCACCGGTTGCGCTCCGGGTCAGACCTACTTTGGTGCTTCTTCGGGCGCCCAAGCCTTTATGGAACAGACCTTCCCGTCCTCGCTGGATGAGCCGGTCAAACTCTACCAACTCGGATTTTATGTCCAGGATGAGTGGAAGCCGAGATCCGATCTCAAGCTCACCCTTGCTCTGCGAGCCGACCACAATTCGACCCCCAAATGCGGCACGGATTGTTTCGCGCTCCTGTCCGGGCCGTTTTCGACGGTTAGCCAGCAGGGGGTCGCTACGCCCTATAATCAGGCAATCGACACTGGCCTGGGACAGTCAGTGCCGTCCTTTACCAACATTGCCTGGCAACCGCGCTTTGGCTTCAGCTACGCGCCAGCAGCTCTGAAGAATACCGTTATCCGGGGCGGCATCGGCATTTTCATGGATACATTCCAGGGGTCGATCGCTGACAGCCTGATTGAAAACGCTCCGCTCGACAATACGTTCGCTCTCGTGGGCAACTTATCTCCAACCGAGACTGCGCAGGGGAACGTTTTCGCAACCGCCGCAGGATCAAACACGGCACTGCTGGGTGGTTTCAAGGCAGGCGAGAACCTGGCCGGGCTTGTGGCCGCCACAGGCGGACTTTTCTCACCTCCAAGTTTCACCACCGTCGGACACATTCAGGCTCCCACGACCCAGGAGTGGAACTTGGAAGTGCAACACACCGTCGGCAGCAACACCGCGATCATCCTGAACTACGTGGGCAGTCACGGGATTCACGAGACCGCAGCCTTCAACGGGCTCAACGGATATTGCCCCCCGGGCACTTGCCCGAATGGGTGGCTGGGGCTTCCAAATGCGCAGCAGGCCGGCTCGATTGCTGGCGAAGGTGGCTGGGATGGCCGCTTCGGGCCGGTAACCGACATCCGGACCGTCGGAATCTCTCACTATGACGGGCTGTCCTTCACTGTGCAGCATCGGTTTGCCCGCGGCCTGCAATTGCAAGGGAATTATCTGTGGGGCCACTCCCTCGATGAAGTTTCTAACGGCGGTCTCAATCCCTTCATCTCAAACGGGTACGGAAACAGCATCCTGAATCCGGTGAACAATAACAACTTCCGGCAGTACAACTATGGCAACGCCGACTACGACGTGCGCCATTCCGTCAACGCCAACTATTTGTACGAACTTCCCAAGGGGCCGACCGCTCTGCTGAAAGGGTGGCAGCTTTCCGGAACCTGGTTCTGGCGGACTGGTTTCCCGTACACGGTCGTTAACTCAGAAGCGCAAGCTGCGCTCAATGGCCAGGGTTATCTCGGACCGGTGTTTGGCAATTACACCGCAGGCGGATACCCAAAGTGCGCCGGACCAGTTGGCACTTTGGATAACCCTTCGGCCTGTATCCCGACTGGGGGCTTCGAGGATATACCGGCGGGCAGTGTTGGAAATATCGGGGTTGGTCAGGCGCAGTTTAACACCGGAACCGAGCTCCAGCGGCGAAACCAATTCCTCGGGCCACACTATTGGGACACCGATATGACCGTGATGAAGTACACGCGGATCCCGCACTTGGAGACGGCAAAGCTGGGAATTGGTGTACAGTTCTTCAACCTGTTCAACCATCCCAACTTCGCGTCGCCTGTCAACGATGAATCGAACCCGAACTTTGCTCAGGTGCGCAGCACGGTGAACCCGCCGACCAGCATTCTAGGATCGTTCCTGGGCGGTGACGCTTCGGTGCGCTTGATTCAGCTGACGGCGAAATTCAACTTCTAGAGTCTCAACCTCAACCCGGACCAGCGGAACCTGGCAGGCGGCCCTCTAACTCGTGGCCGCTTTTTTGCTGCCCGCGGGACTTGTTTGCCGTCAGCGAAGCTA
>Ga0224556_1000101_pt1 | contig 17526 bp, 6 predicted proteins | sample 714S315metaG_FD_183007 | JGI IMG/M metagenome (GOLD analysis project Ga0224556, IMG submission 183007) | Peat soil microbial communities from Stordalen Mire, Sweden - 717 S3 1-5 | ecosystem: Environmental > Terrestrial > Soil > Wetlands > Peat | place: Sweden: Norrbotten County, Stordalen Mire...
CAGAATGCGGGTGGTTATTGGGGTGTGGAAACGACCGCGCCGGCCAGTTGGAACAGTTCCCAGGCGGCGGCCTTGAAGGCGGTGCAGTATGATTTGGCCCATTACAATTGTATTTTTCAATACGCCCCGAATCCGGGGGTTTATCATTGTCCGGGCGATGTGCGGTTTAACAACCCTGTGGGGACCGGCAACACCGTGGACTGGGCCTATGACAGTTATGCCGAGACGGCCAATGTGGTGGTGGCGGCGGCCAGCTACAACGGCGTCGGCCAGTTGGTGAACGACACGACCGATTATGCAAAGGTTTCCCAGATCCGCCGGCCCTCCGATTGCATGTGCTTTGTGGAGCAGGCCGATTCCCGCGGTTGGAACTGGAGCGATTTTCTGGGCGGGGTCTACCCCGGGCCGCCGCAAAGCTTCAACTATACGGACCTGTTTGCCACGTACCACGGCAACGTGGGGACGTTCTGTTTTACGGATGGCCACGCGGAATTTAAGAAGTGGACGGATCCGGTGATTATTTCGGCGGGCAACAGCGCGAACCAGGCGGCCTCGGGGGTGTTTGATTATGCGACGGCGGGGGGCACGCCGAATTCAACGGGTGCGGACTCGCAATGGTTGATCCAGCACTGGCTCACCCTGGTTAATCCCTAGCGCGCAAACGGATGCCAGATAAAAAAACGCAAAACCAAATGTAAAGCGTGACGAACGACCCGCCCCTTTCAAATTTCGAGCCTCAGAACCCACCGCGAACAACCAGTAATCATCAACCACCCCAACCATGAAAAACCTGAACCGAAAACTGATCAACTCGCTGGCCACCGGACTGCTGGTAATGGCAGGCCTGGCGCTGTCCGGCCCCGCCGCGTCGGCGGCGGACACCTGGACGGGCGCCGCGTCGGCCAACTGGGCCGACAGCAACTGGACGGGTGGCAATAATCCGCCCGTGGGCGGTGATGTGCTCATCTTTACGAGCGCGACGGGGGCGGGGGGGACGGCGCTCAACGATAATCTGGCCTCCTTCAATGTGGCGGGGATTACGTTTAACTCCGGGGCGGCGGCCTTCACCGTGGGCGGCAATGCGTTTAATCTTACCGGCGGCGTCACCAACAGCAGCACCAGCCTGGAGACCATCAACGATCCGTTCAGCCTGGCCGCGGTCGGAATATTCAAAACGACCACCGGCGGGGGCAACCTGGTCCTGGGCGGCAACCTGAGCGGCGCGGGGAGCTTGACGGTGGCCGGCACGGGGGTGGTGACCTTGTCCGGTGCGAACAGCTATGCCGGCGCGACCACCAATAACGGCGGCACGCTGTTGCTTAACAGCGGGACGGCCCTGCCGCCGACCACCACGCTGGTGGTCAACAGCGGCGGCATCGTTGACCTCAACGGCCAGAGCAACAACATCCTCAATTTTGCCGCCGGCAACGCCGCGGGCATGATCACCAACAGCGCGTCCGGAACGGGCACGCTGACCTTGACCAACTGGACCACCACCCTGAACGCGCTCGTCGCCGATGGCGCGACGGGTCCGGTGGCGTTGGACGACATTGGCCAATACCAGCCTACCGGCGGCTCGCTCGGCAACAATAACAACACGTTCTCCGGCGGGTTGACGCTGGGTCAGGTTATCAGCGGCGGGTCGGCTTACAACCGCTTCGCCTTTCCCGGCGCCCTCGCCCCCAATGGTGTGCCTGGCAACATTACGAACAGTTACTTTGGCCGGGGCACGATCACGATTGGCCGCAGCGCCACCGACCGGGCCCAGATTTACCTTGGCGGCGGGGCGGGCGAAACCCTGCTCAACAATCTGATTGTCAATACCGCCGCGGGCGGCGACCGGGTGGGCACCTTCCGGGTGGATGCCACGACCCTGGTGCTCAAGGGTACCGTGACGGCCAATCTGGCACCCCTGGCCTTCAGTTGCAACAGTGCGAGCGCTTGTGCGGTCATTGTGGCCGGGCAGATCACCGGCCCGAACGGTTTGTGGCTGCGGTTCAATCCCAGCGTCGCGGGCGATGTCGTGACCTGCACCTTGAGCAACGTGACGGCCAATGCCAACAACTATCAGGGGGGCACCGAAATTGATGCCTCGGGCAGCGCGGTGTTTACCCTCGCGATGGGCGCGACCAACCAGTTTCCCAACGGCGCCAATGCCGGCGATGTCACCAACAACGGGGCGCTCAAGCTCAACGGTTACAGCCAGACGATCAACGGGCTTTGGGGATCAGGCACGCTGGACGGGGTGAGCGGGACGCCGACCCTGACGATCGGGGCCAATAACGAGACCTCCACGAACGCCTGCGTGGTCAAAAACACCACCGGCAGCCTGTCCCTGACCAAGACCGGTTCGGGCATCGCGACCTTTACCGGGACGTTGTCTTACAATGGGAACACGACGGTAAACGGCGGCACTTTGAGCCTGCAAAATCCCGCTTTTTATGTGAACAGCACGATCAGCATTGCCGGGGGCGCGACCCTGGATCTCCCCGGGGGCGGCACCTTTTCCGTGGCCAATCTTCTGATCAACGGCGTTTACCAGTCCATCGGCACGTATAATTCGACCACCTCGCCCTGCTATATCACCGGCAGCGGCCAGTTGACCGTGACCGGCGGCAGCCTGGTGGATGCCTGGTCGGGCGCCACCTCGGCCAACTGGAGCCAGAGCAACTGGACCGGCGGCCATAACCCGCCCAACACCGGGGACGCCCTCAACTTCACCAGCGCCACCGGCACCGGGGGAACGTCGCTCAACGATGATTTGACCTCGCCCTCCTTTCTCATTGCCGACATCAATTATGGCACGGGCGCGGCGGGCTTCACGATCAACGGCAACGCCTTTAACCTGGGCGGCCCCATCACCAACAACGCCGCCAGCGCGGAAACCATCAATGATTCGTTTTCCCTCGCCTCCCTCGAACCCGTCCTCACCACCAACAGCAGCGGGAGCCTCACCCTCGGCGGCAGCCTCAGCGGCCTGGGGGGCCTCGCCGCCACCGGTCCGGGCGCCTTGATCCTGTCCGGCGCGAACAGTTACTCCGGCATCACCACGATCACCAATGGCACGCTCGTGCTGGGCAACGCGTCCGCCCTGCCGACGACCACCGTGCTGTCACTCGGAAACGGCAGCACCCTGGACCTGGATGGCAACGGCGGCAGCATCGCCAATTTTGGCACCAGCAGCGCCGGCAGCCTCATCACCAACAGTGCCTCCGGCACCGCCGTCAGCACGCTGACCGTGGCCGGCTGGAACGCCGGGTTTAATTCGCTCGTCGTTGACGGGGCCACCGCGCCGGTCGCCTTGAGCTTTCAAAGCGTGGGCACCCCGCAGGGGGCCTACCTCAACAACAACAGCAACACCTTCTCCGGCGGCCTGACCATCGGCAATGCCAATAGCGGCTCGGGCTATGCGCGTTTCGGACTCGGCGGCGTCCCGGTCAGCACCGGCGTGCCCGGCAACATCACCAACAGCATCTTTGGCCGGGGCACCATCACCATCGGCAATGCGCCCTCGGACAAGGCCCAGCTCTTTCTGGATGCGGCCACCACGAATTACCCCATTCTTAACAACATCGTCGTCAATACGGCGCTGGGCGCCGACCGGGTGGGCGCCCTCCGGGTGGACCAGAACACCGTGTATTTTATGGGCACCCTCACGGCCAACCAGGCACCGGTCAACTTCGCTTGCAACAGCGGTTCGCCGAACACCAACGCGGCGGTCTTGTACGGCCAGGTCACCGGCCCGGACGGCCTCTGGCTGCAATACAATGCCTCCGTCCCTACGGCCGTCCTGACGGTCACGCTGAACAATGTGACCACCAACGCCAACAACTATCAGGGAGATACCACAGTTGACTCTCCGCATGTTCTCGCGCTTGGTTATGCCAATCAGATTCCCGCCGGCACAAACGCCGGCAATCTCCTCCTCGATGGGACGTTCATCCTCAATGGCTACAACCAGACGATCAACGGACTGGCTACACACAACCACGCCACCGGTGTCGTGGATGGCGGGAGAGGCACGCCAACCTTGACGATTGGTGACAATGACGCATATAGCGAGTTTGACGGCGCTATCATGAATTCCAGTGGCAGCCTGTCGCTGACCAAAATTGGCGCCGGCAATCTGAATCTCACCGCGACTAATACCTATACGGGCAACACGACTGTAAATGCCGGCACCCTGGAAATCGCGCAGCCGTATCTAGCCACCAACTCTACCGTGATGGTGGCCGGCGGCGCCACGTTGCAGTTGGATTTCGCGGTGACCAATCCGGTGGCGGCACTGGTTCTGGGCGGAGTGAGCCAAACCAACGGCGTTTACAACAACACCACGAGCCCGTCCTACATCACCGGTTCCGGCAGCTTGCAAGTCGTGCCGGTGGTGACCTTGCCGAACGCGCCCACGAACATCACGTTCAGCATCAGCGGCAGCACTTTGACTATCAGCTGGCCTTCAAACTATCTGGGTTGGATCCTTCAAGAACAAACCAACACCCTGAGCGCCGGCCTCCAGACCAGCACAAACGCCTGGTTTGACGTGTCGGGAACCGCCAGCGTAACCTCGACCAACCTGCCGATTAATCCGGCCATTCCCACGGCCTTTTACCGCTTGCGCCATCCTTGATTTGTCGGACGCACGATCACGCTGGCGTGCAATCTATCGCACGCCAGCGTATTAGGTCTTAAGATATATCAATATGTCTCGCCTAAAAATTGCCAGTGGCTGGACGCTGTTTGTTTGGATATTGCTGGTTACTTGTGCCTTTCCGGGAACGGTCAGTGGTCAGGCGCCTGTTCTGAATCATATTTTAGGCACTGGCCAGAGTCTTTCGATTGGAACGATGGGAAGCCCCCCGCTGACGACAAACCAGCCTTACGGAAACCTTACTTTGTCTTTCGTTTCAATTTCGAACCCTCAACAAGCCGGGACTAATTTTGTTCCCCTGGTTGAAGGTTTAAATTCGGCGGGTGCTGAAGTGGAAACCATTAGCAGCGCGCTAGCCAATACTCTGACCGCGCTCTCTCCGCAAACCAATTTCACTTCCATAGTCACCCGCGATGGTCAAGGCGGCACGGCTTATTCTGGATTAAAAAAAGGAACGGGTCCCTACGCTTTGGGGCTGTTGGAGATTAGTAATGCCATGGCGGCGGCCCAGTCATTGGGGGATGGCTATCAAGTTAAGGCGGTAACCTGTGTTCATGGGGAACAAGACGATGTGCTTGGGAATGGTCCGTATTATGCCGGTTACCTCCGGCAATGGCAGCAATATATTAGCTCAGATGCTAAAGCTATTACTGGACAGACTAATGACGTCCCCATGTTTCTTTGCCAGATGAGTTCGTGGACGGCTAACAATTACGCAGCCACCTCGCTGATCCCATCCGCCCAACTTTATGCAACAGAGACTTATCCCAATCATTTCCTGGTGTGTCCAAAGTATTTTTTCACTTATTATTCTGACGGCGTTCATTTGACGGCGCAAAGCTATCGCCGGCTGGGCGAATATTATGGAAAAGTCATGAAAAAAGTGCTGATGGATGGGCAGCGGTGGCGTCCACTAACTCCGGATTCTATTTCAATAAGCAACAAAAACATCACCGTAATCCTTCATGTCCCGGTGCCTCCCATCGTGAATGATATCTCGATTGGTTCAAAGTCTTACTATGGATTCGAGTATGTGGATGACAGTTCCAGCGCGGCAATTTCCAGCGCCTTCATCAGCAGCAGCAATGCAGTCACCTTGGTGCTAAATAAGGCACCCACCGGAGCGCATCCTCGTCTGCGTTATGCCTATACCGGAACCCCAGGTGCGGCGGCGGGCGCCAACCAAAGCGGATCCGCCCGCGGAACCATCCGTGACAGCGATGCCACGCCGTCGCTCTATGGCAACAGCCTCGCAAACTGGCTGGTTCATTTCGATTATCCCATTCCTTTTAATGCCGCTTATCCGGTTCAAGCCGGCGAGTCTTCCGTCGGATCGGGAAAGTCGGTCAAAATCGCCTGGCAAACAGTTTCCGGGAGCTCCAACTTTGTTGACTGCACCACGAGCCTGACCCCACCAATGGTCTGGTCGAATATTTACTCAATTAGCGGGAGTGACTCCAGTCTTCTTTATACGAATAATAGTATTTACACGACAGCCACTTATACTAATGTTGTCATGCAACCCCAATGCTTTTTTCGTGTCCGCATAAATTAAAAAACAAACTGGAACTTCTTAATCCCGATGAGATCTCTCGCCTTTGTTTTTTTATCCGCCATTCCATTAGCGGTGCTTGACATAGCTACGCCGGCTTTCTGCGAGCCGGTTTTCTCTACCCCCGACATGGCGGTAATTTTTAATCGGATTGCCCCCCATTTTACCGAGTGCGCCGGAAGTCCTGTTCCGGGCATGATAAAAGGAGAAGGCACATATAGGAATGATGGATTCTATGTCGGCAAACCTGAAATGGTCATGCCGACGGGGAGCGGAACGCTTTCAGCCATGGTTTCATACGGAGATCGCTTGGAATTACACTTATCCAAGACTGGGTATTACAATGCCCTGTCGGACGACGAAAGCGGTGCCAAGGGAGCTCATGTGAACCCGTTGCTTTCACCGGGACACATTTCCATTGAATTGCCTAACGCATCTGCAAAACAGATTATAAAATTTGACCAGCGGATCGATTTTGCCAGAGGGTCTGTCATCGTCGAACTCCAAACTGCCGAAGGAAGCGTGAGGATCGAGGTCGCTGGTGATATGAATCAAGACAACCTTGTCATATCAATCAAAGATGCCCGCCATATAGGTAAGCCAGCCTCGATTCGTTACGACAATTGGCGCAATTCAATGATGGTGAAGGATGGTGAAGGAATGCTAATGGGAGAAGAGGCGGCCGATGTTTCTGGTATCCAGGGACCAAAAGCCCAATCAGTGAGCATGGCCATTCAAATTGGCTGTATGAATGGGGAGGGATACAAAACAACTTCATACAAAAACTCGGGGTCTCTGATAGTTCCCGCATCTGTCCTGGATGATTTTACTGTGATCATCTCTGCCAAATGCGTTCACGGAAAGCCTCCGGTAGAATTGACCGCGGGTGCTTGGAAAGCGACGACAAGTAGTTCTCCCAAACAGCTTGAGAAAGAAAGATTGGATTGGTGGAAGGATTTCTGGGGTCATTCGTGGCTTGACATAAGCGGCCCCCAAGCTGATTACCTCACTCGGTTGTGGTTCACCACGCTCTATTCGTATGCTTGCGTCGGACAAGGTCCGGTGGTTCCGAAATTTAATGGCGGCCCTGGACTCGTTTTTAAAGATGCGCGTTCATGGGGAGACGGATATTGGTGGCAAAATCAACGGGAAATTAGTTTCTGGCCGATGCTGACCGCCGGCCATCCTGAATTTACCCGCACTGCCATTCTATTCTTTAACCAGGCATTTGATGTGTGTCGGGAAAATGCCAGGCATTATAAAATGGATGGGGTGCTGTTTCTTGAGGGGAATAATCCCTCTGATTGGAAAGTTCCTTATGGGGAAAATTATGGTTTCGTTGAACATCCCGCCGAGACTTTCGATGTTAATCGAATCAAACCTCTTGAAGCACTCCAAAATAGGCAGGCTCGCAAAGAGGGATACAACGGTCTCAATTTCACTGCTGGACTCGAATTTACCAAGGCTGTTTTTGACTATGTTCAATTTCAAGGCGACCGCGAGGTCTTGGAGAAGATCGCGGCTCCCTGGCTAAAGGGTGAAGTGCTGATGTGCCTGGGCCTTCTGACAAAAGAGGACGATGGCAAATATCATGTCCAATGCGCGGACGCCACCGAACAATGGTGGAAAGTGAATGATCCGGCTCCGCTAGTAGCCGGCGTTCGCTACGCGTTGGAAATGACGGTAAGATATGGAAAAAACCTCGGATTTGAAGACGCATTGCTTTCGGCGGCCAGGGAACGATTGCAGAATCTGGTGCCCCTCCCAACCGTGTCATCATGGGATTACAAAACCGATAAACCCGGAAACTTCTGGTCCTGTCCCGTTGAAGATATTACTCCTGGAAGCACCTTGCTGGCTCCATTCGCACTTTCCCCAGGTATTGTGGCACACAATGAGGAAAACCCCGAACTATACTCAGTTTTTCCATTTGCCCAGGAGGATCTTAACAGTGAACCGGTGGAGCTGGAAAGAGCCAGGGAGACTTTCCGGCATCGGTTCTTCAAAAACGGCGCAGGTTGGAGCCAGTGTCCGGTTCAGGCTGCGCGCCTGGGACTTACAAACGCATTAGAGGTAATCCTCGAACATGCTAAATATCAGCAAAAATGGCCTTATGGTGGCTGGAATTCGCCTGCCGCTCCTTTATACAAGGGATGCACTGTCGTTGATTGTCCTTTTTTTGATGCTGCGGGAGTGAATATGACAGCAATTCAGGAATCACTTCTTCAAAGCCACTCGGCCGTCGATGATTCAGAGTTGTTCGACGCTGGTAAAATACGCCTTCTTCCCGCCGTGAATGAAAAATGGTCGGGTCAATTTTTGCTGCACGCACAAGGTGGATTTATCGTCACCGTCCAGTTTACAAACGGCAAGGTGGACGCTGCCCGATTTGATGCAACGCGTAATGCCAGACTATGCATTGTCAATCCATTTCAAAAAGCCTCTGTTTGGCAGGACGGCAAACTTTCAACAATGACAGGGGAAAATATATCTTTAGATGTTAACCGTGGACAACGAGTCACCATCGCTTCCGCGCAATAAATACGTATCCTTTATGCGGCCTCTTTACCATCTTTACCACACTGTGCCCCACCGCATAATAACAAGCATTTTCCGCTTAGCACTTTGCGTACTACTGTTGTTCACGGAAACGACATTTGGTGAAGACCTGCTACGCCCCGGGGCGCTGTGGTATGGGCACGCGACGCCGAAAATTGAATCGAGCGGGCTGGTCTTGGCGGGGCATGGTTCGGAGGCGACCTTGGCAGGGACGGTAATGAATCCAGCGAACCTTGCGAATTTCACCCTCCAACTCCGGTGGACTTTTGGCGGCAACAGCAATGGCCTCTTTCGGATCGGCTGGGGGAAGCCCTTTGAGTGGGGCACCTTCGACCAATGCACCGGGTGGGTGACCGTGCGGGCGGACGGGCGGGCTAGGGTTTACAGCGCCGGCAAGGAACTGGGCGAGCTGCAACTGCCCATCAGCGACCGGGATGACGTGGCGCTGACGATGAGCCGGCGGTCCGGTGACCTTACCCTGACCAGCGCAGGCCAGGACACCACTTTCCCCCTGCCAGCCGGTCTGCCGGCCGGGGGTGGTTATTTGACCTTGCGGTCGGAAGGCTATGAACGGAACGGGAAAACCTTGCACGTGGAAAGCGCCGAACTGGAGGCGGTGGGAAATCTTCCGCCCTTGTCGGCGGCGCAACAGTTGGCGGGCATCCGGCAATGGGAAAAGAGCCAGGTGGACGGCGTCTGGAGCACCCTGACGAACTTTGAGGAATACTTCCAAGCGAACCACGCGGGGCGGTGGGCCTATAAAACAGATCTGCATATTGAGCCGGGGCTGGTCCGGCCGGGCGAAAAAGTGCGTTTGTACTTTCGCTGTGAGGAGCCGGTGCCGCCGGCCTGCACGGCGAGCGTGCAAGCGGATTATTTAAGCGCGTCGCCGGGGGCCATTGAGCCGCTGGTTTTGTCCTGGCGGAAGACGCCGGACGGTGCGCAGGAGGCGGTGGTGGAGTTGAAACCGGGACAGGTGGGCAACTGGCAGGTGGTCTGGCGGGTGGGGGACGAGCAGCTCAGCCGGGTGTTTGGGGTGGTGGACGACGGTTGCGCGGTGATCCGGCTGCTGACCACGAGCGATCGCAATCTCGGCAAACCGAATCCGCCGCCGGCGGGATTTGACGCCATCCATGAGGCCGGTCTGGCGGGCAATTTTTGGAATGCGGGGAATGGGTATTCGCGCACGCCGGAGGATGAGCTGGCGCGCTACCGGCGGCTGCTGGCGTTTCACCATCTGTGGGGCGACGAAATCATCCCGTTGGTGCATGCGGATACAATCATCCCCGGAGCACCCGACAAGAATCTCTTCAAAGTGAGCGACGAAGTACAGCGGGAGGGGCTGGAACAGACGATGAAGCTCTGGGATTTGCTGGGGATCGGGCCGTTGAACGATCTGGGGGGCTATACGTTCAGCGACAGCACGCCGGAGATTGCGCGTTCGCTGGGGATCAAATCAATTGATTGTTTATGCCAGTGGCAAAACTGGGCCGACTTGGGAGGTGACAACAACGGCTGGCAAATCAACGATTGGGGGGCACCCACGGTGCCGTATTTTGTGGCGAGGGATGATTTCCGGAAAGTGGCCCACGGTCGAAGCATTGTGGCGTTGCAGCAATCTACCGCCTCCGATGTCCGCATCTATTCCATCTATACGACCGAAGGCGAACCGATGATTAGCACGCCCAGGATGTATGGGGGCGATATGGCCGAATCCTCCAACGCCGACCGATTTCAAGCTGCCATGGATCTGCTGCTCGAAGAATCACGTTACCAAGCCGGACCGACATTTATTTTTGTTGCCTTGGAGAATTTTATTGATTCAACCAGTTGGAATGAAGCGAACCGTTTAGGAGTAAAACATCTGGTTGACGCCGCGCGAAAACAGAAAGTGGTGTTCGTGCAAGGAGCCGCCATTGCCGAATATTTCCAAAGTCATTATCAAAAGCAGCCGGAGAACTGGTTTTACTGGCCGGATATTTATGCCGGCTTGGTTGATAGTTATAAACCTCCCCAAGTATCCGACCGGATTGAGTTGATGAACGGTGATTTTCACACCGTATTTGAAGACGGCTCGGCGTTGCCGCGGTTTTTTTGGGATTATACGCATCCTTGGTCCGCGCCCGAATGGGACGAACAACCAGCCATCCGCCAGAAGTACGGACTGCTGAATCCGGCCCTGATCACGGCCAGCAATTGTGTGCCGCCCATCGTAGATTTGGCGGGTGTCAACGCCACCGTGACCATTGAGCCACAAGCTGGCGGAGCCGAAGCCCAAGTGGTGATCGAATCCGCCCGGCCGCTGCCGATGTTGCCGGTGGCCTTGTGGCGTATCCCGCTGGATCCGCAAACACTTGGTAAGGGCACGACCTCCGCCCATGCCCGTTATGTACGGGTGGTGGACGGCACGACCGGCAACTTGCACGGTGTGCTCGTCTGTAGCCAGGTGCCGACGGGCCGGAGCGTCTGGACCGTGAAATTGAAGGGTGAATTGCGCACACCGGCGATAGCCGAGATTCACATCGGCGGTCAAGTGAGCGGCCGCTTCTTTCCCCGTGCCAACGGCCCTTCCGCCTATGTGTGGCTGACCGATACCAATGCGGTTGGCGGCGTGTTGACGGTTCAAGTACCGGACGGACGGGCCGTGACCCTTCACTATAACGATGGGCGGACGGAGCAAACCGTGGGCGGCGCGTTACAGGTGAAACTGGATCATACCTGGCAGCACCAATCCCCCATGATCACCGGCCTTACCACCGCCGAAATCCAGACCGAAGCTAAATTCCAACCAACCAGGCAATAAGCCTCAGCTTAAAATTCCAGCACGCTTAAAATCCGAAAGCATAATCCCAAAAGTCATAATGACATTACTCTGAACCAAGGGCACATTGTCCTCATAATTCACATGAAGCCTGGGTGCCATAGCCTTGTCATTTATCTTGGCCGGTACGATTGTTTGTAATGAAATTTCTAAAATCGAAACTGATAGAGCGACTTGCCGCAGGACTGCTGGTGGCGGCGGGCTTGGCGCTGTCAGGCATAAACGCACAGGCGGCGGATACCTGGACTGGAGCAAACTCGGCCAACTGGAATGCAAGCAATTGGACAGGTGGCAATAACCCGCCCCAGAGCGGTGATTCACTCATCTTCACGAGCGCGACGGGTGCGGGCGGGACGGCGCTCAACGACAACCTTACTTCGCCGTCCTTCAACCTGGCCAATATCACTTTTAATGCCGGGGCGGCCGCCTTCACGGTGGGCGGCAATGCGTTTAATCTTACCGGCAACCTCACCAACAGCAGCACCAGCCCGGAAACGATCAACGATCCGTTCAGCCTGGCCGCCGCAGAAACATTCACCACGACCACCGGGGGAGGCAATCTGGCGCTGGGGGGCAGCCTCAGCGGGGCCGGGAGCTTGACTGTGGCGGGTACGGGAACGGTGACATTGTCCGGCGCAAACAGCTATGCCGGCGCAACCACCAATAACGGCGGCACTTTGTTGCTCAACAATGGTTCTGCTCTCCCGTCGGCGACCACGCTGGTGGTCAACAGTGGGGGCATCGTTGATCTCAATGGCAAAAGCGTCGGTATTACCGGCATCGGTGCCGGGAGCGCCAGTGGATTGATAACCAATAGTGCCAGCGGAGCCGGCACGCTTGCTGTGAGCAACTGGAATACCGGGTTGAACCCTCTCATCACTGACGGGGCGACGGGACCAGTCGCCTTGGCCTTTCACAGCGTGGGCAATGTAACTGGCGGTTCTCTCAATAACAACGCCAACACCTTCTCCGGTGGTTTGATGATTGGCAACGCGGTCAGCGGATCGGGTTACGCGCGTTTTCAATTCGGCTCCACGCCCGTCAACACCGGGGTAGCCGGCAATATCGTGAATAGCATCTTTGGCCGGGGCACGATCACCATCGGCAATGCGGCCTCGGACCGGGCGCAAATTTGGGTAAACGTCAATGGCACTATTTTAAATAATATTATCTTCAATTCTTATCTCGGTGCGGACATCTCTGGAGCATTGCGAATGGATGCTAACATGACCTTCGCGGGAACCTTGACGGCAAATCTTTCGCCCATAAGCCTGTCCGATCATAGTGGCGGCACGGCAACCTTGACGGGCCAGCTTACCGGGCCGAACGGCCTTTGGCTCGAAAATAACGGCGCTACCACCGCCCTGACCGTTGTATTGGACAACGTGACTGCCAACGCCAACAACTATCAGGGCCCGACCACCGTTGACTCGTTTGAAATTCTCGTTCTCGGCGCTTCGGGTCAAATACCAAACGGCGCGAGCGCGGCCAATGTCACCATTAATGGGACATTCAAACTGGATGGCAACAATGAAACCATGAATGGCCTGTTGGGAGTCGGGGTGGTGGATGGAGTAAGTGGTGCGCCCACGCTGACCGTGGGGGATAACGATGCCACATCCGAATTTGATGGAGTGATTAAGAACTCCGGCGGCACCCTGGCTCTAACCAAGATTGGTGCCGGAACACTCACACTTTCTGGTGCGAACAACTATGCCGGCGCGACCACGGTCAACGCGGGCGTCTTTCAAGGCGTAACCGGCGGTTCCAGTTCAAGCAGCGCGGTAACCGTTGCAGCTACAACCGGGAATAGTGCCGCGCTGGGTGTTTCTGTCACCGATGTTACCAAACAATGGACTTGTTCCAGCCTGACGGTGAACAATGCAGGCGTCAGTTCAGGCCTGCAATTTTCATTTGGCACGCTGACACCCAGCACCACGATTGCCCCGTTGAACATCACCGGCGGCGTGACTTTCTCAACGCCACCAGCCATCACGGTCTCCGGAAATGATCTCCCGGCGACCACCGGCAACGGCTATCCGCTGATGACTTGGGGTTCCGGTTCCGCTCCCAGTTTGGCCGGAGCGACCTTGACCATTGTCCCGCCCATCACCTCCGGCAATCTGTTGATCGCCAACAACACGCTATACTTCCAAAGCAGCGGTACCAGCGGCAACAGCCTGGGCCTGGCAGTGACCAATGGTTCCGGCACCGGCAATTACACCAACGGGTCCTCGGTGACGATCACAGCCTCCGCCGATCCGGCGGGAATGGTGTTTAGCTATTGGGCGATTGATTCCGGGAATCCCACGATCGCAAACAGCAATGCGCCCAGCACCACGCTAACCATGCCGATCAACAGCACGGCGTCCGTCACCGCCATTTTTACCAACATTCCCATGCCAGCCCCCATTACCAATTTTACCGGCTGGTGTCTGGCGTGGAATGATGAATTTGATGAGGGTTTATCCAGCATTGACCTCAATAATACCCAGACTAGCGGATACAAATGGTATGTTCAGTCGCCAGCTTCGGGTCCGGTGCCACCCACATACTACACCAATGCGGCACCGTCGGTGGTGCGCCTTCTCGGCGGACCGCAAAATAATTCCGGCGACCAGTTGTCGAGTTCTATTTCCATGAGTGTTGGCTTTAACGTCGCAGATTCAGCCGGTTTTTATGTTGAAAGCCGGATCCGAATTCTGACCACAAACTATGTTTCTGCAAATTCCTGGCCCGCCTTTTGGTTGCGAGGTACCGAATCAGCCTTTTCCGGCACCGCCACCGCAGCGCCCTGGCCCGGCACAACCAACGGCTGGCAAAATTCCGTGGAAATTGACCTGATGGAATATTACGGCGGAACAAGTTATGGCTCCGCCCTGCACAATTGGATTGGTTTTTACGGCCCATTCAGCGACAACAATACCCATACCCTTTGGTCTGCCAGCAGCTATGGCGGTTATTCCAACACCACCAATGTCTGGCATACCTACGGTTGTCTTATGGTTCCCAGTTGGCAGACAACCAACGGAATGGGATATTTAAAAATGTATCTCGACAACGTTTTTGTCACCGGGTTCACCGTCACCTGGCGGAATCCCACCAACCTTTACACCACCAATCCGAATGCCACTAATACTCCATCCGGCAGCGATATATATTCCACCAGCGAATTGTGGCATCGCATCGTTACCCTCGGTACGGCCAAGACCAACAGCCCGATGGACGTGGACTGGGTCCGCGTCTGGCAGCCCGTCACCATGACTCCTCCCCGTTTGCAAACGAACGGCTTTGGTTTTTACGTCGGCGGCTACCATGTCACCAATGTTTTGCAAGCCTGCACCAATCTTGCCAGCCCCGCATGGCAGCCCATTCAAACCAACTCCATCAACAGTTACGAGACCAACAGCAATTCTTATCTGAACAATCCATTGAATGCCAACCCGGTTAATTTCAGCGATTCCAAGTGGACCAATTTTCCCGGACGCTTTTATCGCGTCTTCTGGCCATAAATTGAACCCGACACGCCAACCATAGGAGGAAGTGTGCCAACGAAAATTCGCTCGGCGAAAATAGACGCTGGAATGGCTTCTCAACCGATGAACCAAGTGAAAGGTCGGCCTACATCAGACTAAACAGCCCAACGCCATGCCCGCCACGGAGCGCTGTTCCGGTTCACCATGCATGGCTTTGGAGTTGTTCACTCTCACCATGCAGTTCGCTTTCGGTCAGGCATGCGACCATTCCAGCTATGTCCGCATAATCTGGCCACCGCGCCCGTCACAAACCGAAAAACCGCCCATGGAAAAACGGCGTCACGCTGAAAAAACGAAAGCAAAATCCCTGAAATCGAAATGATTTTGCCATGGAATCAGGTGCATATTGGGGCCATTACATTTAACCGTGGCACAAACCAACGATTTTTTTTCAGAAATTGCCGTGGACCGGTACGAATCTCGCAGCGAGCTACTGGTTTCGCCCGAGCCTGCATCCGTGCCTGATCGAACTCTCCCGCTGGACAAATCAATCGGTGCCAGCGCTTTCAAACCGGTTTCAAGGACAAAAACCGCCGCTGATTTGCAGCGTGAATTGGAGCAGTACCGGCGGGAAATGTCGAAGTTTTTAGCCGATTTATCACCCGCACTGGGCGCGCACCGCATCGTGCTTGATCTTGATGAATTCGACTGGCGTGAAGAGACCGAGGCCGACCGGCATAACTTCACCACCACGCTGGCTGGGTCAGGGGAATGGAAACACGTAAATATTCCTCATTACGGCCCGCCACTGGGCCGGGCGGTGACCTATTACCGGGTCAATTTTCAGGTCACGGCCGAAATGCTTCAAAAAGGCTCCCTGTTTGTCGCCTTCGATGGCGTGGATTACAAGGCGCATGTCTTTGTAAATGGCGCATTCCTCGGTTCACACGAGGGGTTTTTTGCCCCGTTCGAATTTGATTTTACCCCATACGCGCGCTTGGGCGACAACACACTGCTGGTCAAGGTGGAGAACGACCATATTTTCATGGGGAGTTTGGGCGGAGTCAACAGCGACACTCTGGATGGGGATAAACTTTACGGCGCCACCGGCCTCGGTTATGACGAACCTCAGTTGGGATGGCACCATTGCCCGCCCGCCATGGGTATTTGCCAGGGAGTGCGCGTGGAAGCCCGCAGCCGGTGTTTTATCAAGGACGTATATGTCCGTCCCTTGGTGGACGAAAACCGGGCGGAGGCCTGGATTGAGGTCTATAACTGCGAACTTCGTAACGTGCCGATCGCCTTCGATATATCGGTTTACGGCCAAAATTTTCCAGAGATGGTTTTTTGTGACCGCCGGATAAACGTAACGACTGCCCAGATTGCCGGCCACGGCGACCTAGACAAGCAATTAAGCCAGCTTGCCAGGAAACTGGCCGGTCCCGGCACCAGTCAGTTTCGAATATCCTTTGAGATTCCCAATGTTCGGCAGTGGGATTTGGATACACCCTGGCTTTACCAAATGCAGATCAAGTTGCGAAACGCCACGGATGAAGTCTGCGATACGCGCAAACAACAATTCGGCATGAGGACTTTCCGTCAAGATGAGCAGTCCAGCCCGAAAGGTAAATTCTATCTGAATAATCGTGAGATTCGGTTGCGCGGTGCCAATACCATGGGCCACGAACAAGGCTGTGTCTTCCGCAAGGATTGGCAACAACTGATTGATGACATACTCCTGGCCAAACTCTGCAACATGAATTTCCTGCGGCTGACCCAGCGTCCGGTCCAGCGCGAGGTGTATGAATATTGCGACCGGCTGGGCTTGATGACCCAGACGGATTTGCCGCTGTTTGGCTGCCTGCGACGGAACAAACTTTGCGAAGTCATTCGTCAGACCGAAGAAATGGAGCGGCTCGTTCGCCCCCATCCCTGCAACGTTCTGGTCAGCTTCATCAATGAGCCTTTTCCCAACGGTCAGGGTCGTCCCCACCGGAATCTGACCCGCGATGAACTGGAAACTTTTTTTGACCTGGCCAGCAAGATCATCCGCATGAGCAATCCGGAGCGGGTGATCAAGTGTGTGGACGGCGATTATGATCCGCCGGCTTCACTCGGTATGCCCGATAATCACTGCTACTGTGGCTGGTACATCGGTCACGCCATTGATCTTGGCCGCCTGAACCGCGGTCACTGGATGGCGATCACCCCCGGGTGGCATTATGGCTGCGGAGAATTTGGGGCCGAAGGGCTTGATAGTCTTCAAGTCATGCGCAAATTTTACCCCGAGGGCTGGCTGCCGGCTTTGAACGGGAAAGTTTCCAAACCATGGCGCCCCGACAAACTTGCCCAGAGCCAGACGGACCGCTTCCAATATTTATGGTACCCGCCGCAAACCACGCCTGAAGATTGGATCAAAGCCAGTCAACGCCACCAGGCCTGAGTTGTGCGGCTCATGACCGAGGCTTTT
>Ga0224556_1000105_pt1 | contig 17329 bp, 20 predicted proteins | sample 714S315metaG_FD_183007 | JGI IMG/M metagenome (GOLD analysis project Ga0224556, IMG submission 183007) | Peat soil microbial communities from Stordalen Mire, Sweden - 717 S3 1-5 | ecosystem: Environmental > Terrestrial > Soil > Wetlands > Peat | place: Sweden: Norrbotten County, Stordalen Mire...
CACTCATCGTTTTGGCCACTGCTAGTTTCGCGCGGGCTGGGTGAGCCGGTAAAGCTCGACCAGCTCGCGCCAAGTGTAGGATTGGGTAAAGCGTCCACACATCACGTGACCTTATCACCGATGGGAAAGCGCTGAAAACCTGTGCTGCTGAGGCTAGCGCAAAGCCATCATCCAGGCTGAGGATTGGGAAGCGCCTGAAAGGCAATTGACGTGGCGCGATGCGCGAGGGTGTTCTCATATCGCAGCGAGTCTTCCGCCGACGCAGTCGCTGCCAATAGCTGACGAAGTGCAAAGGGTTTCATTTGCACAATATAAATACGCTCATGGCCTTCGCCTGATCGGCGAGTTCCTCTGGCTTCAAGGCCGAAGTCGCGGAACCGGGCGTGTATTTGATCCCGTTGATGTCAAGGAAGGATGCAATAATCGATGCGTTCAGGGCAAAGTTTACGTTCTGGGGAAGGTCCCCGCTCCGTGCCATTTGCAACTTGGCTGTCACCATCCCTACAAGATTGCCGTTCTGATCGAGCAGTGGGCCGCCGCTATTGCCGGGCTGGACGGGTGCGGATATTTGCACGTAGCGCGAATCATCACGCATGCCAGCGAGCGCTGTCACGTTACCTTGGGTGAAGTTACCGCTCGACGCCAGAATATCCGCGTAAGGATAGCCAAAAGCCGCGATGGTTTCCCCGAGCCGTAGCCCCTGGCGTGGAGCGGCCACGCGGGACGGCCTCAAGCGGGTCGCGAGAAGCGCAAGGTCATTTGTGGTGTCGCTAGCGATTTCTCGGGCGTCAACTGGTTCCGACTGAGCCACGAAGACGCGGATTGACGTGCATTTTTCAATAACGTGGTTGTTAGTTAGAACATGCCCGTCCTTACTGACGAAAAAACCGGAACCCGCCCACAGGCTGACCTCTGGTTGCGGATTAGGTGACGGTGTACGGCCTGGGCTGACTGATCTCTGAGTCTCAGGTAGGGGTGCCGTTGAGGAATCGACATCATCACGCTTGGCAACCTGAGGCGGACCGGAGAATTGACTCGCATCAATCGCGGTCATCCGCAAGCTGCCCTTGCCGTTTTCGTCGAAGTGCGCACCCCATATGTACCCGGAGGCGCCGCCAAGTTGGAAAATGGGAAAGCCTTCACGTGCCGATTCTCCGAAGTTACCAAGGAAGTCAAAGAGCATTCCCTTCATGACGCTTTGACCGGCGGCGAGCTGGGCGAGGCTGTGAGAATCGAGGGGCATCAGCGTGACGTCGCCCCAGTAGGCGATCACCCCCAACGGGCCTCTGGATCGCTGCGGCGACTGCAAAATGTGCGGCGCGGTGCCAAAGCGTTGCGATAGGCGCTTGATCTCCCGATCGACGTCCCCCACCGCGAAATACGCGGGTTCGATGTATCGCGATATATATGCAGTCGCGCCGTTTGAAGAGTGGAGGATGGAATTAACTGATGTGAACTCACCGAATTTGCCATTCTCGGTCCTTCGGCGTCGGCACCAAATGAACGATTCGAACTGCTCGCTCGGGCGGCATTGGTATTCTCGGTAAGTGGCGCTTTTGGGAGCTACGGGGTCTCCTAGCGCAAGGCCATCAACAATATATTGGGTCTGATTTCCCGCTACCGCGTCAGTCGGAACCAGGATGCCGCCGCTGCAGAATACGGCCAAGACGAAAAAACCAATGACGTAATGTCGCTGGCGCCAGCGGAAACTCAGGCGCAGCAAGGCGGAAAAGTACTGCAAGGCAGACAGGTAAAACATTACCCAACATCACAAAGTTGGAAATCGATAAATATCTTCTGGATGGTTTTTAAACTCCCGCTGAGGCCTTTCGGTTCCGTTCGAGCCCACCGGCGCCGATTAGACATCCAGTCGCGTTGGCCTATTGCCTCGCGCCAGGCGTTAGAGCCTCACCGGAGGCAAATCGCGCCTCGAAAGCGCGCGTGATTGCCGCCGCTTCCTCGGCGCTCACGATCACGATCAAATCATTGTCCTGGCGATTGAGGCCGGACGCGTAATAGTTCACGGCTCCGACGCGGAACAACTTGCCGTCGATTGGGTAGCTCTTGAGGTGCATCGGCGCAGCGGTCCTGCTTAGTCTGGATCTCCGCGCCCCGGCACACTGCCCGCGCTCATCCATGACACAGTTCCCATGTGATCAGTGCAGCGCGCTGCTCGCATTCTGCATGTCCCAACACCCGTCGCAAGCTCGTTGGCGGTGCTCCGAGCTTGCCAGGAACCCCAGAATGCCGCAGACTTGACCGGAACCAGCGTCCATTTGGGGAATGTCGGGTAAAGAAAGAAAATGAATGCCTGTATTCTTAATCGTCATTGGATTATTGGCTATGCTGGCAAGCTCACCAGTGGTGGCGGCAGCTGATATCAGCTTCGAGTCGTGCGGCGACGGTGATCCGACGTGCGCGCTTATCACGGTCAGTGGTGAAATTGAGCCCGGTGACTACGCCAGGTTTGTGGAGCGCGTCAAAGGCATTCGCAAAGCGCGTGTCGACCTTGTTGGTCCTGGCGGTGCTGAAAAAGATGGAATTAATATCGGGCTACTGATCCACCGCAATGGCTGGTCAACCCGCGTGCCACAGCATGGTGGCTGCCTCAGTGCTTGCGCGATGATCTGGGCAGCTGGCAAGACAATGGAACAGGATACCTTCACCATAATTATGTTCCACGCGGCATATAATTCGGACTTCAGGGTAGCGGACGGTACGGGGTCAGCCGAAGAGGGGGCGTATCTTTACTCTCTTGGGTACAATTTCAATTACGTTGCGAGGGTCATTGGGTCCGATCCACTGAGCTACCACGTGCTCCTGAGAGGCGCGGACGGCCCGCCGGTTGAGCGCGACATACCAGCAATCGAATTTATGAAGAGCCTTGGCGCCGACGCTGGCCCTGGTTGGGTTGGCACATATTTTGTCGGGGGCCGCTAGTGAACCGCCTCGGACAATGGATTATTAAGGGTTTGGGAGCGGGCGATCTCATGCAGCTTTAGACCCCCTAATCCAATCTTGGGATTTTTGCGTGCCTGTTAGGCTTTCTTATATCGACCGGGATGTGGTGGTTTGTGCGCGAAGTTCTTGATAGGGATTACGCTCGGAGTCGGGGCGTGGCGCTCGCATAGGTGCTGCCTTGAGCCCTGTAAGCGGAGGCTCGTGATGATGCTGCCTTGGACAATATCGGTCAATACGTGATTCCATTCCCAGTCATCTTTCGAGACGATAGATGATGGAACGCTCAAACGGGAGAAGAGCTCGATACTTTTACCGCGGGATGGCGACCAGCAGGCAATGTCGAACTACGACACGCGACAAGCACAATTAGCGCGTTAGCGGATTAATAGCGCCAGCACTGCCAAATCAGCGGGCGACCGCTCCACCGGGCATTTACAAGCAAAAGCTGGTCGTAGGTCCGCTCGCCATTCGGTTGGTTTCTGGCATGGTCGATTACTTTGGCGGCGTCCCGGCAGGCGGTCGTGAGGATGGTACGCCAAAACCCGTAACATACGCGTTCATCGAACACCTTGCGATTGATGCCTACAGATATCAATTCATTGACGTCGAGATAGGCCCGAATCGATTGATAATCTGGCGTATCGGAAAATTCCTTTATTGAGGTGGCTTCCTTTAGCTTTTTAAGACCAGCGGTGTAGCCGCCATATGCGGCAAGCATTTCCTTATCCATCTCTGTCTTAAAAAACACATCAATCGCGGCGCGTTTTCGGGCCACCGCCTTTTGCGTATTTATGGAAATCCAAGCAACAATCAATGCGCACAGCGCGATTGAAGCTGTGGCGATCGGTGCAAGTTTTGCAATTTCCTCCAAATTCATTGCTCATCCTCACATTACGTGTTTTAGGTCAAATTGGTTTTGCACTCTCTGTCCAATTTCATCAGCACCCGCAGCGCGTCCATTCTCTCGTTTAATGAACCCAGGTTCAATTGAATCCAGTTCTATTAGGTGGCAGGGGGATTGCCTCCAACTCTGCCCGCCGAAGATCTTCTAGGGCAATCGAGTGGGCGTCCCGCAGCGGTCTGACCACAGAATGAAGGCGATCTAGATGGTCGCCTCCCCCTCCCACGAAATCGTAGCGGGTTCGAAAGGTACTCTCCCCTGGCACCCCGTAGACTGACAGTGCAACGATCATGGGAATAGAAGGGGAATGCTCAGAGTGGACATTGATGAAGTCATATCCGCATGCCACCATTTCCTTGCCGAGATGCTCTGCAAAGGTATCAGGATCGGGAGTTTCAGTCGCGCCTTGTGTTTCATTCTCGTTTGCCGTTGCCCTATTCCTTTCAATGGGTAAAACGACGGTCTCTCATCGACATCCGCTAAGATCGGCACTCACCTGTTTAAAAGCTCCATTCTCCAGATACCAGAATGATGTTGTACGGTGAGACGGATCGTCGTCGCCAACGGACAACTGGAGCATGATTAGGGTGCTATCAATCATGTAAATGACGTTATTGAATTCAACTGACGGGAGCCAAATCACATGGCCGTTGCGCTCATCAATTATTGCGCCGCTCGCACAGGAAGTGCCGCAGCCCCATGTGACCACTCGATAAACCACATTGAAATTCGGTGGCTGTCTAGCAGCCTCCCTCAACCGGGTCCGATATTGGTATGCAACTGGGTCTGATAAATCGACTTTACCCGTGGGCTTGAAGGCACTCGCACAGCCTGGGCACCCCTCAGGGTACTGATAAGCCGCCAACGATTGATCGGCGTCCGTATAGTCGTAAAATTGGGGGATATTGTCGGCACGCGATGCGCATGGGTTCAAAAGAAGCGTTGCAGCGAGTACGAGCCAAACGACAAAACGTCTAATCATGTTCGGTACTCCCTCACGCGCCGCAGGGGCGCGGCATATCCGGCATTTCTTTCCCAGCTTTCACTTTGGCTATCAAACTGTTGACGACATCAAGCAACGACGCACGCGGGTTTGCGCGGCATTCCGCCAAGACGTATTCGTACATGGTGCATGCGCTCCAAAAATATTTCTCAGGCAGCTTGCCGCTATCGCGGAACGCCTCAAGGTGATCAACCGCGTGCTCTGTTATGGAGTCATCGGTTCCGCGATCTGGCCTCAAAACCCAGTGGCAGGAAACCTCTGCAAGCTTCGAATCGTCAACCTTATCTGGGTCAGGGCTAGCCGGAGCCGGGGGCGCACTATTGGCACTCTCTTGCGGTGCATCCTTTATCTGCTCAACGGTAAAACAAAGGTCTTCGTCAATGTAGAGAGTGCCGATCACGATGACGCGATGCCCGAGCCACTTTTTCTGCGAGATGTTGGAACAGATTCTAAGCACATACTCAGGCGCGGAAAACCCAGAAAAACAGACAGCCTTTTCCAGGGCTACCGCCGTGAACTTTGTATGAGCAGGCTCCCCGGTTCCGTCATTTGCTTCAAGAGTAGTCGATTGCACGATGGTTCCACGTAAGGTCACGCGCTCGCCCTCTCCAGCGTAACAGGGGGCGGATTCAGCTCGTGCTAGGTTGTCTTGAGCCACTAGCAGAATTATCGCGATCAAGGCGAACAGACCAAAAGTAGCCAATGCCCTCGTAACAAAGACGAAGACGGGCTCAAGCGATTCTTGGAGTGTGGGCCTGTATCTCATTTCGAAGGCTCCTTCGCATCGATGCGATTGATTGAAGTAACGTGAACAAACCTCAACACGCCTTCGCGCCATGATTTGGCAATACCAGAGACTTGGCAAAACTTTTCATAGCCACAGACCCGAAACATTGCCGCTGTATCGGAACGGCTAAATTCGCAATCGCCCATTTCATTGGTTTGCCATTGTGGAAACCCGAATCGGTCAACATACCCGCCGGATTTTTCGAAAGATCCTTTGCAACTCGCTTGCACTGTCTCGGCATGAACAACGAGCATTTGCAAGATCAATAAGGCTACAACGATCACGGCAAAGCCGACCAAGCGAGTGGCTACGGTCAGCACGGGTGCGAGTGGATGTTGGATAGGGCGAGATTGTTGGGTAGCTGGGCGATACTGAGTTCGGAATGTCATTTGAGGTAGCCTTTCTGACGTAGAACGTCTTCGACAAGTTGCTCAACCATCACCGATAAAGCACGGCGATCATCCTTTGCCGCCTTCTCAAGTGCTTTCATCACATCAGGAAAAAACCGAACCGATATAGGTGGCAACTTCGTCTGCTTTGCTTTTGGTCGAGCCATCATCTTATTTTACCCCATAGTATTGATTAGCAGATGCTCCTGTGTTATATCGGATGTTATTGGCATCTGTCAAGAGCTCAAAACATCAATGGAAACAACATGGTCAAACAACTCACTAAGAGACAGGCACCGCCCGTTGAAACGAAATCCAAGGCGGTAACTATCGCAGCGCGCGAAGCTGGAACGGTCGCTAATCGCTTCTCAGCGGTAGAGATTGAGGCAGAACGCATTCACGCCGAACAGAGCGGCTCAAAATTAGTCCGTGCCCTCATGACTGGCGGCAAGATGCACGCGGTCATCAGCGATGGAAAATCCACGCTTGAAGTGCATGACGGCGTGGTTGCGCTTTCCGTGGCGCAGACAGAAGAGCCCTAAAATGATCACACAAGAGCGAGCCAAAGAACTTTTTAATTATGACCCTAAAACTGGCTTGCTAACTTGGCGCGTTAATCGCAGCAGGCGTGCCCGTGTTGGCGAAATTGCTGGAACGGTTACACCAAAGGGCTATCGCCGGGTGGGGGTTGACGGTCAGGACTACATGGTAACGCATGTCATCCACGTTTGGATGACTGGCGTTTGGCCACCAGAAACCATCGACCATGAGGATCTAGATCCTTCGAATGATCGCTGGCTTAATCTCAGACCGGCAACTACGTCGCAGCAGAATATGAATCAAGGAATTCGCCGAGATAATACTTTTGGTCATAAGGGCGTTCATTGGCATAAGGCCAGCGGAAAATGGAGTGTTGAGATCCAAGTAAACGGTGAACGCATTCACCTTGGATTGTTCGACCGCAACAAGCTGACGGAAGCGGTGGCTTGTTACGAACGCCATGCCCGGCTTTATCATGGACGGTTCGCGAGAGCAGACGTGGAATAATGCGACCATGCGCGGCGCCGAACCGTTTAAGGGAATGTAAGCGTGAATCCACGTGGATGCGGCTGACCGGGCGACAATCCGGCAACGATCTGCCGGTTGCTTACATTCCACTTAAACGATTTGCCGCCGCTCTCTTATAGTCTCAGCAGTTGACCTTGATGACGAATGACCAGTCTGACGAGGCGCGGCGATGGGAGGATTTCAAATGACTGGAACTTTCATATTTTTAACAATCCTAATCCTATCTTTGGCCGTGTGGGGTCTAATTCAAATTGGAATTAGGATAGGAGGGGTGAGAGCCGCCAGGCATATCGCGGAAGGTCTTATCGCGCATTTGAACTTGAAGCTAGGGGAGGTAAATAGGGAAGGGGTAAGCACCAATGAAATTGCCACACGGCTTGCCGTTTTACATCGCATAGACCTCTTTTTCGAAGGTGTGGGGGTTCGTGAGATCAGAATGCGAGAGATCGGAAGTGCGCTTGCAGATGTTGCAGAAATGCATGGCTTCGCGGGAGGACGCGAGTGCGACGCGCCGAAAGCCGGAGAACTTTCCGTCATCATGAAGAAAGAAGACCTTTCCGATATAGCTTGGCTTGCCGACTATGGGCTCCGCGTTTGGATCAATCCTTCAAACGACTATTTTAGAGGCGGCGACAGGCTTACGAAGGATGAAGCCCAAAAGTTGTCAAACCTCCTCGACGACTTTGACCGGAAAACATATGACCCTTTTAACGAGACCGAAATTGAACGAGACATGCGCTTCGCTAGCTGGGAAAACCGCATGAAACAAATGTGGGAGAATTACCCTCAATGAAACAGTGCTGCCGTTTGCCCCCATTTCTCAGAAGGAATTGAAGCGGCGCGGTGCGAACCGTGCTACCGTCCTCTATTTGCGAAGGCGGGACAGATCCAAACCGGGATAGATCTTGGCGATCTCAGCGGCAAGTGTGCTTAACTGAAAGCCCGACCCATAAACGCCGGCCATACCGGGTTCAGAATGCCCTAGAATCGCATTTGTGCGAGCTTGCGGGATAGCTGCTTCTTTAGCCGCGTCTTCGAACGAATGCCTGAAGCTGTGATAGGATTTACGCGAGTCCGTGATTCCAAGGCTATCCAAGAACCTCGCGAACCACGCGCCAAAGCGATCTGAGTAGTAACCCGCTTTCGATGCAGGTGCGTCGTGAAAAATCCTGCATCCCGGGTTATTTGGCTTCCGAACCTGATCGACATGCTCAAGGAATCCGAGCCGTATAAGTTCGGGATGGATAGGGATAACGCGCCTGCTTGCCGCCGTCTTTGTCTGCTTTCGGAAATGCAGGGCAGGGGTGCCATTGACATATTCGACATCATCTTCGGTGAGTTGCAAGATTTCATGTCCGCGTGCGCCGGTATAGAGCCCCAACAAAATGACCCAAAAGCGGGTTCCGCGTGGATTCGAATCCCCCGGCTTAGCCCAGTTGCGCGTGTCATCGACGCAACCTTGAAACAAGGGTGCTTCGAAAATCTTTTCAAGATCCTCGGCTGAGAAAGCCTTGTGGCGATCTTTTGCCAAGACTCCATCGCCAGCGATTTTCAACCCCGCACAGGGGCTCCGCTCGATAAGGCGCTCATCCTCAGCAAATTTCATGACGGCGGAAAAGGCATACCAATACTGTTGCGAGGTTGCCGCCCTGACAATCTCGCCATTGGTCTTTCGAACGGCGCGAACCGCCTCACGCAATCGGCGGGCATCGTCTCTTGTAATTGCGCTGATAAGAGTTTTCGCGCCGATGATGCTTTTGAAAAGACGGTCTTGCATTGCCCGCTTGGGCTCTGTCTTCGCTGACCGTCCAGGCTTCTGTTCGCGCCGGAAGCGCGCAAGCAGCTCCTCGAATGGCATAAGGGTGCCAGCATTAGGGGGTGTTGCGGCGGAAATATTCGCAAAGCGCGGATTCAGCGTGGCGGGTTGCCCTGAATATCTAACGATAAGACGCTTTTCAGCCTCAATCATGGCCTCACGGATGCGCTGAGCCAGGCGGACATAGCTGGGCGTATCGAACTGAACGTTAATGTTGCGCTCACGCAAGAATTTACTGGTTTGAAGCCAAACTTGAACGCGGGAATCAGGATCACCGGCAAGAAAAAGGCGCTCTATGGCGTCCATGCTGTCAATGTTCGACTGAGCATCGTCTTGCTTCTCGCGGGAATGAAGCCATTCTTGAGCGAGGAGCCAAACTTCACTGTCCGATAGCTCAGTTTCGGGTGCGGTCCCGCTGCGCACAGCTAGCACGCGCCTTGCGCGGTCGAATTCTGCTTCCGTCTTCAGCGATTCGATATTCTCTAAACGTTCAGCGGTGCGCCGGTCAGTGGTTTTCAGCGAAAATGTGATTTCCACCTTACCGATTATGGATCGCAATGCTTGCGGCACGCCCCGCCGAAACCAATAGACGGCGCCCCTTCGGTAAATATGCAATGGCATGGCTCCAAGACCTGCTTTTGTAGCAGTCATTTGGAGCGATTTGCTTTTTGAACTCATTGAAAATCAAGCATTTTTTGCAAAAACAACGCTTAAGCTCACGCCCAAGCGATAATGACCATGGATCCTGCATGTCGCCTTCGCCGCGAGGCAAACGAAGGCCCTTAGTGAGGTGAGGGCGCTAGTCTATATTTATGGTAGTTTCACTAATCAAGTGCCTGTGTAATAAACTCAGGGTTTCCCGGATCAGACCCGCCATGGCTCCGGCAAGATACATCGCAAGCTTCTGTTAATGCTGGCACTAATAGGGATTTTGAACGCGCCTGCATCGGCTTCTCCGGGGGAGTTCTGCCGGGCAGGTCTTGAGGCCCAACGCGCCCTGGGCCGGACACCAGCCGAATGGCGCCGCGATTAGAGGATGAAACCGGCCAAAACACACCCAATGGCTTCCGGCGCATATCGGCGTCAAAGCAGGTTCACCGGAACCTTGAGATAAGTGACGCCATTGTCTTCCGCGGGAGGCAGCTGCCCGGCCCGCATGTTGACTTGCACGGACGGAATAATAAGTCTCGGCATTTCAAGCGTGGCGTCGCGCCGCTTCCGTATCTCGACGAACTGATCCTCTGTGACGCCATCATTGATCTGAATGTTATGCGCTCGCTGCCCGGCGATCGTGGTCTCCCACCGATATTCCGTGCGGCCGGGCGGCAAATAATCATGGCACAGGAAGAGCCGTGTTTGCGGCGGCAAGGCGAAGATCTTCTGGATCGACCGATAGAGCTGACGCGAGTCACCGCCGGGAAAATCGCAGCGCGCCGTGCCGTAGTCCGGCATGAACAAAGTGTCGCCGACGAAGGCCGCGTCACCGAAAACATAGGTCATGCTATCGGGCGTATGCCCGGGCGTATGGATTGCGCAGCCGCACAGAGCGCCGATCTCAATCGCGGCGCCGTCGTCGAATAAAGCGTCGAACTGGCTGCCGTCACGTTGGAATTCGGAGCCGGCGTTGAAGACCTTGCCGAAAACATTCTGTACGATTGTGATGTTGGCGCCAATACCAATCTTGCTGCCGAGCCGTTCCTTCAAATAGGGAGCGGCCGAAAGATGATCCGCATGCGCATGCGTCTCCAATATCCAATCGGCGCGTAAGTCGCCGCTCTGGATAAAAACTTCAATCGCTTGCGCGGAAACCGTCGAAGTGTGTCCAGATTCCGGAGCGTATTCGAGAACCGGATCAATGATCGCGCAAATGTTCGATTGCGGATCTTTCACCACATAGCTCACCGTATTCGTGGGCTTGTCGAAGAACGCCTGGACCTCGGGATGCATGGACTCTTCCTCGCCTGGCAAGCACAGAATGACGGCTCCGGCCGGACTAACGCGACCGCCGCGTCAAAGTATGAGAAATGCGGGATGCGTGCAGCCATGGCAAACATTTTGGGAAGCTGTTTGCTCTGTTTCTCGCACCCCCACCGAACCGGGGACAACCCCGTGAGTCAAACTTTCAACGATTCCGTATAATTCTTCTTTTCGTGATCATTGTCGGGGAACACGTTTTTCGCTTGCAGCCGGTGATGTTCCGCTGGCACTGCTCCAACGGCATTAGTGGTGATGTCCTCCGCCTCCGCCATGCCAGCCACCGCCGCCATGCCAATGGCCACCGCCGCCGTGCCAGGCGCCACCACGCCACCCGCCACCACGCCACGCACCACCGCCACCCCAACGCCAGCCGTTCCACCCATAGCCGCCGCCCCAGCCGTAGCCGTAACGCCATGGGTAGCCACACCAATAGTAGCCAGGTCCATTCCAGGCGTTGCCATACCAGCAGTAATTGTAGCCGCCCCAAAAAAACTGAACCTCTTCCAACGGCAGAGCTGTGTTTGTCACCATGCCCAGGCTGGCATCCGGAACAGTTCCAGCTTACGCACTTCCGCCTATCGCCGTACCTCCAGCAATAGTCGCAGCCGCGGCTGCAATGGACATCACCCGGCGCATTTGCTTCTCCTTAAGTGTTCCCGTCTTAGGCATGCTGTTTAGACTTTGGGTAGTTTTGCAAAAAATCAATTAAGCTTGATCAAAATAATGCGCCAATTCCGGGCGCATCACTCAGCCGCCGGTCTTGCGGGCGCGTTTGGCGAGCGTGCGCAGCCGCAGGGCGTTGAGCTTGATGAAGCCCGCTGCGTCGCGATGGTCATAAGCGCTCGCGCCTTCCTCGAAGGTCACGAGATCCTGATCATACAGGGAGTAAGCGCTCGAACGGCCAACGACGAAGGCCGAGCCCTTGAAAAGTTTCAGACGCACCCGGCCGGTGACGAACTCCTGGCTGCGGTCGATGAGGGCCTGCAGCATTTCGCGCTCCGGCGAAAACCAAAATCCATTGTAGATGAGCTCGGCATATTTCGGCATCAGCTCGTCCTTGAGATGCGCGGCACCGCGATCGAGCGTGATCTGCTCAATCCCGCGATGCGCGTAATAAAGGATCGTGCCGCCGGGCGTCTCATACATGCCGCGTGATTTCATGCCGACGAATCGGTTTTCGACGAGATCAAGACGCCCGATCCCATGCGCGCGGCCAAGTCCATTCAAATGCGCGAGCAAAGCCGCTGGCGACAATGGCGTGCCATTGACGGCGGTCGCATCGCCGCGCGCAAAATCGATTTCGACGTATTCGGGCTCGTTCGGCGCATCCTCCGGATTGAGCGTGCGGGAATAGACATAATCCGGCACCTCTTGTGCGGGGTCTTCCAGCACCTTGCCTTCCGAAGATACGTGAAGAAGATTGGCATCGACGGAAAACGGCGCTTCGCCGCGTTTGTCCTTGGCGATCGGAATCTGGTTTTGCTCGGCGAAAGCAATGAGAGCGCTGCGCGAGGTTAACGCCCACTCCCGCCAGGGCGCGATGACCTTGATGTCGGGCTCCAGCGCATAATAGGAAAGTTCGAAGCGCACCTGATCGTTGCCTTTGCCGGTCGCGCCATGCGCTACCGCGTCGGCGCCGGTCCGGCGGGCAATCTCGATCTGCTTCTTCGCGATCAACGGCCGCGCGATCGAGGTACCGAGGAGATAGAGCCCCTCATATTGGGCATTGGCGCGAAACATCGGAAAGACATAGTCGCGGACGAATTCCTCGCGCAAATCCTCGATGAAAATATGCTCCGGTTTTATGCCGAGTAGAAGTGCCTTTTGCCGAGCCGGTTCAAGTTCCTCGCCTTGGCCGAGATCGGCGGTGAAGGTCACCACCTCGCAACCATAATTTGTCTGCAGCCATTTGAGGATGATCGATGTGTCGAGGCCGCCCGAATAGGCGAGTACGACTTTTTTGACGTCCTTTATTTCACCAGCCATTGAGAACTCGCGGGGGTTTAAGAAACCCGCGACTATAGTGGCGACGCCGGGCCATGCAAGTGCGCGTATGGTGATCTTCCGAATTGGTGGCGGGCCTGGTGCATTTTGCGCCTTGTGTCAAGCTGACCGCGATGTCCGCCAAATCATCATGGTTAAGGTGCGTTTAAGAAATTGGTTTCAGTCTTACCACGCATTGGCTCCCGGTCGCGGCTCCCGGGCGTTTCGAAAGGATGAAACCCATGCGTTCAAAAGTTTTCGCACGCGGCATTGTAGGGGCGGCGGCAATGGCAGGTGTTCTCACTCTTGCGGAGCGCGCCACCGGCGCCGACTACGACTATGGCGGGCCTTCCCCCAATTTCATCCCGGCGCCGCATCAAGACAAGGTTGAATTTGCCAGCGGTTGGTATGTTCGCGGCGATCTTGCCTATGCCGCGGAAACTTTTCCAAAACTATCGTCCAATTATACAGTTGATCCGTCAATATCACCTGCTTTTGCGTTTGATCCGTCGTCGTCCGTGCTTAACACTTTCAGTGCCGGAGCCGGAATGGGGTACAAGGTCAACAATTGGTTCCGGACGGACCTTGTGCTCGATTATCGCTCGACGGTCCAGGCCGGGTGGAACGGCCCGTCGATAACTTGCACGACCGGCCTGACGACCCTCCCCTCTGGGCAAGTGGTTGTCTCCGCTCAAGATACCTGCACCAGCCATTTTAATACCGAAATTCACCGTTGGGATTTGCTGGCCAATGGTTATGTCGATATCGGGTCATGGGGCGGCTTCACTCCCTATGTTGGGGTTGGCGCCGGCGTCACCTGGGCGCAGACCAAGCAGTCGGTCAATTGGACCATGAGCAATAATTTGCCTTACCAGATCACTACCGATGGTTTCTATTTCAATCTCGACCGCAGCCTGGGGCAAATGAACTATCAATTTGCCTGGGCGGTGATGGCTGGAGTGGCGATTGCGATGACGGAGCAAGCGCAACTTGACGTCGGTTACCGTTTTCTTGATCTCGGAAATGTCAGCGGTATCTCAAGCGCGACTGGGGCGTCCGTGACTCAGAAGGTCTTTGTTAACGAGCTGCGTGCCGGCGTTCGCTATATGCTTGATTAGCTGTGGGACTCCATTTTTGAGGGCGGCAATTTTTCCATGGCGCGGAAGCTTGTGCCGCAGGATGGTTTTTTATGGCGGTGCCGGGGTCAAATTGGGGAGAATCAGAGAGTTAAGACAGGCTGGGATCAAAAAAGCTTATCGACTTTTTCGAGACATGCTCTATGGGATGACTCAGAAGTCGGCCGCTAAAGGGAAGAAGCTGAGATCGGCAGCTTATCAAAGCTTGCGGATTGTTTTCCGGTCAGGACCCAGTCTTTGCATCAGGCGAGCGGCCGGTTGCAAGAGGACCATTCGGTATGCGGCGTCTGATCATCGAGGAGCCCTATTCCAAGGCGGCTTTGCTGAGCCAGCGCCTCGCGGTGTTTTCGCTCGCCGTTGCCATTGTTGGAATACTGGGCGTTGGGCGCGGCCTTGACCTGCTCGCGGTGCTCGGCGGGTCATTGATCATCGCCTGCGCTGCGATCCTATCCGCGATTTTGGCTTTTGTGGTGATCTGGCACAGCGGGCGCAAGGGCGCCGGGCAGGCCTTTGCGGGGCTTGTTCTCGCGACAGTGCTGTTGGCTTATCCGGCCTATCTCGCGCAACAGACCCTGTGGCTGCCGCGTCTTCCGGATATTTCGACTGATCTTACCGATCCGCCCAACTTTTCCCTCTCGCGCGAGGCTCTGGCCGCCCGCGCAGGCACCACGCCGCCAAGCATCGTCATTGCACGGCGCAAGGCACAGCTCAAGGCCTATCCGCAGATCCAACCGATTCTCCTCGATCTCGATGCACCGGAAGCCTTCGATGCCGCGGTGAAAGCGGTGACGGTAACCGGCTGGAAGATCGTCGAACAGAGGCCGCCGGGAGGCCGCTCCGGCCTTGGCCATATCGACGCGATCGCTACCAGTTTTATCCTCGGCTTTCCTTCCGACATCACGCTGAGACTGAGGCCGCTCGCCGGTCAGACGCGAATCGATATCCGTTCGGCGTCTCGCTTCGCGCCTCTCGATTTCGGCGCCAATCCGCGCCATATCGCCAATTTCGAGGCAGCCCTGACGGCTATCGTCGACAAAAAATGATCGCGGCGGACTCATCGCAAATTCCGATGCAAGCCAATTCAAAATTGCTCAAACATGAGCAATTCAATTTGAAGCGCTTAGCGTGTTTGCCCTACAGATCGAATCCTCTGATCGAGAAGGGAATCGCTTAGATTCAAAGAGTTGGAGCATGCCGGGAACATGCTCTGGTCTATGCCGGTCGATAGATGGCGCCAAGCGCCGCCGATCCTTCCATTCTGACGAGCCCTCGCTCCACGAGATCTTCGAGATGCGCGAGGACCGAAAGGGCCGCCGCGCCGGTAAGCGCCGGGTTAAGGCCTTTGTAAACATTGGCAACGATCAGGGGGACCGTGGTGTCTCCGGCATTGAGCCGGGAGAGGATCGATTTTTCGCGCCCGCGGCGATGCCGGATGAGTGCGCGCACAAAACTTTGCGGCTCCTTGACCGGGCCGCCATGGCCCGGCCAATAAATTTTGTCGGCCCGGGTCAAAAGTTTTGTGAGCGATGCCATGTAGTGGCGCATCGCGCCATCCGGGGGCACCACGACGGAGGTCGACCAAGCCATCACATGATCGCCTGAAAATAGCGCGTTTTCTTGCGGCAAGGCGAAGGCTTGATGGTTCATCGCGTGGCCGGGCGTCTCGACGCAGATGAGCGAGAAATTTTTGCCCTCGATCGCACCGCCGTCGCGCAGAATCGTGTCTGGCGCGTAATCGGAATCATGCGCCGCGTCGATAGGATTGCCGGCGGCCCGGCTGGTGAAATCATAAGGTGCACAGCCAAGAATCCTCGCTCCCGTCGCGGCCTTGATCGCACGCGCGCCTGGGGAGTGATCCTTATGAGTATGGGTGACATAAATTGCCGTGATGGTCTCGTCGTGTAAGGCGGTGAGCAGCGCGGTAATATGGTCTGGCCGGTCCGGGCCTGGATCGATGATCGCCACTTCGCCCGTGCCGACGACATAAGTGCAGGTTCCGGTGAATGTCATCGGCCCGGCATTACTGGCGACTATCCTGCGGACCAGTGGAGAGAGGCGTACAAGTTCCCCCGGCGCCCCGAAGAAGGAACGGTCGAAGGAAATCTTCCCGGCTTGCACCGCAAGGTTGAACCCGTCACTCATTGCTATTTCTTGGCCATCTCTTGGCAGCCTCGGGGCCTGACTCAGGCAACCATACACTGTTGGTGTTGTCAGACGGAATGAAATCAAGGGATCTGGGCTGCACCATTTCGCGTTGGGGAAAAACCACCGCGGGGTAAGATTAGCAAAAAGAGGAACGAAAGGCTGAATCACATAGGAATAGCGGTAACCATTTTCAACAGGTCCAAACTTTCTATGAACAGACGCTTTTCCCGCTCTCATTCGTGCTTTTGAAGGAGACAACGGTGGAACAGACGGGCGCTGACGCGCATACGGGCTTTGGGGCGGAGCCAAACCGTTCTTTTGGATTGGCGATGGCGGATGTCCGGCCGGGCGGGTCCATATTGCACTTGCCGCTGCATTGCGTCGAAGTGGACGCATGTCATCGCGCCGGCCTCGCTGCTGGAGGAACGGACAATAGGGCGCCGGGGCTTCGCCCGCACTACCACGCCAACATTTACGGCACATTCCTTCTCGATCCCGATGGCAACAATATCTAGGCTGTCAGTCACAAGCCGGAGTGAAGGCTCCTGGTTTTGCTGGACTTGATGCTTTGGGTTGTGGCAGTTATGCATGCTTGGGAGCCGTAAAGGCGTCGCGCCGCGGCTGCCGAAGCGCGAACGCAATCGCGGCTCCATGCGGGCGTGGCGGAACTGGTAGACGCGCTGGACTCAAAAACTGGTTTGTCTACCATGCGGCAGTTGGTCGCAATATTGCGAAAAGTCGTTTGATTTGCAAGGTTTAGTCGATTAGGTCGAGGGCCGTCGGATCGGGTCGAAATCACGCTAGGTGCAGAATAGGTGCAGAGCGCGAGGGGGCTATCGGCGGCGGTATGCGGGCGTGGCGGAACTGGTAGACGCGCTGGATTCAAAATCCAGTTCTGGTGACAGAGTGTCGGTTCGATTCCGACCGCCCGCACCACCATCTAGAATCTCCTTGCCAAGGTTGGGGTCGAGATTCGAATCCCTTCGCAGCTTCAGTTTTTCTTAGGATAATTATAGGGTTAAGAGCAGCCCCTTGTAAACGGGGCAAATTCCCGGGCGAGCGACGTTGGATTTATGCGGGGGCTGGCCGGATGAGGCTTGCGAGGGGCGGGATTTTTGGCCCTGGGATGCCGAGGCGGGCGCCGATGAATTCGTAGAACGACA
>Ga0224556_1000106_pt1 | contig 17288 bp, 17 predicted proteins | sample 714S315metaG_FD_183007 | JGI IMG/M metagenome (GOLD analysis project Ga0224556, IMG submission 183007) | Peat soil microbial communities from Stordalen Mire, Sweden - 717 S3 1-5 | ecosystem: Environmental > Terrestrial > Soil > Wetlands > Peat | place: Sweden: Norrbotten County, Stordalen Mire...
TCAATGACGGGGATCCGGCGCTCAGAGTCACTGTGATAGGTGCGGAGAGACAGCAAGTTACTCATATTTTGATTGGTTCCATGTTTCAATGCGGGTCCGCCACATCGAGCAGGCCTTCGAAGGCATTCGTCAGTTGGAACCCGAATTGAAGTTCAGCTGTCTGACATCGGCCTATTTCCACGTTCCGCGCCTGCGCCATCTTCCTTCTTTGGAGCGGCTATGTTCGTGAAACCCGCGATGCCCTCAAGGAGATAGGGTACTTCATCCATGGCGTTGTCTCCGAACACTCACATGCGATCAACGCGAAAATGAGACGGTTTCTTTAGCTCATTGAAGAATTTCAAAATTATCTCGAACTCAATCAGTGTTCGATGATCGATTGTTGTCGCCGCTACTGGAAGGGCTTGCCGATCTCGAGCTCGCGAGCGGAATCGACGGTCAACTTTTTGGTCAACGCTCGCATGAACAAGCTCCGGCAGATGCGCTGGTAGCCATGCGGCGCGCAGCGTGTGCTTCAAGCGCGCGCCGCTGTGATCGATGGCCGCCTGAGCGCCGGCATACTTAGACTCGCGGCATGACCCCCGAGTTTTTCCCACTCTTGTCGCATTACGTACCTTTGCGTAAAAGGACCCATCATGAAATACTCGGCTCGCCTATCATCTCAAGCCAACGGTCCGCGGGGAGTTGCGAGGTGATGACGGTTGAGTGGCGGCTACCCGAGGCGCCAACGGCGCTGGCCGCGCACGGTTCACCATGGGACGCACCAGTAGCGGTGACCAGACCTCTTGCGTCGTGCCGCCACTGGTGTTGGTCAGGGCGGTCAGGACTTAACGAGAACCGCGGCCGGCAACGCCGAGAAGATCTCCGCGAGCGGCAAAGCCCTGTCGCCACCTTCGAAGCAGCGTCCGGTAAAGACGTCGGTCCAGGAGCCGACAGGCAGGGTTGCCGCGGCATCGCCCCAATCGGGGTCGGCCTCCCGCAGGCCTGGGTATCGGGCAATCAGCACAGCGATCCCAGCGTCGCCGGCAGCCCGGTTAAACCCGAGCGAAAACTCCGACTTCTTCCCGGTAATCGTCAACGCCTCGTAGCTGCCCCTTGCAAACAAGGCTTCCTGTTGCTTGCGCAGACTAAGCAGCAGCGCGGTTATCGCGAGCTTGATGCGGCCGTCCCGCCAATGGTCGAGCAGGTGGCGCATCGCGGCCTGGGAACGTTCGGCGGCCGTCTGAAGGATGGGACATAGCGCCTGCCGACGGGCCTCAAAATCGACCGGACGACGGTTGTCCGGGTCGACGAGGCTGAGATCCCACAGTTCGCAGCCTTGATAGATGTCCGGCATCCCCGGCGATGTGAACTTAAGGACTACCTGCACCAAACTGTTCTCGACGCCGAGACGAGTCACTCGCTGCACGAACGGCAGGAAGCTGGAAAGGAACTCGACGTTCTCAACGTCGAGCGCGGCCCTCGCAAAGGATTGCATTGCATCCTCGTAATCTGCATTGGGCGCCGGCCAAAAAGAATGCACCTTGGCCTCCCGCATCGATTTCGCAAGCGCGGCTTTGATGCGGCTGGCATAGGCTTCGAGAGCCGACGCGTCGAGGCTTTCGAGCAGCTCGACCGGCCAGGATCCGACGAGGAGCTGGTAGAGCAAATATTCGTCGTTGCGATCTGGCGGTGCACTGTCCTCGATATCGCCCCGGCGGGCGCGCAGCAATCGGCTCCAGATCTGCACCTGGCGCGCCCATTCTTCCGGCATATCGGACAGCACCGCGAGCCGCGCCCGCGTGTCTTCACCCCGCTTGGTATCGTGTGTCGAGGTCGCAAGCATGGCGTGCGGCGAATTCTTGGCGCGCTCGCCGTTGGCCTTGTGGAAGGCCGCCGCAGTGATGCCGAAGCGTCGGGGATCGCCGCCCACCTCGTTCAGCGCCACAAAGCGATTGTAGCGATAGAAGGCGGTATCCTCGAGGCCCTTTGCCATCACCGGACCGCTGTACTGCTGAAGCTTCATGGAAAAGCGCAGCACGCTGGCGCGACTGAACCCGCTCTTAGGCTCAGCGGTTAGTTTGCCGGAGAGCGCCTTGCGTAGGAAATTAAACACCGTGGGGTCGATTGCCGAATCAATGCGGCGGGCTTGAGCCACAGCCCAGTCCAACTCGCGGCGATCGGCGCCGTCGCTCTCTGAATCGAAATCGATGTAGGTGCGGTAAACCGGAAAGCAGGCGACGATCTGCTTGATCGCACGTTGCAAGATCTGCCTGGTGAAATCCGCAGTCATCGGATTCTGGCGGGCCACGTGCGCCGCATCACGGCCAAGCGCATTGAGCTCGCTTGCCATCTCGTTCTCCATGATCCGGATCTTGGATTCGTAAACGACCTCGGAGAACGGGGCGTCAAGACCGGCGAAAAGCTTATAGGTTTCAGTGAAGCCCTTCTCGCCAGCCGGGTTGACCATCACGCCGAGGGCCAAATTGGCGAAGTCGTATCCAGTGGTTCCCTCGACCTTCCAGTCTGCGCGTAGCGCCTCATGCGAGGCGAGGATCTTCTCGACGACAAGGTAGAATGGCCTCTGCACGGCGGCCCTTAAGCAATCTAAATAGGCCTTGGGATCAAGCAGGCCGTCAATGTGATCGATGCGGAGGCCATCGATGATGCCTTCTTCGATCATCGGCAGGATCAGCGCGTGAGTGTGGCGGAACACGGCCGGAAGCTCCATGCGCAGGCCGGCAAGATCGTTGATGTTGAAGAAGCGGCGGTAATTGATGTCGTCGCCGGCGACGCCGAAATAGGCGACGCGCCAGAATTGCCGTTGGATCACGGCGTCGAGCGCCCGCCAGTCGTCATTGAGAGCCCCAATGGATTGTTCGAGGACAGCCTGGGCCTCCGGCCTATCGCGCACCAGCGCCGCGAGTCTCGCCTTCAGTGCGAGCGTGCGCTCGCTGACTTCTGGACGCCACTGCTTCAGGTCGGCGAACAGGTCTCCAAGCCGGTCAAGTTCGGCGTCCTCGTGTCCGAGCACGCTCTGATAATGCAGCGGGCACAGCGGCAGCTTGTGTGCGTCATAGGCCCAGATCGCAAGACTGCCTTCATCCGGGTCGAACTTTATCTTGAGCTTGCCAGACTTCAGCTCGGCTCCGTACTGGTCACCGAGGAACGGGACGAGCAACTTGTCATGCAAATAGCGATTGTCCGAGTCCCAGTCGATGTCGAACCAGCCGGCGTGGTCGGATTCGGGGCCCCATTCTAGTACGTCGAGCCAGAGCGGGTTGTCGGCGCCGCCGACGCCCATATGGTTGGGCACGAAGTCCAGGATCTGGCCGAGGCCGGCTGCGGCGAACGCCGCCGACATGTCACGGTAATCTTGTTCGGCGCCGAGTTCGGGATTGAGCAAGAGATGATCGGTGACGTCGTAGCCGTGGGTGCTGCCAGGACGGGCCTTGAGGTAGGGCGAAGCATAGACGTGACTAACCCCGAGTTCGGCGAGGTACGGCGCAAGTCGGGCTGCGTCCTCGAAGCGAAAGCCGGAATGAAATTGCAACCGGTAGGTAGCGCGGGGCATCATCGCGGCGTCTCCACGGACCAGCGAACCGACCATGGTCCGAGGGCCAGTCCGCAGTCGCCTTCAGACCACAGGCTGCGGTCAGGCACAGACGGGAATTCGACGGGCTTTTCAGAGAGGTTGGCTGACAGCACGAGCGTTCCGTCGAAGCCGATCCGCCATCGCACCTGGACGGCACCGTCGCCATAGACCGCGCCGGCGCCGCCACGCTTGATCTGCTTCAGCAAGGGGGAGATCTTACGCCTGCGGACCAAGAGCAGCGCTTGGTAACGCCCGAGGTGTGCGGTGTCGATGAGATTCCAATTTAGCTTTGCGGACTTGAACGTCGCGTCGGCCAGCGGATCTGGAATGCGTCCGCGCTGCTCCGGATCGGCGAATTCAGGAAACCGCGCGAACTCCTCACGGCGGCCTTCGCGTACCGCCTCGGCGAGATCTCCGTCGAAATCGCAGAAGAACGGGAACGGCTGCTGTGCGTCCCATTCCTCGCCCATGAAAATCATCGGCGTTTGCGGGAGGAGCAGATAGACCGCAGAGAGCGCGCGCATGACGTTGGCCGGCGCAATCATGCCGAGACGCTCGCCAAACGCGCGATTGCCGATCTGATCATGATTCTGGATGAAGGCAACGAATGCGCCGGGGGGCAGGAACCCTGACGGCGTCCCGCGCGGCGAACCGCGATAGGACATCATCTGACCTTGATAAGCGAAACCCTCGGCCAATGCCTTGGCGAGAAGGTCTGTCCGGCCTTCGTAATCGGCGTAATAGCCGGTGCACTCATGGGTGGCGGCCACGTGCAGCACATGATGCAGGTCATCGTTCCATTGCGCCGTGTAATGCGCCGGAGCGCAACCCTGACGGACGAGCCGGCACGCATCGTTCTCCTCGTTTTCCAGTAACAGATGGATTGGACGGCCGGCCAGGGCGTGCGCGCGCTCGACGAGTTCGTCAAGGAGATGCTTCGCGCCCTCGTCGATGATGGCGTGCGCGGCGTCAAAGCGCAGGCCGTCGAGATTGAATTCCTCGAGCCAGTAGAGCGCGTTGTGAATCACGAACTCCCGCACCGGCTTGCTGCCGCAGCCATCATAATTGATTGCGGCGCCCCACGGCGTGTGGCGCAGTTCTGTGAAAAATGCGGGCGCGTATAGCGGCAGATAGTTTCCATCCGGGCCGAAATGACTGTAGACTACATCGAGCAGCACAGCGATACCGCGGGCATGCGCGGCCTCGACCAACGCCTTAAAATCCTCAGGGCGTCCATAGGACGAGTCGGGCGCGTAGAGCAATACGCCGTCATAACCCCAATTGCGCCGGCCCGGGAAGTCCGACACAGGCATGATCTCGATGGCGGTGACGCCGAGCCAGGCCAGATGGTCGAGCTTTTCGATAGCGGCGCGAAAGGTGCCTTCAGCAGTGAAGGCGCCGATATGGATTTCGTACAGAACGACGTCGTCCCAGTCCCGGCCGGCCCAATCCACAGTCCAGTCGTAGCTCACCGGATCGATGACCTCGCTCGGACCGTGAACGTCGTCCGGTTGAAAGCGCGAGGCAGGATCGGGAACCATCATCCCGTCCGGAAGCACATATTGGTAGAGACTGCCGGGCTTCGCTTCGTGCGTCAGGAGCTCATGCCAACCGTCTGAAGTCTTCCGCATAGAGAAAGCTGCGCGGCCCCCGTCAAGGAAAAGGCCCACGCTCTCGGCGCCCGGAGCCCACAGGCGAAAACGGATGTCGCCATTGGGCTCCAGGATGGCCCCAGCCGGTGTCCGATATTCTCGCGCAGTCACTCGGCGACCGTCGGTCTCGCGTCAGGGATCAGCGCGAACAGTAGGAAAGACCGACCCATAACTGCATAAGTCTGGCCAAACCTGAATGTTTGGTTCAGTTCCTCTGTATCCTCCGACAGGTTGGTGTCGATCATTAAGGTCCAAATCTTGTTGGAGCCGTTCTGGCTCGGAAGCGTAAACTCGACCATGTCATGCCACGCGTCGAATATCATTAAGATGGTCGCGTCCTCGCCGCGCTTGCGGATGCCGGTCGGCTGAGCTCGCCTGTCGAGCATTAGGCCAAAACATTGGACGTGTCCTTTCCAGCCGGGCGTCATCTCTGCTCCGCGAGTACTGACCCGGTCAACTCCTTGATATCGAGTTCCTCATTATTCGCGTCGGTCAGGAACCGACCATGGCGCAGAATGGAAAAGCGGCGGCGCAGTGTAGTAACCCACTTGACAAAGCGGATAAGCGACTGGCCCTTGTCGTTGTTTTCGAGCGAAGACATCTAGTCGGGGCTGATAAATTTTGAGATGCTAGCCCGACGTCGGCGATTTCGCTTTCGACGATGTGTAGTTGTCCCATAGCCCCGTCGCTACAAACCCGGCTTCCAGCAATGTGACTTCAGCCCCTTCGTCCTTTATCCAATCCTGACTTTTGGCATATTGTATTGCTGAGGCATAGTCCGTTCCAGACCAGCCCCTTGAAACAAAGGCAATATACACGTCGCTCGCCATTAAACTCTGTCCCGAAGCCACGTTACGAGACCTAAAGATTTCCAGCATGGATTTAGCGCATTCTTCCAGATTTGGTTCTTTAACCACCGTCTTCGCCTCGACATAACCCATGAAGTTTTAACAAAAGAGTCGTTATTTGGTTGCCCGCTGGCAGGGAAGGATTGCGCGCCTTGAGGGCGAGCCAATACGGTTTAGTTCATCCCTTGCCGGCCTCTGAATTTTGGCGGACGAGAAGCACAAACGAGCGCGGCGTTACCGCATACGTATCGCCCGGCTTGAATTGCCGACCGCTGTTGTCGAGGCCATCCGCCATAGATGTATCGAACGCCAATTTCCATGCCAACGAAGTGTCAAAGCTCGGCATTCGATAACTGATCGGCTCGTGGTGAGCATTCATGATCGCAAGAAACGTGTCGTCGATTTCAGGTTCGCCGGCAGCGGTCAGGTGATACTGGCCGGCTTCGCCACTGAGCGCGAAACTGAGAAAATGAGCGGATTGGCGTTGCCAATCCTGCTGTTCCGTTTCTGTCCCGTCCGGACGTAGCCAGGTGATGTCCTTGATCTCCGTTCCAGGTATCGGCGAGCCATGAAAGAAGCGGCCTCGACGGAAAACGAAGTGCTCGCGCCGCAGCTTGATGAGCTTGCGGACGAAATCGCGCAGTTTCTCTGTCTCCGCGCCAAGATCCTGCCAATCGATCCAGTTGAACTCTTTGTCCTGGCAATAGGCATTGTTGTTGCCCCTCTGCGTGCGACCGATTTCGTCGCCGGCGAGCAGCATGGGCGTGCCCTGGGACAGCAGTAAGGTCGCCAGAATGTTGCGCCTTTGCCGTGCACGCAATTCGCGGATCGCCGGATCGACCGTTGGCCCCTCGACTCCGCAGTTCCAGCTGTGGTTCTGATCGGTTCCGTCCCGGTTGTTCTCGTGGTTCTCCTTATTGTGCTTGTCGTTGTAACTGACGAAGTCGCGCAGCGTGAATCCGTCGTGGGCGGCAACGAAATTAACGCTCGCCGACGTGCGCCGCCCTTTATGGAAAAAAATGTCGCTCGACCCGGTGATACGCAGTGCAAGTTCTCCGATGACGCCGTCATCACCCTTCCAGAAGCGCCGCACGGCATCACGATAGCGGTCGTTCCATTCCGCCCAGTCGGGCGGGAAGTTTCCGAGCTGATAGCCATCGGGGCCTACGTCCCACGGTTCAGCGATGAGTTTCACCTGCGAGAGGACCGGATCCTGCCCGATGGCGTCGAGAAATCCGGAGAATGGGTCGAAACGGCTGTCCTGCTCGCGCGCAATCGTCGTGGCGAGGTCGAAACGAAAGCCGTCGACATGCATCTCCTGAACCCAATAGCGCAGCGAATCCATCACGAGATGAAGAACTCGTGGATGATGCAGATTGAACGAGTTGCCACAGCCGGTGAAGTCCACGTAATAGCGGCGATCGTTCGCATCGAGACGGTAATAAGATGCGTTGTCGATGCCGCGGAACGATAACGTCGGGCCGAGCTCATTGCCTTCGGCGGTGTGGTTGTATACGACATCGAGAATGACTTCGAGGCCCGTCTCGTGCAGAGCCTTGACCATCGTCTTGAACTCGCCGAGCTCCCCGTTGCTGAAATAACGGGCCTCCGGCGCAAAGAAAGCGATGGTGTTGTAGCCCCAATAGTTGACCAAACCTCTCGCCGCGACCGTTGCCTCGTCGATGAAACCCTGAGCAGGCAGGAATTCGATCGCGGTGATGCCGAGGTCGCGCAGATAGTCGAGAACGGCAGGCGCGGCGAGCGCGCCGAAGGTGCCGCGTAAATTCTCGGGCACCTGCGGATGCAGCTTGGTAAGCCCCCGCACGTGCGCCTCATAGATGATCATTTCGGTCCACGGGCGGCGCGGCGGCTGATCGTCGCCCCAGGTATGTGCGGTGTCTGTGACCGCGCATTTCGGCATGAACGGCGCGCTGTCGCGCGCATCGAACGATAGATCGGCGGCCTTATGGCCGACCGTGTAGCCGTAGAGCGCGTCGTTCCATATGAACCGGCCTACCAGCCGTTTGGCGTAGGGATCGAGCAGGAGCTTATTGTGGTTGAAGCGATGGCCGCCTTTGGGATCGTAAGGGCCGTAAACGCGAAGGCCGTAGAGTTGTCCCGGTCGCAGATCGGGAAAATAACCGTGCCATTTCTGATTCGTGTACTCCGGCAATGCGATACGGGCCGTCTCGCGCTCCCCCTGCTCGTCGAACAAGCACAATTCTACGCGCTCGGCGTTCTCCGAGAAAATCGCGACGTTGACTCCCTTCCCGTCCCAGGTGGCCCCAAGGGGATGCGGGCTGCCAGGCCACACGCGCGTGCCAAATTCCGTCGTGCCTTTGAACGCCCTAAGCGAATGTTGCGTCGCCGGTGTCGTTGTCTCCTTCTTGCTGTCTGAGGAACTGTCGACCATCACGCGATCTTCTCCCAATCTCGTAGAGTCAAGACCCTTGCCGGGAAAAGATCAAAGCTGCAAGCGGCGGCAAAGTCAGCGCCAGCGAGAATGGTTGGTCATGACAAGGCACAGCTTCAGCAACGCTGCCACCGAAATTTCCCAAGCCGCTGCCGCCATACGCCCCCGAATCGGTGTTTACGCGCTCCCGATAATAGCCGCCGCGAGATACGCCGATGCGGTAATTGTGCCGCACCACTGGCGTAAAATTGCAAACGATCACCACAAACTGATCGCGGTCCTTGCCGCGTCGGACGTATGAAATGACGCTTTGCTCGGTGTCGTGGCAATCGATCCATGCGAATCCTTCCAACTCGCAATCCAACTCGTGCAGTGCCGGTATGCTGCGGTATAAATGATTCAAATCGCTCAAGAGGCGCTGCACGCCTGCGTGCATCGAATTGTCAAGCAGCTGCCAGTCGAGTCCAATATCGTGGTTCCATTCACGCTCCTGAGCGAATTCGCCGCCCATAAACAAGAGCTTCTTGCCGGGTATCGTGTACATGAAAGTCAAATAGCTGCGCAGATTGGCGAATTTCTGCCAGCGATCACCTGGCATCTTGGCCAGCAGCGAGCCCTTGCCGTGGGCGACCTCGTCGTGGGACAGTGGCAGAATGAAATTTTCGGTGAAGGCATAAAGAAGTCCGAAGGTGAGGATGCCGTGATGGTGCTTGCGATGCACCGGGTCCTTGCTCATGTAGAGCAGAGTGTCGTGCATCCAGCCCATGTTCCACTTGTAGCCGAAGCCGAGACCGCCGATATAAGTCGGGCGCGACACTATCGGCCACGCGGTTGACTCTTCCGCCACAGTGAAGGTTCCGTTGCCGCGCGCATAGACGGCTTCGTTCATGCGCCGCAGGAAATCGATCGCTTTGAGGTTTTCGCGGCCGCCGAAGCGATTTGGAATCCAATCGCCCTCCTTTCGACTGTAGTCGAGATAAAGCATGGAGGCGACGGCATCAACCCGCAGCCCATCGACATGGTACCGATCGAGCCAGAACAGTGCGTTGCACAGAAGATAATTCGCCACTTCGCGCCGGCCGTAGTTGAAAACCAACGTATCCCAATCTCGGTGGCGGCCTTGGCGTGGGTCGGCGTGCTCATAGAGTGCCGTGCCGTCAAAGTTTGCCAGCCCACACGGATCGGCGGGGAAATGGCCGGCGACCCAGTCGATGATGACGCCGATGCCCTCGCCATGGCAGCGCTCAATGAAGTCGCGGAACTCGTCGGGCGAGCCGAAACGGCTGGTCGGCGCGAACAGCCCGATCGGCTGGTAGCCCCATGAGCCGTCGAACGGATACTCGCTCACCGGCATGAGTTCAATGTGGGTGAAGCCGAGATCGCGAACATAGGGGATCAGCTCTTCGGCGAGCTCACGGTAGGTGAGATAGCGCCCGCCCTCGGCGAGCCGCCGCCGCCACGATCCGAGATGAACTTCGTAGATCGCAATCGGCGCATCGCGCGCCGCGACGGCAGAGCGGCGCTCCAGCCACGCACTGTCTTGCAAACGATCGTTGCGAAGTTCGTAGACGATTGACGCTGTTCCCGGCGGCCGCTCGGCGCAGAAAGCAAAGGGATCAGCTTTGAGAGCCAACAGCTCACCAGCATCGGACTTGATTTCGTATTTGTAGAGCTCACCAGACAGAATGCCAGGAATGAAGATTTCCCACACGCCGCAGGATGGATGCCGGCGCATCGGATGGCGGCGCCCGTCCCATTGATTGAACGGACCCACGACGCTAACGCGGCGAGCATTCGGGGCCCAAACGGCAAAGCCGACGCCGCTGACGCCATCGATCGATGCGAGATGGGCCCCAAGTTTCTCGTATGCGTACCAATGTGTCCCTTCGGCCAGCAGATGGATGTCGATCTCGCCGAGCAACGGAGGAAAGCGATATGGATCTTCGACTTCGTAATCGTTTCCGCCGATCGCGAAGCGCAGCTGATAGGGAAACGGGCCTTCGGCGTCCAAGCGGCCCGCGAAAAAACCACCAGAGTGGACGCGCTCGAGTTCCAGTCGAGTTTCACCGGTCCGTGCGTCGACGATCGCGGCCGCGTCAGCTTCCGGATGAAAAGCACGGACCACCATGCCGCCGGCGGGGTCCGGCCCGTGCATACCCAGCACCGAGAACGGATCGCCGTGGTTACCCGCGACAATCGCCGCAGCGGCTGCGGTGTCCACTAGTTGCCGCTGTTCACTTGCCATGGCAGATAATCTCCACGATCCCGGCCAGCGGAATATGGATCCAGTCCGGGCGATTGGCAGCCTCGTAACAAATCTTGTAGAGCGCCTTTTCCAGCACAGATATCTCGATCAATTGGCTGAACGAAGCCTCGTTGCGCGGAAACGAGGGACAATCGCCGATCGCGGCGCGATAGCCGGCAAGAAACACCTGTTCGGCGCGCCGACGCCAGTCCTCGCTCCTTAGCTGTAGCGCGCCGCGCGACTCGGGACGGATCGCGTCGTGCTCGTACAAGGCGGACGCCGCTGCGTAATCGAGCGAATGCACCTACCGTGTTGCCTCCAACTCGCCCTCTGCGCGGAGCCAATGCTCGAGGTCTCCTCCGGTCGGCCGACCCTCCAGCTCCCACATGGTATAGGCTCGCTTCGCGATCTCGGTGTGACGATCGGGTAACATCGCACGCCCCCTCCTATCCAGCAGCCTTTTCGAGTATGGGGTCGGCTGTCACTGCCTCAGATATCGCGGCTGCCTGTGGCGTTAGGTCGTGGTAAAGCGCAAGATAGCGGCGCGCTGATTCCGACCAACCGAAATCCTGAGCCATCGCCTGTCGCTGCACCTTGCGCCAAGCCAAGGGCTGCCGGTAGAGCGCCAGCGCCCGTTCGATGCAGAGAAGCATATCGGCACTATTCGCGCTCTCGAACGCGAACCCCGTTGCCGTACCTTGACGGACCGAACGTTCGGCCGTGTCCACTATGGTATCGCAGAGGCCGCCTGTGTTTCTCACGACGGGCAAGGTGCCGTAGCGCATCGCATAAAGCTGCGTGAGCCCGCACGGCTCGAAACGGGCCGGATGAAGCAAGATGTCGCCGGCCGCCAGAACCCTGTGCGCAAGCGGCTCCTCGTAGCCGATGCGGACCGCGATCTGCCCCGGGTGGTGGCGCGCCGCTAGCTCAAAGCGCTCTTCGAGGAGGCAATCTCCGTCCCCGACCAGCGCGCATTGGGCGCCACTCTCGATGATCCTGGGCAACGCAACGGCAACCACATCCGCCATCTTCTGTTCCGTGATCCTGCTCACAAGAACGACGAGCGCAGCCTCCGCATCCACTTCAAGACCGAGTTCCGCTTGCAGCGCCGTCTTGCATACCCGCTTGCCGGCGATGTTTTGCAAATTGAAGTTGGCGGGGAGATGGGCGTCGGTTGCGGGATCCCAAATCCGGTAATCTGCCCCATTGAGGATGCCGACGAGATCTTTCGCGCGACGTTGCAGCAGCCCTTCGAGCCCGCAACCATATTCGGCAGTGAGAATCTCCCGCGCATATGTGGGGCTCACGGTTGTAAGACGATCGCTATAGCTGATGCCGGCTTTGAGGAACGAGATCTTGCCATAGAACTCAAGCCCCTCCGGGATAGGGCTGTCGCCAGGAAGGCCGAGCTGGGGATAGAGGCCAGCGGGAAACAGACCCTGAAAGGCGAGGTTGTGCATCGTGAACAATGTCGCAGGCCTTTGGCCGGAGGTTCCGGCCACGATCGCCGGCAGTAGGCCGGCATGCCAATCGTTGGCATGGACAATGTCGGCCCGCCAATTCGGCAATAGCAAGCCGAGCGAAAGTCGAGCAGCGACATGGTTGAACACTGCGAAGCGTTGCGCATTGTCAGGCCAGTCTTGCTCATTCTCGTCCTGGTAGGGGCCGCCGGAACGCCGAAACAGCGAAGGGCAGTCGACGAGCCAGAGGGGGAGGGCTGTGTCAGGTGTGAGCGCGGAGATCAGCCGCATCGGACCTGCACCCATGAAATCCGCGAGCTCAACCTTCACCGACTTGTCGGCTGCGGATTCGATGGCTTTCGGATAGCCCGGGAGCAGGAGCTGTATCTCGACACCGAGCGCGGTCAGCACCTTTGGAAGCGCCGCACTTACATCCGCGAGGCCGCCGGTCTTGACGAGAGGGTAAATCTCGGAGGATACGAAGAGCACACGCATCATGGTCTCCACAAAGCGTGGCAATTCCGGGGCTTCATCATCTTGTCAACGCCGTCGTTTCGTTTGATTTCGGCTTCGTCCATAACGGCAGCCTCCCACTAGTCTTGTTTGTTAGCTCGTTGAGGGGGCGTTGTCGGTAATGTACATTACCGATTAGATGGGGGCTCGCTTTTTACGCGTATGTTTTGGGAAGGTGGAAAGTGATGCGCGACCGGACCAACTGATAACATTCACAAGATGCCTCCACGAGTCCCTGCCGATTAAGTATCGTGACTTGCCGTCGGCCGCGCGCAATCACACCGGCACGTTCCAACACCCGCGCAGCATTCGTTATGGCCTTGTCATATGTGGACATCCGATAATCGCAGTTGGCGCTTGATCGGCCGATAGTACCGCGATCCGGGCGGCGTTGCTCGGTGATTCGCACCATCGGAGGTTCATTGATGACCCGCTTTGTTGGTTTGGACGTTTCGCAGAAGATAACAGCTATTTGCGTCGTCAACGACGCTGATCGGAGGCTATGGCGGGGCCAGTGCCCCACAAATCCAGAACAAATCAACACTTTGGTCCGCCGGCATGCGGGGAGCGACGCCCACATAGGGATCGAGACCGGAGCGATGACCCCATGGCTGGTGCATGAACTCCGCAATCTCGGGCTCGAAGTCGTTTGTCTCGACGCCAGGCATGCACGCGCTGCCCTTGAGATGCAGATCAATAAGACGGATCAGAACGATGCGGAGGGATTGGCTCAGATCGTTCGCACGGGATGGTACCGGTCCGTTCACGTCAAGTCGTTCGAAAGCCACCGCGCGCGTGCTCTTCTTGGCGCAAGGACTCAACTCATCGGCATGACCACGCGATTGTCCAATCACATCCGGGGGGCGCTCAAAACATTTGGTCTTCTGCCCGGCGCGATGCGGGGATTGCCTTTCGATCGGAAGGTTTAAGCTCTGATACTTCACCGTTCCGACGTCGCCCTGATTGTCCGGCCGATGCTCGTTGCCTGGCGGCAGATGCGCGAGCAAATTGCTGTTTTCGACAAAGCGACCCATGTATTGGTGAGGTCAAACTCCGCCTGCCAGCTGCTCATGAGCGTGCCGGGCATCGGCGTGCTTTCTGCACTTGCGTATGTAAGCACAGTTGAAGATCCAGGGCGCTTCAGCCGGTCACGATCCGTAGGCGCGGCCCTCGGGCTTACGCCGCGACAATATCAATCGGGCGAGGTCGATCGAAGCGGCAGGATTTCAAAGTGCGGCGACACGCTCGCTCGTACTCTATTGTACGAGGCTGCTGTCGTGATTCTGACGCGGCTCAAGAAAGCCTGGAGCTTGAAGGATTGGGGGCACGCCATCGCCAAGCGATCGGGCAATGGCAAAGCGCGGGTGGCGGCGGCCAGAGAGCTCTCCGTTATCTTGCATAGTGTCTGGCGTTCAGGACAGCCGTTCCGCTGGCCGGAGCACGCAAACGCCGCCTGACTCCATAGTTCATAAGATCCATCCGAGTGAAATTGCAGATGTGATGGTTGCCCGCCGGGTTAAAGGCTAGGGTGCGCGGCGAAGGTGGGCCTTGAGCGGCGTCATTGTATGCCAGCTCGTTGTGGACATTGCAGCACCTGTGCTTCGGACCAGATGTTGCGGCGGATTATTCCGACCGCGGAGAGAACCGTGACCCGGGGCAGCAACAAAAAACAATTGACAAAAGAAACGCGAATAGAGAACGCCCCCTACTCAGCGGCATCGAGGTGCCATAGCGTGGTCGTCATAAAGAGCGCCACATAGAGAGAGGACGTCCGCCATGCAGATTACCACGATCGGCATTGATCTCGCCAAGACTGTATTTCAGCTTCACGCCGTCGATACGGATGGCGCGACAGTTGTTCGCAAACGTCTCAGACGGGCGGAGGTGCTTTCATTTGTGTCAGGTCTCGCACCGTGCCTGATCGGCATGGAAGCCTGCGCGACATCGCACTTTTGGGCGCGCGAACTCGCAAAGTTCGGGCACACCGTGAAGCTGATGCCTCCGGCTTACGTAAAGCCCTATGTCAAGCGTGGAAAGAACGACGCCACGGATGCGGAGGCGATTTGCGAGGCGGTGAGCCGGCCGAACATGCGGTTTGTCCCGTCAAAAGCGCCGACCAGCAGGCTGTTCTCATGCTGCATCGCACACGGGCGCTGCTGATCCGGCAGCAGACGATGCTGGCGAACGCATTCCGGGCGCATCTTGCCGAGTTCGGGATCGTGGTCGCGCAAGGCATCCGGCATGTGCGGGCTCTAATCGAGAAAGTTTCCGGCGAGGATATCATTGATCTTCCTGTCCTGGCGCGCACGGCACTCCGGCCTCTCGTCGCGCAGCTAATAGAACTCAGGTTACAGATCAAGACAATCGAAAAGGAACTCCTCGCCTGGCATCGGACGAGCCAGGAAAGCCGGCGGTTGGAAACGATCCCCGGAGTGGGGTTTATTGCGGCGACGGCCATTGCCGCAACAGTGACCGATCCTTCGCACTTTAAATCGGGCCGGGAGTTTTCGGCTTGGCTGGGGCTGACCCCACGGCAAAATTCGTCGGGTGGAAAGGACCGTCTTGGCCGCGTGTCGAAGATGGGAAACGGCTATTTGCGTTCTCTCATCGTCGTCGGAGCCACGGCGATGATCCGCTTTGCCCGCGAGAAGGGCGCGGTTAGCGCCCGATGGATCAATGCGCTGCTCGAGAAGAAACCAACTTGTCTTGTCTCGGTTGCGGTCGCTAACAAGACGGCGAGGATCGCCTGGGCATTGCTCGTCAGGAAGGAAGCTTATCGGGTTCCGGTGCCCGTTGCTGCATGAGCGATCGGCTCAGACTCGCCAGAGGATAGAAAAGTTCTTCAGCTTGGGAAGGGTGATTATGGCGTGATGCAGACCGGTCGAGACCGAGGATTGAACAAACCCGAGGCTTTGTCAGAGCATCAAGCTCGTCGACGTGAATGGGATCAATCCGCGGATATCATCAGGGCCAGCGGCCATAGGAGCCGCGCACAAAGATCCTATGAGGGCTTTCGGCGGACATAGTAGCGTGTCTGCCGGTTCATAAGAACTTGGAGAATATTTACGATGACGCAAGCTCCTGGCGCACTCCCCACCCCTACTGTGCTTGATTACTAACGGACGCTCATTCTGGCAATCGAGCTGAGCAACACGAGTTGGGTGCTGGCCGCTCAGATACCTGGCCTGCCGGGCGTTAAAGCTAAGCGCTCCATCGAGCCGACTCCCGAAGCGCTGATGGCGGCCATCGAAGATTATCGCACCCGGGCCGCGAAGGCTGGCCGGAATGTCGAGCGGGTGGTCGCGATCTACGAGGCAGGATGGTCAGGGTTTTGGCTGGCCCGGTGGTTGGCACAATACGGCATCGAGACGCACGTCATTCAACCTTCCAGCGTCCCTATCCATCGTCGGGCGCGTCGAGCCAAGTCCGATGGGATTGACGCCGAACTCTTGCTGCGGACGCTGCTGGCGTGGTTGCGGGGTGAACCACGTGTGTGCTCGATGGTTCCGATCCCTGCCGAGGCCGATGAAGACGCCCGCCGTCGTGTGCGGGAGCGCGCAGAACTCGTTGCAGAGCGGGTCGGCCTCGTCAATCGCATCAGCGCCGTCCTGGCGACTTTGGGCGTTGGCGAATACAACTCGCTACGGCGAGATCGACGCCAACGTCTCGACGAATTGCGGACGGCTCTCGGGGGTTCATTGCCTACGCATGCTCGCGCGAAGATCGTCCGCATGCTTGATCGTCTGGAATTGCTGCTGATCCAGATCACGGAACTTGAAAAATCGCGCGACGCAGTGCTCGAAGACAAGAACCCTGACAAGGCGGCAAGCATGATCCAACAACTTGCCAAATTACGCGGCGTCGGATTGCAGAGCGCCACCTTGCTGGTGCGCAAGGGGTTCGTGCGCGAATTCGCCAACGGCACAAAGCATCGGCAAGGCCGGGAACGTGCGGTTGCGGACCCTGATGGTCGAATTGGCGTGGCTCTGGCAGCGATATCAGCCAGACTCTGCTCAGGTCAGTTGGTTCCGTGAGCGCGTCAGCGGCACAGGTCGCCGGATGCGCAAGGTGATGGTTGTGGCGCTGGCACGGAAGCTGTTGATCGCCTTGTGGCGGTTGGCGACCCAAGGCGTTGTCCCGGAGGGCGCGGTCATGAAGCCCGCGACTTAACCCTTCCCAAAGACTGCGCCCGAGAGCCGCACGACGGCCCGGGCACACGGATCCAAGGAGGCGTCGCCGTTGTCCGGCCTGGTGCCTGCGCATCGTCTTAAAGAGTGGCGCCGCCCTCCTGGAGCTCTCCCGTCCCGAATGCGGGATCGTGGTGGGGACTCAGTCCCGCCGGACGTGAGGTTTGCAGGGAAGACCTGTGTTGATGGGAGCTCCGCCTTGGTCGATCAAATCAACCGCGCCACAGTGGCACAATCCGGGGAGCCTCGAAATGAAGTAGCTTGACGCAAGCGCCCTCATATGTGGACGGCCCTCCATGGCAAGCACTATTTTGGCGCTTCGAACGATTTGGTCGACTGCGGTCATATGTCCGGCCTGTCGATGCGGAGCATATGTCCGCTGGCCTTGATGGAGTC
>Ga0224556_1000111_pt1 | contig 17116 bp, 11 predicted proteins | sample 714S315metaG_FD_183007 | JGI IMG/M metagenome (GOLD analysis project Ga0224556, IMG submission 183007) | Peat soil microbial communities from Stordalen Mire, Sweden - 717 S3 1-5 | ecosystem: Environmental > Terrestrial > Soil > Wetlands > Peat | place: Sweden: Norrbotten County, Stordalen Mire...
ACTGCCCAGCATGAGTGCCGCTGTTTCGAGCGCGCGATCGATCACGGGAATCTCGCTCTCATACAGTTTGAAGTAGACAATTTCCCACGGCTCTGTTCTTTTCCCCGTAAGTTCTCGTTCGACTGCCTGCTGAAAACTCTCTTTCGACAACTCACGGGCCAGGAGCGCGCATCTGGAGTGCGGCCCGCGTTCCTCTCCTAGAACCGCCATGGCGTGCCGCATCCAGCCCAATGAATTTCTAAACCAGCTGTAGATGATTCCGACGTGGTCTCGACATGGCTCACATCGCAGAGTTTGGTTGTTCCCCACCTAGCCCCCGGAGACGATATCTAGCATTCTTCCCGAGGGGGCAATAATTCGCGAACCCGCGCAACAAATTTCCCGCGATTGGGTTTGCCTTAGTACGCACCCGGGGGAGCGCGGGCCGAATCGAGGACTTTTCTCGGCTGTATTGGCAACGGACTTGGCTTTGTCCCGAAATTCTTCGGTGCTTCGGGGGTAAGAAATACGACTGGACAAAGGTGTCCCGTCATGGCTGATAATCAGCCTAATTTGACGGGGAATAGCCGTTCCGTAGGAGTCGCAACTGCATCGGCCCAGAAGGTTTGGAGTTTGGTAGCTTGGCGCCGGTCCCCGCTTTCTTCCGGGATCACTCGGGCCGCCCGATCGCTGACGTCACGATTCAACTGCTGTTCCTGTTGACAAGCAGAGCCTATGCCGTCTACATTATTGAAAAATCAGCCAGCTACAGACTTCGCCAAGGTGACGACAGATTTCTATGTCCCGCCGAGCGACTTGGGTTGCTGCTTCCCTCCCAATTTTCGCGCCAGCAATCCGCTGGTCCGTGCTCTAATGTTGTGGCAACGAACTGCTTACGAAATTGGGCCATCAGTCGTTGGGATTGTCGCGTTTCAGGAGACGGCGATAAAGCATTTTGGTATGGTCTTCCAGTGAAACAGAAAGAGGAGGATTTCGGGCCCTTGGTCATTTTGCGTTAGAAGAGGGTGATTTGTATGATTCGCAGTCGCCTAAGCTATGTCCGCTTCAAGCTGAAGATCCTCACGTTGCTGCTGCCTGCCTGCTCCTATTTCATCGCGGTCAAAGTGCGTTTCGGTTTTAATCTCTTCTTTTCCCGCAACGAGCCCACAGGTTTGCCATCGTACTGGGGCATCATTTTGCTGACTACGATCGTTTGGGCGATCGCCGCGGAAGAGTCCGGGCTGTGGAACGTTGAGCAATTGTACGCGCCGGGCGGAAAGAGCCGGCGACTGCTGGAAGCGCTGGCCTTCACTTACGCGGTCGTTATGGCGCTCGGATTCCTGTACCGGCAGGCCAGCTACTCGCGGCTGGTGATCGCGATTAGCGCCGTCACCCTTTTTGCCCTGGCCACTACGGCTCGCATCCTTACCCGCGTGTTGTTGGAACTGTTGCGGAAGCATGGCAGAAACGAAGTCAAGATTCTCATGGTCGGCACCGATCGGTTCGCCCGCCGGGTCGCGACCTCGCTACTACACGGAGAGGTTCTTCCCTGCAAAGTGGTGGGCTTCGTGCGGTTACCGGACCAGGAGATCGCCGTTGAGGGCCCGGTCTATGAAATGGACCAGATTCCGAACTTTTCCAACGGGCATTCGATCAACGACGTCGTCATCGCGCTGCCCGCTGCCCGTTTGATCGACATTCAGCGAGTGGCGCCTGCCCTGGAGAAACTATGCGTACCCACGCGAGTTGTGATTGACCTTGGAGAAGGTGTGGGCATCCGCGATCGCCTGATCGATCTGGGCGGGATTCACATGCTGGATCTCCGTCCGACGCTAGCCGAGACCGGCCCTTATCTGTTTCAGAAGCGCGCCTTTGACATGGCCCTCTCCGTCATCATTCTTCTGATCACGGCGCCGATTTTCCTGCTCATTGCGCTCGCCGTGAAGGTCTCCAGCCGTGGTCCGGTTTTCTTCAGCCAGGAGCGGGTGGGGTTGAACGGCCGGGTGTTCCGCATGCTCAAGTTTCGCACCATGCGGGTGGGCAGCCGGGAAGAAGGGGACACCCGCTGGACCTGCGACAACGACCCACGGCGAACCGCGGTGGGCATTTTCCTGCGCAAGACCAATCTCGATGAGCTACCCCAATTCCTCAACGTCTTGCGAGGGGACATGAGCATCGTCGGTCCGCGACCGGAACGAGCTCATTTTGTGGAGAGGTTCCTGGAAGAAATCGACCGCTACAACTTCCGTCACACCTTCAAAGTAGGCATTACCGGCTGGGCCCAAGTGAACGGCTGGCGCGGCGACACCTCAATCGCCAAGCGCGTCGAGTACGATCTCTACTATCTGCGCAACTGGAGCCTCACCTTCGACCTGCAGATCATCACCATGACCCTGCTCCGCATCTTCAACAGCAAGAACGCATATTGATACCGATATTGATATTGTGCTGGGCCGTGGGTTTACAGGCTACATGTCCCGACGCGGCAGATCCTCTCGCCTCGGAAAGGTGATCTCAAACGCAGGCGTGGTTGCGGTATAGCTGCGTCTTCACTGCCAGCGACAAACGCCGGACGCCCTCCTGAATCTGCTCCGGGTTGGAATAGGAGAAGTTCAGGCGCATGTGGCGGCTGCCTTCCTCGCTGTCGTTGGCGTAGAAACAATCGCCGGGCACGAAAGCCACGTTTTCGGCCAGCGCTGCCTGGAATAGTTCCTGGCCGTTGATGCCGTGCGGCATCGTCACCCAAAGGAACAATCCGCCCTGAGGATGAGTCCACGTCACTTCCGGCGGGAAGAATTCCTTCAGGGCCTGCAGCATTACGTCGCGGCGTTCGCGGTAAACCTGGCGAATCAATTTGACGTGCTGGTCGAGGAAGCCGTCGCGAGCCACTTCGTAAGCCACGAACTGGTTGAAGGTGGAAGTATGCAGATCGGCAGCCTGCTTGAGTTGCACCAGCTTTCCGATGACGTCCGTGGGAGCCACGATCCAGGCCAGCCGGATGCCCGGGGCCAGGGTCTTGGAGAAGGTGCTCAGGTAAATAACGTTGCCTAGCTCGAAGCCGTTGTCGCGTCGCAGGTTTTCGCGATCCAGCACCACCAGCGGCGCCAGATGCTCGCCTTCATACCGCAACTGTCCGTAAGGATCGTCTTCAATAATGGGGATGCCATACTGATCGGCTAAAAGGATCAACTCGTGGCGACGCCCTTCCGACAGCGTGACTCCGGCTGGGTTCTGAAAGTTCGGCAGCACGTACATAAACTTCGGACCCGTGCGCAGACGCGACTCGAGTTGCCCGGTCACCAGGCCGTCCTCGTCCACCGGCACGGAAACGTATTGCGCTCCGTAGACGCTGAAGGCCTGCAGAGCGCCCAGATAGGTGGGCGCCTCGACCAGAACGCTGTCGCCCGGATTGATCAGCAGTTTGCCGATCAAGTCCAGCGCCTGCTGCGAGCCGGAGGTGATGAGAACGTTCTCTGCCTTGGAAAGAATTCCGTAGCGCGCCATGTTCCGGGCGATCAGTTCGCGCAGCGGCTGGTAGCCTTCACTTGCGCCGTATTGCAGCGACTCGGCGCCGTGTTCCGCGAGAACCTTTTGGCAGGCCTCGGCGAAGCGCTCGAGGGGAAAGACCTCGGGCGCTGGCATGCCACCACCGAAGGAAATGACTTCAGGTCTTTGTGTGACTTTTAAGAGTTCGCGGATGGTGGAGCTCTTGATTCCGAGCGTACGCAGAGCGTAGCGCGACTTCCACAGTGTGGACATGCGTGGCCTCCTCCGCTGTCAGCCGTCCGTCTTCAGTCTTCGCCCACCAGCTCCGGTTCCGCAGGCACGCGGACGTGGGCGTGCGCATAGGTTTCGTTCTCCTGTGCGTCGACCACAGCGATCGCGGCCAGGTTGACGATCTGTTCCACGGTCGCATTCCGGTGCAGCACGTGAACGGGCCGGCTCATCCCCATCAAGATGGGCCCGATGGTTTCGCCGCCGGCGATCTTCGCCAGCAGCTTGCAGGCAATGTTGGCCGAAGCGAGATCGGGGAAGACGAGCACGTTCACGTCCCCCTTGAGCGAGCTGAAGGGATACTGGCTTTCGATGATCTCGGGGGACAAAGCCTCATCGGCCATGATTTCTCCATCCACGATGAGCGTGGGATCGGCGAAGTGAAGCAGTTCCACCGCCTTGCGGACCTTCCTGCAGATGGGATGGTCCACGCTGCCGAAACTCGAGAACGACAACATGGCAACGTGCGGAACAATGTCGAAACGGCGCGCCGTGTGGGCCGTGCAGAGCGCGATTTCGACGAGGTCCTCAGCCGTGGGCTCGATGTTCACGCTCGTGTCGGCGAGGAAGTAGATGTCTCCCTTGCGCGTGATCATCGCATAGCAACCCGAGACCCGGTGTAGCCCCTCCCGCATGCGAACGATTTGCAGCGCGGGACGAATCGTGTCGGCGAAGTGCTGGGTGACGCCCGAAACCAGCGCATCCGCGTCTCCCATGTGAACCATCATAGAACCGAAGACGTTTCGGTTATTGATGAGAATACGAGCTTCGGCGAGGCTGACTCCGCGGCGCTGTCGTAAGCGGAACAGTTCCTGAATGTAGGCTTCGCGCAGCGGAGAGCCGGCCGGATCGGCCAGCACCATGCCGCTCAAATCGACCCCCAATTCTTTGGCTTTCGCCTGGATGGCAGCAGTCTCCCCCAGCAGAATGGGCCGCGCGATTTTTTCCTCCGCCAGAATGTGGCAGGCGCGCAGGATTTTCTCGTTATCGCCCTCAGGAAATACAACTTGTTTGGGTAGCGCCTGAGCCTTGTGCACCATCATGCGGGAGATTTCGTGCGCCTTGCCCAGCCGGCATTCCAGTGCATCCCGGTAGGCCTTGAGATCGACCGGTTGTTGTGCCACTCCGCTCTTCATGGCAGCGTCCGCCACGGCGGAGGCTTCCCACACCAGAACGCGCGGATCGAAGGGCGCAGGAATTAAATACTCCCGGCCAAAACGCAGGCGCTCGACTCCGTAGGCCCGGCAAACCGATTCGGGCACAGCTTCTTTGGCTAAGGCCGCCAGGGCCCGCGTGGCGGCCAGCTTCATCTCTTCGTTGATGGCGGTGGCGCGCACGTCCAGGGCTCCGCGAAAAATGAAGGGGAATCCGAGAACGTTGTTGACCTGGTTGGGATAGTCGGAGCGTCCGGTCGCGATGATGACATCGCTGCGGCAGGCTTTCGCTTCGTCATAGGTTATTTCCGGGTCCGGGTTTGCCATGGCGAAAACGATGGGATTTTCCGCCATCGAGCGCACCATGTCAGGCGTGATCGCGCCCTTCACTGACAGTCCGGCGAAAACATCGGCGCCCTTGAGCGCTTCGGCCAGCGTGCGCAGCGCCGTGGGTTGGGCAAAGCGCTCCTTGTAAGGGTTCATGCCGTCCCTGCGGCCGGTGTAGACCACACCCTTGGTGTCACACAGAATAATGTTTTCGCGCTTCACTCCCAGCCGGACATAATGTTCCGCACAGGCGATTCCTGCTGCACCCGCGCCGTTGAAAACTACGCGCACTTTGCCAATATCTTTGCCGGCCACTTCGAGGGCGTTCAACAGAGCCGCTCCGGAAATGATTGCGGTGCCGTGTTGATCGTCGTGGAAGACGGGAATCTTCATCGTCTTCTTCAGCGTCTCCTCGATATAGAAGCAATCCGGCGCTTTAATGTCTTCCAGGTTGATGCCGCCGAAAGTTGGCTCGAGCAGCTGGCAGAGCTTGATGATCTCATCGGGGTCGTGGCTGTTGACTTCGATGTCAAATACATCTACGTCGGCGAAGCGCTTGAACAAGACAGCCTTGCCCTCCATGACGGGCTTGCCGGCCAGGGCTCCGATGTCGCCGAGACCAAGCACCGCCGTGCCGTTGCTGACGACTGCGACCAGATTGCCCTTCGCGGTGTATTTGTAGGCGTCCTGCGGATTTTTCTGAATCTCAAGGCAAGGGTCGGCCACTCCGGGCGTATACGCCAGACTCAGGTCGCGCTGGGTGCTGCATGGTTTGGTGGGAGTGACTTCAATCTTTCCCGGTCGCGCACCCTGGTGGTAGTCTAGCGCCTGTTGCTTGCTGACTGGCATAGTTCTCCTCCGCCTCTTCCCTCTTTATCGGCTCCGCCCCGCGATAGCTGAGCGCCGCCCGACCCGCCTCAGTCTTTACTCTTTAACTTTTACTCTTTCGGACTTCTCCGCCACATGGGCACAAACGGATTCCAGTTGTGCACATCCTTCTGGAAGTTGCGCGCCTCCGGTTTGCCGGCGGCATTAACCAGCTCCTCCAGCGGAGCGTTCACCAGCTGGGCAACATACTTCTCGACCTGCATGCGAATTCGTGGATCGTTCAACGCGGCAAGCAGTTCAGGGTTTTCGATGTGCGCGAAGCTGTGGCATACCGGACATTTCACCAGGTCGTCGTTAATCATGGTCGGCCTTCTTGGCGAGCAAATTTGAGAGATCCGTTGGCGCTCCGCAACCGGACCTACTTGGATTAGAAGCCGGACGTCCCGCACCGGCAGTGATAAGGGTCGCCTGGTACTGTGACGGCCATCACAAATCCGGAATCACAAGCGCGTGCGGGTCAGGATGTGGCTGGTTTGAAAATAACTGGTTTGAAAATAACTGGCTTGAAAATTACGCCCTGGCTGCTGCGGCTATTCATCACCACGCGGAAGGGCTCCGCAAACCGCAGATGCCGGACGCACCCTTCCTCGGCAACGGCGGGCTGCTCATTCAGCCATTGCCAATCGAGCGCACCTTCTCCGGCATCTGGGTTCACCGTGAAGTAGCCGATTTGAAATGCCGTCAGGTTCTGAAAAAAATGGCTGCCCTGCGACGGAGTCACGCGAAAATCGCGGAATCCAGCTTCCACAATCACGCGAGCTCCTGAAATCTCATCCCATTCCACGGGAATGCCGAGCCAGGGATCGTTCGATCCCCAGCGGCCCACGCCGATCAGCAGGTAAGGACGATTCTCCGCGCTCAGCACAGCATTGAAGTGGGCTACAGCTTTTGCCACTTCCTGGCTGCGGCTGCGTTCAAAACGCTGCGAATCGACCACGACCATGTCGCACAGGTTGTCGATGCGGCCGTTGCCCAGAACCTGTGTGCTCTGGCAGATCAACTGCGCCGGATCGACATCGGCGAGTGAAAGATCCTGATGATCGCGGGCCAGCGTCAGCGGACGAATCTGCAGGAAGCCAAACTCCGCCGACTCCTCCAGACTGCGCGGCAAACGAACCGCGAATTCAATTTCCACCGGATTGCCTAGCGCGTCTTCCCCAGCTTTCACTAGCAGTTCAAGTATCGTCGCTAGGGGAAATAACCCGTGTTTGAGCATCGGCGCAAAGGTTACGATGCGCGCGCCAGGCCGGCTCAGGCCGTCATACACCGCATAATTGTCCGCCGAATAGGTTGATCCGACCGCGTCGAGTGTGCCATCGGCTTCGGCAACGTTCAATCCGAAGCGAGCTTCACGAAGGTGAAGTGGACCTCGCGAGTCATCGTCGAGTTCGAGGGCGCAAAATTCCGACTGGGTGTTCGCCAGAATGTCTTCGACGGAAGAAAACTGCAGCAGATTCCTCGGATAGCGCGGACAGAACATCAGGCACTTGCCACCGTCGACCACGGTGCGGCCGAGGCCCAGGGCCACGGCGGCAATGCCATCGGCGAACGTCATGGGCGGCACGGGATAGAAATTGTGCGAACGCACCACGCCGGAAAAATCCGGATAGAAGCGCGCTTCATGCTTCATCCCCACCACCTGCTGCAGGATCACCGCCATCTTTTCTTCTTCCAAGCGATAAGGCGTGGCGCGCACATAAGCCTTGGCGTGCTGGCTGAAAGTAGAGGCGTAGACGCGCTTGATCGCCTCGCTGAGTTGAGCCAGGCGTGCGCCGATCTCGGCGCCCTGATTGCCCAGCATGAACGTCTCATAGACGCCGGTGAAAGGCTGATACTGCGAATCTTCCAGCAGGCTGGAGGAGCGCACTGCCAGCGGATAATGCACTTCTTCGAGGAATGCCTTGAGGTCAGCTTGCAGCGTGGCGGGAAGAGTGGCAGCGAGGAAGCGCCGCTGGATTTCGTCATCGTCGTCGCAGTGCAGCGCGAAATCCTGCAGGTTGTTTTCCCCCAGGAACTGGTCGAACACATCGGTGGCGAGAACAACCGCCGGCGGAACGGCAATGCGCACGCCGGGAAAGCGCCGGGTGATGCGGCGCGTCCGCAGGAAATGGCGAACGAACGCGAGGCCGCGCGCTTTGCCCCCGAGCGATCCGGAGCCGATGCGCAGAAAACTTGATTCCGAAGGCTTGAAAGTGTCGGCCTTGAAATCGCCAATCAGGATCTCGCTCTGCTCCCTCCGGTAGCTGGCGATGGAGTCGATCAGGTCGCGCCGCAAATGTTCGGCATCAGTAAAATCGGAAACCCGGCGCGGACGCAGCTTCGCCGCCAGCGCAAACTCCGTACGCGCCATCAGCCAGTGCGAAAAGTGGTTGCGCTGCGCGTGGTACATCAGGCTTTCCGCGGGCAGCGTCTGCAGCTTCTCTTCCAATTCGTTGAGATCTTTGGCGCGGCCGACCTCACGCTGGTCGGGCATGCGAAACACGAAATCACCAAAGCCGAAGTGGTCCGTCAGAATTTGCCGCAAGTCTCTCAGCAGCGTGGGTGAGCGTTTGCGAAGAAACGAGTAGCCCTCGGCATAAGCTCGCGGGCGAAATTCGGTGCGGCTGGTCTGCAGCACCACCGGCACATCCGGCACCAGACTCTTGACCAGGCGCGCCAACTCGAAGCCTGCGTCCGGACTGAGTTTCCCATCACGATCTCCGTCCATCGGAAACTCCACGTCGGAAACCACTCCCAAAAGATACTCGCGATACTCCTGCACCACCCGCGCTGCGTCTTCAAAATTTGAGCTGAGCAGAATCTTGGGCCGCGCCTGCATGCGCACCAGTTTGTGCGCCACGTTGATGCCTTCCTGAATCACGCGCCGCGACTGCTTAATCAGTTCGGTATAAATCACCGGTAGAAACGAAGAGTAGTAGCGAATGTTATCTTCCACGACCAGCAGCACGGGCACGCCGATGGCCCGCGTATCGTGCAGCACGTTGCGTTTGTCTTCGATGTACTTCACGATTGCGATCAGGATGCGGGCATTGCCCTGCCACAGGAAAACGCGGTCCACTCCTGTGAGAGGATCGGTCGCCGGATGACGCACCACAAAATTCTTGATCTCGCGATAGTCATATCCCAGCACGACCACGGGAACGTCGAGTCCCGCGCGCCGGACTTCGCTCGCCAACTCGGCGGCGTTCATGTCCCGCACCTCGAGGTTGGTGACGATCAGATTGAATTGCGGGTTCGAACTGGCCAGGTCAAGCGCTTCGGCGCAACTGGAAACGTGCATGATTCCCGGGATGTGCTGCAAATTCAACTCGAGCGATTCGTCGATGAGCAGTTCGTTGAGCCGACCGTCTTCGCGCAGGATGAATGAATCGTAGAGGCTCGAGACCAGAAGAATATTCTGCACCTTGAAGGGCATCAGATTCTCAAAGCCTTCGAAGCGTTCTTCAGCGTCGAGAATGGGCTCGGCGATCGGAGGGACGATCATGGCGAGGCATGGTTAACAGCTAATCATACTCGCTGGGATAGCTGATGGCTTGGGTGGCACAGGCAGGTTGTGGCTGAACGTGGATGTATTACTCGCCGACCGAGGGCAACGCGTGACACAAATATATCTCCGCGATCAGCGCTTGAGAGACACCACGGCCCGGACTGGCATCCGGCTTTTCCGTCTTAGCTTTAAACTATTTTAGCTTTGAACTACTTTAGCTTTGAACCAAGACGCCAAAGCACTCGAAACACGAGAAACACTCCAACGAAAAGAAATGCGATAACGATTAAGTGTATAGGTGAGAATAGGCCAATCATGAGTCCCTCCCGCTATCCAGGCAATTCTCTCTCCACCCCATACTCTAGGGCAAGCCGAATTCAGCCGCTACCGACACGTCGAGCGAAGCTCTGCTGACACGGTTCGTCGCTCCTGAGACGCAAAACGCACGGGTTGCCCGCTCTCACAAATACCCCACGCGGAGCCTTGGAGCACACGACACGCACTCTTTGGACGCCGACCGTGCCATCCCTCAACTCGAATTCAGAGCCTCCTGACGGCAGGCTAAATCGGTTTAACGATGAGATGTAAGTTGTTGATATAACATGAGTTACCGCGCCGCTATTGCACAGCCCCATAAACCTCTGAACTGTTCAGGATTCAAGCGCTTGAAATGGGCATGCACCATTCTTGGTGCAGTGAGTATCCACTAGTGGTCTTGACTTTTGGCCCGCTGCCCGGAGTCTTCCGAGAATTCCGAAGAGGCCAATTCTCGCTCTCCTGTCGCCCATACAATATCCGCGGCGCTCATTCGTCTACAGCAGTGGGATGAACGACACGGCGTGCGTGCAACCGAGTCTGGAGCGAATGGCATTCGAACGGATGGCAATCGAAGACCAGCGCATCTCTGAAGTGGTGAAGCGGGAACAATCCCGGCTGCGCAACTTCATTCGCCGGCGGGTGCCCGATCCGCTCGACGCAGAGGACATTCTGCAGGACGTCTTCTACCGGCTGGTGGAGGCGAACCGCCTGCTGATGCCGATCGAGCACGTGACCGGCTGGCTTTTTCGCGTGGCGCGGAACCGCATTACCGACCTGTTCCGCAAGAAAGAGCCGGAGAATTTCAGCGACCTCGATGCGGCGGATGAAGCAGGCGAGTTGCTGCAGTTCGAAGATCTGCTGCCCTCGCCCGACGCCGGGCCGGAGGCGATCTACGCGCGTCGCGTGCTGCTCGATGAACTGGAGCGAGCGCTCGACGAACTGCCGCGGGAGCAGCGCACCGTGTTTATTGCGCATGAATTTGAAGGACGCAGCTTCAAGGAGCTGTCGGCTGAGACCGGCGAAAGTGTGAATACGCTGCTGTCGCGCAAACGATATGCAGTGCGGCATCTGCGGGAGCGATTGCAGCGCGTGTATGACGAATTTACGAGATGAGGAATTTACGAAATGACGCATTTACGAAATGAGGGAACGAATATGAAATCGAAATGGAAATGGTTTTGGATCGTACCGCTGGCGATTGTAGGGATTCCGCTATTTTTCTTCGTGGGCGGCGAAGTGGTGATGCACCTGTGGAACTGGCTGCTGCCGCCGCTGTTCGGCTGGCGAATGCTGGGCTTCTGGCAGGCGTTGGGATTGCTGGTGCTGTGCCGGATTCTGTTCGGCGGACTGCACCACGGTGGGTCGGGCGGACATGGCGGGCGCCGATGGCGCGGCCGCTGCCGGAACATGAGTCCCGAAGAGCGGGAAAAATTCCGGCGGGCGATGGACGAGGGGTACGGGATCGGAGCGTCCGGCTCGGCGACCTAGCGCGACTCTTCAATTCTCTTTAAATCAAAATCCCCACCCTGTCCCTGCAAAGAACCAAAGAACGCAGGGACAAGGGTGGGGACCGACTTCATTGACGCTTCGATAAACTCCTACACAAGGCCCTGATCCAGCATCGCGTTGGCTACTTTTTGGAAGCCGCCGATGTTGGCGCCATTCACCAGGTTGCCGGGCGTGCCGTATTTCTCGGCCGTTTCGTAGCAGTTCTGGTGGATGGCGATCATGATCTTGTGCAGACGATCGTCCACTTCCTCGCGGGTCCAGCTCAGGCGTGCGCTGTTCTGGGCCATTTCGAGGCCGGAGGTCGCCACGCCGCCTGCGTTCGCGGCTTTGGCTGGTCCGTACAGGATTTTCGCCTCGAGGAACATCTTGGTAGCGTCGAGTGTGCTGGGCATGTTCGCACCCTCGGCAACCAGCTTGACGCCATTCTTAATAAGATTCGCCGCGTCTTTTGCGGTGATCTCATTTTGCGTGGCGCTGGGGAAGGCGCAATCGGCTCTGATGTTCCAGAGCGGGCTGTGCTCCAGTTTGATGTCGGTGGGCATGAAGATCGCTTTCTTGTAGTGATCGGCATAGTCGCGAATGCGTCCACGCTTCACGTTCTTCAGCTCAATGACAAAGGCCAGCTTCTCGCGATCGATGCCGTCGGGATCGTAGATCACGCCGTTCGAATCGGACACAGTCACCGGCTTCGCGCCCAGATCGAGCAGCTTCTCGATGGTGTATTGCGAGACGTTGCCGCTGCCTGAAACCAGGCAGATTTTGCCTTCGAGCGAATCCTTCCGGCTCTTCAGCATTTCGCTGGCGAAGTACACGCAGCCATAACCAGTGGCTTCGGGACGAATCAGCGAGCCGCCCCACGCCAGGCCTTTGCCGGTGAGGACGCCGGTGAATTCATTCCGCAGACGCTTGTATTGGCCAAACAGGAAACCGATTTCCCTTCCGCCCACGCCGATGTCGCCGGCCGGGACGTCGGTGTCCGGTCCGATGTGCCGCGCCAGCTCGGTCATGAAGCTCTGGCAGAAGCGCATCACTTCGTTGTCACTCTTGCCCTTGGGATCGAAATCCGATCCACCCTTGCCGCCGCCCATAGGCAGCGTGGTGAGCGAGTTCTTGAATACTTGTTCAAACGCCAGGAATTTCAGAATGCCGAGGTTCACCGAAGGATGGAAACGCAGTCCGCCCTTGTAGGGGCCGATGGCGCTGTTCATCTCGATGCGGAAACCGCGGTTGACTTGAATCTCACCCTGATCGTCAAACCAGGGCACGCGGAACATGATCACCCGCTCCGGCTCGACAATTCTTTCGAGCAGACGCGCGGATTGATATTCCGGATGCTTCCCCAGCACTAACCGTAGAGAATCGAACACTTCCTGCACCGCCTGATGGAACTCAGGCTCGGCCGGGTTTTTGGCCTTCACACTGATCATGACTTGTTGAAGGTAATCCCCGTGAGCTTTAATTCCGGGCGACGTTAATACAGGAGTCATAGTCCTACCTCCGTAGGTGAAGCTGTTTAATAATGCCGTTCATTATTGTCTGCTTTCGTAGGGAAACCGCAGTGATGGGATGCACCGGTGGGGGTGATAGCTGTCACTCCCCTGAATCGTCATTCTGAGTGAAGCGAGGGCCTGCCCTCATTTGTCATCCCGAGCGAAGCGAGGGACCTTGGTTTTTGCCAGCGACGCCGATCATGCAGGCAAACACCCAGATCCCGAGCACCGCGAGGGATGACAATCAGGGCAGGCTTGCGCTTCACTCAGGATGACAGCGTGTTGGTTTAGCTGACGGCTGATAGCTGATAGCTGACAGCTGTCTTACTGCGCGAAGCCGTCGGCTTGCGTGAGCGCGCCTACGGCGACGGTGCGGTCGATGTAGGCTCGGCCGGCATGGAGCGCCTTGCGGTCGAGTTCCAGAAGCGCGGGATTCTTTACCTTGGCTTCCAGGACGCTCATGGCGGTCGCTGAAGACAAGCATTCAGTTTCTTCCAGCAAGGCGCCCATCATTACGACGTTGGCCACTTTCGCGGAGCCCAGCTTGTCGGCAATATCCGATGCGGGGACGCAGACCACTTGGGCTTGAGGAGCGGTGAAGTCTTCGGGAAGCTGCTCGCGGCCGTAGATGATGACGCCACCGCGCGCTATTTGCGGGGCAAACTTGCGCAGGGAAATCTCGTTCATGGCGATCAGTACTTGCGGCCGTGAGATTACCGGCGAACCGATCCGCTCTTTCGACAGGCAGACATGACAATGGGCGCTTCCGGAGCGCATCTCCGGTCCGTAGGAAGGCAGCCAGCTCACTTCCAGTCCCTCGCGCATTCCCATCTCGGCCAGAAGCTGGCCTAACAGCAGCACACCCTGACCGCCGAAGCCGGCGATCTTGATGTCCAGATGCTGAAAGTGGTGGTGGTGCTTGGGCAGCGGCGCGCCGACGGCCGATTTTTTCTCTCCTTCGACGAGTTCGGCAACCGTTTTATGTGGCGGCGCGTTGTTGGTGGGAATCTCGACTCGGCGATCACGAAACACGTTCAGCGGAAACGCGGGAATCATTTTCTCCGCGACCCACTTGCGCGCCTCGACCGGATCTTTGCCCCAGATGGTGGGGCACGGAGAGAGAATCTCGACAAAGGTGAAGCCGGCTCCGGCACGCTGCAGCTCCAGCGCTTTGCGGACCGCTCGCCGCGCTTTCATAATGTTCTTGTTGTCGGACAGGGCGACGCGCTCGATATAAACCGGGGCTTCGAGACTGGTGAGCATTTCCGCCATGTGCAGCGGGAAGCCTTCGTTGACTGGCCGGCGTCCCCAAGGCGAGGTCGTGCTGCGCTGCCCGACCAGCGTGGTGGGCGCCATCTGGCCGCCGGTCATTCCATAGATGGCATTGTTCACGAAGAAGACTGTGATCTTTTCACCGCGATTGGCGGCGTGGATTATTTCAGCCGTGCCGATGGCCGCGAGGTCGCCGTCGCCCTGGTAGGCGATCACGATTTTGTCGGGGCAGGCGCGCTTCAAGCCGGTGGCCGCCGCTGGAGCGCGTCCGTGCGCCACCTGCACGTTGCCCACGTCGAAGTAGTAATAAGCGAACACGGAGCAGCCGACGGGGCTGACCAGAATGGTTTCGTCCTGCACGCCCAAGTCCTCAAGCGCTTCGGCGATCAGCTTGTGCGCGACGCCGTGGCCGCATCCGGGACAATAGTGAGTTTGATGTTTGAGGTCGGTCTTGCGTTCGTACTCGGGATAAAAGACTTTTGACTTCGAGTGCGCGATCTCGTAGTCGTTGGAGATCGGCTTAATCTGTGCTAGCTCGGCGTCGTTCAGTTTGACTTCTTTCAGCTCGACTTCGGCCAGACTCGCGCTTTTCTCTGCCATGATGTTCATCCCCACGTCTCTCAAATCAGTGCAGCCGTCTGCTCGTCAATCTTGCCTAGCAATTCTTCTACCGAGGGGACATTGCCGCCGACGCGCCCGTAGAACTCCACCGGTTTCTTTCCGTTCAAGGCGAGGCGCACGTCTTCGACCATCTGCCCGTTGCTCAATTCCACCACCAGCACTCTCTCGGTGCGGGCCGCGGCCGCCGCCAATTCGGGTGACGGGAAAGGCCACAGCGTGATGGGACGGAACAGTCCAACTTTAATTCCCTGCTTGCGCGCCTCATCCACGGCCGAGCGCAGGATGCGAGAGACAATGCCGAATCCCACCACCAGCAGATCGGCGTCGGCGGTGAGGTATTCTTCCCATCGCGTTTCGGTTTGCTGCGCTCGAATGTATTTGGCTTCCATGCGGCGCTGATGTTGTTCCAGATCGTCGCTCTCGAGATAGATCGAGCTCACCATGTTCTTGCGCGTGCCGGCTGTGCCGCGAACCGCCCAGGGTTTTTGCGGCGCTAGGATTTCACGGTAATCCAGGTCGAGCGGTTCCATCATCTGGCCGACAAATCCGTCGGTGAGCACGATGGCTGGATTGCGGTATTTGTCCGCCAGATTAAAGGCGAGGATGGTCAGCTCCGCCATCTCCTGCACCGAGGCGGGAGCCACCACCAGATTGCGGTAGTTACCGTGGCCGCCGCCTTTCACCATGGCGAAATAATCGCTCTGCTCGGGAGCGATGTTGCCCAGCCCCGGCCCGCCGCGCATGACGTCGACGATCACGCAGGGCAGTTCCGCGCCAGCCAGATAAGAGATTCCTTCCTGCATCAGGCTGACTCCGGGGCCCGACGAGCCCGTCATCACGCGCACGCCGGCAGCCGACGCGCCGTAGACCATGTTGATGGAAGCGGTTTCGCTCTCGGCCTGAATGAAAGTTCCGCCGACTTCCGGCAGATAGAGGGCGGCGGCTTCGGCGATTTCGCTGGCCGGGGTGATGGGATATCCGTAGTAGGCGCGGCAACCGGCCAGCACTGCGCCTTTGATGACCGCGACGTTGCCCTTACAAAGTTGCCGCATGTTCGCCTCCCTGCTGCTGAAGCGGAGCAGCCTTGGGCGCGGGCACCAGCCGGTAGACGCTAATCGCTCCCGGCTCGGGGCAGCAGTAGAAACAGATTCCGCAGCCGGTGCAGTCATGTCCGGTATAGCGCGCGGGGTGAACGCCATACGCGCTCAACTCAGGCGCCAGTTCGAGACATTTTGGCGGGCACGACTCCACGCACAGACCGCACCCTTTGCACTCCTCGATGTCGATGGTGATGTTGCCGCGTGGTTGCATGGTCATTTTCCCCTCGCGTTCCCTTCCCATCTTTGTAACTTCTGACTCAGTGTTACTTCTGCCTCACTTCACGCTCCGACCAGCGTAGTCTGCGGGTTCTGCAGCCACTTGGTTTTTTCGCAATATTCATACAGCTCGTGCCGGAACCTGGGATGAGCGATCTCGATCAGAGACTTGGCGCGTTCCCGGATCGATTTGCCGTGCAGATACGCCACGCCATATTCCGTCACCACGTAGCGAATCAACCCACGCGATGTGACTACGCCCGCGCCCGGGCTCAACATGGGAACGATGCGCGATATTTCGCCGTTCTTGGCGGTCGAAGAAATCGCGATGATGGGCTTGCCGCCTTTGGAACGCGAGGCTCCGCGCAGAAAGTCCACCTGCCCTCCGATGCCGCTGTAAAACTGGTTTCCGATCGAGTCCGAGCACACCTGTCCACTCAAATCGATCTGCAGCGCGGAATTAATGGCGACCATGTTGTCGTTGCGCGCGATCAGTGCAGGATCGTTGGTGTAGGCCGTGGGATGGAATTCAAAGATAGGATTGTTGTCCACGAACTGGAATAAGTTTTTCGTCCCCAGCGCGAATCCCAGGATGATCTTGCGCGGCTTGAAATTCTTGCGCGCTCCGGTGATCACACCGGCTTCAACCAGAGGAATCACGCCATCGGAGACGAGTTCGCTGTGGATGCCGAGGTCCTTGCGATCCATCAGAAGGGGAAGCACCGCGTCCGGAATCCCTCCGACTCCGGTCTGCAGCACCGAACCGTCGTCAATCAAGCTGGCGACGTTGCGCGCGATGCCGACATGCAAGTCGGTCAGTGCCGGCATCTTCAGAGCGCACAAAGGCCGCGACGACTGCACAAACGCGTTGATCTGATTGACGTGGATGAAGCTGTCCCCGTAGGTGCGGGGCATGTGGTCGTTGACCTGAGCCACAACATAGTGCGCGCACTTGGCGGCGGTGAGCGTGGTGTCAACGCC
>Ga0224556_1000115_pt1 | contig 16719 bp, 12 predicted proteins | sample 714S315metaG_FD_183007 | JGI IMG/M metagenome (GOLD analysis project Ga0224556, IMG submission 183007) | Peat soil microbial communities from Stordalen Mire, Sweden - 717 S3 1-5 | ecosystem: Environmental > Terrestrial > Soil > Wetlands > Peat | place: Sweden: Norrbotten County, Stordalen Mire...
TCGGCCGTTCCTCAAGTCAGCGCGCATGTGCAGGCCTGCGGCGATTGTCATTTGATGAATTTCGGAGCTTTCAACACGCCGGAAGGACGCGTCCTTTTCGATATCAACGATTTCGACGAGACCTTGCCGGGCATCGATTTCACGGTGGATTTGAAGCGGCTCGCGGCCAGCGTCGCGGTTGCCGCCCTTGACGCGAAGATGACGGACAAAAGGGCACGCGCGCTCGCAAAAGCGACCGTCACATCCTATCGCGAATTTATCATCGAACTCGCCGCCGAGACGCCGCTCAAAGTCTGGTATACGCGCATGGACATTGACCGCGAGATCAAGCGGATTGCCGATGACAAACTGCGCGAAACTCTCTTGTCCACCCTGGTCAAAGCAAAAAAAGATTTGGCGGCCGACGATAATTTCCCGCATCTCGCGACGACGAAAGCAGGCGTTGCCCATATCGAGGACCGCCCCCCCTTGATCTATCATTTCGATACTCCTGAGACCAAGGGCTATAAGCTTCATGCGCATTCCGCGTTCGCCAATTACCAATCCTCCCTGCTTCCGGAAAGGCGCGCGCTTGTCGATCGCTACACGCTTGCCGACATTGCCTTCAAGGTCGTCGGCGTTGGTAGCGTCGGCACGTTTTGCGCGATCGGCCTTATCATGACTGCGGACAACGAACCCTTGTTCCTGCAGGTCAAGCAGGCACTGGCATCGGTTCTCGTAAAGATCGCAGCGCCTCCACCGCACCTCACCCATCAGGGTTGCCGTGTGGCCGAGGGCCAGCGCGCGATGCAGGCCGCGAGCGATATTTTCCTCGGCGTTACGGAAGACCCGAAAACCAGCCGGCAATTCTATGTCCGCCAGCTTAAGAACCGGCGTCTCGGTTCCATCGGCGAGGTCATCGAAGGCAAGGCGCTCGATGCCTATGCAAACCTCTGCGGTAGGACACTTGCACGGGCGCATGCCCGAAGTGGCGACCCCGCGCTGCTCGCTGGCTACATGGGAAAAACGGAGGCTTTCGACGACGCTCTTGGCTCATTCGCGATGGCCTATGCGGCGCAAACGAAGCATGACCATGCGAGCTTGGCCGCCGCCCGCGGCACAAAGGCCGGCCTTGGGCCCAAGTAATCTCCTTCAATCGGCCGCCCGTTACGCGGCACAGGATTTGCGCGCCGATCTCGCAGCCGGGTTGGCGCTCGCCGCCGTCGCCCTTCCCTCCCAAATGGCGACCGCACATCTTGCCGGCTTTCCACCCGTCACGGGTTTCATCGCGTTTGCGGCTGCAACGATCGGCTTCGCTACCATCGGAGCCAATTATTTCATTGTGGCCTGCGCGGATTCAACCATCGCCCCGATTTTCGCCGGCGGCCTCGCCGCAGTGGCGGGTGCCGGAAGCCCCGAATATTTTTCTCTTTGCGCGAGTTTCGCCCTTTTATCCGGAACCATTCTTCTCTGCTGCGGCCTATTCCGGCTCGGCTGGATCGCCGACCTCGTGTCAAAGCCGGTCACAATAGGGTTTTTGGCCGGCATCGCCTGTCATATTGTTATCTCGCAGCTTCCGTCACTTCTCGGAATACCGGCTTCCCAAGGCAACCTGTTGCACCAAGCCTCCACGATCGTGGAGAGGCTTGGCGAGACCAATCGCGTTTCGCTCTTGCTGGGGCTCACTGTCTTCGCCGTGACAGTTGGTGCGGAATGGATCAATCCGCGCATTCCAGGCTCGCTTTTGGGCATCATGGCGGCGACCATCGCGGTCTATTGGTTTGGGCTTGAGCGCGACGGCGTTGCGGTTCTGGGGCCCATTCCTGGCGAATTTCCTCATTTCCAAATTCCATTGGTGCGATTCGACGAGCTCCTTCAAGCGACGCCGCTCGCCTTCGTCGTCGTCGCCACCATTATGGTGCAAACCGCCGCAACGACGCGCGAATTCCCCGCGGCGTCCCAAAATGGCCTCTCGATAAACCTCGATTTTGCCGGTGTTGGCGCAGCAAACCTGCTGGCAGGCTACTTCGGCGCCTTTCCCGTCGATGCCAGCCCGCCCCTGACCGGGATCGTCGCCGAGACCGGAGGCCGCAGCAAATTCGCCGGGTTGGCGGCTGTCGCTCTTATCCTTGCCATCGCTCGTTACGGCACGGGGCTTCTCGCGCATGTGCCGCAAGCGGCGCTCGCCGGCATTTTGCTTTTCGTCGCGATGCGGATCGTGCGCGCGGGGGAAATCATCACGATTTTTCAGCGTGCTATCGGCGAGTTCATGCTGATCGTTGCGACCGTGACCGCGATCATCGTTCTGCCGGTGGGAACAGGCGTCGCGATCGGCATCGTGCTTTCGCTGCTGCATGGGATATGGTCGATGACGAGAGCCCGTCTCATCGCCTTCGAGCGGGTTCCCGGAACCTCGATTTGGTGGCCGCCGCACCGCCATCTCAAGGGGGAAACGATCGAAGGCGTGCTGGTCATCGCTTTCCAAGCCCCCCTCACCTTTCTCAACGTTTATAAATTTCAAGACAGCGCGCGGCGTGCCATAAGGCAAAGCCGCGCGCCGCTCGAATTGATTGTCTTGGAAGCGAGCAGCATTGTCGAAATCGATTTTACCGCCGCGCAAATTCTTCTCGAAATCATCGAAGAGTGCGCACAATCGAAAATCACCTTCGCGATCGCCCGCCTCGAATCGGTGCGCGCGGAAGAAGCGTTCGAACGTTTCGGGATTACCGAGGCGGTCCACCCCGACCACTTCTTTCACAGCGTGGACGAGGCCATAAGGATGCTCGCAAGAAACAGCAAAAAGACGAATGAGTTTCGCGAAGAACCGTAGTAGAAGGCGGTTTGGACGAAAAAGCCAGGCGTCAGGTAGGCTGTCCTGTTATGAGTGAAGGGTGGCCCCTTGCATAGCCGATTCCCTGTGCCTGCCCTAGTCGCCGGCCGCCCGGTAGCGGCGGCTTTGCCCTCAATGGGCTTTCGCAGGTGCTTCAAGGAGATTGTTTTCATGGGTCTATTTCCGGTTTTTTTCGGCGCAGGACAGTTTGGGTCCGGTGCAGCGTCGCGGCGGCGGCCCGCGCGCGCCGCCTTCAGCCTGCTTTGCGCGCTCTTTCTGGGCGCCGCCGGAAGCACCTTGCCGGTCCCCGCCGCTCCCCAGGCGCTCGCCAAGGGGCCTGACTCCCTGGCCGACCTCGCGGATAGCGTGAGCGATGCTGTGGTCAACATTTCGGCCACGCAGACCATGGACGAAAAGCATGCCAGCAATGTGCCGCAAATGGAGCCGGGCACGCCATTCGATGATCTGTTCGAGGAGTTCTTCCGGCGTCATCAGCAGGGCGGCAATGACCGGCCGGACCAAAAGCCGCGCGAACGCAAATCGAATTCGCTCGGCTCCGGCTTCGTCATCGATCCGTCCGGCATCGTCATAACTAACAATCACGTAGTTGCCGACGCCAATGAGGTGACCGTCATTTTCACCGATGGCCAGAAATTGAAGGCCGAAGTGCTTGGCAAGGATGAAAAGGTCGATGTCGCGGTGCTCCGGGTCAAGCCGGACAAGCCGCTCAAGGCGGTGAAGTTCGGCGATAGTGAAAAGATGCGGGTAGGCGATTGGGTGGTCGCTGTCGGCAATCCCTTCGGGCTTGGCGGCACGGTCACCGCGGGCATCATCTCGGCCCGCCATCGCAACATCGATTCGGGTCCCTACGACAATTATTTTCAGACCGACGCGGCCATCAACAAAGGCAATTCGGGCGGGCCATTGTTCAACATGGCGGGCGAGGTGATCGGCATCAATACCGCGATCCTGTCGCCATCCGGCGGCTCGATCGGCATCGGCTTCGCTACGCCCGCCGCGACCGTTATTCCGGTCATCGATCAATTGGAAAAGTTCGGCGAGACGAGGCGCGGCTGGCTCGGCGTGCGCATCCAGAACGTCGACGATACAATTGCCGAAAGTCTCAATCTCGGCCAGCTGCGCGGCGCTCTCGTCGCCGGAACCGATGAGAAGGGTCCGGCCAAGGCGGCTGGTCTCAAGGCCGGCGATGTCATTGTCAAATTTGATGGAATTGACATCAAGGAATCGCGCGACCTGCCCAAGATCGTCGCCTCGGAGCCGGTCGGCAAGGAGGTCGAGATTGTCGTGGTGCGGGGGGGCAAGCAGATCACCAAGACGATCAAGCTCGGCCGCTTGGAAGAAAACGAGAAACAGATTGCCCTCGCGGCGAAGCACGATGATACGGGAAAGAAGGCGACAGCAAGCCCGGTCGAAAAAGCGCTTGGGATGCAATTTTCGAGCTTGACCGACGACTTGCGGCAAAAATTCGCGATCAAAAATAGTGTCGCCTCTGGTGTCGTGATCACCAATGTCGACCCCGAATCCAGCGCCGCGGAAAAGCATGTCGAAGCCGGCGATGTGATCGTGGAAATCAATCAAGAGCCGGTCAAGGAACCCGCCGATATCGCGAAGAAAATTGAGGCGTTGAAGAGCGGCGGCAAGAAATCGGCGCTGCTCCTTGTCGCCAACGGGCAAGGCGAAGTGCGCTTCGTCGCGATCGGCCTGCCGTGAAGGCTTGCCGTAAAGGGCAAATCCAAACCGGCCTCGCTAGAGCATGTCCCGAAAAAGTTGCTCGGCTTTTTCGGTTCTGACATGCTCCAGCTCTTCGAATCCGAGCTGCGTCCTTATCGATCAAACGAGTCCATTTGAGCGGGACGCGCTCTAAGACGCTCGCACTTTACTCTCCTTGTTTCCTGGAAGATCCGGTCAAGAAAACGTCCGCGAAGAGTTTAAAGCCTGGCTCGCCCTTGACAGGGCAAAGCTCCGTCCCTAGGTAAAAGACGCCTTGTTAGCACTCGTGCCGTTCGAGTGCTAACAAGGCGTCGTTTTAAATCAGCCGCAAGCTTCGCAAGGCGCCACCCCTACAGAGGGAGGACGCCTTATGCGGCGCATTAGGGAACCAAAAGTCATGAGTTTTCGTCCTTTGCATGACCGCGTCGTGGTAAGACGCCTCGAAGGTGAGGAAAAGACCAAGGGTGGGATCATTATCCCCGATACCGTCAAGGAGAAGCCCCAGGAAGGCGAGATTGTCGCCGTGGGCCCCGGCGGACGCGATGAAAGCGGCAAGCTGACACCCCTCGACGTCAAGGCAGGTGACAAAATTCTGTTCGGCAAATGGTCGGGCACGGAGGTCAAGATCGACGGTAAGGATCTCCTCATCATGAAGGAGAGCGATATCCTGGGCGTCGTCGCCTAAGCTCGATAAAAGCCTCCCCTATTTTCTTTAAGACCCCCGTATCAGGAGTTTGAACATGTCAGCCAAAGACGTCCGTTTTTCGTCCGATGCCCGCGATCGCATGTTGCGAGGCGTCGATATCATTGCCAACGCGGTGCGAGTCACCCTTGGTCCCAAAGGCCGTAACGTCGTCATCGAAAAATCATTTGGCGCGCCGCGCATCACCAAGGATGGTGTCGCTGTTGCAAAAGAGATCGAGCTTGCCGATAAATTCGAGAATCTCGGCGCCCAGCTCATTCGCGAAGTCGCCTCCAAGCAAAATGACATCGCCGGCGATGGAACCACCACGGCGACGATCCTCGCCGCTTCGATTGTCCGGGAAGGCACCAAGGCGGTCGCCGCCGGCCTGAACCCGATGGATCTGAAGCGCGGTATCGATCTCGCCGTTGAAGCCGTCGTCGCGGATCTCAAGCATAATTCGAAAAAGGTCACCTCGAATGATGAGATCGCCCAGGTAGGCACGATTTCGGCCAATGGCGATAAGTCGGTCGGAGAGATGATCTCGACAGCGATGCAGAAAGTCGGCAACGAGGGCGTGATCACCGTTGAAGAAGCAAAGAGCCTCGATACGGAACTCGACATCGTCGAGGGGATGCAGTTCGACCGTGGTTATCTCTCGCCCTATTTCATCACCAATGCCGAGAAGATGATCGCCGAGCTGGAAGATCCTTTCATTCTCATTCATGAAAAGAAACTGTCTTCGCTGCAGGCACTGCTGCCGGTTCTCGAATCGGTCGTGCAGGCCGGCAAGCCCCTCGTCATTATCGCCGAGGACGTCGAAGGCGAGGCGCTTGCAACGCTCGTCGTCAATAAGCTGCGCGGCGGCCTCAAGGTCGCGGCCGTCAAAGCGCCTGGCTTCGGCGACCGCCGCAAGGCCATGCTCGAGGATATCTCAATCCTGACCGCAGGACAGCTGATCTCCGAAGAACTCGGCATCAAGCTCGAGAACGTAACCTTGCAGATGCTCGGCCGCGCGAAGCGGATTCGCATCGACAAGGAAGCGACCACGGTCATCGACGGCGCCGGTGAAAAGAAGGACATCGAGGCGCGTATCGCCCAGATCAAGTCGCAGATCGCCGATACCACTTCGGACTATGACCGTGAAAAGCTGCAGGAGCGTCTGGCCAAGCTTGCTGGCGGCGTCGCGGTGATCCGCGTCGGCGGCGCGACCGAAGTCGAAGTGAAGGAAAAGAAAGACCGTGTTGACGACGCCCTCAATGCAACCCGCGCCGCCGTCGAGGAAGGCGTGTTGCCGGGCGGTGGTGTCGCTTTGCTGCGTTCCATCAAGGCTCTCGAAAACCTGAAGGTCGAAAACCCCGACCAGAAAACCGGCGTTGATATCGTCCGCAAGGCGATCCAGACACCGGCCAAGCAGATCGTCGACAATTCTGGCGGCGACGGTGCTGTTGTGGTCGGCAAGCTGATCGAGAATACTGCATACGGCTACGGCTACAACGCCCAGACCGGCGAGTATGGGGATCTCGTTAAGCTCGGTATTATCGACCCGACCAAGGTTGTGCGCACGGCGCTGCAAGATGCGGCCTCCATTGCCGGCCTCCTCATCACCACCGAGGCGATCGTCGTGGAAGCACCGAAGAAGGAGTCAGCCGCAGCACCTGGCGGCGGCGGAATGGGCGGAATGGGCGGAATGGATTTCTAAAACCGCCGGTTTCATTCTTGATGTTGCGCGAAAGGCCCCGGCACTCCGGGGCCTTTTTGCGTCGGCAGACCGTTCCCAATCCATATTTGAGGAGAATTGTTTGCTATTATTATTTTTTCAAAGCGCCTGCCGCACCGTTTCCCCTGGACCGCAAAATGATTTAAGATCGCCCTCAAAGAGGGTGGCTTAGCGGCTTATAAGGGGGGAATCGGCAAGATGCCTCAAGCGTCTGGGCCGCAGCCGGATACGGCCGGCAACAGGAAAACTGCGACACGAGCGGATCTCCTCAACGCCGTTTATGCGTCCTGTCCCATGCTTTCGCGCGCCAAAGCAAAAGAAATCTTCGAAATGGCTCTCGAAGAAATTTCCAATTCGCTGGTGCGCGGCGAGCCCGTGAAGCTGCGCTCCTTTGGCCTGTTTCTGGTGCGCACAAAACGAGAACGCATCGGCCGGAATCCGCGCACCGGCGTGGAAGTGCCGATCAAGCCGCGCCGCGTTCTCACTTTCAAACCGTCGCCAGTCCTTTGCGCATCGATCAATGGCATGGTGGCCGAAGAAGAGCCGGAAGACAGCGATCTCAGCTGAAGCATGGTCTAACACAAGCAAGCTGCTTAAACCGCAACTGGCGCGCCCGGGCCTATGGTTCTTTGCGCAATCAGGGGCCGCATTTCGGTTAAAAAGCGCGACAAACAAAAGGCCAAAATATCTCGCCTTTATGACGACCGGAGATGGTCCCCCTCAGGCCTCGATGAGACGCGGCACCGCTTGCCCGCAGTCCATATTCCTCATAAAGAGCCTGCGACCATTTCGTCAAGTAATTGAAAACAAAAGGTATACCATGCATATTCTGGCCGCCCTCGTTGGGCTTTTCTCGGCCGCTGCTGCCCTCGCCGGCCTTAAGGCCGGAGATAGCATCGTCTTGTTGCTCGCGGGGGTGGGATTTTTGTGCGCCTTTACCACCTACCGGGCGCGGATGATCTCAACCTTTCTGCAAATCTTCGTGGCGATTTTCGCGGCCGAGACCGTCATCTTCGGCATCATTTTCCTGATTGATCAGATCGGCCTTTGGCCGCCATCGCTTGAGGATTATGCCTTCCCCGAAAGCCTGCCACTGACCGTCGCGCTTTTCGCCATCCTCGTCTACGCGATCGCCCATATTCCGGTCATCCAATCGATCACCCGCATCGCCGACCGCTATTTCGACACGGGAGATGCGACCCGCGCCCGCATCTGGCCATTTCCGGCTTTCGGCGCAAGCGAGAAGAGCGTCGCTATCGGCATGGTGGTTTTCCTTGTCCTGCTCAATCAGATGGAAGTCGGCGTAAGCGTGCGGCTGTCGTTTTTTTCCCGCGACATGTACAACGCGCTGCAAGACAAAAACGCTGCCGCCTTTTGGTTCCAAATTTTTCTCGTCTTCACACCCTTTGCCTTTCTCGACGTCGCAGCGCATGTCATCGAATATATCGTACAATCGACCCTCATCATTCGCTGGCGGCTCTGGCTCACCAACAATTATGTCGGCCGCTGGCTCGACAACCACACCCATTACCGCATGTCGCTGGCAGGCGGCGGCGCCGACAACCCCGATCAACGTATCTCGGAGGACATCAACCGCTTCATTGATGGCGGACAGGTCGGCTATGGCATCTACTCCTTTTCGATCGTTTTGATTTCCACCTTAAGCTCGCTCGTCTCCTTCGCCATCGTGCTTTGGGGCCTCTCGGCAAACTTCACCCTGCCCTTTACGGATATCGCGGTGCCGGGCTTTCTCTTCTGGATTGCGCTCATCTACGCTTTTATCGGTTCTCTCATGACCGGTTTGATCGGATACCCGCTTGTCGCGCTCAACTTCGCCCAGCAGCGCTATGAAGCCAATTTCCGTTTCTCGCTCGCGCGATTGCGCGAATATGCCGAGCAAATCGCCCTGCTCGCTGGCGAGCGAACCGAAAAGGCCAGTCTCAAGACACGGTTTGGCGCGATCGTCATCAATTATTTCCGGATTATCGCCTGCCGTAAAAACCTTGTCGCCGCAACATCGATCTATGGTCAGGCTAGCGAGATCATCCCTTACCTCATCGTGGCACCCTTCTATTTTGCAGGCAAAGTCACGCTCGGGATCATGATGCAGACGGCACGCGGTTTTCTTAGCGTGCAAAGCGCCCTGAATTTCTTCGTCACCTATTTTGTTTCGCTCGCCGATTTCAAAGCCGTGCTCGACCGCTTGACGTCCTTCGATCTCGCGATCGCCAACGCGAAGACGCCGGGCTTTTCGCCGCGCACGGGAGCGGACACGCCAGCAGCGCGCAAACATCTCGACATCGAGGCGCTCAATGTGCGGCTTCCCAACGGCCGTGAGATCATCGAAGGCGCAAGCGTTCGGTTTGCCGAAGCCGAGCCCGTGCTTTTGACCGGGCCTTCGGGCTCAGGCAAATCCACTCTGTTCCGGGCAATTTCCGGCATATGGCCTTATGGCGATGGAGCGATCACTTTGCCGGCTGGCGCCAAAATGATGATGCTGCCGCAAAGGCCCTATATTCCGATCGGTACTTTGCGCGCCGCCGTGACCTATCCCGAAAGCCCGGACCGCTACGACGAAGCAGCGATTGTCGACGCGCTGCGTATCGCGAAACTAAGCGATTTCATCGGCGAGCTCGATGTCGAGGATATCTGGTCGCAACGCCTTTCTGGCGGCGAGCAGCAGCGCCTCGCGCTCGCCCGCGCCATATTGGCGAAGCCAGATTGGCTCTTCCTCGATGAAGCGACCTCGGCGATGGACGAAGACATGGAAGCCGAGATCTACGAAACCCTCATGAAAAATCTCCCCGCGACGACCATTGTTTCGATAGGTCATCGTGCGAGCCTCGCGCAATTCCACAATCGCCGTCTCGAAATGCTGGCCTCGACCCCTGGGATCTTCACGCCCGCGGAAGTCGCGTTCAAACCGGCGGAGTAGGTTTTGGCCGGTTTTGCGGGTCAATCGTACCAAAATGTTTCACGTGAAACGTTCTGGTATGGCTGCACCAACATCTCCACATATCGAATTTTCAATGGATGCTGCGGTTGATCTGAATGATCGCGGGCGTCATGATGACCGCGAAAAGCACGGGCAGAAAAAACAAGATCATCGGCACCGTCAATTTGGGCGGCAATGCCGCGGCCTTTTTTTTCGGCGAGCAGCATCCGGTTGTCACGGCTTTCCCTGCTCACCACACGCAAGGCAGCGCCGAGCGGCGTGCCGTATCGCTCGGCTTGAATGAGCACGGTCACGATCTGTTTCACCGAGTCGATTCCCGTTCTGAGGCCGAGGTTTTCATAAGCCGAACGCCGGTCGGGAAGATAGGAGAGTTCTGCAGTCGTCAGGGTCAGCTCCTCGGCAAGCTGAACCGATTGGTTGCCGATTTCCTGCGCGACCTTGCGAAAGGCATGTTCGATCGACATGCCGGACTCAACGCAGATCAGCAACAGATCCATCGCGTCGGGAAATGAGCGGCCCATCGAGGCTTGCCGTTTGCTGATCATGTTTTTGAGGTAGATCTCAGGCGCCTTCAGACCCAGATAGGTGAAAAAAATGATGATGCCGATCTTCGGAAACAAGCTCAGCCCAAAATCGGCTATGGCAAAAATATAGAAGGCCGAAACCGCGAGACTTAGGACCGGCGTTACCAGCCGGAAAAACAGAAACGCCACTTCCGCCTGGGGTCCGCGAAAGCCGGCCATCGCCATCTGCAATTTTGCCTTGTCGGTTCCGAGCCATTTCGGCAGATTGAACTGCTCGACGATTTGCTTCATGTAGACTTTCGGCTCTTGGCGGAGGCTTTGTTTGCTTTTGTCGGCCAACAGCCGCGCGCGTTCGCGCGCGCGGATGCTTTCGCGTTCCGTAGCAACCGCCTTCATGCGCTGGGTCAGAGTGTCGGTTTCGATCAGCGGCATGGCGACGGTCACGATCGTTGCCATCGTGGCGATCGCGGCAAGGATGCTCAGGAGAAATTGCGGATCCGTCAGCTTGGTGTAAATCAGATCGAGCATTTTGCGTGACACTCTATTCGTTTGGTATGCATCCAACACTCTGCAGTTTCTGGGATAAATCCTATTCTAGAGCATGATCTGCAGAAAAGTTGCAGACTTTTTGGATGAGATTATGTGGCAAAACAAAGAGAGTGAGACCATGAGCGATTCATCCTGAAGCAATCATGGTCTAGATGTCGAAATTGATCATGTTTTTCATGATGAAAATTCCAATTCCCATCCACACCGCGCAGCACCCCAAGACTAGTTCGCCAGTCTGCGTTGTCCATAAGAGTTCCATATATTTCGGGCTCGTGACATAGGCCATGATGGCCACGACGAAAGGCATGGCACCGATGATATAGGCGGACGCTTTAGCCTCGCCCGACATCGCCTGGATCTTCGCCTTCATCATTTTGCGGCCGCGCAGAACCGACGATAAATTGCCCAAGGCTTCCGCGAGATTGCCGCCGGCCTTTTGCTGAATATTGATAACGATCGCGAAGAAGCTGGCCTCCGGGATAGGAACCCGTTCGACGATCCGTTCCACAGCTTCGCCGGTGGAAAGACCCATGGTTTGTGCCTCTGCGATTTGACGAAATTCGCTGCGGACTGGCTCGGCGGATTCGGCCGCGATGACCCGCAAGCAATCGCCGAGCGGCAGTCCGGCCTTGACACCCCGGGTAATAATGTCGACCGCGTTTGGAAATTCGTCGACGAATTTCTTCAAGCGGCGCTTGCGCAGGAAATTCAGAGTCCATGCTGGGAACCCGAACCCTCCGACAACCGCGGCCGCCATGATTATGAGCGGGTTGGCCGTAGCAAAACACATCAGGCCGCCGGCCAATGCTCCCGCGACAGCCGAAGCGATAATATAATGTTTGCGGCTCCAGGAGAGCCCAGCCTGCGCGATCCGCGCATCCAAGGTTTGCCGCTTTCGTTTGCCGCGCGCCTCGACCTCCTTGAGGCTATCTATGATTTGTTTTCGGCGGCTCGCGGCGTCAGTCTGATTTTCGGCGTTTCTTTTTGGTCCCGGCGACCGCAAAGCGGCCTGACGCTTTTCAGCCTTTATGTCTCCGGAAAGATAGGGATAGATGAAAACTTGGACGACGCCTCCGGCGGCGACCATCGCAAGGCCCATGACGATCCACATGTGCGTGTTCATGTCAGAGCCTCCCTTTTGTTCCCGCTATAGGACATGGTCTTTGAGCTCGGACGCATCGAGCGCCCTGGCCAAACGTGCCTCTTCATTATAGTAGCGGGCCCGCTCCCAGAACCGCGGCCGCCCTATTCCAGTCGAGCGGTGGCGGCCAATCAGGCGGCCGGAGGCATCCTCTCCCATGACGTCATAGACCATCAGATCCTGCATTGTGACGACGTCACCCTCGAAGCCCAGAACCTCGCTGATATGGGTGATCCGGCGCGACCCGTCGCGAAGCCTTGCGGCCTGGACGATGACATCGACGGAAGATACGATCATTTCCCGGATGGTCCGGCTCGGGAGAGCGAAACCGCCCATGGTAATCATGGACTCAAGACGGCCGAGCGCTTCACGCGGCGAGTTGGCGTGCAACGTGCCCATAGAGCCGTCGTGACCGGTATTCATCGCCTGCAGCAAGTCAAACGCCTCCGGGCCGCGCACCTCGCCGACGATGATCCGTTCGGGCCGCATGCGCAGACAGTTCTTAACGAGATCGCGCATTGTAATCGCGCCGCTTCCTTCAAGGTTCGGCGGCCTCGTTTCAAGCCGGACGACATGCGGTTGCTGCAATTGCAATTCGGCTGCATCTTCGCAGGTGATCACCCGCTCGTCATGATCGATATAATTGGTCATGCAGTTGAGAAGAGTGGTTTTGCCGGAGCCCGTCCCGCCGGAAATCAGGACATTGCAGCGCACCCGTCCGATGATTTTGAGAATCTCGCCGCCTTCCGGCGAAATGGCGCCGAAATGGATCAACTGATCGAGAGTAGGCTTGTCTTTCCTAAACTTGCGAATGGTGAGAACAGGCCCATCGATCGCGAGCGGCGGGGCGATCACATTGACCCGCGAGCCGTCGGTAAGACGCGCGTCGCAAATCGGCGAAGCTTCATCAACCCGGCGCCCGACCTGGCTGACGATACGCTGACAAATGTTCATCAATTGCGCGTTGTCGCGAAAGCGAATGTTGGTCAATTGAATCTTGCCGCCGACCTCGATGAAGGTACGGGTTGCGCCATTCACCATGATATCGGCGATGTCGTCGCGGCCAAGCAGCGGTTCGAGAGGCCCGTAGCCGAGAACGTCATTGCAAATATCGTCGATCAGATCTTCTTGTTCGCCGATCGACATGGCAACGTTCTTGATCGTGACGATCTCGTGGACGATGTCGCGGATTTCCTCACGCGCGTTTTCCGCGTCAAGACGCGACAATTGAGACAGATCGATCGCCTCGACGAGGGCGCCGAAGATCATGCTTTTGGTTACGTAATAGTCGTCGGAACGCTGCGGCTCCGGAGCGGGGGCTGGTTGCGGCGGCTGCGCACTCTGAATGGCTGGGAGACCGGCCAGTTTTGGCGCCATGACAAGACTTGCCATTGCCGCTTGACCCTTATCGCGGGCGTCAGAGATTGAACGCTTGCCGAACATAAAAACCTCACACCGGCCTTAGAGCATGTCCTGAAAAAGTTGCTCGACTTTTCCGATGTGAACATGCTCCACCTCATTGAATTTGAGCGATACCTTTTCGATCATGTGACCCACGTGGAAGACGAGCCTTCTAGAGCATGATCTGCAGAAAAGTTGCAGACTTTCTGGGATCAAGCTCTAGTTTAGCGCGAAGCGCTTGGCTCGGCCCGCGACACAGTCTTGCGGCCAAATCGCATCATCAAAGGCGCAAGAAGGTTGCGTTTCGTTTTACGCGGCTCGGTCCGGTGGGTAATTTTTCGCGCAAGATCCCTGATTGTACCGGCGATTTTGCTCCCCGCCTCGACTTCGGCAATCATCTGCCCATTGTTGGCCGCGGTGCCGAAGAGTTTCGGCTCGAAGGGAATGAGTCCCGCTGGCATGAGATCAACTGCTTTGGCGAAATCCGTGACGCTGATTTCCGGCCGTTTCGGAATTCCTACGCCGTTCATAATAAGCTTCGGATGCCCATCATGCGCCCGCGCCGCGCGCAGCATATCGAGCATGTTTTTGGTGTTGCGCAGATTGGCGAGATCAGGCGATGCGACAATTCCGATCTCGTCCGCATTGATGAGCGCCCGCCGTGCCCAGGCGGTCCAAATATGTGGAATGTCTAGGATAACGCAGGGGGTGGTGGCGCGCAAAATATCGATCAAAGAGTCGAAAGCAGTTTCAGGAAAGTCATACATCCGGTCGAGGGTTGCAGGCGCCGCCAGAATGCTCAGCTTTTCGCTGCATTTCGACAACAGCCGGTCGACCAGGTTTTGGTCGATCCGGTCAGGCGCGAAAACAGCTTCGGCAATTCCTTGCGTCGGATCTTGATTGAAGTCGAGCCCCGCCGTGCCGAAGCCCAAATCCATATCGACGATGATGGTTTGAATCTCAAGGTCGCGTGCAATCGAGAAGGCGATGTTATGCGCGATCGAGGATGCTCCGGTCCCTCCCTTGGCACCTGTTATGGCGACGATCTTGCCGACTGGCGTTGCTCCCGCGCTTGCATAAAGATGCGATATGGCGCGGATGAAATCGAGGACATTGAAGGGCGCGACAAGATATTCGCTGATGCCGCGCGCCATAAGCTCGCGGTAGAGGATGATGTCGTTCGTTCGCCCAGCAACGACCACTTTGGTGCCTGCATCGCAAAATTCGGCGAGCGCTTCGAGATGCGCGACGAGGTCGCCTCGATTGGCGGCCGTATCGAGTACAATGACATTTGGCGTGGCGGCGTCGCGGTAAGCTTCGACGGCGGCGAGCGGGCCGCCCATATGCACGCTCACATGTGCTCTTTCCATCCGGCGATCGGTTGCGGCCGCCTGGATGATCCGCGCCGTCTCCTCCGATTCGCAGAAAGCATGCAAGGAGATGCGGGGCAGCGGCGCGATATGCGCCTGTTCGGAGCCGGCCAGGCCTTTCATCAGTTCGCTCCAACGGTGTTGATCGAGGAGTTGGTCACTTTCCAATTCGTGCCCGGATCCTCGCCTTTGCGAAGGATTTCGATGCCGCGCACGCGCATCGCGGTGTACGCCGGCGTTTCCGCTTGCGGCGTCACGAGATCGCGCGGATCTGCGACCTGCGCGGCAAGTGCCGTTTGATAGGCGCAACCGAAGTTCCAGTAGGGCTTGTTGCTCCAGTCCGCGACGGCGCCGCTGCCGATGGCAAGATCCCTTGGCCATTGGCCGCACTGATCCGCGACATGGGCCTTGAGGCCAAGAAAGCTCACCCGCACCGGCGCCGCAAGATTATCACCGGCCGGATAGGGAGAAACGATGGTGCGCGCCTGTGCACCGGCGTTAAAAAGGGCGTTGCGAATCGGCTCCACTGTGGGTATGGCCCCGGGGAAAGCGGGTGGCATGATGGTGATGGGCCCGCGGCCGAATTTGCGGTAAAGGCTAGCGAATTCACGTAGCTGCGCCGCGGAATGGCGGTCGAAGTGGCCCGTCACGGGCTCGACAAGAATTTCCAATGTGCGTGGCCCCTCGCCAAGCACGATCGGGTGGCGGATCTGGTAATCGTCTTGCGGAATCGAGGATTCGACCATCCGTTCCGTCGCGCCACAACCAGCCAGCAGAAGCAGCAAACACAAGCGCGAAAACCTTTTGGCAGAAGCAAATATTGGGCGAACCAAGCTTTGGCCGGGGTGCATGGAGCGGATCATAACGGACATCTTGTGGCGCGCTTTCTCGATTGCTTTGCCCTGATCTCAATCCTGGATGAAGCCGACCGGCCCCTTGTAATCCTTGATGGCTTGCGGATTGCTCGGCGAGGCATAGAGCTGGTTCACGCGGCCGAGCAGCCAGGCTTGCGGATCGGTCGAATCGGTGAAGCCATCGGTGGGTTTCGCAATTTCATTCGGCCCTGCCGGCTTGACGATATAGGGCGTGACGATGATCATGAGTTCGGTTTCCTGCCGCAAATAATCGCTCGAGCGAAACAGCGCCCCGAGAACCGGCAGATCGAGGAGGCCTGGCAGACCGTTGATGGCTTGCCTCGATATCGTCTGGAGAAGTCCCGCGGAGGCGATCGAACCGCCTGAAGGGATTTCGACACTCGTCTCGTTCTTGCGGGTGAGCAATCCTGGGACGACTGTGCCGTAGACGGTTGCTTCGGTTTGTGTATCAATTTCCGTCACTTCCGTCGCAAGATGCAGCATGATGCGGCCTTCGGCGAGAACCACCGGTGTGAATCGCAAAGTGACGCCATAAGGTTGAAAGATGGCGCCGCCGCCGGTGCAGCCTGAATTCGTACAGGTTGACGGACCCGGAATTGGTATTTCGCCGCCGACTGTGAGCTTGGCGTTTTCCCCGGATACGGCGGTCACCATGGGCTCCGCGAGAACGCGCGAAACTCCATAGCGCTCGAAGGCTTGCAGGGTCGCGGACAAAGTGTTGCTTGGATTGGTCGCGGTCAGCGCGGTTGCCGTGCCGTTTTGCGCTGCCGAGGCCAAAGCGTTCGCGCCGCTGACTCCCGCTGGCGCGATCACGCCGTTGATCGGGAACGGATTAACCTATAAACGGCAGTTGGCTGGTTTGTATTTGGCGAGAATCACCGCATTATCAGGAGCATGACGCACGAACTTTCTAATCCCTCCTTTCACCCTGCGGGTGAGCAACCGCCGGTTGAAGGCAAAG
>Ga0224556_1000117_pt1 | contig 16651 bp, 15 predicted proteins | sample 714S315metaG_FD_183007 | JGI IMG/M metagenome (GOLD analysis project Ga0224556, IMG submission 183007) | Peat soil microbial communities from Stordalen Mire, Sweden - 717 S3 1-5 | ecosystem: Environmental > Terrestrial > Soil > Wetlands > Peat | place: Sweden: Norrbotten County, Stordalen Mire...
GAGCTCATTCACCAGCCATTGCAGGAACGGGTCGAACTGCGGCCGGCATTGCCTGCCGCCGCCGCCGCACAGCCACAGCAGCACCGCACGCGGGCTGGCGGCTGCCGCCGCCGGGCGGTAGACCAGCGCCGTCAGTTCGCGCGGCTGGCCGTCGACACGGTCCCAGGTCGGATAGCGCAGCAGCTGCGGCGCGACGAAGCTCGCCGGATCCAGCGCTCCGACCTCGCTTTGCGTCCAGCGCGTCAACGCCTGCGTCTCCGGCTCCAGCACATAGACATCGCGCGGCGCGTGAATCGACTCAATGGTGAGCGCCAGGCGCTTGCCGCTCGGATCGAATTTCATTGTGTGGATGATTCCAGGCGGCAGCGTCGCCACCGTCAGGTCGAGCTTGCGCTGCTGGTCGATCAGCATCAGCCGGCTGTTGCCGGCATCATTGATGGAGTAGCCGACATAGCGGCCGTCAGTACTGCGATCGAAGTGCTCGACGGCGTGGCTGGCGTCGGTGCTGAGCTCGCGCCATTCGTGAGCGCCGCTGTCGGTGTAGATCAGCCGCTGGAACTGGTTGCCCGCGGCCGCACCAGCCGTGCCGGGCGCGCCCTGGTGCGTGAGCAGCAGGATGCCGCGGCCGTCGGTGGCAAACAGCGCGGCTTGGGCATGAATGGCAGCGCCAGCCGGCCCGGCCGGGCCCACCGCAGTGAGCTGTCCGCTGTCGACCTGGGCGATGAACAGCTCGCTGTCGGCCGCGCCGTCGCCCGCCGCGCCGCCGTTCGGCAGCTCGCGCCCGAGCAGCAGGCGCTGGTCGTCGATCGACCAGTCGTACACCCGCCAGTGAGTGCCCGCGCCGCCGACCACCAGCCGCGGCGTGCCGCCGGCGTCGGCGCTGTCGAGCACATAGATGTCGACATCGACGCCGTTGCGGCGGTTGCTGGCGAAGGCGATGCGCTGGCCATCGTGCGCCCACAGCGGCGCCGCATCGCGATGGCTGCCGTCGGTGAGCGCCGTCAGATGATGATCGGTAAGCCGCTGCAGCAGCAACCGGGCGCCCTCCCCGTCCGGTTGCCGTTCAAGATAGGCAAACGCATCGCTTGCGTACGGTCGTGCGGCAGCGGCGGCGACGCCGCCGTCCGCCCAGGTCAGCTGCTCGCGCATTGCCAGCGGCGCGCGCAGGCGATGAATCTGTTCGCTGTCGCCAAAGCGCGTCGTGATCAGCATGCTGCCGTCCAGCAGCCAGTCCACGAAGCTGGCCGAACGCGCCTGCAGGTAGCGCGGCAGGCTCGCGCTGACAACAGGGTCGGCGGCGGCCAGGCCGTCGCGCGTCAGCGCGCCCGCAGGCTGCTGCGCATGCAGTGCACTGCAGCCGAGCGCGGCGAAAATCAGACCGAGGGCATTGAACTTCAAGCCAGAGTTGAAATACGTCATGTCCTTGCTATGGTGCCTCATTGGTCCCAGCAGCGGAACAGCATCCATGGCAGATCGATTCAGCGCCTACCGGATTCATCAGCGTGACGCCGGCGTCGATGCTCGCTTCGAGCAGCTCGCGCTCGACGACCTGTCGCCCGGCGAGGTCGTGATCCGCGTCTCGCATTCCAGTGTCAACTACAAGGATGCGCTGGCGGCCACCGGTGCCGGGCGCATCCTGCGACGCTATCCGCTGGTCGGCGGCATTGACCTTGCCGGCACGGTCGAACAATCAAGCGATGCCGCGTACAAGCCCGGCGCTGCGGTGCTGGTCACCGGCTGCGGGATGTCGGAGACGCGCGATGGCGGCTATGCGCAATTCGCGCGCGTGCCGGCGTCGGCGGTGGTCGCGATGCCTGCCGGCCTGGACGCGGTCGCGGCGATGGCGCTGGGCACCGCCGGATTTGCCGCCGGGCGCGCCATCATGCGCATGGAGATCAATGGCCAGACGCCGTCGATGGGACCGGTGGTGGTGACCGGTGCGACCGGCGGCGTCGGCTCGCTGGCGATCGACATGCTTTCCGGCAAGGGCTACGAAGTGGTCGCGCTGACCGGCAAGCCGGAATCCGAATCCTACCTGCGCTCGCTCGGCGCAACGCAGCTGCTGCTGCGCAGTGAGCTCAAGTTTGGCAAGCAGCCGCTGGAGTCCGCACGCTGGGGCGGCGCGATCGACAACTGCGGCGGCGACACGCTGGCGTGGCTGCTGCGCAGCACGCATGACGGCGGCAACGTCGCCAGCATCGGCATGGCATCGAGCGGTGAGCTGCATGTCACGGTGATGCCATTCATCCTGCGCGGCGTGAGCCTGCTGGGCGTGAACTCATCGGCCGCGCCGCGCGATATCCGCATGGCGGTCTGGCGACGGCTGTCGACCGACCTGAAACCGCGGCAGCTGGACAAGATCGTCACCCGCAGCGTCGAGCTGGCCGAGCTGCCGGCGGTATTCGACTCCTATCTCAAAGGCAGCGTCGTCGGCCGCACCGTGGTGCGCATCGGTCCTGTGGCGCACTGACGAGCAGGGCGACGACCAGCGCGATGATTGGTGAGTGCGATGACCGATGAGCGCCAGCAACTGATCAATGACGCCGGCGCACTCGGAGTGCAGCTTAGCGATCAGCAGGCGGCGCGCGCGCTGCAGCTGCTGGACGAGCTGCTGGTCTGGAACCGCAGCTACAACCTGACCGCCATCACCGCCCGCGATGCGATGATCCGCGGCCATCTGCTCGACAGCCTGAGCGTGCACGGCGAACTCGCCGGCAACCGGATCGCCGATGTCGGCACCGGCGCCGGCTTTCCCGGCCTGCCGCTGGCGCTGGCCTCGCCGCAGCGCGCCTTTACGCTGATCGATTCGGTGGCCAAGAAAATCCGCTTCGTAACCCACGCGGCGCGCAAGCTGCAGCTCGCCAATGTCACGCCGCTGCAGGCGCGGGTCGAGACGCTGACACCGCCCGACTGCTTCGATACCGTGATCGCCCGCGCCTATGCGGCGCTACCGGACCTGCTCGCCAGCGTTGCCGGTCTGTGCGGACCCGCGACCCGCGTGCTGGCGCTCAAGGGGCGCTACCCAGCTGATGAAATCGCCCAGCTGCCGCCGGGCTGGCGCCTGCAGCAGTCACGTCCGATCACCATTCCCGGCCTTGCCGCCGAGCGTCATATCCTCAGGCTTGTTCCGCAGGCGTTGTGATCCCGGGCGCGCGCGCGCCCAGCAGCGACGCCGGTATTTGGAACGCACTGGCGAGCGACACCACCAGCGCGGCGGCATACTGGATCGACTGGATCAGCAATGCCGCGAGCCACACCGTCAGGTCCGGGCTCGCCATCTCCTTCGGAATGGTGCGGATGCCGATTGCGCAGCACCAAAGTGCCAGCATCAGCAGGGTTTCCTCGCGCGCGGCGCCGACCGCCGCCGCGAAGCGGTGCGGCGCACTGTGCTTGGGGGTGCGGAAGAACGGCTCGTTGCGCGTCAACAGGCCTTTGAGTACCGCAAGGCCTATGGTGTGCGCCAGCGCAAGCCCCGAGATCGCCGCGGCCGCGGTCTGGCGGAAATTCATGCCGACACGGTGGGTGTACAGGTGCACCAGCTTCACCAGCTTGAACATGAACAGCGACAGCGGCAGCACCGAGAACACCAGCAACGGAGGGTCGACCTTCTGCGGCGCGAGGATCATCGCAATCGACCAGCCGATGGCGGCCAGATTGAACAGCAGGTTGAAGCCATCGGCGATCCATGGCAGCCAGCCGGCGATGAAGTGGTAGCGCTGACCGCCGGTCAGCGCGCTGTGCGTCGGCCGCAGTAATGCCGCCGCGTGGTGGCGCAGGATCTGCATCGCGCCGTAAGCCCAGCGGAAGCGTTGGCGCTTGTAGTCGACGAACGTGTCGGGCATCACGCCGCGGCCGTAGCTGTGGGTCAGATAGACCGCCTCGTAGCCGGCTTCGAATACCCGCAACCCGAGTTCGGCGTCCTCGGTGATGCACCATTCCGACCAGCCGCCGACCGCCCACAGCACGTAGCGCCGCACCAGCGTCATGGTGCCGTGCTGAATGATGGCGTTGCGCTCGTTGCGCGTGATCATGCCGATATAGAAGAAGCCGCGGTATTCCGCGTAGCACATGGCCTTGAAGGCACTGTCGTACTCGTCGCGGTAATCCTGCGGCGCCTGGACGATTGCGATGCGCGGGTTTTCGAACGCCGGCATCAGGTCGTACAGCCAGTTGGGCTCGACCCTGTAGTCGCTGTCGATCACCGCGACCACCTCGGCGTCGGCGGCGGTCTTGGTGAGTGCGAAGTTCAGCGCGCCGGCCTTGAAGCCGGTGAGCGGTGCGACGTGAAAGAAGCGAAAGCGCTCCCCAAGTGCTGCGCAGTGCGCCTCGACCGGCCGCCAGGTGGCCTCATCGGGCGTGTTATTGTCGATCAGCAGCACTTCGAAATTCGGGTAATCCAGGCGCGCCAGCGCATCGAGTGTTTCGATCAGCAGCTCAGGCGGCTCGTTGTACGCCGGCAGGTGCACCGAGACCTTGCGGGTGGAAGCGTGGCCGTGGCGCGCGGGATTGAACAGCCGCGCATGATCGCCGGTCCAGTGCGCCTCGGCCCACTCGTGCGCCTCGGCGAACAGCACCGCGACCACGCCGAGCATTCCCAGTATCAGCAGCGAGCCGACGAACAGTGTCGTGGGCGTCAGGTACTGCTGCGTATAGTCGTAGACCACCCAGACGGTGATCGTGGCGGCGGCATACACGACGATCGCCAGCAGCGAGCGGCCGACCGTGTGCAGCGATCCGCTGTGCATGTAGAACACGCCGAGCATCAGCAGTGCCAGCGTCACCGAGATGCCCGCCAGCATGTGCCATTCAGGAATGCGCACGATCGGCGCCACGAACTCGAATTTTGTCTGCCGGTCGACATCGTAGATGCCCCAGTAGGCGCCGACCGCACCCTCGTCGCGCGCCTTCCACGGCTGGTCGAACGCCTCCATGATGTAGTAGCGCTCACCCTCCTTGTCGGCGCGAGCCAGGAAGCGCCGCAGGAACAGCGCCTCATTCGATACCGAGGCCACGGCGCCGGCGCGAATGCGGCCTTCGGACGGCCAGCCGATCTCACCGATGATCACCGGCTTCTTCGGATATGCGGCCTGCACCGCCCTGAGCTCGCGGAAGCAAAAGTCCACTGCGGACTCAACGTCCACGCCTTCCCAGTAAGGGAACAGGTGCACGGCGATGAAGTCCACGTGGCGCGCGATCTCGGGGTTCTTGAGCCAGGTGGCCCAGGTGTCGGCGTAGCCCACCGGCTGGCGCATGGCGGCCCGCGCCCGATCCAGGTAGCCCGACAGCTCCTCCACCGTCAGGTCACCGCGCAGCAGCACCTCGTTGCCGACCAGCACGCGCACGATGTTGCGATGATCCCTGGCGAGCGCGATCCCGGTGCGCATCTCCTGCTCGCTTTCCGCCTTGTCAAGGCTCAGCTGCACCCCGAGCGCGACGCTGATGTTGTGCTTCGCGGCCAGCTCCGGAATCTTGCCGAGCGTGCCCAGCACCGAGTAGGTACGCACCGCATAGGTATTAGTGGCGAGTAGCTTCAGATCCGAGTCGATCTGCTCCACCGACGGGATCTCCTTGCTGCCAAACGGGTCCTGGTCGGCGGCATAGGGCGAGAACGCGACGCCCTGGATGTGCGCCGGCCAGGGCGGCTCGCTCTCCGGACGATTCAGGTACCCCCACACACCGAAAGTCATGACCGCGAATACGGCGGCCACGATGATTCCGGAGATCAACTTCATGGCCACAGTTTACCTGTAGTCCGGGGCCGCCAAGGGCTAGACTAAGGCCGCTATGAAGCGAGTCATCGCGGTCGCGAATCAGAAAGGCGGAGTGGGCAAAACGACGACCGCGGTAAATCTCGCGGCCTCGTTTGCCGCCATGCGCCGCCGCGTGCTGCTGATCGATCTGGATCCGCAGGGCAATGCCACCACCGGTTTCGGCATCGATAAATCCGCCATCGCGCGCGGCTCATGCGAAGTGCTGCTCGGGGAATGCACTGCTGCCGAGGCGCTGCTGAGCGTCGGACCGATTGGCGCCAGCGAAGCGCACGCCCCGTTGGCGGTGCTGCCGGCCAATCAGGACCTGACCGCGGCGGAAGTACGCATGATCGGCATGGCGGGCGGCCGCGAGCAGCGGCTGCGCAACGCGCTGGAACCGATACGCGCCAACTACGATCTGGTGCTGATCGATTGCCCGCCAGCACTCAACATGCTGACCGTCAATGCGCTGGTGGCGGCCGACAGCGTACTGATACCAATGCAGTGCGAGTACTACGCGCTCGAGGGGCTGTCATCGCTGGTCGCGACCATCGAGCAGATTCGCAGTGGCGCCAATTCAGCGCTCGAGATCGAAGGCATCCTGCGCACCATGTTCGATGCGCGTAACAATCTGGCGGTGGAAGTGGCAGCTCAGCTGATGATGCATTTTGGCGACAAAGTGTACCGCACTGTCGTGCCGCGCAACGTCAAGCTGGCGGAGGCGCCGAGCTTCGGCAAGCCGGCGCTGGTGCATGATCCGGATTCGCGCGGTGCACTGGCTTACCTCGCCTTGGCCGGCGAAATGCTGCGGCGTGAAGAGGGCGGCTACGCGTCGGGCAATTCCCGCGCCGCCAGTGCCCTGGGCGATTTGGCCGCGGCGCCGAGCATGGATCCGGCGCGTTGATCGCGCGCTATCATCTCGACGCATGACATCGAAGAAGCCGACACTGGGCCGGGGGCTGGCTGACCTGCTCGGGCAGGCAAGACCGGTGGCAGCTGGGACAGCCGCCGCGCAAGGTGCGCCGGTGCGTGCGCGCACCGATCAGGAACTGGCGCGGCTGCCGCTCGACCTGCTGCAGCGCGGCCGCTATCAGCCGCGCATGGACATGCGGCCCGAGACGCTGAGCACGCTGGCCGACTCGATCCGGGCCCAGGGCGTGGTGCAGCCGATCGTGGTGCGGCCGATCGGCGAGCTCGATGAACGTGGCGTGCAGCGCTACGAGATCATCGCCGGCGAGCGGCGCTGGCGCGCGGCCCAGCAGGCTGGTCTCACCGAAATCCCGGCGATCATCCGCCAGGTACCCGACGACGCCGCGATCGCGATGGCGCTAATTGAGAATATCCAGCGCGAGAACCTCAATCCGCTGGAAGAGGGGCGGGCACTGGAACGGCTGATCTCGGAATTCGGCCTTACCCATCAGCAGGCGGCCGATGCCGTCGGCCGCTCGCGCGCCGCCGTCAGCAACCTGCTGCGCTTGCTGGAACTGCCGCCCGAGGTATGCGAGCGGCTGGAGAAGCGTGAGCTGGAAATGGGCCATGCACGCGCGCTGCTCGGCCTGCCGCAGCGCCGCCAGCAGATTGAGGTTGCGAATCTGGTGGCGGGCAAGGGGCTATCGGTGCGCGAAGCCGAGCGCCTGGTGCGCCGCATGATCGAGCCCGCAAAGCCGGCCAACGCCGCGGCGCCGGTAGCGATTGATCCCAACATTCAGCGACTTGAAGACCAGCTGGGCGAGAAGCTCGGCGCGCCGGTGAGTATCGAGCACGCCCCTGCCGGCCATGGCCGGGTCGTGATCCGCTACCACAGCCTGGATGAACTCGACGGCATCCTGAGTCATTTCCAGCACATTTCTTGAAGGCGCCGGACTTCGTCTCTATAATCGCGCCCGCTTGTCGCGGGTGGCTGTAACTAGTTGCCGGATAAGTAAAAGCGAAGGCTCCGCCCGGGCACTTCGATGAGCCCGGAGAGTGTTGATTGGCTGCCCGGAAGTCACGCCATGCCCACAGGCAGCGATTCCGACATCCGGCCTCTGGCCAGCCGCATCCTGCTCGTGCAGACCGGCGCGGGCGCCACGGTGGCGCTGGTATGTCTGCTGGTCTGGGGTCGATTTGCGTTTGTCTCGGCGCTGGCGGGCGCGGGCACCGGCCTGGTCGCCAACTTGTATATGACTTTCAAGGCGTTACAGCCGGCGCCGACGCCGCGGCGAGCGCTCGGACAGCTATACCTGGGACAAGTGATCAAGGTCGGGCTGACGGCAGCACTGTTCCTGCTGGCGGCGCGGCTGTCGCATGTGTCCTGGCCGGCGCTGCTGATCGGCTACCTGGCGACGCTGGTGGTGTTCTGGTGGGTGCCGTTCAGCGCGGCCTCGCGCACGCGGATGGGAACGAGAGTAGGCAGCAGGGGCGCAAGCCCGAGGGAACCGTAACGCCAAATGGCTGTTGAGCACGGCGAGTCGCCGACCGAGTACATCGCGCATCACCTCACCCACCTGAAAGTGGGCTCGGGGTTCTGGACCTGGCACGTCGACACGCTGTTCATGTCAACGCTGCTGGCCGTTGCGGTCAGTTTCATATTGTGGTTCGCGGCGCGCCGCGCGCGCAGCGATGCGGCGCCTACCGGCCTGGTCGCTTTCGTCGAATTCCTTTACGACTGGGTGGACGAACAGGTCGCGAGCATCTATCCGCGTGACCGGCGCTTCATGACTGCGCTCGCGCTGACGCTGTTCAGCTGGGTGGTGGCGATGAACACCATGGACCTGCTGCCGGTGGATCTGCCCGGACACTTCGCCAGCGTGTTCGGCGCCAAGTTCTGGCGTGTGCTGCCGACTTCCGACCTGAACGGCACGATTGCCGAGGCCATCGTGGTGCTGGCGCTGGTGATCATCTTTTCAGTGCGCGCCAAGGGCATCGGCGGTTACCTGCACGAATGGGCGGTGGCGCCGTTCGGCATCTGGTTCCTGCCGTTCAACATCGTCCTGAATTTCATCGAACTGCTGGCGAAGCCGATCTCGCTCGGCATGCGGTTGTACGGCAACATGTATGCCGGCGAACTGCTGTTCATTCTGATCGCATTGCTGGGATTCGTGGTGACCGGATTCTCGGTCGGCAGCGTAGTGGCTTTCGGCGCGCAGATACTGTTCGGCGCCGGCTGGGCCATCTTCCACATCTTGATTGTGCTGCTACAAGCCTACATTTTCATGGTGCTGCCGATCGTCTACATCGCGATGGCGGAAGAGCATCACTAGCGCGTTTTGTTCGAATTTGACCAGGAGACTATAAAGACTATGGACGCAATCGCTCTCATCCAATCCCATACAGCGGTGGGTGTAGGCCTGATGATCGGCTTGGGCGCTGCTGGCGCCTGCATCGGCATCGGCATCATGGGCTCGAAATTCCTCGAGTCCTCCGCGCGCCAGCCCGAGCTGACGCCCATGCTGCAGAAGAGCATGTTCCTGCTGGTCGGTCTGATCGACGCGGCATTCCTGATCGGCGTTGGCCTGGCGCTGTTCTTCGCCACCGCCAACCCGCTGCTTCCCAAGGGTGGCTGACGCAGGCCGGCAGCCGGCCGCGACACGCGGCTGGCGCTTCGTGGAGTAGGGAAGCATGGATATCAACGCTACCTTCATCGGGCAGATCATCGTGTTCCTGATCATGCTTTGGTTCATCGCCAAGGTGGTCGTGCCGATGATCGCGGACCCGATCAATAAGCGCTACGCGAAGATCGCCAACGGCCTGGCCGCGGCCGATGCCGGACAGAAGCAGCTGCAGGCCGCTGGTGCCAGCGCTGAACAGATCGTGCGCGAGGCGCGCGAGCGTGCCAAGCTCGTGGACGAACAGGCGCAGCGCCGATCGACCGAGACCATCGAGGCCGCCAAGCAGGCGGCGCGTGCCGAAGGCGCACGGCTGCTGGCCGCGGCGCAGGCCGAGGTCGGCAACGAGAGCGTGCGCGCCAGCGAGGCGCTGCGGCGTGAATTTGGAACGCTGGTGGTGCAGGCGGCAGCGCAGCTGGTCGAGCACGAGGTCGATCCGGCGACGCATGCGAAACTGCTGGCGCGACTGACTGACGACATTGCCCGTGGCTGAGCTCGCTACCACCGCCCGTCCCTATGCCCGCGCCGCATTCGCCAGCGCCGGCGACGCCAAGCTGCGGGTCGAATGGGGTGCATTCCTCGGGCGCGCCGCGGCAGCGGTGCAGGATCCCCAGCTGCAGCCGCTGATCGGCAATCCGCGCGTGGCCAATGCCGCACTGGTCGGGCTGCTGATGGAAGTCGCCACCGCCGGACAGGCTCCGGCTGCGCCGCAGGCGCTGCGCAATTTCCTGCAGCTGCTGGCGGACAATCGGCGCCTCAGGCTGCTGCCCGAGATCGCCGCGCAATTCGCGGCGCTTCGCTCGCAGGCGGAGCGCATTGCCGACGTCGAAGTGATCTCGGCCTCGCCGCTGTCCGGCGACCAGACGAAGAGTCTGCAGGGCGCACTCGAGCGGCGCCTGGGCCGCGCGGTGCGCCTGCATCCGCAGGTCGACAAGTCGCTGGTCGGCGGCGCGATCGTGCGCTACGGGGATTTCGTGGTCGATGGCTCGCTGCGCGGCCGCATCGAGCGACTGGGCGCGGCGATGAGCGGCGCCTGAACCATTTTTTTTGCAAGGATTCTTCTTATGTCCATCAAGCCATCCGAAATCAGCGACCTGATCAAGCAGCGCATCGAGCGCTTCCAGTCGGCCGCTGAAGCCCGCAACATCGGCATCGTCGTGTCGGTGACCGACGGCATCTGCCGCATTCACGGGCTGGCGGATGTGCGCTACGGCGAGATGATCGAGTTTCCCGGCTCATTGTTCGGCCTGGCGCTGAATCTGGAGCAGGACAGCGTCGGCGCCGTGGTGCTTGGCGATTACAAGACCATCACGGAAGGCGACACGGTCAAGACCACCGGCCGCATCCTCGAAGTACCGGTGGGCCCGGAGCTGCTCGGCCGCGTAGTCGACGGCCTGGGCGCTCCGATCGATGGCAAGGGCCCGCTCAATGCCAAGGCCACAGCGCCGATTGAGCGCGTGGCGCCGGGCGTGATCTACCGCAAGTCGGTCAGCCAGCCGGTGCAGACCGGCTATAAGGCGGTCGATGCGATGGTGCCGATCGGCCGCGGCCAGCGCGAGCTGATCATCGGCGACCGCCAGACCGGCAAGACCGCGCTCGCCATCGATACCATCATCAACCAGAAGTCCTCCGGCATTAAGTGCATCTACGTCGCCATCGGGCAGAAGCAATCCTCGATCGCCAACGTGGTGCGCAAGCTCGAGGAGCACGGTGCCATGGCTCACACCATCGTCGTGGCGGCCTCGGCATCCACTCCGCCGTCGCTGCAGTACCTGTCCGCCTACGCTGGCGTGACCATGGGCGAGTACTTCATGGACCAGGGCGAGGACGCGCTGATCATCTACGACGATCTGTCGAAGCAGGCGGTCGCCTATCGGCAGATCTCCCTGCTGCTGCGCCGGCCGCCGGGACGCGAAGCGTTCCCCGGCGACGTGTTCTACCTGCACTCGCGCCTGCTGGAGCGCTCGGCGCGCGTCAACGAAGAGTACGTCGAGCAGGCCAGCAAGGGCCGCGTCAAGGGACGTACCGGCTCGCTCACCGGCCTGCCGATCATCGAGACCCAGGCAGGGGACGTCACCGCGTTCGTCCCGACCAACGTGATCTCGATCACCGACGGCCAGATCTTCCTCGAGTCCGACCTGTTCAATGCGGGCATCCGGCCGGCGATGAACGCCGGTATCTCGGTGTCGCGTGTCGGCGGCGCGGCGCAGACCGACATCATCAAGCGGCTTGGCGGCGGTATCCGCCTGTCGCTGGCCCAATACCGGGAGCTGGCGGCGTTCTCGCAGTTCGCTTCCGACCTTGACGATGCCACCCGGCGCCAGCTCGAGCGCGGCCAGCGCGTGACCGAAGTCATGAAGCAGCGCCAGTACGCGCCGATGTCGGTGGCCGAGATGGCGCTGTCGATCTACGCGGTCAACAACGGCTACATGGACAAGGTCGATCGCAACAAGGTGGTGGAGTTCGAAACCGCGCTGCAGAGCTTTGCAAAATCGAGCCATCGTGCGGCGCTCGACGCCATCAACGCGGAGCCTGTGCTCAAGAAGCAGGAAGCGACGCTGAAGAAAATCTGCGACGACTTCGCGGCCACCGGCGCTTATTGACGGACGCGCGCGATGCCCGGCACCAAGGAAATCCGCAGCAAGATCGCCAGCGTCAAGAGTACGCAGAAGATCACCAAGGCGATGGAGATGGTCGCGGCCAGCAAGATGCGGCGCGCGCAGGAGCGCATGCGCATGGCGCGGCCGTACGCGGCCAAGGCGCGCGAGGTCATCAGCCACCTGAACGAGGCCAATCCGGATTTCCGGCACCCGTTCCTGTTGCAGCGCGAAACCAGGTCGGTCGGTATCGTCGTGGTCTCCACCGATCGCGGCCTGTGCGGTGCGCTCAACGCTAACGTGTTCAAGGCGGTCATGCAGCTGGTACGCGAGTGGCAGGCCAAAGGCGCGAGCGTGAGCGTCAGCGTGATCGGCGGCAAGGGACTGGCGTTTTTCCGCCGGCTGGATCTGCCGCTGCTGGCAAGCGTCACCGCGCTGGGTGACCGGCCGCACATCAAGGACCTGATCGGCACCGTTAAGGTGATGCTGGACGCCTATCGCGAAGGCCGCCTGGACCGGCTGTTCCTGGTGCACGCGCAGTTCCTGAACACCATGTCTCAGCGTCCCCAGGTGCTGCAGTTGCTGCCGATCCCGGCGATTTCGGCAGGCGAGTCGGGGCTGCAGGAGCGCTGGGACTATATCTATGAGCCCGACGCCGCCGCCATATTGGATGGCCTGCTGATGCGCTACATCGAATCGCAGGTCTACCAGGGCGCAGTCGAGAATGTCGCCTCCGAGATGGCGGCGCGCATGGTGGCGATGAAGAGTGCCGCTGACAACGCCGGCAATCTCATCGGCGAGCTGCAGCTGGTCTACAACAAGGCGCGGCAGGCGGCAATCACGAAAGAGCTGGCGGAAATCGTCGGCGGTGCGGCCGCAGTCTAATTTGCAAGGCAAGATCGAACGGCGTGCCGCTGGCGCGTATTGAGGATAGTGAACATGGCTACGGGCAAGATCACGCAGATCATCGGTGCAGTCGTTGACGTCGAGTTTCCTCGCGAGGCGATTCCGAAGATCTATGAGGCGCTGAAGCTGGTCGATGTGGACCTGACACTCGAGGTACAGCAGCAGCTCGGCGACGGCGTGGTGCGCACCATCGCAATGGGTCCGTCTGAAGGACTCAAGCGCGGGCTTGCGGTCGAGGCCACTGGCGCTGCGATCATGGTGCCGGTCGGCGAAGGCACGCTCGGGCGCATCATGGATGTGCTCGGCGCACCGCAGGACAACCGCGGTCCGGTCGCCTGCAAGGAGCGCTGGCCGATTCATCGCCCGGCGCCGAGCTATGAGGAGCAGGCGGGCGGCCAGGACCTGCTGGTCACCGGCATCAAGGTCATCGACCTGCTGGTGCCGTTTGCCAAGGGCGGCAAGGTCGGCCTGTTCGGCGGCGCCGGTGTCGGCAAGACCGTCAACATGCTGGAGCTCATCAACAACATCGCCAAGCAGTATGCCGGCCTGTCGGTGTTCGCCGGCGTCGGCGAGCGCACGCGCGAAGGCAACGACTTCTACCACGAGATGATCGAGTCCGGCGTCATCGACAAGGACACGCTCAGCAACTCCAAGGTCGCGATGGTTTACGGCCAGATGAACGAGCCGCCGGGCAATCGCCTGCGCGTCGCGCTCACCGGCCTGACCATGGCCGAATATTTCCGCGATGAAAAGCAGGCCAGCGGTCGCGGCCGCGACATCCTGTTCTTCGTCGACAATATCTATCGCTACACGCTCGCCGGTACCGAGGTCTCGGCGCTGCTCGGCCGCATGCCGTCCGCGGTGGGCTACCAGCCGACCCTGGCGGAGGAGATGGGCGTGCTGCAGGAGCGCATCACTTCCACCAAGACCGGCTCGATAACCTCGATCCAGGCCGTTTACGTGCCGGCCGACGACCTGACCGACCCGTCACCGGCGACCACGTTCGCGCACCTGGATGCGACCGTGGTACTCGATCGCCAGATCGCCGCCCTGGGCATTTATCCTGCGGTCAATCCGCTCGACTCCACCAGCCGTCAGCTCGATCCGCTGGTGGTCGGCGAGGAGCACTACGACACCGCGCGGGCGGTGCAGGCGGTGCTGCAGCGTTACAAGGAACTGCAGGATATCATCGCGATCCTGGGCATGGATGAGCTGTCAGAAGATGACCGGCTGTCGGTCTACCGGGCGCGCAAGGTGCAGCGCTTCCTGTCGCAGCCGTTCAACGTCGCCAAGGTGTTCACCGGCCAGGACGGCAAGATCGTGCCGCTGGCGGCAACCATTCGCGGTTTCCGAGGCATCATCGAAGGACAATTCGATTCGTTGCCCGAGCAGGCCTTCTATATGGTCGGCAGCATCGATGAGGCGGTCGAGAAGGCCAAGACGCTGCAGTAATGAACACCATCCACGTCGACATCGTCAGCGCTGAAGGCGAGATCTTCGCCGGCGAGGCGCACATGGTGTTCCTGCCGGCGTCCGAGGGCGAGATCGGCGTGACGCCCCGGCATGCGCCGCTGCTAACGCTGCTCAAGCCCGGTGAGGTGCGTGTGCTGACACCCGGGGGCGAGGAGCAGTTTTTCTATGTGGGCGGCGGTGCGCTCGAGATCCAGCCCAACAAGGTCACGGTACTGGCCGATACCGCGGCACGCGCCAGGGATCTGGACGAGGCCGCGGCAATCGCAGCCAAGGAGCGCGCCGAGCAGGCGCTCGCCGGGCAGCTCGACAAGATCACCCAGGCCGAAGCACTGGCGGAACTGGCCCGCGCGATCGCCCAGATCAAATTGATCGAAAGGTTGCGCAAGGTCAAAGGCTGAAGGCTGGTCCGCTGCTACAGTCCGATGCTGCAAATAAGGATGTCGTCGCGGGCCTGAATTGAGCGATCCGTCACACTATTGGTACCGTACCGCCGCCGGCCTGGCAGCGGTCATCATGCGCATGCGGGCAGCGGACCGGACCGCCTAGAGCGGGTCCAGAGCGGTCAAGCTGATACAATTTCCCGATGCCGCGCAAGCAGTCAAAGGCCACGCCACAGGCCGCACCGACCACCGCACCACTGTCGATTGTCATCCTGGCTGCCGGCCAGGGCAGGCGCATGCAGTCCGATATTCCGAAGGTGCTGCAGCCGCTGGCGGGCAGACCGATGCTGGCGCACGTACTGGATGTCGCTGCCAGCCTCACGCCGGCATCCACCCTTGTGGTCTACGGTCATGGCGGCGAGCGGGTCCGGGAATTGTTCGACGACGGCCGGCTGCGCTGGGCGCTGCAGCCGCAACAGCTCGGCACCGGGGACGCGCTGCAGCGGGCGATGCCGGAGATTCCGGACGCGCACCAGGTGCTGGTGCTGTACGGCGATGTTCCGCTGTTGCTCGCCGACACGCTGCGCGGCCTGCTGGCCCGCGCAGGTGCGCGCAGCGTCGCGCTGCTGACGGCGCAGCTGTCGGACCCCTGCGGCTATGGGCGGGTGGTTCGCGATGCACGCGGCAAGCTGCAGCGTATCGTCGAGGAGTGCGACGCCAATCCCAAGCAACGCCAGATCCGCGAGGTCAACACCGGCGTGCTGGTCGCCAGCGCGCGTTTTCTCAAGGCCTGGCTCGCACGCCTCAAGCCGCGCAATGCGCAGGGCGAGTATTACCTCACCGATATCGTCAGGCTGGCGGTGCAGCAGAAGCTGCGCATCGAAACCGTTGCTGCCAGCGACGCCGCCGAGGTACAGGGCGTGAACGACAAGCTGCAGCTCGCGGTCGCCGAAGCGGAGTATCGCCGGCGACGCGCGCGCGAGCTGATGGCGCAGGGTGTGACGCTGATCGATCCGGCGCGCATCGATCTGCGCGGACCGATCAAGGTCGGCCGAGACGTGCTGCTGGATGTCAACGTGGTGCTCGAGGGTCCGGTGCAGCTGGCCGACGGCGTTCGTATCGGACCGAACTGCGTGCTCAGGAACATTGCCGTCGGCGCCCGCACGGTGCTGTTCGCGAACTGCGTGCTGCAGGATGCGCACATCGGCAGCGACTGCCAGATCGGTCCGTTCACGCGCATGCGCCCGACGGTGCGCATTGCCGATGGCGTGCACCTGGGCAACTTCGTCGAGATCAAGAACAGCGATATCGGCGCCGGCAGCAAGGTGAATCACCTGAGCTACGTTGGCGATTCCAAGGTCGGCAGCTCGGTCAACGTCGGTGCCGGCTCCATCACCTGCAACTACGATGGCGCCAACAAGTGGCGCACTGAAATCGGCGATGGCGCATTCATCGGCTCAGGCGCGATGCTGGTCGCGCCGTTGAAGATCGGCAACGGCGCGACCATCGGCGCCGGATCGACCATCACGGAGGATGCGCCTGCCGGCAAGCTGACGCTGGCCAGAGGCCGCCAGGTGACGCTCGAACAGTGGCAGCGGCCACGCAAGCAACCGCCGAAGCCCTGATCGGAAATACAAGGAAGCGGATACCTCATGTGCGGCATAGTCGGCGGCGTCACGGATCGGAACATCGTCCCGATACTGATCGAAGGGCTGCGGCGGCTCGAGTACCGCGGTTATGACTCGGCCGGCATCGCCGTGCTCGACAACGCCGGTCACCTGCAGCGCCTGCGTACCGTCGGCAAGGTGCGCGCGCTGGAGGAAGCGCTTGCGAAAATGCCGATCATCGGCAAGGTCGGCATTGCGCACACGCGCTGGGCGACGCACGGCGTGCCGAGCGAGCGCAACGCGCATCCGCACGTGTCGCGTGACGGGCTGGCGATCGTGCGGATGCGCGTT
>Ga0224556_1000118_pt1 | contig 16629 bp, 12 predicted proteins | sample 714S315metaG_FD_183007 | JGI IMG/M metagenome (GOLD analysis project Ga0224556, IMG submission 183007) | Peat soil microbial communities from Stordalen Mire, Sweden - 717 S3 1-5 | ecosystem: Environmental > Terrestrial > Soil > Wetlands > Peat | place: Sweden: Norrbotten County, Stordalen Mire...
GGCTCGCGGCCTGGGCTTCGGGCCAGAGCGATGTTGCCGCCATCTCGCTCCATTTTTTTTCCAGCGCCGCGCGGTCGGCGACAACCTCGCTCTGGCCCGAAGCCCAGGCCGCGAGCCGGCTGCCGCGCGGCCGGCTCTTGAAATAATTTTTCGATTCTGCGACCGGCAGCTTCGTCACCGCGCCGGCCACGCAAACCTGCCGCTCCAAGTCCGACCAAAAAAACGTCAGCGCCGCATTTGGATTTTCCGCCAGTTCCCTGCCCTTGCGACTGCCGTAGTTGGTGAAAAAAATGAAGCCGCGTTCGTCCACGCCTTTGAGCAACACCGTGCGTGTGGACGGGACGCCATTTCTGTCCACCGTCGCGAGCGTCATGGCATTGATGTCGGCGGGACGATGATTGCAGACGGCGCTCCAGAGTTTGTAGAGCGCAATGCCGATTTTGCGCCAGCGGCTCTGTGACCGTTCGCCCGTCGCGTCGCGAAACCACGCGGCAAACTGCGCGAGCGGGTTTGCGTCCAGTGCCGCGCGGTCGAGCGCGCCGCGCTGGTAGTCTTCGCGGAAATCGGACAGGTTCATGTTACATCGCGCGGAACGCCGTCAGGCCGAGCAGCAGCACGAACACTGCGAACGCCAGCCGCAGCGCGCTCAACAGGCGCGTGCGCGATTCCGTGGCCGTGGCCCAGTTCACCAAGTCGCGCAACCGCCACGGCGTCACGGTGAACCAGATTCCCAGGACGATGAAAACATACGCCCAACCTTGGATCACCAAAACCCACGGCGATTCACCCAGATGCAGGCGACCGGTGTCCAGCATGAGTTTCGCCAGCAGCAACAACACCACGGCAAGGCCGCGCACGGCCAGAAAATCCTGCACAAAAACACACGACGCCACGCCCACCGCCGCGAACGCCATCATCATCGCCGGTTTGTAGGCAGAGAAATCCGCGATGGGTTCCTCGTTCACGTTCCAGACGAACCACGCCGTGCCCAGCAGCATGAGCGCGATGCCGATGGGCAGGTTGCGCGGAAATTTGCGCGCGGCAGCCGCGAGTTGTGCCGGCCGGGCCAGGCCATAAACCTGCGGCAACGCCACGCCGACGCCAAGCAAAATTGATAAAAGCGACAGTCTCATTTCTGGAAGCTAACCACGAATGGACAAAAAAGAACATTAAAAATTCAATCTGGACACGAACTTTGCCAGGGGTAATGTTTGGCCTTGGAAAAGTTCAAGGGATGAAGACCGAAACTAAAAATTTTGGCCGCAGGCGGCAAAATGGTTTTACGCTCATCGAACTGCTGGTCGTAATTGCCATCATCGCCATTCTGGCGGCAATGTTGTTGCCGGCGCTGGCTGCGGCCAAAGAACGGGCGCGGCTGACTCAATGCCTGAACGACATGAAGCAATTGACACTAGGCTGGGTGGTTTATGCCGGGGACAACAACGACCGAATGACACCCAATTGGGTGGCTGGCTCCAAACCACCGCCGGGCACATGGGCCACCGGCAGCGTCCGCACCGCACCAACCGACATTGGAACCATCACCAACGGCCTGCTGTATTCTTACAGCCCTGCACTTACTTCTTTCCTATGCCCCGATGTGACTCCGGTCAGCGGAAATATACCGGTGCGCACCGTTTCAATGGTTGTGCGCATGGGTGGTGCCGACACTGCCGACGCCAATCAATACGGCGTTTGGGATTCATCCAGTTCCGATCTGGGCACGGCTTATCCCATGTTCAAAAAACTGACGCAGATTAACAATCCCTCGCCTGCCGCCGCCATCGTATTCGTGGACGAAAGCGTGAACAGCGTGGACGATTGTATTTTCGGGATGGATTGGACGGACAGGCGGAATTCGCCCACAATCCATCATTCCAAAGGTGCGGCCTTTTCTTTTGCGGACGGCCATGTCGAGCGTTGGAAATGGCAGGGACTGTCCACCGAACAGGGCATTTTCTCTCCGGCGTCGGGCAATTCGCTAAATGACCTGCAGCGGATGCTCAACGCCGTAGCGATACAATAAACCAGCGGCTGCAAACTTCGAATCAAGTCATCCGTCATTCTACAATTTATATTTCAATGCCCACCGGGCAATGATCGCTGCCGACCACATCCGCGCGGATGAAGGCTTTTTTCAGGCGGGGGCGCAGTGATTTTGAGATGAGAAAATAATCAATGCGCCAGCCGACGTTCCGCGCGCGCGCGCCGGACATCGGACTCCACCAGGTGTAATGTCCCCCGCCCTTTTCAAATACGCGGAATGTGTCCACAAAACCGGCGCTCACTAACGCGCTGAAGCCGTTGCGCTCCTCGACGGTGAAGCCGTGGTTGCGGACATTGGCTTTTGGATTTGCGAGATCAATTTCCGTGTGCGCGACGTTGAGGTCGCCACAAAAAATCACCGGCTTTTTCCTTTCGAGTTTTTTTAGATACGCCAGAAAATCTTTGTCCCAAATTTGACGGTAAGGCAGTCGCTCCAGTTCGCGCTTGGAATTCGGGGTATAGACATTTACCAGAAAAAAATCCGTGTATTCGGCGGTCTGCACGCGGCCTTCGTTGTCGTGTTCGGTGATACCGATATGCGGCGTGACTTTGAGCGGACGTTCCTTCGTGAAAATCGCCGTTCCGGAATAACCTTTTTTTACGGCGGAATTCCAGAACGTCGTGTAGCTCGCGGGCCAGAGTTGTTCCACCTGATCGGGCATGCATTTGGTTTCCTGCAAGCACAACACGTCGGGTTTCTCGGCGGCGAGAAATTCCAAAAAGTTTTTCTTCAGCACCGCGCGCAGGCCGTTGACGTTCCACGAAATCAGTTTCATGCAGCGGGAATTAAACCATCACCAGCCGCGCCGTAGCAAGCAGCGAAGGTGGAAGATGGACACAGATAAACACGGCTGTTCAACAATCATCGTCATTCTCATCCTCGAACAAAAAGTTGAGGATGATTTGATACGTTTGACCCTGACGGCAAAAACGGCTACCTTGCTGCCAGTCAAAAATGATCGCCAACCTTGCCAGCAAACCAACGTCCGCCCCAAATTTCCGCACGGGCGACGAACGCCTCGTCAAACTCACGGCGAGCGCTGCGAACAAAGTTTCCACGCTGCTCACCAAACAAGGCCGCGCGAACGGCGTGTTGCGCGTCGCGGTCGTCGGCGGCGGCTGCTCCGGGCTGCAATACAAAATGGATTTGCAGGACGGCCCGGCGAACCGCGACATTCTCGTTGAATCCGGCGGCGTGCGCGTGGTCGTGGATCCCAAGAGCGCGCTCTACGTCACTGGCAGCGAACTGGATTATGTCGAGGCGTTACAGGACGGCGGCTTCAAGGTGAAAAATCCGAACGCGGCGACGAGCTGTTCGTGCGGCGAAAGTTTCAGCGCGTAAGTTGGTTGATAGTTGAGAGTTGATTGTTGATACTTTCCGCATGACGGACAATTTCGCACTTTTGAATGAACCGCGCCGTCCGTGGCTGGATGCGGATTTGCTCAAGCAGAAATTTTTCGCGCTCTCCGCCAATTTTCATCCCGACCGCATTCATTCCGCCAGTGAAGCCGACAAACTTGCAGCCACGAAGAAATTTACGGAATTGAACGCAGCTTTTAATTGTCTCGCCGAATCGAAATCGCGCCTGCTGCATTTGCTTGAACTCGAACTTGGCACGAAACCAAAAGACATCCAAACGATTCCAACCACGCTCGCCGATTTATTCGCCGAAGTGGCGAACACTTGCCGGAGCGCCGACATTTTTCTCGCGGAAAAAAATGAGGCAACCTCGCCGCTGGTGCAAGTCCAGCTGTTCAAGCGCGGACAGGATTGCGTTGAGAAGTTGAACGGCTTGCAATGGAAACTAAACGAACTGCGCGAGAAATTGACGGACGAATTGAAATCGCTCGACGCACAATGGATTTCAGCCGACGCGGCTTTGCGCCGCGAAATGTTGCCGAAGCTTGAGGAGCCTTACCGGCTGTTCAGCTACTTCAACAGCTGGAACAACCGGATTCAGGAACGCATGGTTCAGCTTTCGCTTTGAAAAACAACCACGCTCAACGGCGGCAGATTGAATTCAGCCGAATGCTGGTGGCCGTGGCACGGCTGGTCTTGCGCGGTGACGCCGCCGAAATTTCCATGGTTGCTGCCGCCGTAAATGTGCGCGTCGCTATTCAACGATTCCTTCCATTTGCCCCCGCGCGGCAGGCCGACGCGATAATTTGGACGTGGCACGGGCGTCAGATTCAAGATGACGACGGTTTGATTTTTGCCGTCCGCTGTCTGGCGTAAAAAGGAGAGCACACTGTTTTCGCGGTCGTTGCAGTCAATCCAACTAAATCCAGCGTAGTCATAATCCGTCTGCCAGAACGCGGGTGAATTTTTGTAAAGCGTGTTCAAGTCCGCGACAAATTTTTGCGCGCCACGATGATATGGGCCGGCGTCGAGCAGCCACCAGTCGAGCTGTGCGTTTTCGTTCCACTCGGCGCGCTGGCCAAATTCGCCGCCCATGAACAAAAGTTTTTTGCCGGGAAACAGCCATTGATAACCGAGCAGTGTGCGGAGGTTCGCGAATTTCTGCCAGTCATCGCCGGGCATCCGCGTGATGAGCGAGCCTTTGCCGTGAACGACTTCATCGTGCGACAGCGGCAAAATAAAATTTTCGTTGTGATGATAGAGCATCGCGAACGTGAGGTCGTTCTGATGATATTTTCGATGCACCGGTTCGCGCTTGAAATAGCCGAGCGTGTCGTGCATCCAGCCCATGTTCCACTTGAAGGAAAATCCGAGTCCGCCGATGTAAGGCGGGCGCGTGACTTGCGGCCACGCGGTGGATTCCTCGGCGATGGTCATCACGCCGGGAAATTCCGTGTGCGTGATGTGGTTGAATTTTTTCAAGAACTCAATCGCTTCCAGATTTTCACGCCCGCCGAATTGATTCGGAATCCATTCGCCGGCATTGCGCGAATAGTCGAGGTAAAGCATCGAGGCGACGGCGTCTACGCGCAGGCCGTCAATGTGAAAACGTTCGCACCAGAACAGCGCGTTGGCGACGAGAAAATTGGAAACCTCATTCCGGCCAAAATTAAAAATTAACGTTCCCCAATCCTGATGCGCGCCTTTGCGCGGGTCTTCGTGTTCGAATAGAGCAGTGCCGTCGAATTTGGCGAGCGCCCATTCGTCGCGCGGAAAATGCGCGGGCACCCAGTCCACGATCACGCCGATGCCCGCCTCGTGCAGCGCGTTGACGAGAAATTGAAAATCTTCCGGTGTGCCGAAGCGGCTGGTGGGCGCAAAAAAGCCGGTGACTTGATAACCCCACGACGGATAATACGCATGCTCGGCGACGGGCAGAAATTCAACATGCGTGAAGCCGAGGCGCGTGACGTATTCGACGAGCGGCTTCGCGAGTTCGCGGTAGCTCCAAGATTCCGTCGCGGTTTTTTTCTGCCACGAGCCGACGTGCATTTCATAGACGCTCATCGGCGAGCGCAACGCGTCGCGTTCGCGGCGTTTCTTGAGCCAGGCCGCGTCGCTCCATTTGAAATTTTTGGTTTCCCAAACAATCGCCGCCTGTTTCGGCGCGACCTCGAAGAAAAACCCGAACGGGTCGGTGTTCAGCTTGATGTTGCCGTGCGCATCGCGGATCTCAAATTTGTAGTGTGCACCCTGCCCCACGCTAGGAATAAAAATTTCCCAGACGCCGGACGCGCCGAGCAGACGCATCGCATGAATACGTCCGTCCCAATTGTTGAAATCGCCGACGACGCTGATGCGCCATGCGTTCGGTGCCCAGACCGCAAAGCTGGTTCCGTGAACGCCATCAATCGTGCGCAGTTGCGCGCCGAGCTTGTCGAAAATTTTCCGCTCGTCGCCCTTGCCGAACAGAAACAAATCCGATTCGCCCAACGTCGGCAGAAAGGAAAAAGCGTCGCGCGTGCGGCGCGTCTGCCCGGCGTGATTGGTGATGACGAGATCATAGGCATAAACTTTTTTTGCCGCCTGCGTGACGCCCTCAAAAACGTCGGTGTTGGGAATCCGTTTCAGCTCGAATTTCGGTTTGTCTTTTTCGTGAACGGGCTGAATCTCGACCCTGGCGGCGTCGGGCAGCAGCGCGCGGGCGACGAGGCCGGAGCCGTCGCCGAGCGGGTGCATTCCAAGCAGCGTGTGTGGCGACTGATGGGTCAGGTCAACGAGGCTGCGCAGTTCGTCGCGGGTGAGAATCATGCCTGCGACGTTAGCAAACCGGCTTAAAACTGCGAAGCATTTTCCGCGCGGCGGTCACGGAACCACGGCGCGGTAGAAGCGGCTGCCGTTGGTCGCCGCCGGGTCGCGGAAACTGGCGGCGGAGTTGGTGCCCACAAAATTCGTCAGCGTTGTCCAGTACACCAGATTGGTGGAAACCTGAATGTGTCCGTTCAATCCCGTCGAGAGTTGCAGGTTCAAGCCCAGTCCGTTACCGGCCAGCGGCTGGGAGTTGGTCAGGTTCAGCAACAGCTTGAAGGTGTTACTCGACAGCACGCTCACGCTGCCGGTCGTGGAAAGATTTCCGCCCAAATCCACGGCGTAGGCATTGATTTTGTTGGTGCCAGAAACCAGTCTGAAAACGGTTGTCCAGTTCGTCCAACCGTTGGTGCTCGACGCCACGTCCCACGCATTGCTGTTCAACTGGCACCAAACCTGGGCAACTTTCCAGTTGTCGCTGGCGGTGCCGGTCACATAAGCGAGGGCGTTGCTCATGTGCTGGCCCGCCGACGGTGCCGTAATCATGAGCGACGGTTTGGTCACGTCCAGAAAGTTCGCCTGCAACATCAGGTTGCTGACCATCAGGAACTGGATGGTCGTCCCGTTGGTGATGAAGGCGAGCGGCAAGTTAGTTCCGCCCGTCCAGTTGGTGAAGACTATGCCTGACCCCGGCGTGGCGGTGATCGAGTAATTTTTACCAATCTGAAGCGACGCGCCGTTGTCGTTCGGACTCAAAGTTCCCAGGCCGTTGGTGCTGACCTTCAGAATTGCGCTGACGACGTAATCAAAAGTCACCGAGTTGGTCGCGGACACATTGCCGCTGGTGTCCACGGCGTAGGCCCGGAACGTGTTGCTCCCGGCGGTCAATGTCACCGGCGTGCTCCAGTTGGTGCCGACGAAACTCGAAACATTCGTCCAACCTGATCCGTTCAACTGGAAATATACCTGCGCCACCGCCACGTTGTCCGTCGCCGTGCCGCGCATGGTGTAATTGGCGTTGCTCACCTGCAAGCCGGCCGTCAGGTTCGTGATCACCACCACCGGTTTGTTTGTGTCCACAAAGTTCGCCTGCAACACCAAGTTGGACACCATCACAAACTGCAACGTCGTGCTGTTCGTCAGCAGGGCGAGCGGCAGACTTGTCCCGCCCGTCCAGTTCGTGAACGCAAAGCCCGACCCGGCCACCACCGCCGCCGTCACGCTGTAGAGCGAACCAACTTGCAACACATCGTTGCTGTAATCGGGCGTGATTGTCCCCCGCCCGGTCAATTGCACCGTCAGCGGCGCGCTCACGACGTATTTGAAAATCACCGTGTTGGTCGCGGACACGTTGCCGCTGGTGTCCACGGCGTAGGCCCGGAAAGTGTTACTGCCGGGCGTCAAAGTTACTGGTGAGCTCCAGTTGGTGCCGACAAAACTCGAAACATTCGTCCAACCGGATCCGTTCAACTGGTAATATACCTGCGCCACCGCCACGTTGTCCGTCGCCGTGCCGCGCACGGTGTAATTGGCGTTGCTCACCTGCAAACCGGCCGTCAAGTTCGTGATGCTGAGCGCGGGCTTGTTCGTGTCCACAAAGTTCGCCTGCAACACCAAGTTGGACTCCATCACAAACTGCAATGTCGTGCCGTTCGTCAGCAGCGCCAGCAGCAGACTCGTCCCGCCCGTCCAGTTCGTGAACGCAAAACCTGACCCGGCCACCACCGCCGCCGTCACGCTGTAGGGTGAGCCAACTTGCAACACGTTGTTGCTGTAATTGGGAGTGATTGTGCCCCGCCCGGTCAATTGCACGGTCAACGGCGTGCTCACCACATAATCAAAAGTCACCGAGTTGGTCGCAGACACATTGCCGCTGGTGTCCACGGCGTAGGCTTGAACCGTGTTGCTGCCGGGCGACAAAAACACTTGATCCGTCCAGTTGCTCCCGTTGAACGTGGTCGCCGGATTCCATCCGCCGTTGTTCAGTTGCACCAAGACGTTCGAGACAGCCACGTTGTCCCCGGCCTTGCCGGTCACGGTGTAATTGGCATTGCTCACCTGCAAGCCGGATGTGGGCGTGATAATCTGGTTGGTCGGCGGGACGGTTTCCGGCACGACGGTCAGGGTGACGGACGAATTGGTTCCGCCAACACAATTGTTGATGGCGACCGAATAAGTTCCGGCACTGGCATATTGGACGTTGGTGAGGGTCAGCGTGTTGGTGATGGTGAACGGGATGAGAACGCCGTTGTTGTCATACCACTGGTAAGAAAGCGGCGGGCTACCGGTCACGACCAGCGAGAACGTGACATTGGTGCCGAGCGTGGCTATGAGGGTCGCAGGCAAATTTTTGGTCAGGACCGGCGGCACATCGAACGCATCCCTGGACGAGCGGGTCAAGTTGAAGCTGCCGCTGCCACCACCGCCACCGCTGCTGAAACTGCCGTTGACGGTGGCGGCTGACGGACTGAGCGTGCCGCTGACCGATCCACCATTTGCGCTGGTGCCGGAAAAATGATCGGATGAATCAATCTGGCCAAAAACGCCATCGGTCAATGTGCCGTCGGATTTCAACACGCACACGATCAAATAACCGGACGAATCCAAAACCCCCTGAAGCGTTCCCGACGAATTGCCGCCGGAATAGTTTCCGGTATAATAGCCGGCTGAATTTTGAAAGGAACCGAGGGGCGGTAGCTGATTGCCGGAAATCTGCACGGAGTCGCCGTTGGTAAAATCCAGCTCGCCGTCGAACGAACCGTCCTTGCCGATCGAGCCGAAGCCGGAGACGCTGTTGCTTTGAAAGGACCAATTGCCATTTGGGTCGAGCGTGAACTGCGCGCCGATGCCGGACGATTGTCCGTCGGAAATATTGTTGGCGCTGTCAATATCGTATCCCACCACGACGACATGCTGGTTGGTGCTGACATAGACTGAAACACTGCCGGCACTGGGATCACCGTAGGTCAGGTCATAGACCGAACCGGAATAAATTCCGGCATACGAATAAAATTCTTTTCTAAAAAACGACTCCGTTTTGTAAGCGGGCTGGTTCTGTAAAATTCCGCCAAAAGTGTAATCCGGCAGCGTGTCATTCAGATACACATTGCCGCTGAACTGCGGCACCAGACTGCGCAGCGGCTTGGCGCCGGCAAAATAGGCGCCGGCATAAATCGTGGCGGGACTGTTCGGTTTGAACAGCACCGGCTGGTTGAGCGAGGCGAGAACATTGGTCAGTTCACTGCGGAAAATTGCCTCGGTGTTGGTTTCGTCAGGGGACAAATTGAACAGGGCCTGCGCGCCCGGCGCACGGACGTTGCGGATGAAATCCGACGCCGCCAGATACAGCGCGATGGCGTTGGCCAACGCGCCTTTGGACGCCGCCAAATCACTAGCGCTGTTCTGCGCCAGCAAATTTGGATACGTCGAAAGCACGCTTTGGATGGTCAGTTGATTTGATTCGCCGAGGTTGTGCAACTGGCTGATGACGACACCGAAGTTTTGCGCGTTCAAAGTGTAGCCTAAAAATTCACCCATGCGTACGAGCGCCTGCAAAACCAAAATGTCGCCATAGTCCAGCGTGACCGCCTGCAAAGACGTTTCGCCGGAGGTCAGGGACAGGTTGAAATTGGTGTCCGTGATCGCCGCCAGATTTGTTTGCGAGGCGCCGAGCGCGGCCAGGATGTTCGTGCGGTAAAAAGCAATCAACGCCAGCGTGTTGTTGGTCGGAACCACGGTGTTGCCGTTGATGTCCACCGGCAGGGTTGAAGTCCAGTCGTAGATGTTTCGTCCGCTGCCGGAAAATCCAAGGCTGTTCAGGAAATTACTGCCGGCGGGTTGCGTGGGCAGCAGCAGCAGGCGCGTCGCGGCCGCCAGCGCGTTGGCGGCCTCGTTGGTGGGCGACAAGACAAGCGCGTTGGTGAACTGCGCGTTGGCGTCCGTCAAATCTTCGGCGGCCAAAAAATTGAGGCCGTTCGTCACGTCCTGATTCGCCGACTGGGCGAGAACGTTCCAGCAAAAAAATCCGACAATGATGCTGACTGCAATGCGTGTTTTCATGGTTTTTGATTTTGGTTTTCCAAAGTTTTGAAGACAAAAAATTCCCCGCCGCTTCCGCCGTCGCGCCAGCGCAGACGGCCGGAATCGGAACCAGAAATTTGCAGGGTAGCCTTCGCAAGCGAGACCGGTGTGCCGTCAGCAACAGCCACGGACACGTTTGACAGTTCCAACGCGCCGCCCTGGCCGACCCGCGCAATCGCCGCGTGCAGCCGGGGTTCTTTTTCGCCCAGCAGCGATATTTCCAAGTTACGGAGTTCCAACCGGCGCGCGCCAGCGGAGGAAGGATGCCATGAATTCAGATCGGCCAACGCATTGGTGAGACAACTGGCCGAACGAACCTGAATTTCAACACCTTCCACCACGGCGATCGGAAAAAGTCCCAGCCGGAAAAACCCCCACCTTTGGTGATCCACAAAAAACCGGTCCGCGTGAACGCGGCTGATGAGTTGAAGTCCGTCGTATTCGGTCAGGGTCGTGTCGTTGGGTGGCACGCCAAAGATTCCCTCCGCGTGAAGACGGCCCGGCTCCTGCAACCACAATGCCGTGCAAGCCATTGTGAGACACACTGCACATTCTTTGACCAGTGTTCGCATTATTCCGCAGCAACGCCCGGTTCTTCCGACTTTATATTTTTAACTTGAAAACAATTCAAGCTAATTGTGCCGGCAGCTGCGCGGGCGGATTTGAAATTGGCGCGCAACCTGCTGGCATTGATGGTGATTGAAAAGCAACCGAAAATTTGAACTCGTTGAATCCTTTGACACGGACTCAGGTTCGTTGAACGGGGTTTCGCCCAAAATGGCGTTTGCCCTGGGCGTGGAATGGGAACGTTTCCGTCAACGGCTGAAATCGGACCAGCCTTTCAAATCCTATTGCCTGCCAGCCAACGCCGCCCGGCTTGTGCGGCTGGCGGAACGTCACAACCGGTTTGTCGAAGACCGCCCAAATGCCTGCGCGGGCTGGACGGAGATTTTTGTCGGCGATTACATCGCGACCAAAAAATAATCAGGCCACGACGCGTGGCCTGTCTTTAGACAGTGAACCGACGGACGTTTCATTTTTAGTCAATCAGAACCATGATCCCCGACCACGGCGCGCGGCAACGGCGGTATTTAAAAATTATTTCTTTCATCCCGGCCTGGCCTTGGCCGCGTGAATTTTTTCCTTGTCCGGATCGAACTTGTTGATCTGAACCGGAATGACAAACGGATTGGAAAGGGTTTTGACACGGACGAAACCGACATCCTGCGAACGGATGATTGAAACCGCAAAATCGCGGAAGTCGTAATACTTGGCCAGTTCGCTGATTTCGTTTTGATTGTTCAAGTGCGAAACCAGGATGTTTTCCGTGTTGGAAAGAATGTTCGGATGGATGGACGAAACTTCCTGCGTCGCATACACGGTGGCGATGCGCGCCTTGGCGCCTTCCTTGGCAATGCACGGCCAGATTTCCGTCAGCGCCTCGTTGCGGCCGATGATGTTGTGGGCTTCCTCGACATAAATGACCGTGTTCGGCGGCTGCGTGCCGCTGTTGAAGGCCGCCATCGAACTTTGAAAAATGTGCCGGGCGATGCGTTTGCCGAGACGGTCGCGCTGCGACGGGTCGCCGACAGACAAATCGAGGATGACGATTTTGCCGCCGACAAGATGCTGGTAAATTTCGTCGCAGACATCCGTGTTGCGATCCGGCGCATGATAATCCTTGAACGGCTGCAACAGCCGGTAGCCGGCGATGTAAGCGCCCTGATCATTTTTTTGCAGGAGCAAATTCATCAGCGCATTCGTGTCCGGCTCAACCCAGGAAGCGCCACTGGGCGTGACCAGTTCGTCCTGAATCTGGCGAGCGAGCGAAAACCATTCGTAAGCCTGCGACACGGTGAGGCCGTTCATCGGGTCAATGGTCGGGTTGACTTTGTTGCGCACGCTGGCGCTGGCCTCGAACGCGATCTTGAAACCTTTCGGCGGCTCGAAACCGGCGCGGGCGAGGACGGCGTGATACGCCGCGACCTTGCGCTGGTAACGGCTCATCTGCTGCAGATAGGCATTCTCGTTGTCGAACTCCTCCTTGCGCGGCTCCTGAAAATCAATGGTCAAAAATGCGTCCAGGTCGGCGGAACGCGGCACCCGGTTCAGCTCGATGAGCCCGCGCAACGTGGCGTGGCCTTCGGGGATCTGCGTGTAAAAATTATTCAGGATGGGCAGAAAACCCGCCGTGCGGATCATGCGATAGCGAACGGTGTCCTGGGGATAAACTTCCGCAATCGAACCTTTGTCCTGCAAATTCGCGTTGGCGTATTCACCATTCAAGTCGTAGATGATCTGGCCGATTTTCAAGCCGCATTCCAAGCCGGTGCGCATCACCACCGAAACGAGCTGTTTGATGGTGTTGGATTTGCCGGTGCGCGTCATGCCGAAGACGCCCGTGCGGCGCGAGAGAAAATCAATAGCGTTCAGGTTGAAGGTCGCCTGTTCGGAAACATCACCGCGATGAATCCGGTCCGTGGAAGTGTAACGCACCGTACCGATGGAAAAACAGGGCAGCCCGCCGCTCAATCCCAAACGCCGCGCCTCTTCGCCGGCGGCGGCGGCGCGCTCGGGGCTGATGTAGTTGACCACCGTTTCCAACGCGAGACCCGTCGGGCGATAAACCTCCAGCTCGGCGGCGCAGCGGAAGGTTTCGATGTCGCTGCCGAGGCGCAACTGGCCATACTGCATGTAGAACGTGCCGAGAATCCGGCATTGCAGCCCGCCATACTGAAGTTCGTCCTTGGCAAAACTGTCGAGCCGGCCGCCGGCGGACGCCGCCTTGCGTTCCTTCAAATTTTCAATTTTTGTCTGGAGCAGATTTCCGTCCAGCGGCAGCGCGACGGCGCCGGTCACGCGCAGCAGTACGATTTCGCGCGCCATTTCCCCGGCGTCCGCCTGTTTTTTCGGGTCCAAGGACGTGGCCAGCAAAAAACAATTGTGGGGAACTCCCTTGGCCCGCGTCTTCCAGGCATCGTTGGTGAAGACCAGCGCCTTTTCGTAATCAACGTGGTAGGTCCAGCCGATGAACTGGTCCTCCTGAATCAACCGGGACAACGGATCCTTTTGCGGCGTCTCATTCATATTTTGCCGGCGCGTCAAGCCTGCTCACGCGGACAAGATAACGGGGCCGCGCAGCGGAGGCAATTATTGTCACTGCCCGTTCCAACGCGATTCCGCCGACAAACTACGGCGTGGCGAGACGGAAAAACCTCGTCGGATAAAGCGCCGTGTTGGTGTCCGTGAACTGCCACACGCCGCCGTTGCTGTTGGTGTAGATCGGCAGCCACACCACCGGCGGAATGAGATTGGTCGCGGCCAGCACGCGGCTGCTGACGTTGGTGGTGGTGCTCAAGGTCAGCGTGACGCTGTGGTCGGGATTAAGCACGGTCGAGGAAAAAGTTCCGGGCAGGACGAGGCTCAACAGCGCGACGCTGCTGGTCACGCTGCCGTAATTGTTGGTCACCACCACGGAGTAATTGCCCGCGTTGGTAATCTGCAAATTTGCCAGGTTCAAATTGGTGGCCGTTTGCCCCAAAAGATTCGTCCCGTTGAAACGCCATTGATACGCCAGCGTCGCGGTGCCGGTGGCGGTCACGCTGAAACTCGCGCTGCCGCCGATGGATGCCGCCTGGCCCGCGGGCTGGCTGGTGATCGCGGGCGGGAACACAACGTTCAAATACGCCACCGCGCTGCTGGTGACGCTGCCGGTGGAATCGGTGATGATGACCTGATAATAACCCGCATTGTTGGTGGTCACGTTTTTCAAAACCAGCGCCGGGCCGGCAAAGGCCACCTTGCGAACGCGGTTGTTGGCATAGTCCGCGATGAAAACGTTGCCGCCGGCATCCACCGCCACTCCCTTGGGCAAATTCAGGCTGGCGTTCGTGGCGGAACCGCCGTCGCCGGAATAAGCTCCCACGCCATTGCCCGCGACCGTGGAGATGATGTTGCTGCTGGCGGTCACTTCGCGAATGCGATAGTTGGCGTAATCCGCAATATAGTAATTGCCAAAGGCATCGAATGCGACGCCGGACGGACTGGTCAAGCTGGCGTTCGTCGCCACGCCGCCGTCACCGGAAAAGGCATAATAACCATTTCCCGCCACCGTCGTGATGATGCCGTTGGTGCCGACTTTGCGGATGCGACTATTTCCGTTGTCGGAGATAAAAAGATTTCCGATGCCATCCACCGTCACGCCGCCGGCATATAAACTCGCGGCGGTCGCCGCGGCGTTGTCACCACCATAACCGCCCGAACCGTCGCCCGCCACGGTGGTGATGATGCCGTTGGTGGCCACCTTGCGGATGCGATAGTTGAGGGAGTCAGCAATAAACAAGTTGCCGGTGGCATCCACCGCCACGCCGACCGGGTAATACAAACTCGCGTTGGTGGCCGCGCCATTGTCGCCGGAGTAACCCCCCGAACCATTGCCGGCCACGGTCGTGATGACGCCGTTGGTGCCGACTTTGCGGATGCAATGATTGAAAAAATCCGCAATGAACAGGTTGCCGGCGGCGTCCACGGCCACGCCGCGCGGACCGGACAAGCTCGCGTTCGTGGCGGCGGCCCCGTCGCCAGAGTAAGCGGCCGTGCCATTGCCGGCCACGGTCGTGATGACGCCGTTGGTGCCGACTTTGCGGACACGGTTATTGGCAGAATCTGCGATGAAAAGATTGCTGACGGCATCCACCGCGACGCCGGAAGGACTGGCGAGCGTGGCATTGGTGGCGGCGGCTCCGTCGCCGGAATAATTATTGGTTCCACTTCCCGCCACGGTCGTGATGATGCTGTTCGGCAGATTGTTGCTGTTGAACAGCCACTGGTAAGTGAACGGGCCGGTGCCCGAGACCGCCACGGTGAACGTCGCCGTGCCGCCCGACAACACCGTCAGGTTGGTCGGCTGCAAAGTGATGACCGGCTGCGCACGGACAATGGCTGCCGCCGAAAAAATCATCTGCACCGCCAGCACCAGCGAGATTTTGCGTGGATTTAACATGGTAATTGTTCGCCGCATAAAATTAAAATCAATCATCCGACAATACTTCATTTTTTTGGAAGCACAAAAATTATCCGTTGAGCCGACCGGACATGGCAAGCTCAATTTTTTCCGGGTTCTTTTTTCCGGGTTCATTTCACGCGTTGGACCGGCAGGGTAATTTGGCATTGATTTGTTCCACCTGCCGCCGGTGGACTTCGAGCGCGCCGTCCGTCCACACGACAAATTGCGACCGCGCGATTTTTTCCGCGACGGGCAGTTGCGCGGCGGTGCGCTGCCGGGCCTGTGCCGGCGTCCAGCCGCGGGCCAGCAGCCGCCGTTGTTGCTCCGCCGGCGAACAGGCCACGCAAATGATCCTGTCAAAATGGTCTTCCGCCTGCGTCTCGAACAGGAGCGGGATGACGACGACGGCCAGCGGATGATTTTCCCGCCGCCAGGTTTCAACCCGGGCGAGCCAGCCGGCGCGGATGCGCGGGTGGAGAATTTCCTCGAGCCGCCGCCGCAACGTGTCATCGCCAAAAACAATCCGCGCGAGTTCGTCGCGCCGGAGCCGGCCGTCGGCGGACACGATGCCGCCGCCAAAAACTTTTTGGATTTCCGCCAGCGCCGGCCGGCCGGGCTGGACGAGTTCGCGGGCGAGTTCATCGGTGTCAATAATGCGCGCGCCAAGTTCATAAAAAAACCCGGCGGCGGCGGATTTGCCCATCCCCACGCCGCCGGTTAAACCGCAGACTTTCATGGGCGCAAACAATTTTACGGCGACGGTTGCACGGGTAGCACGCGATAAAACCGGGTCGGATAGTTTGACGCTTTCATGTCGGTATAGTTGTTGGGCGCGGTGCTGGTAATGACGTTGACCCAGTTCACCATATTGGTGGAAGCCTGAATGACATAGGACTGTGACGGGGTTGGGTTCAAAATCGTCAGGACGAACGCGCCGCTGGAGCGGACATAGTTACCAGAAAGTTGCGGGATGGCGACTGAACCGCCGCCCACGGCAACGCCCACGCCGGTGGAATTGTTATCCGGGTTGGGATCGTTACCGGACGTGGAAACCACGGCTATATTGGTGAGGGTGCCAGAGGTGCTGGCTTGAAACGTCAGCGTCAGTTGCGAACCGGCGTTCGTGGCCAGTGTGCCAATGCTCCATTGCAGCACGGACGAGCTGCTGCTGACGGAACCGAGGGTGAAATTGGTTCCAACGAGCGTCACGCCGGAAGGCAAGGAGTCCAGCACGGTGATGTTGGTGGCTGCGGAGGGTCCGTAATTCGTGACCTGAAGTGAAATGACAACATTGCTGCCCACGGTGATGCTGCTGGCAGATGCCGCCATG
>Ga0224556_1000119_pt1 | contig 16620 bp, 18 predicted proteins | sample 714S315metaG_FD_183007 | JGI IMG/M metagenome (GOLD analysis project Ga0224556, IMG submission 183007) | Peat soil microbial communities from Stordalen Mire, Sweden - 717 S3 1-5 | ecosystem: Environmental > Terrestrial > Soil > Wetlands > Peat | place: Sweden: Norrbotten County, Stordalen Mire...
CCGGCTACGGTGTGGATCCAACTAGTTGATCGACTGGTTTGCTCTATGAGATAATGCACGCATGAAAACCGTAGGTGCGTTCGACGCCAAAACTCACCTCAATGAGCTGCTCCAGAGGGCTTCGAAAGGCGAGACCATCCAGATCACGAGGCGCGGAATCCCCGTTGCCAAGCTTTCTCCACCCGACCCCAACCCGAAAGAAGACGCTCACAGCTTGGCCGCCTCCATCCGCCGTCTGCGCTGCGGGGCCACTCTGGGGAAACTTTCCATACGCGAGCTAATCGATGAAGGCCGCCGCCACTAAACGCTTCGTGCTCGATGCGTCAGTGGCCGTCGCCTGGTGCTTTGAGGACGAAGCAAGCAAGTTCACCGAGAGCGTTCTCGACCTGTTTTCGGCCGGCGCCGAAGCCCTGGTTCCTGCCATTTGGCCGGTGGAAGTCGCCAATGCATTGTTGATCGCAGAACGCCGCAGCCGCATTGTGCTGGCGCAGGTCACGGCCCTTCTTGAGAGAATCGCCGCCCTGCCCATCGCGGTCCTCCCCATCGACGCGCCCCGGGCCTTCGACCACATCCTGCCGGTTGCGCGGCAGCAGCCTTTATCCGGATACGACGCCACTTACCTGGACCTCGCCCTGCGGCAAGGCCTCCCCTTGGCCACGCTGGATGAGCAATTGCGTCGCGCGGCGAAAACCACTGGCGTCGTCCTGCTGTCGTAGACTCCTGGTCGGAGGTCGCGGTTTCTGGACCCGATTCGAAACCGTCGTAGAGGGTTTTCTGTTACAATGTAGCCACGTTGCTACATTTGAAGGGCTGGTAACCATGACCATTACAAAACTGTCGAGTCGAGACTTTAATCAGGACACAAGCAGGGCGAAGAGAGCCGCTAAGCGGGGTCCGGTTTTCATCACGGATCGAGGTCGCCCCTCCCATGTGCTGCTGACGGTGGAGGAGTATCAAAGGATCACTGAAGGGCAAAAGAGCGTTGTGGAGCTATTGGCGATGCCAGCGGCCGCTGAGATTGAATTTGAGCCGCCTCGTCTGCGGGGAAACCTCCACGAGACGGCGGATCTGACCTGACGTACATACTTATGTACATCCTTGATACCAATGTAATTTCAGAATTAAGAAAGGCCGGGAAGACCCATCAAAATGTCAAGAAATGGGCCGAATGCTTACCCTCGGCGAGTCTCTATATCTCTGTCATTTCAGTACTGGAATTGGAGATTGGGATTCTTCTCATCGACCGGCGCGACAAAGAGCAAGGTGCAATCCTTCGTGCGTGGATGGATCGCCACGTGTTACCCACATTCTCCGGCCGTATCCTTGCGATTGACACCGCCGTCGCCCAGCGATGCGCGGCGCTTCACGTACCGGCGCTTAACGTGCAAAATCCGCGCTCCGATCGTGACGCCCTCATCGCGGCCACCGCCCTGGTGCACGGTCTGACCGTCGCGACCAGGAATGTAGCCCACTTCGAGCGTGCGGGAGTTGGTGTCCTCAACCCTTGGGAAGCTTGAGCAGGACTTCGCGTAGTCCGTCTCGGCAATTCGGCTATGTGGTTTATGCCCCTGGGAATCCGAACATCAGCCAGGACTGATTAGCTACCCAATGCGGGTATAGCTCCGTCATCTGATCGAACAACTGCTGGTCGGACGTCGCGGTTTTCTGCAGCCGATCGAAGTCCTCGAGGTAACGCTTGGTGTCCTGGATGGACGAGGGAGAGTCGGGCGCGCCAGTCTTCTTATGACCGGCGACAACCATCGTCGGATTCAGCGCTGCTAACCGGTCCAGGTCCGCGATCCAATTCTTTCTGCTCTCGGGGGTGGTGTCGCCGACATACATGCGGCATTGGTTGTAGACAACGTCGCCAGCGACGATCAGGCCGATCGATGGAACGTAGAGAGACGTCGAATCGGGACTATCGGTGCGGCCCTGCTCGATAATGCGCAATTCGTGACCCTCGAGAGTGAACGTGTCGGGCGCATAGGGCTCGGGTGAAACCAACTTGGTGGCGACCTGCCCAGGAAACATACGGCGCGCCAGCCGCTCCACTGTGGGAGTGAAAGACATCTGCATGGCCGTCACAGTCTTGGGTGTTGCTATCGCGCGAGCGCCGGGGAAACGGTCGAGCAGAATGCTAAGGCCATAGAAATGGTCGAAGTGGGCGTGCGTTATATAGATGGTCTCGAGGTTGCGGTTGTGCAGGGCGACCCAATCCGCGAGAGCCTCGGCCTCGGCGACTGTCCCCATGGCGTCCACCAGCACCGCGTCGTACTCACCGAAGATTAAAGTCGACGTGATCGGGTCAAAGCCGAGCGCTTCGCCGAAGGGCTTGGGCCGCTCGCCGACCATAGTCTTTCCGGGGGCGGTAAAAACGTTCACGCTTAGTGTGCTCGACTCAGGTGGGTTCGAAGCGACGGGCGCGGTCACGGGCGTGGTCTGTTTTCCATTTGTGCGGTCCATTTGGTGCCCCTTTCGATGCCAGAGCGACTGCCTGCTCGAGATAAGACTGCCAGAAGCGCGAGGATGTATCTATTGGACGAACGTATCGATCTATACCAAAGTATTGGTTGGACATTGCGGGTAGGAAGGCCCCAATCGGACATCCGCAGCCGTTGAAATCCTCATCCCGGAAGAAGAAAAATTCCCTGGACGATTTGTCGATTTCTGGTCTGGCTGTTCGACTATATGGTGAAGGCAGGACAATCGGCCGGCCCGCGTGCCGTTACACGAAAAAGACCGTTGCACGAGAAGGAGAAACATGACGCAGTATTTGGTTGCTATTCACCACCCCGACGGCTACGACGGGTCGCTCGAAGATGAAGCGATGCGCCGCGATATCCACGCGCTAAACCGCGAGATGATCGCTGCCGGGGTCAGGGTTTTCGCTGGTGGCCTCACCGCGGCCAGCAACGCGAAGTCGCTGCGGACGCAGCCCGGTGGCAAGGTGCAGATCACCGACGGGCCGTACCTGGAGACCAAGGAGCACATCGGCGGTTTTTGGATACTGGAAGCTGCTGACCTGGACGAGGCAATGGCGTGGGGACGCAAGGCTGCCGTCGCCTGCCGGGCGCCGGTCGAGGTTCGTGCATTTTTGGCGATGCCGGCCTGACATGCTGGCATCGCGTATCGGCTACTAAATAACGTGAGCAATATATTATGAGCAATCAACTAACTCGTCGCGATTTCGCTATCCGCACCGCCAGCTTTGGCCTGGCTATGGGACTCACACCTGCAGCTACGCTGGCGGAGGCTGAGCGAGTCTCGCGCTCAGAACCTTCGAGGGCGGTCGCGGACCAATATTCCCTTGTCGATCCGGAACTTATTCCTGTGCTCAAGCAGTTTCCCGCGTTTGAGCTCTCGGCGGAGATGGTCCGCCAGTTCCGGCAAATGCCCGGCGCGCCCCCATTGCCTGCTCCTGCACCGCAACCCGTGGAGCGGCATATCCCCGGGCCGCCGGGAGCACCCGAGGTTCGTCTTTGGGTGGTTGATCCTGCGCCGTTAGAGAAGGGCAAGCCGGTGTTGCTTCACATGCATGGCGGCGGCTTCATGATGACCGATCCCACGTTGATGCCACAGCTCCAGGAGATCGCGACGGATTGCCATTGCGTCGTCGTCTCGGTCGACTACCGGCTGGCTCCGGAGACGCGCTATCCCGGCTCGCTGGAGGACAATTACGCCGCGCTGAAATGGGTTCACGCCCATGCGGCGGAGCTGGGCATTGATCGCTCCAGAATTGCCGTGGGCGGTGAGAGCGCGGGCGGAGGCCACGCGGCGAGTCTTGCGATTCACGCGCGCGACCACAACGAAGTTCCCATCATCTTCCAGCTGCTCATCTATCCGCAGTTGGACGACCGAACGGGCAGCACCCACCCAGCGCCGCCCGCCATCGGCAACTTTATGTGGACTGCGAGTGCCAATCGTTTGGCCTGGAGCGCGCTGCTCGGTGTTGCGGCGGGTTCGTCCAAGGTGCCGGCAGCCGCCGTCCCCGCGCGGGTAGCCAGCGTGGCCGGCCTGCCGCCTGCCTGGATCGGCGTCGGTGCGATCGACCTGTTCGTCGAAGAAGACATGGAGTTCGCGCGCAGGCTCGTTCATGCTGGAGTCGCGACCGAACTCCTGGTCGTGAGTGGCGCATTTCATGGATTCGACCTGCTCGTGCCGGAGGCCGAAGCCTCCAAACAATTCAGCGCGAGCTGGAAGACTGCGCTGCGCAAGGCATTCGCCACTGGGAAGGCTGTTTAGCGCATAAGCGCGAGTACGTTATCACGTAAGAGCGGGAGAGGACAATCGAATGAGAAATGTAATCTACGCAATCAACCTTACTCTGGATGGCTGCTGCGACCACACCAAATTCAATCCCGATGAAGATTTGCTTGATCATTACACGCGCCTCTTGCGGGATGATGCTGGCCTGCTTGTCTATGGGCGTAAAACCTACCAATTGATGGTTCCTTATTGGCCTGATATCGCAAAAAGCCAGTCCGAGACCAAAGCGGATATCGAATTTGCTCAAGCATTTGATTCGCTTAACAAGGTTGTTTTTTCACGATCGTTGGGCAGTGTTGAAGATAAAAATACGAGAATTGTTCGCTCAAACCTTCGCGACGAAATACTTAAATTGAAACAAGAACCAGGCAAAAGTATTTTGGTCGGGGGCGTAGATATACCTTCACAGCTTACTGAGCTTGGACTGGTTGATGAATATCGTATTGTCGTTGCGCCAATCATTATTGGAAAAGGGAGACGGTTGTTCGAAGGCGTCAACCTGCCGGAGAAGCGCCGATTAAAACTTGTTGAGTCAAAGACTTTTAAATCGGGAAGCGTTGCGCTTCGCTACTTGAAACAGTGACAGAACAAATCTGCGGTTGCCGTGCTGCTGGTTCAAGCGCAACAAAATCGGATAGGACTCGAAGGAACTCCGGCTGGGTAGCCCAGGTTTTTGATCTTGCGGGCATTACCAACACAGTGGGAATGGCGCACGCAAAGAACTCTAACGCTGGGCTTCCCTTCCGGTTAATTGCTAGTTGTGCAGGTGTTTTTCTTGCCGAAGTCCGCCGCGCCGGTGAGGGTGACCAAAGACTCCAAGCCAAAGCCATTGCCGATAGCACCCTTGCTGGCTGGGGCGACGAATATCTGGGTATCGATTTCGCCGGTTTCGCTTCCTTCCTGAAAGGTGGCCACGAGTTCGCCGTTGATCACCTGGAAAACCCCCGTCACATTGGGATTGCCGGCGCTGGTCAGGGTGGCCGTTCCGCTGTGCGGGAAGCCCACACTGCCATTGTCGGTGAGCTTGAGGCAGTACGTGTAAGTGTTGGCGAATTGCTGGGGATAGGTGACATCCCAAGTAATCGGAAAGTTGCCGCTATAGCTCTGCGCCGCAACGCGGTTGGGGGCGAGTGCGAAAACCGCCATTGCTAGTGCCGCTGCTGTGAGTACGCCGACGTTTTTCATCGTAAGTCCTTCCCTCCCGGAGAGATCGCACCTTGCTGGTGCCAGCAGACAATAGCAACGAACACAGGGGCGGTTGTCATGGAGATGTAAAAGCATCGGCGGAAGTCGACGGGGAATTTGGCAGGTTCACCGGCCGGGCGGCCCCGGCTTTTGGCCTCGCGAACATCGCTATTTTAAGCCTGATGCTCGTGAACGCCAGTGATTAAAAGCCATGCGCCTGAAATGAAAAACGCGAAGGAGAGCACCATAGCTACGGAGGCCACGTAAAGTCCGGCAATATATCCTGATATGAGTAAGATAGAACCTATTATCTGAGCTACATAACAAGCTGTGCCCGCGATGAAGCGACTGAGGCTGAGTCCCACGGAGCTTTTGCCCACTTTTTTGGCGCGGATGTATACCCGTATGTAAGTGATGGTCGGAACGAGCGAAACGACCAACCATTCGACGCCGATCCATTGATAGTTTTGATTTCCAATGAGGGCGAATGCACAGACCATGAAGACGGCGGTGAAGCCTGTCATGGTTGCTACGGCACGATTCTTATGGGTTGCATCGCGGGTGATGATGGGAAGATTGATCGACATGGCTATGAAGACCAAGCCCGCGAGAGCGGCCGCTCCGCCTCCTACCATAATGAAGAAATTGTTCCATTGGTCGATGTGCATAGCGCTTTATGATACTCGAACGAAATATGGATCGGGCGGGGCCACCCGCCAGACACGTTGACGACCCTTCACCGTATCCTTAACATAGGGCGTTCTTCTTAGTGAGAGCACCGACGTCAGCCAAGACATATGATCGGCCAAACCATCTCGCACTATCGCATCCTCGAGAAGCTCGGCGGGGGCGGGATGGGCGTCGTATACAAAGCTGAGGACACCAAACTCGAGCGCTTCGTCGCGCTGAAGTTCCTCCCCGACGACGTGGCGAGAGATGCTCAGGTCCTTAGCCGCTTTCGCCGTGAAGCCAAGGCTGCTTCTGCCCTGAACCATCCCAACATCTGCACCATTCACGAAATCGACGAGCAGGATGGCCAGACCTTCATCGTGATGGAGTTTCTGGACGGCATCACTCTTAAGCACCGAATCGCGGGAAGACCGTTAGACATTGAAACGCTGCTCACTGTGTCGATCGAGGTCGCTGATGCACTGGACGCGGCGCACGCTGGTGGAATTGTTCATCGTGACATTAAGCCTGCGAACATCTTTATCACCAAGCGGGGACACTCCAAAATTCTCGACTTCGGCCTGGCGAAGGTTGCGGTCGAGCCAAAAACTTTGTCGATCGAAGCTACGGAAGCCACTGTTGCTGACAGTCATGAATTCCTGACCAGTCCCGGCACAGCGGTGGGCACCGTCGCTTATATGTCGCCGGAACAGGCCAAGGGCAAGGATCTCGATTCCCGCACCGATTTGTTTTCATTCGGGATAGTACTGTACGAGATGGCGACCGGAGCCTTGCCGTTCCCAGGAGAAACTTCAGCGACCATCTTCGACGGGATCCTCAATCGAGCCCCGGCTCCGCCAATACGGCTGAACCCTGCAGTGCCGGCCAAGCTGGAAGACATCATCAGCAAGCTATTGGAGAAGGATCGCGATCTGCGCTACCAATCCGCGGCCGAAGTTAGAAGCGACCTTAAGCGGCTTCGGCGCGACACTGAATCGGGAAGGCTCCAGGTTGCCAATTCCGCAGACGTTGCGGTTTCGAGCGCAACCGTTCCCGCCGCCGGGCAACGCTCTAGCGGCTCGGACGTTGTCGCCGCTGCGCGGCAACATAAAGCTGGTCTGGGAATCATCAGCGCTGTCGTCTTGATCCTGATTGCGGCCGCCGGATTCGGCATTTACAGCTTGCTTTTCTCCGCCCGCACCCAGCCGTTTCAAAGCATCAAGATCACCAAAGTCAGCGGGACCCACAATGCGAGCATCGGCGCCATGTCTCCCGATGGCAATTACCTGGCCTACGTAATCAACAATGAGGGCAATGAATCCTTGTGGCTGCGCCATCTGGCCAGCGAAAGCAATGTGCAAATCGTTCCCCCGGAACACGTACAGTACTTCTCGCTACGCTTCTCGCCCGACGGCGGCTACATTTACTATTCGCACACGAAACTCGCCAGCGGCCCGGCTTCTCGGGATTTCGATCTATACCGTATCCCCGTACTGGGCGGGACTCCGCAACTGCTGGTCAAGGATGTGGACTCGACTCCCAGTTTTTCGCCGGATGGGCAGCGCTTCGTTTTCGTGCGTGCCAATGATCCTGACCCCGGCAAATACCATCTCCTCGTCGCCAACGCCGACGGCAGCAATGAAAAGAGCATTTTCAGCGGTCCCATGGCCAACGTGGCGGCGGATGCAGCCTGGTCGCCGGATGGAAAGACCATTGCCGGGGTAATGTTCGATCAGACTGGCAATAGCATGAGCAGATTGATTTCGATTGAGCCCATTACCGGCAACCAGAAGACAATCTCTCAGCCGCCGTACTCGCTTGTGAGGAACGCGTCCTGGCTGCCCAATGGAAAAGCCCTGGCTGTAATTTTTTCTACCGCGGATACAAACTTCGGCCGGCAGCAAATCGGACTGATTAGTTATCGCGACGGAAAGCTTAGTCCCATTACTGCCGACTTGAATGATTACTCGACCTTGAGTGTCTCCTCCGACGGTGCGACGATAGCTACCGTTCTGCGCCAGTCGGTGCGCGATATCTATGTGAGTTCCGGACAGAAGGCCGACTACTCCGACGCCAGAGAAGTCACGTCGGGAGACCCCGTGTGGGGGGTCTCGTGGACGACTGACGGAAATTTGGTCATCGAGCAAGAGGGGTCCATTCGTGTGATCGACTCGAGCGGCGGGCTCAAGGCTGAGTTTGCCCACGAGAAGGAATCAGCGTCGATGGAGCCCTATGGCTGCGGCGACGGCCACATTGTCTTCGCGCGCGGAACGTTGAACCCCTTCTCCTTGAATATCTGGCGCAGCGAAGGGGACGGTTCAGGAGTGCGGCGCCTCACCGAGGGCAGGACAGACCTCAACCCTTTGTGCTCTCCCGACGGCAAAACCGTTTTCTATCTAGATAACAGCACTACCGCACTTATGAAGGTACCCATCGACGGAGGCCAGCCGGAACGATTTTCCAAGGAATATGCCGAGACAACCTCCGGTTATGACATTGCCCACGACGGAAAAACGATTGTGCTTGGCACCTATGATTTCAAGGCCCAGAGGCCGAACATCTCCTTAGTGTCGGTTGCTTCCGGAGAGCTCTTGCGAACGTTGGAATATGATCCGCGGCATGAGGGGCAACTCCGCTTCAGCCCGGATGGCAAAGGAATCGTGTACCCCGTCCGCGAAAAGGGCGTGGACAATCTCTGGCTACAACCGCTGGACGGCCGCCCCGGCCGGGAGTTGACCAACTTTACCTCGCTAAAAATCTACTCCTATCAGTGGTCGCCCGACGGTAAGAGCCTGGCCCTGGTCCGGGGAGACTCACCGTCCGATCTCGTATTGATTCAGGAATCCCAGAAAAAGTAACGGGTGCGGTAGCGCTGGCGCCCAGCTGGCTGCTCCGAAAGCGCATGAAGCCTGATGAACCCAGCCGCACAGCCCTGATGATCGCCCGGCAACGAGCTGCTCATCAGGTGCTCGATCATGGCTCGATTCTCGATGACCCATTTGCCATGAAGATTCTGCGGGAAGACGAAAGGGACGTGCTTCAATTTGCGAATCAACACCCCTTGGCCAGCATCGGACGTCTTCTCACCGCCGCGCGAAGCCGGATTGCGGAAGATGCGTTGTCGAGAGCTGTCGAAGGAGGGGTTCGGCAGATCGTCATCCTGGGCGCTGGACTCGACACTTTCGCTCTGCGGAATCCTCATGGCGCACGACAGATCCGTATCTATGAGGTGGACCACCCTGCGACGCAGGACGGGAAACGCCAACGCTTGGCTGAAGCTCAAATCACACTCCCGCCCTGGCTTATTTTCGTGCCAGTCGATTTCGAGCGGGACGATGTGGGAGGGAAGCTTGTCGCCGCAGGCTTTCAGCAGAACTCGCCTGCGTTTTTCACATGGCTCGGGGTTGTGCCCTATCTGACACAGGGCGCTATTGGCCGCACTCTGGACTACATGGCGTCAATCCAGAACTCGGAGGTGGTGTTCGACTACATGGAACCTCCGGAGGCATTCTCAGAAGAGCTGAGGCAATTAGAAAAGGCGCGGGCCGAACAGCTTGAGAAAGTTGGTGAACCTTCGGGCAGCCGTTTCGAGCCGGCTGGCATGGCAGCGATTCTTCGCTCGCACGGATTTTGTGCCATCGAGGACATCGATTTCGGGGAGATCGCGTCCAGGTTTGGCCACGCGGTTCAAGGGCTCGCGCCCGGACACATTGGCGTTCACGTGGTCCACGCTAAGCACTGATTTGGCGCGGTCATGAGAGGACCGGCTCTTGAAAAGAGCTCCGCGGCTGTGATAGCGTCGCCCTCGTTCGCTGGCTACTACGGTTTGTTTCTTCCTCCCCCTTTGTCAAAATCTACACGGGCCCTCGCGGATTCGTTGCAGTGGTAAATCCAAACCCGCTGCTATTTCACATTTACGAATTTAACTTGAGGAGAAGCATTCATGGACCGGCAATCGCGTTCGAACTCCGCAGCTCGCCCCTACCGATCAAACAAATCCGCTCTGCTGTTTCTGCTGCTTTGCGGCGTGGTTTCCGCCACCAGCTCTAGCCATGCGCAGATGAATTGGCAGCAACAAACCGTTGCCGTCGGCCCCTCGCCGCGATGCTGCACGGGGAGCGCCTTCAGTCCCACGCTGCACGGCATCGTGGTCTTCGGCGGCGGCAACGGCAATACTGACTACAATGACACCTGGCTCTGGACGGATCACTGGACGAAGCTTCCGATTGCATCTCCGCCTCCCATTCGCGCCGGAGCCGGCATGGCTTATGACGCCGCCACAAAGAGCATCGTGATGTTCGGCGGCCGCAACGATAGCGAAGGCGCCGTGCTCAACGATACATGGGCCTTCAACGGCTCCGGTTGGACCCAACTGTTTCCCGCCAATTCCCCGCCGGGGCGCGCCTTTGACGTGCCCGGCATGGTCTATGACGCTGCTGCGGGCAACATTGTCTTTTTCGGCGGAGCAGGCTTCGGCGTTTATTTCGATGACACTTGGACCTGGGACGGTTCCAACTGGACTCAGCGATTTCCGGCCACTAGCCCCTCGATTCGCCGCGCTCCGCAGGTCTACGACCCGGTAACTTCAACCGTGATTCTTTTTGGCGGAGACGGGCCCGACGGAGTTGGCCTCGGCGACACTTGGTCATGGAATGGAAGCACCTGGACGCAACTGTTTCCTTCCAACTCGCCCAGTGCGCGAACGCTGGCCCAGGTTGCCTTTGATTCGTTTCTCAATCGCATCGTCCTTTTCGGCGGCAACCAAACCGGCGACATCTTTTACGACGACACCTGGGTCTACGACGGATCAACCTGGACAAAAATCAAGCCTGCCACCACTCCGCAAAACCGCTACGGCGGGCTTATGGACTACGACCCACTCACCCGCAGCGCTCTGATGTTTTCCGGCTACGGCTACGGTGGTACCTCACCGCGAACCGATACCTGGCTGCTGGCGCCATAGCCTGGGCGACAGCAGCTTTGATGAAGAATGGATGAAGTGGCTGCCACGTTTCGCGCACCTTGCAACGGGGTTTGCGATCGGACAAGAGTCGCGTCGGCAGCATCGCCGCCCACCCCTTCGACAAGCTCAGGGCGGGCTCTTGCAAAAAACGCAAGGATGGGGCACCCTCAGTGGGAATGCACAAAAAGATCCTTAAACACGGGCCACCCGCCACTTCAGTCCGTACCGACGCACGCGCAGACCTTCTAGGAGGACACGTATGAGAATTACTTCGATTGTTGCTCGTTACCTGCTGGGCCTGACCTTTACGGTCTTTGGGCTGAATGGATTTCTCAACTTCATCCACCAGCCACCTCCGGCGAATCCACTGGCCATGCAATTCTTCGTTGCGGTAAGCACATCGCACTTTGCTGCATTCTTCTTTGCGATTCAATTGCTCGGTGGGCTGCTGCTGCTTTCGGGCTACTTCGTGCCACTTGCGCTGACACTGTTGGCGGCAGAACTCTATAACATCCTTGCGTTTCACCTGACGCTTGCGCCGGCGAGCATTCCTCCGGCTCTGGTGGCCTCTGTGCTGTGGGTATTGGTCTTCGTTCAGTACCGCCAAAGCTTCAAGGGCATCTTCAGCGCGAAGCCTGCGACGCAGCCGTGAATTGCGTCGCAGTAATCGCGGGTGGCCCAGGCTTTTGATCTGGCTGGCATCATCAACACGGTAGGATGCCGCTCAGTGGGAATGGTGCACGCGAAGATCGTTAAAGCTGGGCCACTGCCTGCCATTGCGGTTGAGCCCGCTGAGCTGCTCTATGCGCCACTTAATGCCGATCGTGACGCCGCGCCTGGTGTTGCGTCCGCCGACTCTTGACGATTTGGATGCTATCCAGGCCGCCAAGGAAGATGCGTGGAATGATTTGCAGCTTTGGATGGCTTGGGCGTTCGACAACCAACGATCGCGGCAAGCGATGGAACAGTCCATTCGACGGGTGATGGACTTTCAGAGTCAGGCAGGGATCGCGTTGGCCGGATTCCATAGGATCAACGGGGATTTCGTCGTCCGAACCGCATTGGAGCTCACCGGTGAGGCCGACGTCTATGAGACCGGTTATTGGGTGGCGCGGAAATACGCCGGACAGGGCATGGCGACGGAGGCGGCAAATGCCGCTATTCGTTACGCGTTCGGCCGCCTGGGCGCGAGGGCGATCAGCATCGGGCACTTCGACGGCAACGACGCTAGCCGCCGCATCGTGGAGAAACTGGGATTTCGGAAGCTTCGCACCGCCCGTTTAGCGTCGACGCGGCCCCTCGACGGCACGAAGCTTGACCGTCACGAATACATCTTGACCAGCCCCGATGTGCTTCCCACGCTTGACGTTTCCTGGGGTTGAAGTTTCACGGGCCTCCAAATTCTCTTTCATCCGGATCGCTCCTTCTGGCGATTCTAGAAAAATTGAGTAGCTGTCGATTTTCGGTTTCCCGAACGACTATCTGATGAGAGGACGACGAGCGACGGCTCTGAGTCATGGGTAATAGAGGGTGGTGGTGCAGTTCGGCTTACGCGATAGGCCGGTTAAGCGGGAGATCCCTTCGGCGCGCTTCGCTCGCTCAGGGCAGGCTCTTCGCTACGCCTGACGAACGGCTACGCTCAGGATGACCAAGTCACGGACGGGACAAACTGCACCACTACCGGGAACCAGGAGGGATGGATGAAATATGTCTGTTTGGGATACTACGACAAAGGCAAACACGAAAGCATGACCGAGGGCGAGCTACACGCGATGTTCGACACGTGCTTTGAGTACGACGACCATCTCCGCGCCAATGGGCATTTTACTGGAGGAGAAGCGCTTCAGCCTGCGGAAACCGCCTTGACCCTGTATTGGAAGAACGGCAAAGTTGCAACTACCGACGGTCCCTATGCGGAAACCAAGGAACAACTTGGCGGCATTCTCGTCCTTGAGGCGCGGGACCTGAATGATGCTGTACGGCTTATGGCGCAGCATCCGGGCCTGAAGTATGGCAGTGTTTTCGAGATTCGGCCAGCGGCGGACATGAGCGAAATAATGAGGGCAAGCGAACGACGACGGCGAAAAGATGCCCCGCGATGAGGGCGGCAAGAAGGACGAGGGGAAGCTCTGATTCGTTCAAATTCGTGGGGTGCCGAGGCTGTGGTTTAGTGTCCGGATCTGTACAGCGGTGTCCTGAAACGGACAGCGCGAACTAACTTATTGCATATTAAGTTATTTAGAATGCGACGCTTGGTATTGGCAGGCATGATGCTTTACACGGCAGGGAGGCCAAGAACATGTCATTCGTTCGCGATTTGAGAGTTGCGGCTTATTCGTTGATTCGGACTCCGGGGCTGGCGATCGCCGTGGTGCTCACGCTGGCGCTGGGGATCGGCGCGAACGCTGCCATTTTTACGCTGGTGCGCGGCGTGCTGCTCAAGCCTCTGGTCAATCGCGGCGAGGACCGGCTGATTTATATCAGGCAGAGCGCGCCCGGCATTCGCGACGAAAACTCTACGTTTTCTGTACCTGAGATACAGGATTTGCGCGCTAGAGTGAAAAGCCTGAGTGAGTTTGGCGACTTCTCCGCCATGGACTTCACTATGATCGGGCTCGGTGAGCCTCGTTCCATTCAAGGTGGGGTTGTCGGCGGCAACTATTTCGATGTGATGGGGCTTCGTCCGGTGCTCGGTCGCCTTATTGGACCTCAAGACGACGGGCCTAACGCTGCCGGCGTCGTCGTTCTTACTTACCGGTTCTGGACGAACGCGCTTCACAAAGATCCTTCGGTGATCGGTAAAACGGTTCGCCTGGGTAGCATCGGAGATCGGTCTGCGACCGTGATTGGCGTGCTCGAACCTTGCGTCCCTTATCCGCAAGAAACCGAAATCATCTCCAACGTCGTTACCAGCCCGCATCATCTTTCCGCAACCATGGTCACGGGGCGCATTCATCGAATGACTGAGCTTTTCGGGCGTCTCGCTCCGGGAGTCACCGTCGATCAGGCTCGCGCCGAGTTGCTCTCCGCTTACTCTGCGATGAAGAATCAACATCCCGAAGCTTATGCGCAGGAAGCGGAGTTTCAGATCTGGGTGAAGTTGCTGCGTGACCAGATCACGTCGGGGGCCCGGACGGTGCTGCTGGTGCTGCTGGCGGCGGCAGGGCTGGTGTTCATCATCGCCTGTTCCAATGTTGCCAACCTGATTCTGGCACGGACGGTTCGTCGCGAAGGTGAGCTGGCGGTGCGCGTGGCGCTGGGCGCAAGCAGAGGGGCGCTGCGCCGCATGCTGTTGGCCGAAAGCCTTCTGCTCTGTGGCGCTGGCGCTGCGCTCGGCGTGCTGAGCGCGCAGCCGATGGTGGCCGTTCTGGCTCGCTACGCCTCGCGGTTTTCCGTCCGGGCGCTCGATTTCAGAGTCGATTCGAGCTTGCTTTGGGTGGGAGCGGCGCTGGCTATCGTGGCCGCGGTGATTCTCGCCTTCGTTCCGCGCCTGCCTTCTTCCGGCACGTCCGGCACATCGTCTGGCTCCCCGAGTCGACTGAGTTTGGCAAACGGAAGTGCGCGGATCACGGGCAGCACACGCCGCCGCCAGCGAATCTTCGCGGTGACACAAATCGCGGCGTCATTCGTGCTGCTGGCCGGCGCTAGTACGTTGATCACGACGCTGATCGCACTGCAGAGGGCGCAGACGGGTCTGGACACGCAGCATGTGCTCGCGATTGACGTTCCCGCTATGTCCTATGGGAAGACGCCTCAGCAGGTCGTCGATTTCTACAAGGAAGCGATTCGTCGCGTTGATACGCTGCCGGGCGTGAGCAAGACCGCCTTCGGCAATGTCGTCCCATGGCGCGATGCCGGCGGGCCCACATCTCCTGGGCTGCAATTCTCCGCCGATGGACACGTCCATGCTTCCGGGGTGGAGGATCCGCGGGCGCAGTGGCGCGTCATCTCTCCGGGATTCTTTGCATCGCTGGGCGTGCCGATCATTGCTGGCCGCGATTTCAATGCGCTCGATGGTCAGAATAGTGCCGGTCAGAATAATGTCGATGGTCAGAACAAGAATGTCGAGCCCGTAGTGATCGTCAGCCAGACTCTGGCACAGCGTATGTTCCCCAACCAGGATGCGGTCAATCGGCATGTTTATTGGACGGATCCCGTGCTGCAATACTTCGGTGGGACCGATGCCGAAAAGGCGCGGCTTCTCGCGCCCCACCGCATTATCGGTGTCGCCGCCGATGTTGACGACGAACACGTCGTTCCTGAGCCCGCGCTCACGGTTTACAACACTCTTGACGAAGGTCCATTGTTTGGCGGTCGTCTCTTCATTCATACGGGTGAAAACCCCTATGCGCTGGTCCCGTCGGTCACGCGCACGATTCGCGACATGTCCGCCGATCAGCCGGTTGAGCGCGCGGCCACTCTCGAAGACATTCGCGCAGAGGTGCTCACGCCGGATCGTTTGAACTCGCTGGTGTTTGGCGTATTCGCGGCAGTCGCGCTAGCGATTGCAGTGGTGGGCGTGGCGGGCGTGCTGGCGTTTTCGGTGAGCGCGCGGACGAGGGAATTCGGCATCCGGCTGGCACTCGGGTCGGAGCCGAAGCAACTGCTCAAGGGCGTGATCGCAGAGGGCACCGTGATGGCTGCGGCGGGCGTGCTTGCGGGCGCGGCCTTCGGATTGGTGGTGGCGCGTTTGGCGGGAAGATATTTTCTGGACGTGAAGATGCCGGGTGCTTTGCCTGTGTTTGTCTCCGCGTTTGTGCTGATGGCGGTCGCGGTTATCGCGTCGGTGCTGCCTGCGGCACGGGCTGCGCGCGTTAATGTGATGCAAGCGTTGCGCTCCGAATGATTCTGAGAACGGACTTGGGCGCCGACTGTTCGATGGTCGCCTCGACTCTGCAAATTCGTAAGAGTAAAGCGTTGAATCAGGCCTTGACAATAAAAGTTGTCAATGGTACCGTCTCCTCGTGCTCGACCTTCAAGTCATCGATGATCCGGCAGCGGCGACGGCGGCTTTGGATCCCATACGGGGTCGGCTCCTGTCCGAGTTAGCCGTGCCCTCCTCGGCGGCGACATTGGCCACCCGGGTTGGCCTGACTCGGCAGAAAGTGAACTACTACCTGCACGGGCTGGAGGCGCACGGACTGGTGCGGCTGGCCGAGGAACGAAAATGGGGCGGGCTGACGGAACGGCTACTCGTGGCGACAGCCGCTTCCTACGTCGTGTCGCCGAGCGCCCTGGGTCCTGTCGCCGCGGATCCGAACCGTGAAATCGACCGGCTGTCCGCGAGCTATCTCATTGCGCTGGGCGCGCGGGTCGTCCGCGAGGTGGGCGATCTGGTTCGTCGCGCGAAAGAGACGGGCAAACGCCTCGCGACCCTGGCGGTGGATACCGAGATTCGCTTCCGGTCGGCTACGGAGCGGGCAGCTTTCAGCAACGAACTCGCCGAGGCCATCACGAAACTGGTTGCGAAGTACCACGATGAATCCGCCGTCGGCGGCCGCGCGCATCGACTGGTAGTCTTGGCGCACCCTCTGCCG
>Ga0224556_1000120_pt1 | contig 16568 bp, 15 predicted proteins | sample 714S315metaG_FD_183007 | JGI IMG/M metagenome (GOLD analysis project Ga0224556, IMG submission 183007) | Peat soil microbial communities from Stordalen Mire, Sweden - 717 S3 1-5 | ecosystem: Environmental > Terrestrial > Soil > Wetlands > Peat | place: Sweden: Norrbotten County, Stordalen Mire...
CGCTCGCGGGCCGCCCATTTGATGACGCTCGATACAGCAACACTCAGCGCCGCCGCGACCACGCTGCTGCTCTCGCCCGCCGCAAGCCGAGCCATCGCCTGCTCGCGTAAATCCAGTGAATAGGGCTTTGCCATGCCCGCCGACCTCCTTCGGTCAGCAGGTTGAATCTGATTTGCGATCCTTTGGGAATCCCGATTCAATCAAAATGCGACATGCTCTAGTTCCCCGACGCGCTACGCGGATGGGCCGACAGCAGCCTACATGACGCACATGTTCGACACGCGATGTCAGGAAAAAAGCATTGCGCACCGTCTGACCATGATCAAGCATCTGTGGACAAATGACCAAAGTGGAGCGAATGAATTGGACGATCAAGGAAGCCACCGTCAAACGCTACCATTACGATCGGCATGAGCAGCTCGAAACTCATCTCGCCGATTTCATTAACGCATATAATTATAGCAAGCGCTTCAAGACACTCAAAGGCCTTATCCCTTACGAATTCATCGTGAAAGCATGGACAAATGAGCCAGAGCGATTCAAATTTGATCCAATCCATCAAACGCCGGGACTAAACACCTAGGGGCCAAGAACGCTCCGCGTGCGCTCTTCTTCAAGCGCGCTTGTGAGAGCGTCTACCTTTCCTTCCAATCGCCGGATTTCATCTTGAAGATCGGCAATCCGTCGTTCATAGCCGTCGATCAACATTCGGATTCGCGCATCAACAAGCGCCGCCATCGAGGCGCGGCTTCTAAATAGTTGACCAAGCGTAGTGCCAATAGCGCCAACAATTGCCCCGCAAATCGCGATGACTACAGTCCAAAATCCTTGATCCGATTCGACTGCCATGATGTCCCTGCAATTAATACGACAATTTATCAATCATCGCGCTCTGTTTAAAAATGAGAGTGCCTTACCGGTGACTGCAAATTAGGGTCAAGACCTCGATCATGGTAGCATACCAAATCTATCAATGAGTGTAAGGACAAGCCATCCAATCACGACGAACGCGCAGCCCAAAATAACCGCGCGTATTATTTGCGGTTCGTCGTCATTGCTTTCGACCCATATACCCGTTGCGAGAAGCGATATGGCAATCAATAATTGTTCGGCGCCGCTATAGTGCATCTGAACGATTCTTGAAATTTATCGAGACTTCTACTGTGTCGTAGTCCTCTACGATTCGCAGCTGTGCCGTAGCCCAATCGCCGCCACCGTCACAAGTGGCGGTCTCCATGATCGGCATTATCGATAACGCTCTTCCCCTAGTAAGCAAGTATGCGGCATGCAATCCGCGGATGCTATCAAGAACAGGAGCAGGAATATTCGATTTTTCCATTATAGTCTCCCAAGCCATGCGGATGTTGCGGAAAGGACCGGAGCGACAGGAGAAACGATAATGAAGCTGCTCAGTATGATCCACGCATATTGATCCCAAGGCGATGGGAGCTTGGCGATATCCCACCCGAAATGAAACATCGAATCAAGCACGATCGAGCCATAGTAGAGTGCAGAAAGCTCGCCAGCCGTGCCCGCAATTATTTTAGGTCCGATCCAGTTATTGTTTGCTACCTTGATTTAATCAGCCTGGATCTGCGCATTGAGAACGGCCTGATTAATCGCCGCGTCAGCTGTCATGGCGGTCTGTGCGCCGGCTAGTGTGACATTCTGCTTCGCGGTTAGGAAGCTGAATAACGGCGTCAGGAAATTACCCAGCGCTGGGAGGATCAATCCGAGGATCGCGATCATTTGTCTCTTCCCATATAAGTGCTGCGGCAATGTGCGTGGCTACCGTGTGAATGACTATTGCAGCAATAGCCAAGACAGCCACGCCAAGAAGAACCCACATAGATTAGGCTTTCGTCGACGGGATTGCCGAGGGCAATGGGGCGATAACGGGCGGCGTCGCGGCGGCTGTGTTGATCCCGGTGAAGTGGGCCCACAAGCTCGCTCCCCAAAGGCCGATCGCGATCCAAACGGCGTGCTCATGGGAAACAAACTGTTCCCAAGCGAAGCCGCGAAGGCTCTCGCCTTCGGCGAGAATGAAAGACCAGACTAGCGCAAGCGTGTTCAAGAACGGGGTCTTGAGCCCTAGGGTAAGCAGCCAAATCTTTTGTAAAAGCGTGGTCGCTTCCGATTGCACGGCGGCTGGAATTCCGAGAGTTGCGCGAAACTTGGCGAGCTGCTGGGCGGCGAAGAATATTACAACGCCAATAATCAGGATAAGCAGAATCGGAACGGTCATAGTATTTCCTCGACTATTTGGTTACTGGAATGGGCGCCGCCACAACGGGCGCGGCTGGCGATGGAATGACCGGCGTTGCTAGGGCAGCCGGCGCAGGTGGGGGTACTGGAGGCGCGGAAGGGGAGACCGGAAGCGGCGAGCCAGAGAGAGCCTTGTCGATCGCCGTCTTGGTGGCAGCGAGAACCGCTTGTTCGGCCGCGATTGCCGCTTCTTTATCGGAGACTTGTTTCACGACGGCGGCGCACGCGGCGGCGGCGGCGGCTTGCGTGGCCTGCATTTGCTGAACGGCCGACGTCAGAGCATCAGCACGCTGCCCTTGTCGCCAGGCGTTGAATATTGCGATGGCAGCACCAACTCCAACGATGCCGAGGATCGCGATAAGTGCCCAATGACCAGCATTGGCAAAATGGCTTGCTGCGCCGGCCGCAATGACGCCGCCAGTGACAACTCGCGCGGCATTCTTCTTTTGGACGTCCTTGGCTTGAGCCGCCGCATCGGCAGTTGCCGGCGTCAGCGACCCAGCCATGTGCAGGGCGAGCGCTTCGCACTGAGCGACGCGCCTCCCCCATATCGCGCCAAACTGACCCCAAGAGCCGAGCGAATGCATGAAGGAAAGGCGCGAGGCGCAAATCTTATGAATCAAGGTTGGCACATCGCCGTTGCCAGCGAGCATCCGGGCTTCATTGGCCTTCGCCGGGCCGGAATTGATCGAATAGTCGAACAGGGCCAAATCCTGCCCGGCCGGGAGCCGATCGCCATAGATTGGGTTCCAGTAATTCGTCGCATAGATTTCCGCGATCTCGGCGTCGGAAATCTTGAAGACGTCTTGCAGAGGGAGGCCCTTGCTGGCGCGATAGGCGTCATAAGTCGTATGGGTGATCCCGCCGCGGCCAGTCCGGCCGCCGCGGTCCCCTGGCGTATCCGTGTTGCCGCCTTCCTGCTTGCGCACGAAGGCGACGCATACGGCGTAATTGGATTGAGCCATGATTTTTCCTCAATAAAAAACCGCCCCGAGGCGGCTATGGCAACTTGCAAGGGAAGCGTGCAGGTTCAATCCGCCATATTGCTGTCTTCGCGCCGCGAGCGGAAATAAGAGTCGATGTCGTGGCGAAGTTTCGGCTTATTACCGGCGAGTTCGACAAGGCCATAGGTATTGTGCTTCAAATCGGTGAATGGATTAAAGTCATTCTTGATCAGAACAGACCAGCGATCGACATAGCCGCGCGAGCGCTTCGGACCGTGGAATCCATGCTCAATAGTACCAGAAAGAAACCCTATGTTTCTACTAATATGCTTTGATGCGCGTACTTGCCAGCGCAAGAGCGGGGTCTTGTAAGATTGCTCAATATTGTTTGGATAGCTGTCGTGCACGCGGCCGATGAGTGCCATGGCCATATGGTGATCTGCAGCGCCCAGCGCGGCTGTGTCAGCCAGGCCACCGACCCATTCGAGCGCCTGCCGCGTATAGGCCCAAGCATAACCTGGATGCCCGAATCGATATGGATAATTCCCGACGTTCGGCCCCTGCATGATTGGTTTTCTGTTGTAGACCAAGCTGCAAAAGGATTTGTGATGATCCAAATGCTCGCCGTTCGGGCCGAGGTCGTAGCAGTCGCTCCATGGCTGAATCACATGATAATGCTGGAGCGCCTGCACGGTTTCCGTGGCCCAGCCGCTCATGCGGAAGGTGATATCGGCGTCTATCGTCGCGATATATTTCGTATCAGGTGGCAAGCGCGAAATCCCAACGTTCAGGGCATTCTCTTTGTGCCATACCAGCGCGCGGGCGTCTCCCCTGATCTTGACATGGTTGACGTGCGGATTGCTGAGTTGAAACGGCCGGTCGCCGAATTCGACCTCGACTGTCGTAAGCTTGACACCGGAATCAAGCATCTGTTCTTCGAACGTATTATAGAGTTTCAACCGGCTGGCCCAGCGAACCGGATTCGACATGACGGTAACGACATTTAGATAATCCGCGCGCATGACTTGCCTTTCAATTCGGTCTTTGGATTCGAACGATTGCGACGCCGGCCATACCAATCGCACGCGCGGCGACTTTTGAAAGATCGAGATCTGGATTCGCTCAAATTTTCACAACAACGACGCCAGCTTCAAACAGGCGGATTCTCGATGCTGCCCAATGGCTTAAGTCCGAGCAATGCCCCGTTTATGGGTTCGGACTCCAACCATTATGCCGGATCATCGCGCTCTGACCGTGATAGGTGACGCGATAAAGACCACCAAAGTGATGTGAGCGCATGGCAACCGATCAGCCACGCGAGTTGAAGTGCTCGCCGGTCGCGGTGACGACCCCAGATTCGGAGCCGCACCAGGACGCGCGGCAGGTCTCGGCATTGCCGGGCGCAATCGCGCAAAGCCACGCCGATGCAAAAATCGTAAATCTCAAGATTCGTGCCCGCTCCCGCTATGGCGCGAGAGCTGCCCCTTGCATCGTGACGTTCCCGTTGCTCGTGGTGTTAACCCACGAGATCGTCATAGTTTGACCAGCAGACGCCGCGTTATAAGTGATCGCGTAGTAGGCTTCTTTCCCGTGGCTCGTATCGACGATATCCCCAAGGCTCGTATCGACATAGAGCGCCGCGCTGCCATCGCTCAAAGTTGCCGTTAGTTTCCCGGCCGATGTTTCATAGAGGCCTAGATAGACGTAGACGATCTGCGGTGTGGTGCTCGCGGGAACAGTGAAGGAATATTCCTGGTTGATGCCGGCGACATAGATCAGGTATGGCTCGGCCGAAGCGCTCGCAAGTGGCGTCCCGTCTGTCCAAGACAGAGTGAACGTCGCATTATTGTAGTAGAGTACCCCACCGCCACCGATAGCGGTTAGCGCACTGATCTTTGAGCCGCCCGTCGCCTTCCGATCGGTCGGAACAAGGCCGCCGGCTCCTCCATAGCCCCAAACCGCCCAATCGGTCGCCCCGATTGCCGTCAGGCTGATATTGCTCCCGGCGGTTGGGATGGTGAGGAAGCCAGCGATTGAGCCGGACACGGAAGCAGGTGCGACAACGATGTCAACGGTGGTGACGCCAACGCCAGTTGTGTTGGCTGCAGCAAGAACGACTGGCATTGTCCCGGCCGTGGTTGGTGTACCAGAGATCACGCCCGTTGTCGCATTGAGGGAGAGACCCGGAGGCAGGCCGATTGCCTGGTAGCCTGTCGGGGCCTGGCTCGCCGAGATCGACAGGGAGAACGGCTGGCCGACGGTGGCCGCGACATTGCCGCTGTTTGAGATGACTGGCGAACTCGACGGGTTCGGGACGCCCGCGTAGGTGCGAACTTGGGTGACGCCTATATTGTTTCCAGCAAAACCGGGTTGATAAGATTCAAGAATTACTTGATCAACGCCATAGAGGTCGCTACTCGGGATGTCTGCCGCAAAATAGATTCCGACGCCGATCTCATAGCCAAGCAGCATTCCGCAGGGGCTAAGGACTTCACTGATCTGGACCGCCGGGTCTGTGGTTTGATTGCCCGACCGGAGGTACGTGGTGGTAAAAGTGTACCAGCCGTTTGCCTGGATCAGAGCTTCAATGGGAGTGCCCGCTACCGGAGCTGCACCCCAATAATTAGTGTATCCAACCTGGACGGTTCCTGGCGTCACAACAGTTAGATTCGGGTAGTCTTCCATATATGTTTGGGCATTACCGGGCGCGACCACATTCGCGTTTGCGCCGATCGCCATGGCATATTCCGAAGTGTTGGATGAAGGCGCCCACGCGCCCGGTCCAGTCACCGGAATATACATCGTCACCGATTGGGTGAAGGCTCCTGGATACGCCGGGTATGGAGGCCCCGCAATGAAGTCGCTATTCGATGGGTTAGGAGTCTGTCCGAACCAACCCACCGCTGTATAATAGCTGGCAGACTCCCCAACCGTGACGACACAGTACGGGTTTCCGTCAGGACTCGGGATGGCACCGAGCGGCGACAAGGTACTGCCGGAAGGATATGCGCAATCGTCGTTCCGGAGAGACTCCATCCCGTAGCGCTCGTTGAGCAAGGCTGCGTGAAGGGAACTTGGGCGCTCGCCGCCGAAGCGAACAAAGCGAGCGAAAGCGCGAGGAGGAAACGCCTCATGAAGCAGATCCTTTGTTGAGGAAGAACTTATGGATACTGGTTGGCGGCGGCCAGGATTTGATCTTTGAGCCAATTGGCATAGACATAGTGGCCGCGGGTGTTGAGATGAACCCCGTCGGGGCCGGTATCCCAATCCGAGTTGCCCGATCCGGTTGGCGCGCCACTATTGCCCGTGCCGATGAAGAATGGCGCCGCGTTGTTGGCGGCGGTCGAGATCGGAAAGAAGAAAATCAGTTCATCGCCGGACGCGGCCTGTTGCGCCACGGCAGCGGCGACGGCATTTTCATTGGCTATCTGGGCTGCGCTTGCTGGTCTCCCCCCCGCAACAAGAATGCCCGCCACGAATATGGGGGTCGTGGGGAAGTAGGTTCTCACGGCTTGGAAGAATGTTAAGGCCGCCGCTTGGACCGCAGCGGGAGCCTGCCCTCCATTTTGTGCTCCAGTTGAGTCGTTATTGTCGTTGGTAGACCCCTGGACAACTATGTAATCGATCGGCCGATAGGTGTTGTGGATGATCAAATCGCCATTCGAGCCATTCGTTCCAAGTATCGCGCGGCCAAAATATGTATTGTTCGTAATGCTAGCATTGGCCGTGAAGCCGGTGCCGGGCCAGCCAGAGCAAACCGCATCTGGGAGACCTAAAAGCCGCTGTGTGATAACCGGATATGTGTCGAGCCCGGAATAGGTGTTGGCATAGCGCACCGATTGGCTGTCGCCGACAATCGCCAGCGTGAAGTTGTCGGCATTGTAGGGATAGGTGATGTTGCCCGTAGGCTCCCACGCAACTTGCTTCCATAAATTAAGCTGACCGGAGGTGATTTTGATGCGCCGGTTGACGCGGCCGTTCTCAATAACGGCCCAGTTTTTATTGTTGGTGACATTTGTAAAATCAATCACCATAAACTGGGCGCTGCCGGTCATGTTAATTGGTGCGTTCAGCGGAATCCCGTCTATCTCGATTAGGAGAGGAAACGCATTGGGCCAAATGTCCATTTCCAGCTTGCTGCCGTCAAATAGAAACTCAATACTGTAACCAGGATATTGGAAGTTCCCATAGCTGCCGGGAAGGCCTCCTTGAGTCGTTATAGCAGACCCGAGAGGCCCATTCGTTCCATTAGACGCTGACACGCCAAAGGTAGCATACCCTTGCCCAGGAACAAACATTTGGGATGGAAGCCCATTCCCAAAACGGATAGGAATAGTGCCGTCTACTGGATATAAACCTGTTAGAGCTAGTGCATTCGCATAGCCTAATGAGGACGCCGAGAATGTGATCTGTGGGGCGGTCTGGCGGCCGATGTACTGCCAGACGACGGTCCCTCCCGTTTCAGGTACAGTGAAAGGAGTGGGCACGGCATGCGTTGGGGCCGCGAAAGGTGTCGAGGCGATGGTTGTGCCAGCAACAACGCATTCGTAGACGTTCCCGAAGCCGTCATTGACTTGGGTCGCGCCGAAATTGGCGCCAGTCAAGTTTTGCGTCGCAGTTGCCGCCGCAACCACGGCGGTCCCGGCAGTCCAAGGCACTGCGCCGATAAGCTGTGAGGCACGAGGGATATTGAAAATGTTGCCGCCAGGCGCTCGAGCGGCGGTGCCGAGCCGGCGAAGTTTCGCGGCCCATGTCTCAGCCTGGGTAGTGACATTCGCGGCGCCAGTTGTCCAACCATTCGCCTGCATCGCCGGTACATCGGAAGCAGCAACGGGGGTCGACTGATTCGGGAATCCCGTATAAGTGCGCCCGGAAACGGTGACTGAGTTCCGGCTTCCATTCGACGGCGGGAACATCTGGACTGTTGACATGGAGCCCTCTTATGATGCGGCGTGGAGGCAATAAAAAACCCGCCGGTTAGGGCGGGCGAAGAGAAGCGCGGAACGAAAATCGTCAGGACGTCGGCGGCGTAATTGTCATCACAAGAACAGAGACGCGAACAGTTCCGCCTGTGAAACTCGCGCCACCGCCGACCGCGGCAAGAGCGAGCGTCGTAGACCCGTTGTAATATGGCCCTGGAGTTGCGCCGCCAGGGTTTGTTGACCCCGCCGAAATCCCGATCCCACTTCCCCAATGCTCGTTGCCGTTCTGGCTGTCATTGATTGTAATCGAAGCGCACCCCGTGACTGACGTAATCACCTTCAAGTCGACGCCATAGATGACGCATGTTTCTCCGAGCGGGATATTGGTTGTCGGGCCGGAGCATGTGATCAATTGCTCAACCCACGCGAACCCAGCCGTCGCGCCGTGAGGACTCGGCGCAACCGGAACTTCGCTGAGTTTCGCCGCCGGCCAGCCGCCAACCGTCGAACCATCATTGACGATGATCCGGTTATTCGTCGTGTCTACCCATGGCTCGCCTTGCGCGCCTGCTGCCGCAGCCGCGATATTCGCCGCGGTATCCCGCCGAAGTTGAACTTGAACTGACATCTGGAATCCTAATCGTTAATGGACCGTCCCGAGAGTGACCGTCGCCAGCATAATTCCGTCGCTTACAATGCCCCATTGATCGGTCTCTGAAACCCCCGCAGAGACAAGGCCGAAGTCAAGGCTGGACCCGGCCAATAGAGCTTGTGTGACTGGCCCCATGGGGGAGCCAGCGCCGGTCGGCGTGTAAGTGAACACTTGGCATTCCGACAAATCCTCGAGAGCGAACCCAAATGCGTTGAAGCTTTGCAGCTTCACATAGATGGTAATGCCAATGAAGGAAGCCGGGAGCGGGTATTGGAACACGGAACTATCGACGCGCACAAAGGGCGAGCCGCTCGAATGAGTCGCTGGCGCTGTCCCGTACATGCCGCGGTAAAGCGTGGTCAGCTTGTAAGTGTTCGTTCCAGTGAGCAGCACGGTCTCATAAGCCAGAAGCTCATTATCAACGAGGCAAAGCGTTATGCCATTTTGCGCATCGATAGGAGTTCCACTCAAAAGCGCCCCGCCGCTCTCGGCAAGGTTCACATAAAGCGCATTCGTCGTGTCCGGGTTGGGACCGAAAAAGATTGGTAGCGTTGCCGTCAAAACGCCCTGGCGGGAAGCCCCCAAGACCTGCCCCACGACTTGATAGGATATGCCATCGGTCGAGAGCCAGACGTTCGCGCCGCCCCAATTCGGATCGGCGACGCCGGCGACGCCCTCTGGCGTCGAGACGCCGTTAGTGGCGACTGTGGCATTTACGACCGTCGAGAACGCGGGCAGGAACGTCACCGGCGCGCTGGCGGAGCCGTCCGAGCGTATCCAAGAGAATTGCTGGCCCCAAATGTAAACACCGTCGCCGGACGTTCCGGCGTAACTTGTCGTTCCGAATGGGTTTTCAAGATAGACATAGACAATCGGCGTCGAATTCGCGGAGAGATTCGTAGTTATGGTGAGCAGATACCATGTCGGCGGTCCGGCTTGTGCGATGGTGAGCGAGGCAGTTACACCAGCATCTGCCGAGAAAGAGGGGCTCGCCCCAAGGTTGAAATCAGCGCCGAGCTGCGCAGAGCCGTTGTAAATATTGAGTCTTACTGCCGTCCTGGCCGAGGTGGAAGGCACCTGGACATAGACCGAGAATGTCATCGCCGTGGAATAGGCGCCAGTCCCGGAAATACTCAGCGCCGCGCCATAAGCCTGTTGCGTATAGTGCGTCCCTGTCGCGCCGGTCTCCGCCAGCGTATAAGCCGCCGCGACGCCGCCGGACGCCGCGATGAAAACATTGGCAATGCCGCTCGTAAGGGCCGCCGGCGGCTCAAAGATAACAGGCGTGTTGACACGCGCCGGAACGACATTCTGATTTGTCGGGATACCGCCGCCCCCAATCTGGACGGGATATTGAACCGCCGTCGCCGTGCCGCCAGGGAATTCCTCGGCCGTGACCGCGAGTATCCCAGCGTCGTCTTCCTCAATCTCGGTGATGCGAACGGCCACGTTCGTCAAGCCAAGCAACGTGTCTGTGATGGTCACAAGGTCCATCGGTTCAAGCAGGCAATATTCGAAGGACAGCTTGAATTTGTAATGGTTGCGGATATAGAGCCCGCGCTGAAGAATGAGCTGCGCTGAATTCTGCCCGACGCTCGGATCACAGATTTCATTCGCCGTGATATCGGGCGCCATGCGGAGCCCATAGAGCTCGATCGCGTTCTGATCCCAGACGTCGATCGGCGCCGGAACATAGGAGTTGGAAACCGACCAGATCACCCACGGTTCCGGGATTGTCTCGGGGAGCCAGCCGGTTATCCTCTGGTTGATTTGCAACCGCTGCCAATTGTGGCTGGCATAAGGGTCGGTGCGCGTGACCTCAACCGGATCTTTGCCGTCCTCATGCACGAAGTCGTCATCGGTCAGGCTATAAACCGGAGTTACGTTTGGCGTGAAAGTGCAGGTGTTGGCACTCCCGCCGCCAGTGGTCACAAGCTGATTCGGCGTCGGCCCCACGACAGAATCGCCATAGGGAATGAATTTCAACTTCCCGCCAGACCAAACCGCCGCCGAATTCGTCAATTGCAGCCAGCGCGCAAGGATGCTGTTCGCGGTTTCCTGATTCGTCAGCGCCGGGCTCAGGGCTAGATAGGCGGCGCGGCAATATCCTTGATAGGAGCTATCGAGGCCGGAGCCTGACGAAAATAATGTCGTGGCGTCGATGCTTCCAGACGGGAATCCGACGCCATATTGAGAATTGGTTAGGAAATCTTGGATGATTTGCGCCGGGTCGGCGTCGCCGCCATTGATACCCGACGAATTGAAGAGGACGCCGAAAATCTCCATCGCGAATTGCGGAAGGTTCGCGTTGGCGCCGAGGTAGTAGTTGAACGAAGTGATATAGGCGAGGCCATGATAGGAAAGCGCCTGACTTGGGAAGGAAACGGTGAGTTCCCCCCAAGGCCCTTGAGTCTGGGTGCCGGTATAGACGCCCCAAATATCGGCACCATAGAAGTTTGTCGGGTTGCCGCCTTGCCAGATCGTGCCGAAGCCGGCAATCGGCCCCTCGCAAAGTCCCATTTCCCAGGACGTGTAATATTGCCATGATTTAGGAGGGGAATTGTTGTTTCCGCCACCACCGCCGCTACCACTACCGCCGCCACCCTTGCCGCCGCCGCCGCCATGGCTCCCCTCGGGATATCCATAATAGCCGTAAAAGCCGCCGGTCCAGATGCAATTCGGGGCGATCTTGTTGGCACCCCAAACGATGTTGATCGGGACATTGTTGCCCGACGTCTGGATCTGCAACCCCGTGTAATAGGGGATTTGCCCGTTGTTCTGGGATTGGTGAAGTAAACTCACTGTTGAGCCGCCCAATAACTGAAGAATTTCGGCAGGCGGCCGGGATTGCAGAGCGCCGCATTGCTGGAAACCTCATCCTCGATCACCTTGCCGGAAGCGGCAAAGGCATGAATGATCATGACAGGATTCGCGTTCACCACAATCCCGCCATGCGAGTAGCAGCGGCCGTACCGGAACACCATGACGTCGCCTGGCTGCGGCCGGTCAACCTCTTTCGTCCGATCGAAGATGAACCCGAGATAGCGCTCTTCGCTGCGGTGAAGCATCCAATCCGGCGCATAGGGGCGCGGGTCGAATGGCTCGCAAAGACCCGTGTCGACGAAGACGCGGACCAGAAGCATGCCGCAATCGACGCCGGCGCCCTTGACGTCCGCGCAATGGTGATAGGGCGTGCGTACCCATGACCGCGCCTCGGCGACGACGGCGGCGCGTTGTTTTGTTTCAATTTCATTCATGATCAAAACAGCGTGTAGGTTGGTGCAGGGACATAGGGGAACCCGCGAAAATTCGGCAGGTTATTGAACCTGTTCGTGCAGGTCGCTTGCGTGTGATCGCATCCCCAATAGGCCGTGAAGGAATCACCGGTTGATGGCGCCGATTCCAGCGGATATGAAAGGGTCAGTGAGACTCCAGTACTCACTGCCTTGATGTTCGCCGAGACGCCGGAATTGACGCCACTCGAAAATGTGATTGTGCCCTGGACCATATTCGCCGCAGCGCCAGACCAATTGATGAGTGTAAAGGTCGAGCCAGCGCCAACTGTGCCAGTGAAAGCAAACGCCCCCTTTGTCGGACCGCCGTTGGCCCCACATCCGGAATCGTAAAGCACATGCTGGCAGAACGGCGAATAGACGTTCCGCGGCATTTGCAGGTCGAGCAAGACAAGATCGGAATTGACCGTAACTTGCGCCGACGTGCGGCCGATGCTGTCGACGGTGCCGACGCGGCCTTTGAAAAGCGTAACACTCCCGATTGGGTTCGCCGTGTCGTGAGCCGACCAGGAATTGAGAAACGCCCGGTCGCGCTGGATTTCGCATCCATCGAAAGCACCATTCCGGAGCGCTTGCAGGAATGGCGAGCCGCCAACAGTATCAGCCAGCCGCGCCGCGATCGTGATTTGCTGTTGATCGACCTCGAGGCCAGCCGCGCATTTGAACCGGAGCCCATCGACCAGGATGGAATTCGCAAGGTAGACATAGCCGTTGAGCGTAATCGGCACATCGGCGTTCGTATAGGTCAGGATCAAGCCGGTGCGCAGTGTGAAGGTGTAGCAGTCCGCGAATATCGCTTGCGCGTCAGGATCGCCCAGAAGCGTGTTGAGATAGGTGATCAGCGCGGAGGAAGCGGCTCTCACTAGATGCCTTTCTTTATCATGCCGTTCGTATCTTGGGGCGCCTCTGGTGGCTGAATATTGCGATCATACTGCGGGTATTTGGCTTTCATTTTCTTATAAAACTCGCATTCTTCATCATCCTTAAGCGGGGGAAAGAAACGAAAATTCAAACGATTATAAAATCTATCTTTTTTCATGGCTTCACCATCCGAAATTTGAGTGTCTGCACGCGCCAGAGACCGTTCATGAAATTCTCAAAATCCTCTTGATCGTCGAGGAAACGGCAGTTGAAGGCGTAGGTGAATGTCGCTGTGATCGCAGTTGCGGGAGGCAGCGTGATTGCAGCGGACGACACGGTTGCGTGCGAGACGGTCGACCATACCGGAAGGGCAGTTGGAGCCGCGCTGCCGATGGCCGCGACCGCACCGGCAACATAAATGCCGTCCCCTGTCGTTCCAGCATAATTCGTGGTGCCAACCGGATTCGCGGTTAGAACCGTGAGGGTCGGCGCGGCTGTGGCGGCCATATTAACGGTCATGGAGACCCAATACCAGCCGCCGCCAAGGTTCGTGATTGACGACGCCAGAACGCCGCCCGTGGCCGATGTAATCGCGCCGGTCGAGAGATTGGCGTTCACTTGTTGATTGGTGACGCCATCGTTGATCTCGAGCTGGCAAGCCGTCCGCGTCTGGGCCTGGACATAAGCCGCGAAGACAATTTTCGTTCCGGAGGCTTGAGACGCTAAGCTCTGAGTCGTGTAATGATAATTCGTCGTGTTATCTTCGGCGAGTAGCTGCGCCGAGGTAGTGCCGGCCGGCGGCGCGATCGTGAAAGTGAGCGTGTTCGGCGTCGTGGCCGTCCAGCCGGACGGCTGGTTGACCCCGTTGAGATAGACGTTCGAGACCGCCGTGACCCAGGACACCGGCTCGACCGCGCCGCCGATCGCGCGGCCGAATGTGAATGCCGTTGTAACCCCGTCGCCGAACGCCTGCGTCGTGGGCTGCGCAACCGCTGAATTATCGGTTGGATCGGTATAGAGGAAAGTCCCGTATTGGCCTTGAAGCTGAATATACAGCCCCATGAGGCTTTGCAGCGAATTCGCGGTGAGGCCGGTCCAGGTGCCGTTAGAGTCCAATCCTTCGATCGTCAGCTCGAACTCGTAAAGCCCCTGATAATAGAGTGGTGCGCGGACCTCGCGGCCGGAGACATGCCCGGCGATTCGCGTGGCGAATGTCGGCCGCTTGTGGACGCTCCAGCCGAGGCCGGGCAGCGTCGGGAAGCTTGGCGGGGTTGTCATTGCCGCACCGTCCGCAATTTGAGCGCCTGGAGCGACCAGAGCCGCGACATGAATTCTTCAAGGTCTTCGCTGTCGTCATCGAAGCGGGCGAGGACCGTTCCGGAAGCCGCAATCGACACTGGAACCGGAAATGTGAACGTCGTCTCACGTCCCTGCATTTCCGCATAGAACCCGGCAAGCATCTGGAAATCTTGCACGATGTCCATCCGCAAGAGGTTGACAACGATCTCAATCTCCCAGATCGGCGTTGAGACCTTGGCGAAGCGGCTCCCGCGCCCGCTCACATGCTCCGCCACGCCCGTCGTGAAGGCTGGGCGATAGTGCGTGCTCCAGCCCTGCCCTACCAGTGTGGGGAAGGTCTGATAGGGGCCCGGAACATATGGCGCATCTGGTACTGGCGGCGTGATGAACGGCTCTTTGCCGTTGAGCCAGTTTCCGGCCGGCCAGTTTTTCGCATCCCCCCAAACGCCGGCCAGATTCGGGAACGCCGGGAACGGCCGCGCATCCCAGTTCCAGACCGAGCAAAACGCTGGCTGGATCATTTGGAGGCCGGCAAGCGATTGCGCATTGTGGCCGTCGACGAACCAATATTCGTAGATGGCCTGCAACGCCAAAAGCGAGATGATCTGATCCGGCTTCGGCAGATAGCTCAGACCGTCCGCTGCGCGCCAGGCCGACCAATAGGCCGTGCCGCTCTCCGAGGAAGCCGCGTCATAGAAGAGATTTGGCTGATTCGTGCATTTGTCGTTCGAGGGGAAGCCGTATTCGGTGAACACGATCGACTTCGATTGCAGCACCCAGCCGGTCGCCGGCCCCTTTGGACTTTCGCCGCTCCCGTCGCCGTCATCGTACAGAGCATAGTGCTGGTTGTTCCACCACCAGCGCAGTTGTTTGTTGCCGAGGATCTGTTGATTGGCGTAAAAGTGCTGGCGCGTTTGGGTGTACCGGTCATCGGTTGGATTGCCGGGGAGCGACACGTAAAGACCGGAGCCGAGCGGATCGAGCCCACGCCCGAGATTGTTGGAATCGAAATAGAACCAGTTGAATTTCTCGCCACCCTCGATATTGGCCTTGAGATAGGGCTTCGAGTAGATCGTCGCCTGACCGGTGAGGCCAAGATTGCTCATCACCGATTGCGCGGGCGGCCATGCCGATCCGGCCGAGATGATCCCATAGTCGCTTTCGGATGTGACCGCGCTCGAAACCGCCCCGTCATCGGACGAGGAAAGCACGGCATCCTCCTCGACATGGCCATAATCCCAGAACTGATCGAAGGACGTAGGCGCAGCCCAATTCGCAATGTCGAGATTGTTGCTTTGGCCGGAGGCTTCTAGGCTTCCGTCGCCAGTTGTCCAATCGGAGACTGGCAAATAATTATCGAGACATACAAGATCGACATCGGGGCTTGACCAAAGTTGATCGAGATGCGGCCATTGGCCGTCCGCGACCGGAAGCGCCGGGTTGGCGTTCGGGTGCTGCCAGCCCATCCAACTCGACCAGTCGGCGGCATAGGAAATGAGATTGTGGAGTCCCATCAGGTCTTTCGTCAGCGACGCCGCGTTCAAAATGGATCGCACGTCGGCGCAAAGCTGCATCAGGCCGCCATTTACCGTGTCATAGACGAAGGGATAATCCCAGATTGGAGGAGTTCCGGTTCCGGTGATCGACCAGGCGGGGCCGCGAATGGTTTCAAGACCGCGAAGCTCAGATCCAACAAGGAATAGATCCACACCGCCGGCCAAAACACAAAGATTTGCATAATGCAGGATCATCCTTCGATATGTGTAATCGGTCGACGAGCCGGAATAGTGAACCGCGCCACCGGAGACCGTGAAATCGGAAGGAACCGCCGTGCCGAGAAAGTTTCTCACCGCCGTTTGCGCGCCGGTCGAGACATCCGCGCCGTTGTAAGTGATCCGTCCGCGCCACGCCTTGTCGCCATTGTCCATGAGGATGAACGGGTAGAAGACGACACGGTAGCCCTGCGCTTTCAGATAGGTGATGCACTCGACGATCGATGCGTCGGACGGCGTGCCGCCGTAAGTGAAAGCCCCGTTGGCGTCTTGCGAGATCGGGATAATGCCGAACGAGGATTGGGTGAGCCCGGAAACCAGCCAATTGTCCGAGACCCAGGCCGAGCCGTTCCACTTCTCGAAAGTGCCGTTGATATAGGTGGTCGAGGGATAAATCTTGCAAGCTGTGATGTCGGTGCTGTCGCCGAACCAGGCGCAGACCACGGCAACCGTCGTGCAGCCGGGGAAATTCGCCTGGAGCTGGCTTATCGCATAGGTGAGGTCCGCGCTCGGCGGCGTGCCACCATATGTCGAGGACGGGGGGAAGACGGAATTGAGCC
>Ga0224556_1000122_pt1 | contig 16536 bp, 11 predicted proteins | sample 714S315metaG_FD_183007 | JGI IMG/M metagenome (GOLD analysis project Ga0224556, IMG submission 183007) | Peat soil microbial communities from Stordalen Mire, Sweden - 717 S3 1-5 | ecosystem: Environmental > Terrestrial > Soil > Wetlands > Peat | place: Sweden: Norrbotten County, Stordalen Mire...
CAAGTTTTCCTTCAGGGCCGTCAGTTGCGCTCGCCGCCACGCCTCGCACCCGGCTGACGCAACAACTTTTGGTTGAGAAATCACAGAAATCAGCCGCGCGTCAAACTCCAACTGCCGGATTTAGGATTAAATTGCGTGAAAGTGCCCCAGCTGGCGGTCAGCGAGCTTGTGGTTATGCCCAGTTGCTTGGCGATGTTGCGATCGATTTCGGCGACGGTGACCTTCAACATCACCTGATCGCGTCCGCGTATGGTGAGCGTATTGACGACCATGCCATTGAACTTCGCACCTGTGGCACCTGACTCCCCTGGGGCGCCCGGAGCTTGCGCGGAAATGACCATGGACCGCTGCACGAATCCCTGGGCGATGTCGCCGGCGCGTTGCGCCTCTTCGGCGGAATCGACGGATCCAGTCAGGATGATCGTATCATTGACGGTCCGCGCGGTGATCGCCGCCGTTGGCATTGCGGCATGCAGAATCTGCTGAAGTTCGCCGATGTCGCGACCGATGCTGAGCTCAAATGCCGCAATCTGACGGCCCTGCTGATCCAGGGCATAGAGGCTTGTCTGGCCGGCATCCATGCCGATGATATAGAGCTTGCGCGGGGACCGCACGACGGCGTTGGCAATCCTCGGATTGGCGACAAAGATTTCGGCCGCGTCCCGGGGCAGATCAATGATCCGGGATTTGCCCACTCCCATCGAAATCCGCTGTGGCGTGACGCCGCCGCTTGGCCAGGCCTCCATCCGCTCTTGCGCGTGACTCTCGCGAAAGCTTGCCAAGACTGTGAGGCTTGCCACAAATGCCGCGGCCAGGACTGGGATCAGGCGTTTCATCCGCGGGTTTCCACAACTATAAGTGTTCTTTCCCCGTTTCGCGCGATCGATATCTGTTCACGCGAAACCACGCGCTCAATGTGCCCTGTCTTGAATTGCCACGCCGTTGCGGACCACCTTGAAACCGTTGTGGAGAGGATGCTGCTCGCTGGCCGCGTTCGCATCGGTCATGCTGCGCAAGATCAGCGACAGCTGGCCGACTCGCTGCGCCAGGACGATGGTTTCGGCTTGGGCCGGCGTGAGTTCCAAGGTTGCATTGGCTCCGGTGATGACGCGCTCCCCATTTTTCTCCTGAAAATTCTGGCCGATCGCGAGAACGCGAACATTGGTCAGGATGATCTGGCTGACGAAGGAATTGTTGATGCCCTTGCGCGCGGCGTCCTCGTCATGAAAAATGTGGATCACATCGACTCTGTCGTTTGGCAGAATAAAGCCGCCAGCCGTGCTCGAACCTTGCGCGTCGATGTTGATCGCCACCGCGCGGCTGCCCGATGGCAAGACGGCGGCAAGAAACCCGGAATGCGGACCCATGACCAGGCGCTCGCGCCGCAAGGGCTCGCCCGCCGCAAAATTGGAGCGCACAATCGCGCCTTTCAGTTCCTTGTCGCCACTGGGCGAAGCGCTTTTGCGGACGAGGCCTTCCGGGATATGGTCCTTCGGCCAATTTTCCCAGCGTAGATCCGCTTCGCCGACGATGGCGCCAAAGTTCAGATCCTTGGCCGCGACCAGCACGTCGTCGGTCACGGCCGGCGGCGGCAGTGGCGGCGCTGCCGCTTTCTCCGGCGGTTTCGAGCCGCCCGCGAGGATCGCAGCGCCGAGACCGGCCGCGACGGCAACGCCAAGAACCGCGATACGCGCTGTTTTCATTGTGGTCGTTCGCCTATGCTATCCGCGTCGCGCGGCATGAAGCGCGTGCGTTGGGTCCTTCGGTCCTGAGCGTAACGCCGGGGCGACTCGTCCAAGACCGCTAGGCGGATTTCAGCATTTGAACGCCAATCCTTGGTTAGAAAAATGCTTGCAATTTATTTTATTATACAAATAAGAACATCTACTTTGATTTCTTATAATTATACGTATTATTTATTTGTGGGGCAGCCAGAGCACATTCCGCAAAAGTTGATCGGTTTTTTCCATTGCGGCAAAGCTTGGTCAGGTGGCAAGTGATTTTCTCCCGCCAAAACGGCTTGCTTCAGCAGCATTCCGTTGCTAGAACAAAAAAAGAACAAAGAAACCGCAGGAATATCGTGGATAACCCTGCCGCCGGGTCTCATGAGCCGCGCCAGAGCGGCACGTCCATGCAAGATAGAAAGCTTCCCCTCGACCCCTATCTGCCGTTTGCATTGGAGAAAAAATATGGCTGGGAGCGTCAACAAGGTCATTCTCGTCGGCAATCTCGGCCGCGATCCCGAAGTGCGCCGAACCGGAGCGGGCGACCCCATTGTGAGCTTCTCTGTGGCGACCTCCGACACCTGGCGCGACAAGGCCACCGGCGAGCGCAAGGAGCGGACCGAATGGCACAATATTGTGATCTTCAACGAGAACCTCGGCAAGATCGCCGAGCAATATTGCAAGAAGGGCACGAAGGTCTATCTCGAAGGCCAGTTGCAAACGCGCGAATACACCGATCGCGACGGCAATCAGCGCAAGGCGACGGAAGTGGTCCTGCAACGCTTTCGCGGCGAACTGACGCTTCTCGATAGCCGCGGCCGGGGCGAAGACGCCGGCACAGGCAGCGCCTTCGAGTCCTCCAATACATCTTTCGGCCGTTCGTCGCCCCTGGAGCAAGGGGCGGAGCGCCGTCCCGCCGCTGGCTCGAGCCGCGCCGCCGACATCATCGACGATGATATTCCGTTTTAGCGCTTGATCCCAAAAAGGTGCTGACTTTTTGGATGAGATCATGCGATAAAACAAAGAGATAGAGCCCATGAGCGCTTCCTCTTGAAGCGCTCATGGGCTAGACTTTTAAACTCCCTCTCTTCTGGGTCAGCATTCCTTTTTGGGTAACATTCCTTGGCCGATACGGACGACACCACTTCTCCCCCGCACAATTCCGGCGTCAAGCCAGTTTCGATTTCCGACGAAATGAAGCAGAGCTATCTCGCTTACGCGATGAGCGTGATCGTGAGCCGGGCGCTGCCCGATGTGCGCGACGGATTAAAGCCCGTGCACCGGCGCATTCTCTTTTCGATGCACGAAAATAACTACATGCCGGACCGCCCCTACAACAAATCGGCGCGCGTCACCGGCGATACGATGGGCAAATATCACCCGCACGGCAATCTCGCGATCTATGACGCGCTGGTGCGGATGGCGCAGCCCTTCTCGATGCGGCTGCCCTTGATCGACGGGCAAGGCAATTTCGGCTCCGTCGACGGCGACCCGCCGGCGGCCGAACGCTATACCGAAGTGCGTCTCGCGCCAGCCGCCATTCCGCTTCTCGACGATCTTGATAATGCGACGGTCGATTTTCAGCCGAATTACGACGAGCGCGAGCGCGAGCCGACTGTGCTTCCCGCGAAATACCCCAATCTCCTCGTCAATGGCGCGGGCGGCATCGCGGTCGGTATGGCGACCAACATCCCGCCGCATAATCTCGGCGAAGTGATCGATGCGGCGATCGCCTTGATCGACCGGCCGGAAATGACGATCGAGGAGTTAATGACGATCATCCTCGGCCCCGACTTTCCGACCGGCGGTTATATTTTGGGGCGGGCCGGGATCCGCGCCGCATATATGTTGGGGCGCGGCTCGGTGCTGACCCGGGCGAAAGTCGAAGTCGAGGAAACCCGCAAGGAGCGCGAGGCGCTGATCGTCACCGAGATTCCCTATCAGATCAACAAAGCGACCCTGATCGAGAAAATCGCCGAGCTTGTTCGCGAGAAACGCGTCGAAGGCATCTCGGATCTGCGCGATGAATCCGACCGCGACGGCATGCGGATCGTGATCGAGATCAAACGCGACGCGCTCGCCGATGTTGTCTTGAACCAGCTCTGGCGCTTCACCGCGCTGCAATCGAGTTTCGCCTGCAACATGATCGCCTTGAATGGCGGCCGCCCGGAAGTCTTGACCCTCAAGGATTTTCTCGTGGCCTTCATCGACTTCCGCGAAGAGGTTGTCACAAGGCGCACCAAGCACCTGCTCACCAAGGCGCGCGACGCCGCGCATGTGCAGGTCGGCCTTGCGATCGCACTCGCCAATATCGATGAATTCATCCATCTGATTCGTACTTCGCCGGATCCAGCAACGGCCCGCACGGCCCTCATGGCGCGCACCTGGCCCGCGCGTGACATGGCGCCCTTGATCACGCTCATTGCCGACCCGCGCCATGCGCTCGGCGAGGATGGCGCCTGCCAGCTTTCGGAAGCCCAGGCGCGGGCCATTCTCGAACTCAGGCTGCAACGCTTGACCGCCCTCGGCCGCGAGGAAATCGCCGAGGCCTTGAACAAGCTCAGCGTCGAAATCGCCGATTATCTCGACATATTGCATTCGCGCGCCAGGCTCTTTTCGATCATCAAGGACGAAATGCTCGCGGTCAAAGCCGCCCACGCGACGCCGCGCCGGAGCATCATTCTCGACGATGCGCCGGGTGTCGAGGACGAGGATCTCATTCAGCGGGAAGACATGGTCGTGACCGTGTCGCATCTTGGCTACGTGAAGCGGGTGCCGCTTGCGGCTTATCGCGCGCAACGGCGCGGCGGCAAGGGCCGCTCTGGCATGCAGACGCGCGACGAGGATTTCGTCGCCCGGCTGTTTGTCGCCTCGACCCATGCGCCCGTGCTGTTCTTTTCCTCGCGCGGCCAGGTCTATAAGGAAAAAGTCTGGCGGTTGCCTCTCTCCGCTCCGCAGGCGCGCGGCAAAGCACTGGTCAATTTGTTGCCGCTCACTGAAGGCGAGCGGATCACCACGATCATGCCTTTGCCCGAGGACGAGGCCGCGTGGGAGACCCTCGATGTCATGTTCGCAACCACTAGTGGCAGTGTCCGGCGCAACAAGCTTTCCGATTTCGCCCAGGTCAACCGCGCTGGCAAGATCGCGATGCGGCTCGACGAAGGCGAGCAAATCGTCGATATCCAGATTTGCGGCGAGGCGGACGATGTACTCTTGACGACCGCCAATGGTCAATGCATCCGCTTTTCCGTCACCGAGGTGCGGGTCTTCAAAGGCCGCGATTCCATGGGCGTGCGCGGCATTGCCCTCGGCAACGGCGATCGGGTGATCTCGCTTGCGATTTTGCGCCATACGGAAGCCGATAGCGGCGAGCGTCTCGCATATCTCAGGATGCGCCGCGCGGTTGCAGGCGATGTTTCGCCCGAGCCTAGCACGGAGACGATTGGCGAGGAGGCGGGGAGCGAGGAGGCACCCGTCGCGGCGAACCTAAGTTCGGACCGCTATGCGGCCATGTCGGCCACCGAGCAAATTATTTTGACCGTTTCCGCGAATGGCTACGGCAAAAGGACATCGTCCTACGAATACCGCATCACCGGACGCGGCGGCAAAGGCATTGTCGCGATGGCGGTCAACCAAAGAAATGGCCAGCTCGTGGCCTCCATGCCGGTCGAGGATGGCGACGAGATCATGCTCGTCACCAATGGCGGCCAATTGATCCGCTGTCCTGTCGATGGCATCAGGGTTGCCGGACGCGGAACCCAGGGCGTGATCGTCTTCGACACCGCCGAGGCCGAACAGGTCGTCGCCGTCGAACGGATTACCGAGGAGGATACGCCGCGCGGCGACGACGAGGAACCGCGGGGCGAGGGAGGGAGCGAAGACGGCAGCGCCTGACGACGACAAACATGCGCCTTAATGCGCAGGTAGCCGTGGCACGATGAGATAGGCTTGGGAGGGTGATTTGGAGTCTCTTGGGCAAGATGTCGGCATGGCGAAGACTCCGCGCTTAGGCGCGAGCCAGCGGACACACGCATTTAGACATAATGTGAAAAAACGCCTCGACGGTATCCGGGATCAGCTGCACGATCCGCTTCTGACGGTGCTGACGGCCCTGCTCCTCTTCCTGCTGTTCGTGGTTGTGCCGCTGCATGCCTCAGGCATCATCTCGGCGCAAGGCTATGGCACTTTACTTGTGCTCTTGCTCGCCAGCGCTGTCCTCGTCCAATCGCGGACGCTGCTGGTGATCATGGTCCTGCTCACGGCAATTGGCCTCGCCGCCGCGGCCGCCGTGCTCCGGTTCAAGCTGGCATCGAGCCTCCATCTCTATCTCGAGGCGGGCGCCTGCCTCACGATTGGCCTATTGCTTATCTTTGTGATTGCCCGCGCCGTCTTCGCGCCGGGGCGCGTCACCTACCATCGCGTCAACGGCGCCGTCTTGCTTTATCTGACGATCGGCTTGACGTTTGTGGCCCTCTTCACATTCGTCGATTTGCTCACGCAGCACGCATTTTCGGGCCTGTCGGTCGCCGATGATCAACCGCTCGCAAGCAATCTGATCTATTTCAGCTTCGTGACGCTGACCTCGACCGGCTATGGCGATATTGTGCCAATCCATCCCTTTGCGCGCAGCCTGTGCAATCTCGAAGGGATCATCGGGCAGCTCTACCCCGCCACTCTGCTGGCGCGGCTTGTCACCCTCGAACTCCAAGACCGCCGCCGGTAGATGTTTAGTTGAAGCGCGCGGTTTTGATTTTATAGGCGCCATCAAGCGCGCGCACGAACATCTCGTCGACTTGCGGATGGCGCATGGGATCGCCGGAGGTATCGGCCATGAGATTTTGCTCCGATACATAGGCGACATATTCGGTGTCGGCGTTTTCGGCAAAGAGATGATAGAAAGGCTGGTCCTTGCGCGGCCGGACTTCCACAGGGATCGACTGCCACCATTCCTCGGTATTCGCGAAGACTGGGTCCACGTCGTAGACGATACCCCGGAAAGGATATTTCCGGTGCTTGACGACCTGGCCTATGGCGAATTTCGCGATACGGGGTTTCATGTGAGGCAGCCGCCGCAACAATCACCCTAACCGGCGGCAACTGGGCTGCGCGGCTGGCGAGAAGACGGACCTTTCGGGTTACGGTGGTTAATCGCCGCCTCAATCGATGTCAACTTGAGGGAGGCTTCCTATCCCAAGTGCTACGGCCCCGAACGTTGCGTCAAGAGCCGCCTGCGATTAGGGCTGTGCATGGATATTACGTGTCAATTCTCGCGGTGGCGTTTTACATGCTTAAATATGCTCAATCCATAGAGCTGCTGACCAACGCCGAAATGGCCGAAGCCGACCGGCTGACCATCGCGGGAGGCACGCCCGGCTCCTTGCTGATGGAACAGGCCGGGGCGGCGGTTGCAAGCGAGGCCGCAAGGCTTGCCGCGCGCCACGGCCGCATCGCGGTTTTTTGCGGGCCGGGCAACAATGGCGGCGATGGCTTCGTCGCCGCGCGCCTGCTCGCGCGCCAAGGCTTTGCTATTGACCTTGGGCTGCTTGGCACGCGCGAAGGTTTGCGGGGCGACGCCGCGCTCGCCGCCCGGAGCTGGACAGGCGCTGTTCATGCGATCAAGGACGTTGATCTCGACGCCGCCGATCTCGCAATCGACGCGCTCTTCGGCGCCGGCCTTGCCCGCGCTCTCGATGGACCGGCCAAAGCTGCGGTTCTGCGACTCAATGCATGGACGCAGCTAACCAAAAGGCCAATCCTCGCTGTCGATGTTCCCTCCGGCATCGACGGCTCCAGCGGACAAATCCGTGGCGCCGCGATCAAGGCCACGCGCACCATCACATTCTTTCGCCGCAAGCCCGGCCATTTACTGCTGCCCGGCCGCACCCATTGCGGCAGCACGGTTGTCGCGGATATCGGAATTGATGCGAGCGTCCTCGCGGGAATCGCGCCCAAAACCTTCGCCAATGGTCCGGCTCTGTGGCGGGAAAGCTTCCAGGTTCCGCGTATCGACGGCCATAAATATTCGCGCGGTCATGCCTTGGTCGCCTCCGGCGGGCTTGCGCAAACGGGGGCGGCGCGACTCGCCGCACGCGGCGCCCTGCGCGCCGGCGCCGGGCTGGTGACGATCGCGACGCCACGCGAGGCGCTGTGCGCCCATGCCGCGGCGCTGACCGCGATCATGACCCGCGTCTGCGACGATCCCGATGGCCTCACTGGTCTGCTTGCCGACCGCCGGAAAAATGCGCTCGTCATGGGGCCGGGGCTCGGCGTTGGGGAAAAAACTAAGGCACTCGTGCGGGCCGCGCTCACCGCCGATGCCCCGCCCGCCGAGCGGCGCCGTGCCATCGTCCTCGACGCCGACGCGCTCACCAGTTTCGAGGACGATGTGTGCTGTCTCGCGCGGCTGATCCGGCAATCCGGCAAGGATGTGGTGCTGACGCCGCATGATGGCGAATTCGCGCGCCTTTTCGGCCGTGCCGGCAAAAATGACGAGAACCAATGGGCGGGTCTTTACCCGGCGGATCAAACCTTGCCTTCGCTCGTGGCGGCTTTGCAGTCGGATTCGAAACTCGACCGTACACGCGCCGCCGCCGCGTTGAGCGGAGCGGCCGTGATCTTGAAAGGCCCCGATACGGTGGCCGCGCATCCGCAAGGCTTGGCCAGCATAGCCGAGGATTTGCCGCCATGGCTCGCCACGGCTGGCTCTGGCGATGTCTTGGCGGGAATGACGGGCGGGCTTTTGGCGCAAGCCATGCCTCTCTTCGAAGCGGCCTCCGCCGCCGTCTGGCTGCACGGCGCCGCCGCCCGGCATTTTGGGCTGGGCCTCATTGCCGAGGACATCCCGGAAAATCTGCCGCCGGTCTTGCAAGCACTTTTTGCCGAGGGAATTTTGCAAGCCGATGGCAGCTAAAGCATAATCTTAAAAATTGCCGGCTTTCCGGATAAGACCATGCGACAAAACAAAGTAAAGAGACCATGAGCGATCCACTGTGAAGCGATCATGGTCTCAAACCGGTTGGCGTTAAGAAAATGCGATAACGGCCGATGCGAAGAATGCGATTTCAAGATTCGTGACCACTCCCGCTATGGCGAGAGAGCCACCCCTTGCATCGTGACGTTCCCGCTGCCGGTGGTGTTGACCCACGAGATCGTCAAGGTTTGACCGGCAGACCCCGCATTGTAAGTGATCGCATAATAGGCTTCCTGCCCATGTGAGGTGTCGACAGTATCCCCAAGGCTAGTATCGACATAGGGCACTGCGCTACCATCGCTCAAAGTTGCGGTCAGCTGTCCCGCCGTGGTTTGGTAAAGACCGAGGTAAACGTAAACGACCTGCGGGGATGTGGTTGCTGGAACGGTAAACGAATATCCGTTATTGACTCCAGGGACGTAGATTCCATTCGTGTCGCTTGACACGCTTGTCGTTGGGGCTCCATCTGTCCATGACAGGGCAAAAGTAGAATTCCCAAAATCGTAGTATCCTCCATTTCCGATAGCTGTAATCGCGCTGATCTGCGATCCGCCGGAACTTTTACGGAAGACGGGCGTAAAATTGGGCGATCCGCCATACCCCCATACAGCCCAATCCGTTGTGCCTTGCGCCGTCAAATTGATATTGCTGCCAGCCGGAATGGTAAGGGCGCCCACGATCGAACCCAATGCCGCGGTTCCAAGAGCAACACCCTGTATCGTGACGTTGCCACTGTTCGTCGTGTTTGTCCACGTCACCGTTAAGGATTGACCAGGGCTGCCAGCCTTATAGGTGATCGAGTAATAGGCTTCTTTCCCATGACTGGTATCGACAGTGTCACCGAGGCTGGTATCGACATAGGCAGGCGCGCTGCCATCGCTCAACGTCGCGGTCAATTTCCCCGCGCTCGTTTGATAGAGGCCGACATGGACATAGACCGTCTGTGGGGTAGTGCCCGCCGGGACGGTGAATGAATATCCGTTATTGAGTCCAGAGACATATATTCCATTTTGATCATTGACGGAGGATGCTGTCGGCAGCCCATCAGACCATGAAAGAGAAAATGTGGAATTGTTGAAATACGCGTTGTTGCCTGAACCCATTGCGGTGAGTGCGCTGATCTTTGATCCGCCTGTGGACTTGCGGTCAACCGGTGTAAGGCTGGTCGAGCCGCTATAACCCCATACAGCCCAATCCGTTGTGCCTTGCGACGTCAGACTGATATTGCTGCCAGCCGCTGGAATGGTAAGGGCACCTGTGATTGAACCCGATCCCGATGTCCCGAGAGCAACGCTCTGTATCGTGACATTTCCCCCGGCGGCCGTATTTGTCCATGTCACTGTTAAGGTTTGACCAGGACTGTTAGCCTTATAGGTGATCGCGTAATAGGCTTCTTTCCCATGACTGGTATCGATAGTGTCACCGAGGCTGGTATCGACATAGGCAGGCGCGCTGCCATCGCTCAACGTTGCAGTCAATTTCCCCGCGCTCGTTTGATAGAGGCCGACATGGACATAGACCGTTTGTTGGGTAGTGCCCGCCGGGACGGTGAATGAATATCCGTTATTGAGTCCAGAGACATATATTCCATTTTGATCATTGGCGACGATCGCTGCCGGTGCACCATCAGCCCATGAAAGGGAAAATGTGGAATTGTTAAAATACGCGTTGTAGCCAGAACCTATCGCGGTGAGTGCGCTGATCTTCGATCCGCCTGTGGACTTGCGGTCAACCGGTGTAAGGCTGGGCGAGCCGCTATATCCCCAAACCGCCCAATCCGTTGAGCCCTGCGTCGTTAGGTTTATGATAGAGCCAGGCGCCGGGACAATGAGCGTTCCCGTGATCGAACCGGCAGCCGGAGGCGCCAATGGCACGGGAGGGCCAAGATAGGATTGCGAGCCCATTATAGCGAGCACGTTCCCCATGAACCCAGTCTGGCCAGGTTGCCAATTCAGTGTCTGCTCATCGGTCCCGAATAGGCTTTGACTGGGTAAACTGGCATAGCTCTGGGTATTCGACCCGAGCACATTCCCATTTACGTCCATTACTTGCTGCGTGAGAATCGCTTCACCGGTTCCGGTTGGATCGCGGGAATAGGTAGCGGCGAAGCCGTACCATCCATTTTGCGTGATAGTAGCGACGAGCGGCAGACCTGGATTCGGGATATACCCATAATCGGTCGTATAGAAGACCTGTACTGAGCCGCCTCCGGGGGGAACGCTCAAGGCAAACAAAGATTCAAAATAGCTTGGCGCACCGTTGTTCGGCCCATAGACGCCATTCACCGCATTCTGAATATTCGGATTGTTGTCAATGATAAAAGCGGCCGTTGACTGATTCGGTTGCGCCTGCCACGCATTTGGCCCGGTAACAAAGACATAAGCCCATACGATCTGAGTGAATTGCCCAGGATATCCAGGCAATGGCCCGCCTGTACCGTTGGATTGCACCCAATCATTATTGGACGCGGGCAAATCCCCGAACCACATGCTGGCCCCGGGCCATCCCGTTTGCACAGTCGATGTATTTGTAATGACGCAATATGGCGCACCATTTGGCGTCGTGAGCCCCAACGGACCAGCACCGGAATTGTATTGAGTCAGCGTCGTGGCGCTCGTGAGCCATCCAGTTGATGCGCTCGAGCATCCCTGGACATAAGGCACTTCCGCGAAGGCAGGAACCACAAAAAGCGCAACAAGTGCGGCGAGGGCAAGCAAGAGTCGTTTCATTATGAGCGCGCCAAGTGGCGATGTCGCGCCCGAGGCATATTGCGTCATGGTTATCTGTGCGAGGTTCCAGCCGTACGGTCCTGGAGAGCGAGGCTGGGTAAAAGGAACCTCGGCATATGCGCCGGATGATACGCTGAGTATCAGCCCTGGTGAAAGCAGGGAATGTCTCATAAGAATATCCTTAATGGCGTGTGGAATTTGCTTTAAGCGATTGCCACTGACAGGATTAAGTATGACGAATAATCACTATGAATTATTAAGTTGATCTTAAGATCATAGCTTAACTATATGTTTTTTTAGCGTAAACACAGCAGGAGATTATTGTTTGTAAGAAGCGATGACGCAGTAACACGGAAGGTGTCGGATCACGTCTGAACATGTTCCAACCCCGCCACCTCCAGCCGGGAAGGCCACGCCCGGTTGAGTGTGGACACTCAACCTGAAACCCCCTAGGAGCGGTCAAGCAAGCGCTCAACCTTGTCCCTCGCCGCGGCTAATGGCAGGACGCAAGACATTATTGGATAGGCGATGCGCGCACCCAACGAGATCGATTTCTGGCGCGGCTTCGCCCTCGTTACGATTTTTATCAACCACATTCCGGGGATTTATTTCGAGCGCTTCACGTTCCGCAATGTGTCGCTGTCTGATTCGGCCGAACTTTTTGTTTTTCTCGCCGGTTGCGCATTGCGCATTCTTGTCGATGGCGCGGCGCGCGCGCTGCCAGCACAATGGCTGGTGTTCCGCCTGGAAGCCCGCGCCTTTCATGTTTATGTCGCGCAGGTTTTCGTCACCGAGATGGCAATCGCGCTTCTCGCGGCGGCCGCGTTTCTTCTCGACGCGCCCTATCTGCTCGATTGGCATAACACCTCGGCCGTCTTCAACGATCCGGTGAGAGCGCATATCGGTCTCGTTTTGCTCACCCACCAGCTTGGCTATTTCAACATCCTGCCTCTCTACGTCGTTTTGCTTTTCATCGCTCCGGCGGTCGCGCTCCTCCACCGCTACGCAAGGGTGCTTTTGCCGCTCGTATCGTTCGGGATTTATGCCTGGTCTCTCATATCCGGCGTGAATTTGCCGACCTGGCCGGTCGAAGGAACATGGTTCCTCAATCCGCTCACTTGGCAGTTTATCTATGTCCTCGGATTCCTGATGGCGGGGGCCGACGGGATTGGCGGATTCGCACGGCGGCATCATTCCGTTCTGCGCTGGCTGGCGCTCCCGGTGGTGCTGCTTGGCGCCTATGTGGCCTTCACCAATTTCTCGCCCGATCCGGTTGATGTCCCGGAGCCGAAGCTTTTGTTTACCTTCGACAAGACGTTTCTGGCGCCGGCGCGGCTTATCCATAGTCTCGCCTTGGCGGCGATATTTGCTGGAACCTTCAAAATAATTAGACCATGGATTCCGCGTTCTTCGGAATTTTTGTGCCTTCTCGGCCGCAATTCGCTGAATGTCTTCTGTGCCCTGTCTCTTCTCAGTCTGATGGGGCAAATACTCCGCTTTATTTTCGGCGGATATGTTGCATTGGACGCGTTGATCGTTATCCTAGGCATTCTTCTTATGGGTTTCATCGCATGGGCAGCAGAATGGCGCGAAAGGTTGCGGGCGGATTTGGCAAAAAAGCCGGATTTGCCGCCGCACTCTTCTGCCTTTTGATGGCGGCGCCGCACGCGGAAGACGCCAGCGTACCTCCCGTCGCGCCGCCGATGAGCCCGCCCTGCGACGTGCCGGCGGCGGATATCGCTGCCCCGGCCACGCTTCCCAACGTGACCCAGGCCCTGCAAAAGGGCGAGAAAGTGCGCATTCTCGCGATCGGCTCTTCCTCGACCTTGGGGTGGGGGGCCTCGTCGAAAAGCCGAAGCTATCCGTCGCAGCTCGAAGTCATCCTCGAACACGCCCTCAAGGGCGTTGATATCGTGATCGTCAATCGCGGCGTCGCCGGCGAAGTCGCGGAGGACACGGCCGAGAGGATCAAAAGCGAGGTCGCGCTGAGGAAGCCGGATCTCGTACTCTGGCAATTGGGAACCAATGACGCTCTTGCCCGCGTCCCGCCGCAGGATTTCGAAAACACGGTCCGCTCGACCATAGACTGGCTGAAGGACAACCGGATCGATGTCGTGCTCGTCGGCGTGCAATATACCTCGCGCCTCACCCGCGACCCAAATTACGTCGCGATCCGCGACAGTCTGCAGAAAATCGCTGCCGAGGAAAACATTCTCTACGTCCGCCGCTACGACGCGATGCGGTTCATTGCGCAAAGACGAGCCAATTTGCAGTTGATGGCGAGCGACAATTTCCATCTCAACGATCTCGGCTACCAATGCATGGCGGAACATGTCGCGCATGCGATGATCGTCAGCCTCTTCGTCAAGCGCCTGCGGCCCATCCAAAATTAATTGTTACGTGACTTGGAACCATGTCGCCATGCCGGTCGCCTGACGCCCGGCGATGAGACATTCGATCGCCCATTTGCCCGGATTGTCGGCGACGAACGCAGCATGTTTGGTCTTGCCTTCCGGCACCAGGACGGCATCGCGCCAATAGGGCTCCCAGCCATCGTCGAGATCATGCAGAAGCCGCATCGCATGCCCATGCACATGCATCTGCTGAACGAAGGCGGTATGGTTGACAAAACCAAGCGTCACCGGCGTCCCGCGCTTGACCGAGAAAAGCGGCGCGGCTGCAAATCCGCTGGCGGCGACACCGTTTAGCTTCCAATATAGGGGCAGTGTGGCAGCTGTGCTGGGAGGGCTCAACGCTTCGATCAAAATATCGACTTTACGCGCGGCTTGCAGCTTGATCTCGCGCGGCAGAAGCGGATTTTGCGCAAGCGAGGCGACTGGCGGCAAGGGGGCGCGCTTATCTCCCGCGGTCTTGAAGCGAAGAAGAATACGGTCCGGCTCATTGTCGCCAAGCAAGGTAACATTCGCATCGGCGCCGACGTCCGCGGGAAGATCGAACATGACATCGAAGCGCGCGCCGGGTCCAAGCGGAATGGTCCGCCGCGCCGGTTCGAAGGCTTCGCACGGCTGACTATCGACCGCGAGAATCAAAGGCGTCACCCCGTTGAAGGCGATCACCATAAACCGCGCATCGGCGGCACTCAAGATGCGCAGCCGCAGCCGCGAGGACGGCGGCAGCGTTTGGTCAACCGGAACCGCGCGGGCGTTGACGGTGACAAGCGCGCCCATCCTGCCCGCGTCCGGAGCCGTGTCGAAACCGGCGATTTGGCCCTTGCCGTCGAGCTTCCAATCGTCGAGAACGACAAGCATGTCGCGGTCCACCTGCGGCGGCTCAGGCTCATCAACGATCATAACACCGTAAAGCCCGCGGCCCTGCTGCTCGCGGGCAAATGGTAACACCTGCGGATGGTACCAGAAGAGCCCGCTGTCAGGAGGCGTAAAACGATAATCGAACGAACCGCCGGGCGGCACCGGCTCTTGCGTCAAGCCGCCGGTGCCATCCATGGCATTGACGATCCGCACGCCGTGCCAGTTGAGGCTTGTTGGCTGATCGAGCTTGTTGACGAGCCGGACTTTGATCTCCTCGCCTTTCTTGTAACGCAGGAGCGGTCCAGGCACTTCGCCATTATAACCCCAGACCGGCGTCTCTTTGGCAGGCTCGGGAAGGAGCAGCAAACTGCCTTGCCGCGCTTCGAGGATACGAAAACCGTCGTCCTGCGGGGTGACTGTTTCGCTTCGTGCAGGCAAGGTCAGCACAGAGGCGAACACTTGCCCAAGAAAAACACGGCGGCTGAAAATAGGGATTGGCGGCATGATGTTTTGTACATGAGATTTGACCGATTCGAGCCCCCAATCGGACAAAAGTGTTTCACGTGAAACGTTTTTGTCCGATTGGGGCCGAAAACCTTACAAGACCACATACATCTCCCGCCTATGGATGAGTGGGATAGCGCGGAAATCTTGGGTACCTGGCATCGGGGCTCACTTGCCCGCTTCATTCACCTTCGATACGTCCCAGAGCCTGATGATCCAGTCCCCGCTCCCCGAGGCAAGTGTCCGCCCGTCCGGTGAATACGCGGCGGAAAAGACAGCACCATGATCGATTGCGAGCGTGCGCAGCGGCCGGCTGTTCGCCGTGTCCCAGAGCATGATGGTGTGGTCAAAACTCGCCGCGGCGAGCGTCCGCCCGTCCGGCGAAAATGCGACGGACCAGACGCGGGAGGTAGGGCCAGTCAGCGTACGCAGCAGCTTGCCGCTCGCCATGTCCCAAAGCTTGACCGTGTTGTCGCTGCTTCCTGAGGCGAGCGTACGACCGTCCGGTGAAAACGTGACATAATTGACGTAATTGGTATGGCCAGTCAGCGTGCGCAGCTGCTTGCCGCTCGCCGCGTCCCAGAGCTTAATGGTTTGGTCTTTGCTCCCCGAGGCGAGCGTATGCCCGTCCGGCGAAATTGCGACGGAAGTGACGGAATCGGTATGGCCGGCCAACGTCCGCAGCATCTGGCCACTCGCCACCTCCCAGAGCTTGATGGTCTTGTCCCAACTCCCCGAGGCGAGTGTTCGCCCGTCCGGCGAAATTGCAACGGAAGTGACCGAATCTGTATGGCCGTCTAGCGTGCGCAACAACTGGCCGCTCGCCAGGTTCCAGAGCTTGATCGTGTGGTCCCAGCTCCCCGAGGCGAGCGTCTTCCCATCCGGCGAAAATGCGACTGAGACGACGAGTCCGGTATGCCCGGAAAGCGTGCGCAGCAGCCGGCCGTCCGACATGTCCCAAAGCTTGATGGTCTTGTCCTCACTCCCCGATGCGAGAGTCCGCCCATCCGGGGCATACGCGACGGAATCGACAGGTCCTTTATGGCCGGTCAGTGTGCGCGGCAGCGCAGACGCAAGTGCCGGAACTGGAGCCGGAACTGGCGAGATGGCTGGTTGAGGCTGGGGAGCCAGAGCTAGCTGGGTGGACGGATGTGCGGTTGCCGTTGGTTGAGGTGCTGGAACTGGGGCCGCTTCTGGCGTGGGTGCGCTCGTGGAGGCTTGCTGAATGGGCGGGATGGGCGGCGTCTTGAACACCCCGCCCAGCGTCATCGCCAGCGCTGACACCAGGACGGCAGCCACAATGACGGCGGCTGCCACGGCGGGCCAGCGGCGCAACATTT
>Ga0224556_1000123_pt1 | contig 16523 bp, 21 predicted proteins | sample 714S315metaG_FD_183007 | JGI IMG/M metagenome (GOLD analysis project Ga0224556, IMG submission 183007) | Peat soil microbial communities from Stordalen Mire, Sweden - 717 S3 1-5 | ecosystem: Environmental > Terrestrial > Soil > Wetlands > Peat | place: Sweden: Norrbotten County, Stordalen Mire...
CGGCCCCGTCGTAGCGTCTCCTGCTGTTGCACCTGAAGCCCCCGCGCTCCGATCAAAATTGCATCGCCAGCCTTCATGAACTGGGCATGCCGCTCGGGAAGCTGCAAACGTAGAATATAGTTGTTGGCCGCGATCGTGACGATCGTCTCTCCAGGCATCACGACGCTGCCTTCGGTTACCGGCACCTTAAGTACGCGCCCGGTGCCGGGCGCAAGGACGGCGCCTTGCGATGCTTGCTCTTGGATAACTTGCCGGTCCGAAAGCAGCGCCTGCAGGGTTCGCTCAGCCACATCGAGACTCGTTCGCGCCTGGTCCAACTGGGCCTGCGACGAAGTGCCTGACTCCCGCAGCTTCTGAACGCGGTCGAAAGTTATCTGCGCCTGATCTCGATTGGCCTGTTGAGCCTGGATACGCGATTGAAGCGCCTGCATTTGCAACGCCAGCTTCTGGTCCGCGACCAGGGCGATACGGTCGCCGGCGGTGACGCGATCGCCTTCCTTGACGGTGAGCGTTGTGATCGTTCCCCCGATCCGGGCCCGGGCAAGCAGTTCATGGACCGGCTCGACGGTGGCGATCACAGCCTTTTGATCATCAACCATCCGCAGGCGTACGGTTTGCTCTGCCGCGAAACCGGCCGACACGCAGGCGTTCAACTCCCAGAAACAGGAGGCAGTGAGCATCACGGCGATGACCGAAAAGATGTGGCGCACGTGGTCGGCTCCTTATAATTCGACGCTCTTGACATATATATTATTATTAACTAATTTAGCAACTATGGATATAAAGGCGATGCAAGTCCAAGCCTGCGAAGCAGCCGGTTTTTTGAAAATTCTCGCCAACGACCGGCGGCTGATGATCTTGTGCGAGCTTTTGAAAGGCGAGCGGTCCGTCGGCGAGCTCGAGGATATTGTCGACCTCAGCCAATCGGCTCTTTCGCAGCACCTCGCGAGGCTTCGCCGTAGCCACCTGGTGAAAACCAGGCGCGAATCGCAAACGATATATTATTCAATCGCCGATCCCGGCGTGACGAAGGTCATCGGGGCGCTCTACGATCTCTATTGCGGCCCAAGCATCGGCCGCGAGCTTGAAAGGAAACGGAAATGACGATCGATCGCGCTGTCATGGTGTTTGCAGGGTGCATGGTTCTGTTGAGTCTGACATTGAGCCAAGTCCATAGCCCTTACTGGCTGCTCCTCACGGCTGCCGTGGGTTTTCAACTGATACAATCGGCGTTTACCGGCTTCTGCCCGGCAGCCATGCTTTTTAAGCGGCTTGGGTTGCGGCCGGGCAACGCGTTTTGCTGATCCTTTAAGGCTTCGGGACATTGGATAAGCGGCAGCTGGAACAGCTTCCAGCGGGCGCGAAGTAACGGCCTTCCCCAACGCACGGGCAAAAACTGAAAACAAAAACCGAAAGGGAGAAATGATGACTGAGATTATCGTATTAGGCGCGGGAATCGGTGGTATTTCAATGGCGTACGAGCTTCGCGCGCTCGTCGGCCGCAAGGCGAATATCACACTTCTGTCGGATTCGGAGTGGTTTCACTTCGTGCCCTCCAATCCATGGGTGGCGGTCAATTGGCGGAAGCCGGAAGACATCAAGGTCCACCTCCCCAAGATCTGCAAAAAACTGAAAATTGGCTTCGACGCCACCGGGGCGAAGCATGTGCTGCCAGGCGAGAACGCGATAGAACTCAACGACGGCCGCCGCCTTACTTACGATTATCTCGTCATCGCGACCGGACCGGCGCTGGCGTTCGACGAAATCGATGGGCTTGGTCCGGAGCGAAACACCGTTTCGATTTGCCATGTCGATCACGCAAAAGAGACCGCCGAAAAGTGGGAGCATTTCTGCAAGAACCCCGGTCCGATCGTCATCGGTGCCGTCCAGGGAGCGTCCTGCTTTGGACCGGCCTACGAATTTGCGCTCATCGTCAATGCTGATCTTCGCAAGCGAAAAATACGGGACCGGGTGCCGATCACCTTTGTTACCTCCGAGCCTTATATCGGCCATCTCGGCCTTGGCGGCGTTGGCGACACCAAGGGCGTTCTCGAATCGGCGTTCCGTGACCGCGACATCAAATGGGTAACCAACGCAAAACTCGACCGCGCCAATGCTGAGTCCGTGGACGTCACCGAGGTTGGGGAAGATGGGCAGCCAAAGCGTCAGCACAGCTTTCCATCCAAGTTCACGATGTTCATCCCAGGGTTTCGCGGAGTTTCCTGCATGATGGGAGAGGACGGAAAGGGTCTCGCCGGTCTCGCCAATCCGCGCGGCTTTATCCTCGTCGACAAATGCCAACGCAATCCAACCTTCAAGAATATCTTCGCGGTCGGCGTTGGCATCGCCATTCCACCCTTCGAGCCGACACCCGTCCCTGTCGGTGTTCCGAAAACCGGATATATGATCGAGTCGATGGTCGCCGCCGTCGCCGAAAACATTCGCGACCTGATCGCCGGCAAGCCACCGCGCAGCGAAGCGACTTGGAGCGCCGTCTGCCTGGCCGACTTCGGCAACGGCGGTGTGGCTTTTGTCGCCGTACCGCAAATCCCGCCGCGCAATATCAACTGGACCGGCGAAGGATACTGGGTCCATTTGGCGAAAGTTGCATTCGAGAAATATTTCCTGCGCAAGGTCCGCAAGGGTTTGGCGGAACCAATTTACGAACGCCTGATTTTGAAGGCTATCGGCGTCAACCGGCTGTGCCCCGAACCGCCGCCCGCGTCCGGCGCTGAGTGACCGAGCGAGCACGCGGCACGCCCGCGTGCTCGGATCGCATCCGTCAATCTCCAGAACTAAAGAGAGACACCATGAATAAGAACTGGCTTGGTATCATTACGGAGATGTCGGCGGCTGTCAAGGAGCTCCGCTCGGGATCACCGAATGTGATGAAAGAGTTCTCGGCCCTCGCACGCGCGGCCTTGGAACCGAAGGCGCTGGATATCAAAACCAAGGAATTGATCGCCCTTGCAATTTCTGTCGCAACCAGATGCGACCCTTGCATCGCATTCCATGCACAATCCGCCGTAAAACAAGGGGCAAGCCGCGACGAAGTCATGGAGGCTATGGGAATGGCCATCTATATGGGCGCGGGCCCTTCGGTCATGTATGCCGCGCAAGCGATCGAGGCTTACGACCAATTCAAAGTTCCGGCGACGGTCGATTGACGCCTGACAAGCCATTCCATGCCTTCCAGCGTCACTTTGCGAAGAGGGTGGAGGTTGTGCTTTGAGTGCGAATGCTCCCATTCATGCCTTTTTAAACCCTAACTTGCAAGAATGCGGAGATAAGATGGCTTGTTATTTCAGCAAGACGCAGCCAGTTGGTTTTGATGAAGCAGTACGCCGCACGACGGAGGCCCTCAGCAGGAAGGCTTCGGCATCATCACCGAGATTGACGTCAAAGAAACCTTTAAGAAAAAGCGCGGGATCGACTTTCGTAATTATCGCATCCTTGGGGCTTGTAATCCCGCACTTTCCGCACTTTCCCATGAAGCGCTAAACCTTGAAGACAAGATCGGAAGCATGCTTCCCTGCAATGTCAGCGATATTTCGCTTGCGGCCGACCCGGTCATCAATTTCCGCATCAACGTGGCAGGTAAGGGCAAGCTGGTGATCACGCCGCGCGGCAGCGACAACGCGGTCTTTGAGCGTAGTTTCGACCTCGAACAGCAGGGCAGCTAATGCAATTCCTAAACTCAATTTTCCCGCTTGGGCTTTTTATTGTTTCGGCGTTGGCGTTTGTTGTCCTTGTTGGAAACGATCGGCCGAAGTGACGGAGCCGCCAAGCTATTGGCTGAGAGTGCTGCATGGCGAAGTGCCAGCGACATTGAGCGGCGCCGAGGTCAATCGCACTGAAGTCCTGGCAGAGCTGTTACGGGGAGGCGGGATCATTTCGATCGATGCCGCAAGTGTATCGCTCCGCCCTATAATCTGCCAAACGACGCGATCTGGAAACCGGTGCCGCATGAAAATATAGCTGGAACGATTTGGATTCCCGGAATTGGAGAGGGAAACATCCAACGAGACATGGAGGCTTCTTCCGTGAACGGCTGAAGACGCTGACGGGCAGCGATCTCGGTCGCCCGATCGTATTTTACTGTCACCCGATGTGCTGGGCGAGCTGGAACGCGGCCAAGCGAGCAATGAGCTTCGGCTACCGTAAAGTCATCTGGTATCCGGAGGGAGCCGAGGGGTGGCAGGCGGCCGGCCACCCTCTTGTCATCGCGCATGAGGAAAGGCCATCAACCCGGTGAATAAAACCGAGTACTACCGCGCCAGCGGTCCATTAGCCTTCTTCCAGGCATCGATGCCGCCCTGAATGTGACAGGCGGTCTTGAGGCCGGCGTCCTGCGCGGCTTGTACCGCCATCGCCGAGCGCTCGCCGAAGGCGCAGTAGAACACAATCCGCTTGCCGGTCGCCACCGCCAATTCGTGTAGCATGCCGCCCTCACTGATGTTCTCCTGCAAGTCCAGATAGGGAGCGTGCAGCGAGCCGGGAATGGTTCCGTGTCTTTCGCATTCGCTCTTCTCGCGCAGGTCAACGATCGCGACGTCGGGGCGGCCGCGCAATGTCCCCGCCTCGGCCGCCGAGACCGCCCAGCCTTTGCGCGCGATCTCGTCCTGGTGGAGACCGACATGCATGTTGGCGGGCACCGCCACATCCATCATCTTCGGATCTGGTAGCTTCAGATTATTCATGAGGGCGACATATTCGTCGACCGATCCGACCTTGAGCCGCGGGTTGAACTGCCTCTCCTCCCCGATAGTCGAGACCGTGTCACCTTTGTAGTCGTGCGCCGGATAGACGAGCGTCTCGTTTGGCAGCTTGAGCAGCTTGCCGAAGATCGAGTCGTATTGCGCGCGTGCGCTGCCATTCTGGAAATCGGTGCGGCCGGTGCCGCGAATGAGTAGCGTATCGCCGGTAAACACGCGGTCGCCCATCAGGAATGAATACGAATCATCGGTGTGCCCCGGCGTGTAAAGCACATCGAGGCTCAATCCCTCGATCTCGATGCACTCGCCTTCCGTCACGCGCATGGAGACAACGTCGGCGTGCGTTTGCTCGCCCATCACTGTGATGCAATGAGTACGGTCGCGCAGCGCACCCAGTCCGGTGACATGGTCGGCGTGCAGATGCGTCTCGGCGGCCTTGACCAGCTTGAGATCAAGCTCGCGCACGAGCTGCAGATAGCGGTCCACCTTCTCCAGCACTGGATCGATGATCAGCGCCTCGCCGCCATGCCGACTGGCGATGAGATAGGTGTAGGTGCTGGAAGCGCTATCGAAGAGCTGGCGGAATATCATCGGCGACTCCATTCCGCATTCTGCGACTCTTGCGCCAGGCACCTCGTGGAGTCGTCAGGCGTCGAGCAAGGGTACCGCGTTTCTAGGATGGAAAAATGCTTTGCCCCTCACCCTGCAGGCCAGGGAAAAGGACATCGCGGTTACGCCTTCGGCTGCGGCACGATTCGGATGTAGGGCTTCGGCGCCTTCCAGCCTTGCGGATATTGCTTCTTGGCGTCCTCGTCGGTCACGGAACCGGCGATGATCACGTCCTCGCCATTCTTCCAGTTCACCGGAGTCGCGACCTTGTGTTTGGCGGTGAGCTGGAGCGAGTCGATCACGCGCAGCACCTCGTCGAAATTGCGACCGGTGGTCATCGGATAAATGAGGATCAGCTTGATCTTCTTATCAGGTCCGATCACGAAGACGTTGCGAACCGTCTGGTTGTCGGCGGGAGTGCGCTTGCCTGGATCGCCGGACAAGGCCGCCGGCAGCATGCCGTAGAGCTTCGACACGTTGAAGTCGGTGTCGCCGATCATCGGATAGTTGGGCGCAAAGCCCTGGGTTTCCTTGATGTCGGCCGCCCATCTGGAATGATTCTCGATCGGATCGACGGAGAGGCCGATGATCTTGACGCCACGCTTGTCGAACTCGGGTTTGATCTTGGCCATGTAGCCTAGCTCGGTGGTGCACACCGGCGTGAAATCCTTCGGATGCGAGAACAGTACGGCCCAGGAATTGCCGATCCAGTCGTGGAAGCGGATTTTGCCCTCGGTCGTTTGCGCCTCGAAATCCGGCGCAGTGTCGTTGATTGAAAGTGTCATCACGCAGCTCCGACAGGTGAGAGTAAGGGATCGCCTGGGGACCGGTATCGAGTCTACGACTCAACCGCTCAGGCGACCGTCTCATAAGGGCAGCCTAGTGGTGGTCGTCCTGCCCCTCGCCATGCGGTCCGGGAGGCTCGGTTTTGACCATATTGGACTGCCCCTCTTCCGAGTGGTCAATGAATAGGACCTTGGTCGGCGTCGAGCCGGCATTCATGCCGTGATGCCGGGTCCCGGTCGCCTCGACGAAGATCGTTCCCGCCGGGAATTCCCGCCGGGTGCCGTTCTCCAGTTCAATCGACAGCGTGCCGTCAATCACATAGACATAGCGAATATTCGGATGCTCGTGCCAACCGACATCCACGCCGGGCGGGATCTCCACCATCGTGGCGGTGACTTGCGGATTTTTGCCGGGATATTCCAACTTCTGGCCGGTGATCGTCGTGGTCGTCTTCAGCAACGGGGTTGCCTTCACTGTCGGTTGCTGCTGGGGCCAGGCAGTCGTGGTGCCGAGAAGCAGGACAAGGAACCCGGCATACGGCTTTTGCATCCTCATGGCGCGCTCCACTCCCGATATTCATATATTAATGCCTTAGGACCTCGTCGCCAAGCCAGTCGCCTCAAAAATCATGTCGAGGTGCCATAGCGTGGGCGTTGCGAAGAGCCATGAAGATTCCTACTGCCGCGCAGCGCCGCGCACCGTGTGAACTCGACATCACTTCTTTTAGACGCGGCGTGTTCTCGATCCGAGACGGGTGGGCTGCGGGCAGAGATTTTGGCTGGTATCGGGCGGCCGCCCGCAGGGAGCTTGAACGGCGGATCGGAGCGAAGAAAATACAGGTAGGCAGCGTCCTCATAGCCCCAACTGACACACGCGGGCGCGAAAGATGTCGGCAAGATTGTGCGTCGGATTATTCTGGTCCGGTAACTCTCGCGAGAAAAGAAAGAACCGCCGCAACGACCGCGGCGAAAAGTGGAAGCGGCGCACAGTCGCACGCCAAGTCGGGAAGGCCAAGGTCAAGCACGCCGCATACCGTCGGTGTGAATTGGCAGCTTGTTCAAAATGGCTCTTTGAATGGCCTCAAATCGAGTTCGTGGGTCCAACAAGCAAGCCGTCCTCCCCCTTGGAGCGAACATAGTCGGCGAAGTTCGTTGCGGCATATTCGCCTTGAATCGCACCGTCTATGACGACATGAGCGATATGGAGGCCTTTAGGCGCAAATTCGCGCGCCAGCCCCTGCGCCACAGCGCGCAACGCAGCCTTGGCGGAGGCAAAGGCGATGAAGGGCGGCCGCGCGCGAAGCGACGCAGTCGCGCCGGTAAAGAGAATTGTTCCTTTCTGGTGAGGCGCGAGCCGGCGAGCGGCCTCGCGGCCCACGAGAAATCCTCCCAAGGCATTCTGCCGCCAGAGGCCTTCGAAGAGCTCCGACGTCGTATCGAGCGCGGGCGCGGCGACATTGTTGCCGACGTTATAGACGACGAGTTCGACGTCGGCTTCGACGTCCGCCTCGTCGAACAACGCGACGACATCCTTCTCGCGCGTGGCGTCCGTCACTTTAATCAGAACTTGGCCGCCGGCGTCATCAATGCCGGCGGCTGTCGCGCGCAGCCGCTTTTCGGTGCGCCCCGAAATAACGACACGCATCCCCTCGTGCGCGAAGCGTCGTGCCAAAGCGGCGCCGAGACCAGTCTCGGCGCCCACGCCGACCACCACCGCTGTACCTTTGCTCACGAGGCGTTCCTTGACCCTGGTCTCATCGTATCACCTCCGGAGCAAAATCCGCAGCGTTCATCCGCGTTTCTCTCAGGCTCGACCGAACACGAGAATAAAGTTGTTCGCCGGCATGTCCAATATCTTCTTCAGCGCAATGCCATGTGCGTTGGCGGACCGTTCGAGATCCTTCACGTCTTTCAAGCCCCACTCGGGAACCTTGGGGGCGAGAATTTCCTTGTCGAAGGCCTCGTTGGATTGCGTCGTATATTTTCCGTCGACCTTGAACGGTCCATAGATCGCCACGAAGCCGTCCTTCGTGAGCACGCGCGCCGCGACTTGCGCTATGCCGTCGGCGATAGCGACTGGCGCGACCTGGAACAGGTTGACGACGAAAATCACGTCATAGAGCCGAACCTTAGGGTCGGGCCAAGACGCGGGCGCGGTGAGATCGATCTTGATAGGATCGGCGACATTGACGTTCTTTTGATCCGCGCGATTCTGCTTGATTGTCTCGAACACCTCGACGTTATAATCGGACGGCTGAAACTGTAGTTTTGGGAAATGTGGCGCGAAATGGTTTATGTGGTTGCCCGCGCCGCTCGCCAGTTCGAGAACGTTGCCGCTCTGTGGAAAGATTTCCTTGAAAACGTGCAGAATCGGGTCGCGATTGCGATTGCCCGCCCATGCGACATAGGGGCTAAGCGGATACGGGTCGATCGGCGGCCGGTCTGCGGCTACTGTACTGGACATGGTGAACCTCCCTCGTCTCAAGCGGTGATTTGTTGCTGGTTTTGCGCGGTTCATGCGAAGAGCGGCGATGCCGGTTCACATGACTCTTTGATGGGCGACCGCATCGGCTCCTCCGTCCACGCTCATGGTCTTGGTCGCGAGCCCAAAGCAATGCGTTATTGCTGGTTTTCGCACGCGTTCTGTGAAGCCGTGGCAAACATATAATGATCAAAGCCGCACAAATGGAATTCGTAATTGTTATAGGCGCATTCCCAATTGTTATAGGCGCAGTTCCACAATTGAGTGCGCATCAATTTCGTTTCGGGGTCTTGCATGTTGATCCGTCGATGATAACAACCGTCAGGACGACAAATGACCGAACTGAGAAATTTCGACTTGAATCTTCTGCTCGCGTTCAAGTTGCTCGTGGAAGAGAAGAGCGTTTCGCGAGCCGCAGAAAAGCTGTTCATTAGTCAGCCGGCTATGAGCCATGTCTTGCTCAAGCTTCGTCGCCACCTCGACGATCCCATATTAGTGAAAACATCAATTGGAATGGTCCCAACGCCTCGGGCGCAAGCGCTTCTGGAGCCGGTGATAGATCTCTTGAGGGGCGCCGAACGCATCATTCGGACTCCAGAAGAGTTTTCACCTGCGAGTAGTCAAAGACGATTTGTGATCGCTACGAGCGACTATGTCGAATGCACTCTATTGCCGAAGCTTACAGAATTAATTAATGCGCGATCTCCAAATATTGAAATACATATACGACCACTTTCAAATAAGTTATTGAAGCCCACCAAGAAGACGATATTGATCTGATTATAGGGTTTAATGCGATTATTGATATTCCATCGCATATTTGTCATGAAAAACTCTTCGATGACAAAATTGTTTGCATTCTAAGACAAGAACATTCCAATATTATTGGAAATGAAATATCACTCGAACAATATATTTCGAGCCGTCACATGGTTATATCACGTAGGGGAACGGGCACGGGTTTGATCGATGACTACCTTGTGAGACGGGGGGTGGCTAGAAAAATTTCTCTTATCGTTCCAAATTTCCTATCCGCCCCGTGGATTTTAGCCAACACCGATTTGATTCTGTCGCTCCCGGCGAGGATTGCCGAGAAATTTGTCCATCTGGTGCCACTTAAGATATTGCCACTTCCAATCGACTTGCCAGCATATGATTTGATAATGTTATGGCATCCTCGCCAGGAAAAAGAGCCTGACCATCAATGGCTACGACGTGAAATACTGGAAATCTGCGCCGAGACGACAGTCTGAGAGCAGCGTCGACGATCTGGAAGGTTATCGTTAAACAACCGGGCCCCGCAACGCCCCGTCGGACCAGCGCCAAAGTGGCGTCTTCGCATGCCAACAGACTTTTGTTGACGCGGGACGCAACCGTCTCATGGCAGTGAAGTCCAAGCCCATTTCGCGACACCCGCGCCAATCATGACGCCGCCGAGCGCCCGCGCGACCAATTCTCCTTTCGGGGCAAGTTTTTCTAACGAAACAAGGCCAGTGAGAGCGGCAATCCAAAGAAGATTCATGGCGCCGCCGACGAAGAGCAGGGCCATCAGCGCCCAGCAGCAACCAAGACAATAAAACCCGTGGCGCATCCCCATCCCCCAGGCACCCCAAAGCCCCGGACGCCAATCGCTCAGCAAGAAGCCTAGCGGCGAGCGACACGCACGCAAGCATGCATGCTTGATCCTACTAAACTGAAATAGCCCTGCAATGAGCAGCAATCCGCCACTGAGAACGGACGACCTGCTCACGATCATGGGCGATATCAAGCCGATCGACTGCAGCGCCCATTGGGCGGCAGTCGCCGCAACACTGAACGCAATCCACAATGCGAGGTAGGCCAAAACAAAAAGAAGCGTTCTCGTCCCTTCGTTGCGACTCCGGCTCAGCGCCGCAAAGCACAGAAACATCGGGGCAGCTGAAGGCAGCATCATAGCCGCCATCATGATTACCCACATGATGAACACCGCCAGCCAGTTTTCAATCGACCATGCCGACGTGGGCATCATCAGATGCGCCAGGGGACTTTGCATGTTGGCAGCGCCCCACAGCAGGAGGAGCCAACTCCCAAGCGCCGCCGCCAAAATGCACGACTTCGTCCAGCGACGCGCACAGATCGAGTCTAGCGAAAACATGGTCACGGTTGGATCAGCCTTGGTAGGCGAATTGAGCGAAGAAGCCGTTACGGCTGGAAATATCGCAGGTGATCCCATGATCGTCGATCTTAGTGTGGGACGAACGCGAGACCGTCACGGGATGGTCGGGGGACACGGCAAGCGGGTGTCCTTTGATCTCGGTCGTTTGACCGCCTTGTCCCTGAATCGGCTCTATTTCGGTAGAAGCTACGCCATCAACCTCGAAGCGGAACCGGGCGTTCGCGGTTTTGTCGAACGTGATCCGTGCGGGCCGCACACCCAGAACTTCGGCAATCAGCGGCGCGAGATTGGCGATGTGCCCGCCATCGGCGCCGGAGAAAATCCCCTGCAGGGCGGCCTTTTGCTTGTCGTCGCCGCGATCGTCAAGATAGAGCGCCACTTTCCACCGACCGTCCTTCATGTTGCCGGGCGCATATGCGATCAACGCCGCGTTCAGACCATCGAGAATGGCGTCGCCATGATAACCCTTGTCAATATGCCATCCGACCACGACTTTGCATTCACCCTCCGTTGGTGGTGAGAGGAAAATGCAAGGGCACGCCACCTCACAGTTGCAGGCTTCGATGTAGGTGCCTTCGACGCTCCATGCCACGAGTCCGTCCTTTGCCGACGTCCGCCTGATAGCAGGCCTGTTGGCGGTGATTCTATTTGTTTTGACGGTATTTGGCAACGTCGGAACAGAGCTGGTCAGAGCTGGCGGTATGCCTCGGGCGTCAGATTGACGGGCTTGACGTTTCTGGTGATGAGTCGCTTATCTAGATCTACCATAATCCATCTCACCGCCGGGTTAATTCCCCCCGCCTTCGACGAGCGCCGCAAGGGTACGCGCTGCCGCGCCATTAGTTCCCCCTACGCCAAACGGTCTTTCCAAATAAACGTCGGCACTGGTGACCTTCGCCCAGGAAGTGCAAACCTTTGATGTTGCAAAATACCGGGACCTGCATCCGCAAATGCAAGGCAAGATCGTCGTCACGCCATGAGGCGCTGGGGATAGTCGAAGTCGCATTGGCGCCCTGGCCCGTTTCATTAAACAAACATTTATGCTAGCGGGGCGGAAACGCATCGTAGCGCTCACCATATTGATACGTGTGGGTCTCACCGGCTGGCAGTCATGCGACAGCTAAGCAACGACAAAGGAGACCAGCAATGAAGATTCTCAAGCTCGCGTTTCTCGGTTCTCTCAGGATCGCCTTTTTCGGTGCTCTAAAGGCCGCGCTTTTCGCATATATCCTTTTCCTTCCCAACACGACTCTTGCCAGCTCCGCGTCCGAGGGCGGTAGCCATATAGGCGACACAGCCTCCTATGCGCCGCCGGAAAGCAACGACCACGCGACATCGGGGAAGCGGGACCCAATGCTTTCGGCCACCCGCGCTAGCTGAAGGCAGGAAATCGAGCTTCTGGGGAGACCAAAAACATGACGCCAACGCTTGAAATTCTGCTCGTGTGCCTCATCGCCGACACCTTTTGCGCGAGGGGCTCGACATTCCCGAATGCGCTCTTGTCGCCATTCTTGACGCCGACAAGGAAGGATTTCTGCGCAGCGAAACGTCGCTTGTGCAGACCATTGGCCGCGGCGCCCGCAATGTCGATGGCAAGGTGATCCTCTATGCCGATCACGAGACGGGCTCGATCAAGCGGGCGATGGCGGAGACCAATCGCAGGCATGAAAAACAAGAAGCCTATAATGCCGCCAATGGGATTACACCCGCCTCGATCAAACGCGGGATCGCGGATATTCTGGGCTCCGTCTATGAGCAGGACCATGTCACGGTCGATGCCGGTCTCGCCGCGTCGGAGAGTCTGACAAGGCATAATTTCAAGGCGGCGATCGTCGATCTCGAAAAGCACATGTGGGAGGCCGCGCGCTATCGCGACGAATTGAAACGCTTGCAAGCGGTCGAACTCGCCATTGCGGATGATCCGCTGGCAAGCCAGAGCGATGTCGAAGCACAGGCCGGGGCTTTTGGCGGCGAGCGCAAATATGAACGCGCGGCGAATCTGCCGGCCAATCGCCCGCATAAGCCGACCGCCACGCTTCGGCCGGTCACTAGAGGCGCGGTCGCGGCGGCGGCTAATGCCAGAGGCGCGGTCGCGACGGCCGCTAATCCGGGTCTATTCAGCTTCTTCACTGGTTGCCGATCAACGCCAGGGACCATGCCAGCCACCAACCAGCTAGACTTGCTCGTCTCGATAACGACCACCAATGTGGAATCGTGATCAAATGCAGCGATTGATCGGCCCAGGTCATCAACATGGATCATGGGGTAGCTAGCTCCGTCGGATTTCGTCCGGCGGCAATAGTGCCAGAAACTCTGCCGCTCACCCCATAGCTTCTCGTGGATTTAAAGGGGAAGGTGAAATCATCGCTGCATTCCTTGCCGCCTATCGCTAAGAAAACCCGCGCCTTCTTCTAAAGGGCACACTCAAAGTGCAGTCGGAAGTGTCTATCGACTTATCAAACTGTTTTGACACGCATTTCCTCGGCGATTCGTACTCACCTCATGCGCTTGCTGCCGAGCCGGCGGTTGATTGGATCTCGAGCGTCATCGGTCTTTATTTCTCAATTTGTGAGCTGCTTGCGGATTTCCAGCAATTCTTGGCGGCGTTCGTCGGTCGTCTTTGGATAGCTCATCTGAAGACCTTTGAGTGTATCAAGGATGATTTGGGATACGATCAGCCGAGCGTTCTCTTTGTCGTCGGCCGGAACGACATACCAGGGCGCGTTCCGAGTGCTCGTCGCACTGAGGCATTCCTCATACGCCTTCATATAGTGCTTCCAGAATTTCCGCTCCGCGATGTCCGCGAGACTGAACTTCCAGTTCTTTTCCGGCTCGTCGATACGCGCCAGGAAACGCTTGCGTTGCTCTTCCTTCGAGAGATGGAGGTAGATCTTCACTATGCGAGTTCCGTTGACATGGAGATGTCTCTCCAAATCCGCGATCGAACGATACCGGTCGTGCCAAATCGCCTTGTTGTCGTCCGGGATGGCTTCGCTGTGGAGAATCTCGGGATGTCCTCGGACGATCAACACCTCCTCGTAATAGGATCGGTTGAAGATGCCGATCCGCCCGCTCTCCGGTAGATCACGAGTGGTGCGCCAGAGAAAATCGTGTTGCAATTCGGCAGGACTCGGATGTTTGAAGCTGAAGACCTGGCAGCCTTGCGGATTGACACCGGACATAACGTGCTTGATGGCCCCATCTTTTCCGGCCGCATCCATAGCCTGAAAGCTCAGCAGGACGGCGTAGCGGTCGGATGCATAGTGAAGCTCCTGCAGCGAGCTGAGTTGTGCAACGTGCTCTTCCAACAACTTTTGATAGTGCTCCTTCGACTTATACACAGGCTCCACTTTCGTCGGCCACTTCCCAAGATCAACTTCATCACCTTCCTTCACGCGGAAGTCTTTTGAACTGAATTTCATTTCCATCCTTTCGGCGGTGCTGGCCGCATGGTTAGGGTCGGTACATTTGAAAGTCTCCTCTTTCTAACCCTGCCGGTCTGCATGGACCCGTCCCGAACTCTTCGCGGCCTTGCCTCCGATATAGTTCATTGGTTTACTCGGCTGCTGCTTTCGCTGATGATCAGATCATCACCTGGTTTTAGGTCGCCTTTGACAATTTCAGTGTAGACGCCGTCCTGGAGACCAAGTTGAACTGGGACCGCTGTCGGCCTTCCCTCGCGCAGGGTCCAGACCTGCGGCCAGCCAGCCAGCGGCGTCCTGGCGCCGGTGCTGTCGCTCGGGGCTGCGTGGCCAGCAGGCGAATAGCGCAGCGCTTGATCCGGCGCACGGAGGACATTGTCGCGTCTGTCGACCACGATTCTGATTGTCGCCGTCATGCCGGGTTGGACCAAAAGATCCGGATTGGACGCGGTGATGACGACATCATAGGTTACGACGTTCTCGATGGTCTGCGGCGATGGGCCAATTTGCGTCACCTCACCAGCGAAGAGACGGTTCGCGAAGGGACCGACCGTGAACGTGGCCTTGTCGCCGAGATTGACCTCGCCGATGTCGTTCTTTCTGACATTGGCGTCGACATGAAGGACGGTGAGATCTGCTGCGACGAGGAAGAGCGGCGCCGTCTCTGAGCCCACCGCGACTATCTGGCCTATAGCGACGTTGCGCGAGACCACTGTTCCATCAATCGGTGAAACGATATCGGTGTCGCCGAGATTAGTCTCGGCGGCATGAAGCGCTGCTTGAAGCTCTGCAACCGTCGCCTCGTCGAGCTTTGTCTGCGTCTGCGCCTGCTCATAGGTCCTGTGCGAGTTATCGAGCGCTTTCCGGGAAATGGCCCGGCGCTTCGAGCGGGCCTCATGGCGCTCGAAGGCCGCTTTCGCGTGGGCGAGATCCGTTTTGTCTTTTTCGCGCCGATCTTCGGCTGCCGCCAGATCGGCGTTGTCCTGATCCACCACGGTTTGATAGGGGCGCGGGTCAAGTTTCGCGCAGATCTGGCCCGCCTTCACTTTCGTGTCGGCGGCGCAAGAGAGCGCCTGAATCACGCCGGAGACCCGAGCGCCGACTAGCGCTGTCGCCGAGGGAACGACGCCGCCGCTTGCGGTCACGGTGCGGACGATCGAGCCAAGTTCGATCTTCTGCGTCGCGTAGCGAACGGTGGCGGTGCGATGAGTCGACCAATAGAGCCAGCCACCGCCGAAAGCCAGAACGACAAGGACGACGGCGGCGGCCGGTATTTGCCAACGGGTAGAGACCCCACCGGTAGCCGCCTGATTCGCCGTCCCAGCCGATTGAAACTGTCCGCCTTCGGGCGATCCGGCCGGCGCACGGCTCTGGGCGATCCCGAGACGAGCGAATACCGGAACCTTCACCAAATCCAAGACGAATGCGAACGCCGCCGCTGCGGCAAGTGTGCCGGCCACCACCAAGGCCGGCAAGGGTGTCATTGCAATTCCGCCGACGGCCAACGTCGAAGCGATCGCGATATCGGCAACGGACGACATCGCAACCCAAAGGCTTGGGCTAGAGCCCCACAAGTGCCGGCGTTGACGAATGGCGTAGAGCGTCGCTTGGCTCCCGAACACGAGGACAACGAAGGCCAGGGTTCTCAGCGCCTCGGTTCCGAGATTCATCTCAAATCTGCCGACCGCCAGGACGCCGGTGCAGAAAGCCAGCAGGCAGAGACCCATGATGACGCCGGACGTCGTCAAGCGGCCGATGCGCCAGGCATTCGGAATTGGGGATGGCCGCACGTTGTCCGTCGTCAAAGACATGGAGAGAAAATCGCCGGTGATCATCACAATGACCACAGCGGGGTCAGAATCGCATGCCCGGTCATAATCAGGCCGACGATTAGGAAGAGCACCGTCACGATCTTCTTGATGATGGAGTTCAGCGTGTAGGTCAGGATGCGCTCGAACGTCACCCGCCCTTCCTTGATCGCGGCGACGATGCCGGCGAGTCCAGGCTCGGTCAGCACCATGCCAGCGGCCGATTTGGCGACGTCGGTTGCCGTCGAGACCGCGATGCCGATCTGCGCCTGGCGCAGCGCCGGCGCGTCATTGGCGCCGTCGCCGCACATGCCGACGGTATGGCCGCCCTTCTGGAACGCCTTGACGAGCTTGTACTTGTCCTCCGGAAGGACGCCAGCGTAGACCGCGAATTGCTCGGGGTGGAGGTTGTCGGGGATTGGACCGGGCGGACAGACGGCGCCATCGAGCCCTACCGCATGAGCCACGATGGCTGCGGTCGCTGGCGCGTCGCCCGTCACCATCACGGTGCGAACGCCCAATCCGCGCAATTCGGTAACGAGTGCCG
>Ga0224556_1000129_pt1 | contig 16389 bp, 16 predicted proteins | sample 714S315metaG_FD_183007 | JGI IMG/M metagenome (GOLD analysis project Ga0224556, IMG submission 183007) | Peat soil microbial communities from Stordalen Mire, Sweden - 717 S3 1-5 | ecosystem: Environmental > Terrestrial > Soil > Wetlands > Peat | place: Sweden: Norrbotten County, Stordalen Mire...
ATTTCACCGTAAGTAAACGATTCGGTGCGGAATCCGCGGCGCTGCCGGCAAGCGCGCTCGTGGCGATGGGCCCGAAAATTCTCCAGGAAAAACTCTGCGATCGATTCGGCCATGGCATGGTGCTCGCGGCGCATCCGAATTCTGGAACCCACACCCGGAAGAGCGCCCGCCAACTCAAGTCTAGTGGAACCTCGGCCCCAGGGACCGGAAACAGTACAGTTTCGAAACCGCCCTACCCGCGCGGCGACCCGCCGGCTTATTGCCGAGAATTTTGACAAATCTATGACACTTTCGAGGACTCAGAAACGGTAGTCTTACCACGCTTGCCAATCATGAGGAGAACCAGCATGCAAAGCATGAACCGCAATATTTCCCGGCGCCTGACCACCGCAACCCTGATCGGCCTGTTCTGCGCCGTATCAACTTTGAGCTTCGCCCAGGCTGACGATACTCAACCGAACCCTGCTGCCGGTAAAGGCATCATCGTGCACAGCAAATTTGGCGGGGAGATCTTCGGATGGGACATCGATCAAACCGGCACTGAGGGCGTCCTCACCGAAGCGCTGTTTCAGTCTAATGGTAACTTCCTGGCCGCCACCGAGACCTTCGACCAGACCACCGGCAAAATCCTAAGTGTTGTCAGCGAGACTGACGACCAGGACGACTTTGTCACCGAGGGAGTTGTCGGCAACTCCGTAGGACTGGTCGAGCATGAACATGAACTCAGCTTGCTGCATGTAGTGCGCACGTTCCATGTGATCAATCCACTCAAGACGAATAAGTTCACGGGGTTGTGGACGCCTCCCATCGGCACAGGACATTTGATCAGCGAGGTCAGCCGCACCCAGGGAACCGCCAACAATGCGATCTTTGCCTACGACAACAGCGGAAATTTTATTCCCTGGGTATTCAGCAGCAACGTCGCCGCCAATACCTTTGGACCGATCGTCAAGATTCAAGACTCTCTCAACTTTGGCAGTGTACCGCCGCCCATCGCTTACAACACGGTAACGAACCAGGCGATTCTCGGAGGAGGAGATGGGTGCTTCGGCTGCTTTCCAGTGATTGGCCTGGCCAATCTCGGCACGGGAACGTTCACGGAGTTCACCGGCATCGGATTCGGGTTTGTGAATGGCATGGCGGTCGATGCGGCGGATAACATCGCCGCTACCACGACCGAAGACGACGCCAGCGTGGAATTCTACGATCTCGGCACGCAGACCGGCTTCACCGTAGTCCTGCCGAACTCCGGCGAGAATCAGATATTCAGCGGCGCCGACGTCGAGTACGACGCGACCCACAAACTGTTTCTCGTGGCCCAGCCGGTTTCCAGTTCGGCGAGCACCGGCAGTTCGATCTATGTCTACGACACCAACGGCATTCTCCAGGAAACGCTGAATGGATTCAGTTTCTCCAACGCGTCGACTGTGATTGCCATGCATATCGCGATTCATCCGAGCACGCGAACCGGGTTCGTGGATGGTCCGGGGACGGGCCAGATTCAGGAGTTCACTTATTAGATTCAGGAGAATTGTCCCGCAGGGACATCGAAAACAGCCCGGCGTTCAACGCCGGGTAGGGCGGTAGAAGACTACTCCCTGCCCACGCCCAGGGCATCGGCCACGCGATTAATGTAGTTGAACCACGACGCGATCAGCGTGATCTGCAGAATCCCGCGATCGTCGAATCCCGCGGACCGCAGTCCCTCGATGTCATCTCTCCAAACCTTGGTCGCATCCTTGGTCAGCTTGATGACGTAATCCAGCATCACGCGGTCCTGCGGCGAGATCGGGGCGGTGGCGTAGTCTTTCTTCAGAGCCTCGACCAATTCTTTATCCAACGTCACTCTACGCAGAAACTCTGCGTGGGACTCGATTCAATAGACGCACCGGTTGGTCACCGAGACCATGGTGGCAATCATCTCGTGCTGGCGGCGCTCCAGGGGCAAATCCGGCGACATCAGAGCCCCGAACGTGCTGAAGGCGTGGTACAGCGCGTCAGGAATCAGCGTATGCGACCCCACAATCGACGACGCCCCCGACGGGTCGGGATGCACCGGATCGGCATACTCCTTCGGATAAAGCATCTGCTCGCCCTCAATCGCCCGGCGGAGTTTTTCGTCAGCTTCAGTCAGTGGAACGGTTCGAATCCAAGTCATAGGCCCTCACCCTCACCTTTGATCTCAGCCATTGTCCGCACAAAAATGCGCTGTCGCCCGGCGTCGAACAGAAAGAATCGTTCGGATACCACGCTATAACAATCCCAGATGATCGGGATACTTCGCCTGCAAAGTGCTCACCAGAAGTTCAAACGCCGGCATTCCGCGCAAACTCGCCAGGCAAGGATCTTTCATGAAAAATGGCCAGCACGCGAAGCCTGTGCTGACACTTCGTTCCAGCCACTCGAAGGCAGTCTGGCGTCGCCCGGTCAGGGCCAGCGTGCCGGCAATCTGGTAATAGGTGTGATGTGCGTGTCCAAAGGATTTTGGATTCGAGCAAGCCTTGGTCACGCACTCGACGGCAGCTTCTCCATTCCCTGTCTTGGCGTATAGCAGCCCTTGCAGGCTAACTATGAGAGGCTCGTTCGGTACCAGCTGCAATGCCTCTTCGATCAGGCGCGCCGCCTCTTTCCAGTCTCCGGTCATGAGGGCTGGGTAGGGGGCAAAGTACACCGGATATTTGTTACCCGGGCTCTCTGCCCGCCAGAGTTCAATCTGCCGTCGTGCCAACTCGTATTCCTGACCCCAGACATACACCTGTACAATGCTTGGACTCACTGCCTTCCGGGGTTGAAAAGGGCGGCCGCGTTCGAACATTTCCCGCGCATGATCAAGCAATCCGATGTGCGACAGGATCGTGCCCAGTCGGTTGTAAGCGTGCGGCAGGTTGCTCTGCAGGGCCAGCGCACGCTTGAGATCGGCGATCGCCTCCAGATGCTGGAAATTTTTCGAGGGCCCCCACAGCAGAAACGCGCGCGCCACATGGCCCTCCGGCAGATTTGAATCGATTTCGAGCGCACGCCGGCAGTGGAATTCGGCTTTCTCCAGCCACACACTCGCCGGGTCGAATTCAAAATGTCGCGTCGCGCAGGCAAACGACAGCGTCGCGTGGGCGAGCGCGAACGCTGGATCGCGGGTCACGGCATTGGTCAGGTGATGGCTGGCCTGGTCCATCATAGAGGCGTCGCCGGATGCGGTAATGCGATAACCTCGCATGAATTCCGCATAGGCCATGGGATCCCGGCTATAGCGTGGTCGCTGCTCAATGGCCACTGGCGCCTGTGGCCGGTTTAATGCGAGGGCGATTTGTTTCGCAATGTCGCCGTCGAGGTTCGAGAGCCGCTTCAAGTCGAGTTCAGTTTTTTTCCTGAAGCAGGAGCGCTGCTGCAGATAGGTGTCGAACATCTCCAGCGACAAATGCCACTGCTCTTTGGACCTCTGAATCGCTCCGCGGACTACGAAGCGGACGCCCAGCCGCGAAGCGATTTCGGTCGCGCTTGCCTCCAGCGGCAGATTCAGCACTGCGGAAGTCGGCAGCACGTCGACCCCCGGCAGATTCCCCAGGCGCGAAACCAGGGCATCGGCAAATCCCAGACACAGGCCCTGATCGTCAAAGACCTTTCCAACTTGTATCAAAGGCAATACAGCAATCGACGCGCGCTCGCCCACTTCTTCGGCGCGGACACCGCGGACAGCATCCTGATCGAAATCGGAGCGAGGGTATTTCGCACCGATCACCCGCACCGGCCCCACGAATCGGTAGCCCTTGCCCACCACCGTCTCTAGAAAGCGCGGTTTTTCGGCATGGTCACCCAGAGCGGTACGAAGTTTTCTTACGATGTTGTTGACGTTTTTTTCCGTGTCGATAAACAGATTGGACCGCCACAGTTTCTTGACGATTTCTTCACGCGACACCATCTGCTCGCGACGCTCCAGCAGGAAGATCAGCAACTCCATCGGCTTTTTTTCCAGCCTGATGCGCCTTCCGAAGCGCCGCAGTTCGTAGCGGCCCAGATCGACTTCGACTTCGCCTGTGGCTTGTTTCGCAGCCGGCATGAGACCTCGCCTGAGTATTATCCCCTACAAGTCAATAACTTGCAGCGATATATAAAAGATATTCGAAGGTGATGCGGTATGCGTTGCAAAACCTTCGACAGAGAGGGATGATCCCGCAGTCAAAGATTCGCCAAACAAAAGACTCGCCCCAGGAGGCTGATTCATGAAAAGCAATCTGTATCTAACCCTAATCATCGTGCCGGTTCTGTGCGTGCTAGGCTATGTCGCCGCAGTTGCCGCACATCCCGGCGCTCACGAAAAGAACGCTTTCACCCCAGACGCAATTCAGTGGGGTCCACCGCCGCCCTTCGTGGCTCCTGGCGCACAACTCGCGGTGCTTGAAGGTAACCCCGGCGCATCCAGTGGTGATTACACGGTTCGAGTGAAACTGCCGGACGGATACCGCTTCGCGCCGCACTGGCATCCGCAGCGTGAGAATGTCACCGTCATCTCCGGCACCTTCAAGGTCGGCATGGGAGATACGTTTGACACGAGCAAGATGGCTTCCTTCCCCGCCGGCAGCTTCGCCTATCTCGACCCTGACATGCACCACTACGCGATGGCCTCGGGCGAGGTCGTGGTGCAAGTCCACGGACAGGCGCCGCTGCAGTTCAACTATGTCAACCCGGAAGACGATCCCAGCAAGAGGTAACCAACACAAGACGCGGCTCATTTCCATGAGCATGAAAGCGATGGCTTCGCATCACTGAGCGTTCGGCTCGAGTGCGCGGGAAGGGCGGGGCGAGCACGGGGATCACTCCCGGCGCTCGCCGCCCCTCGGGCTATTGACCTATTCGTGTAACACCCCTAGTGATTCCCTTGGTAACCCGGTCGTACACTCCCTTTTGGTAACCCTTGGTAACCACACTGTTCCGGACATCCAGACGTACAATTGGCCTTGTCCGGTCGGTCCATCTGCCGATAAGCGAGATGACCTTCCGGAGCAGGATGCAGGGGCAGTTTCCCTAACGTCCCACGGATTCTGCAAACAAGACTTGGCGTTGAAGACTTTGTACTGAAGACTTTCGTATTCAAGACTTTTGTTTTTAAGACCAGGGTCTGGAGTTCGCACTCTTATGGCATTGTTTGGCTTCAACAAGCAAAAGGTTCTAGCCACTGCGGAGAAGTATGTCCAGCAGGGCAAGCTGCAGAATGCCATCTCCGAGTACGAAAAAGTCCTCAAGAATGATGCCAAAGATCTGACGGTCACCAATACCGTCGGCGACCTCTATTCCCGCCTCGGCGAGACCGATAAAGCCACCGGGTGCTTCAAGACTGTAGGCGATGCGTATGGCAGCCAGGGCTTCACGGTCAAAGCCATCGCCATGTACAAAAAGATCTGCAAGCTCCAGCCTTCGCTTGAGAGCTTGCTGAAACTGGCGGAGTTGTACAGCCAGCAGGGACTTTTCAACGACGCCCGCGCGCAGTATCTGCAGGTCGCGGAAGAATTCCTGAAATCCGGCGAACTCGAGAACGCGGTCCGCATCTTCCAGAAGATTCTGGAGATGGATCCGGAAAACAGCACCATGCGGGTTCGCCTGGCCGAAGTCTATATTCGACTGGGCAAGAAGACGGAAGCCTGGCAGATTTTCTCCACTGCTGCGGAAAGCCTGCGCTCCAAAGGCTCGCTCAGCGGCGCCGAAGAAGTTCTGCAGCGTATGCTCACCCTCGATCCGGGCAACGCGTATGCGCTGCTCATGCAGGGCAAGAATATGCTCGAATCGGGCGACGCTGCCGGGGCCGTGGCCACCCTGCAAAAAATCGGCGACCTCGATTCCAATCCAGACGGTCTGCGCGATCTGCTCAAGGCCTACCTGCAGACCGGACAACTTTCCGAAGCCGGAAGCATCGCCAACAAGCTGCTGACCGTGCACAACGATCTGTCGGCCATCGCCAGCTTCGCCGACGCCCTCATGCAGGCCGGACAGTATGAGACTGCCTTGCAGGTGTTCGACGAGCACGCCGAGCGCCTGCTGGCGGAAAACTCTGACCGGGTGCTCGAGAGCCTGCACACCATCATCGGCCATGTGCGCGACAATCCCGACTCCCTGCAGAAGTTGCTCGACCTGTTCAACAAAGCCGGAGAGACCACGCACATCAGCGAAGTCAGCGAGTTGCTGGCTCACGCCAGCGTGCAGTCCGGCGATCTGGCCCGTGCTCGCGATCTTTACCAGCAACTCGCCACCATCGAGCCGCAGAACCCCCTGCACATGCAGAATTACCAGCAGGTGGTCAGCCAGCTGGGCGGCACTTCCGGCAGCAAGCTCATTACGCCGGAAGAAGCCGTAGTCCTCATCGACGACCTGGAAGCGACCGCGCCTTCAGTTCACCAACACTATACCGACGAGATTGCTCTCGCCGTCCGCTCGGCCCTGACCGACGCCGAACTCTTCATCTCTTACAACATGCCCGCCAAGGCTCTCGGGCCTCTGGTCGGAGCCTTACCGCTGGCGCCTGACGATCTGCGCCTGAATCAGCGCCTCGCCGCCTTGCACACGCGCGCGGGCCGCTTCGCCGAGGCTGCGCAGTGCTGCCGCACTCTACAGAGCGTCTACTCGACAGCCGAATATCCTGAGGAGGCTTCGCGATACGGGGAACTGGCCGAACGCTACGAGGAACGTTCCTCGGCTCCGGCGCTCGACATACCCGGCGAAGACGAACACATTTTTCTGGATGCCAAGCCAGTTGCGGAGCCAGAGAGCGCGGTCGAAGAGTTTTCCGTCGGCGATTCTCCTGCGGAAGAGGCTGCCGTCGAAGAGGAAGCCGCGAGCGAGGCAGCCACAGTGGAAGACGGTTCGGCCTGGCCCGCGCCCCCCGAATCCGCCGACGAGATTGCCGTAGAACCGGACGCGGAGTTCGCGGTTGTCGATGAGTCCGCAGCTTCAGCCGAACCGGCTGCCTCCGCTGAAATCGACCTTTCTTCCGAGTGGGATGACTCTACTATCACCGTAGAAGAAACCGATATTCCCGCTGCGGAAGCGGCTGAAGTCGGGGTCGACAGCGCCGTCGGCGATCATGAGATTCCCGACTCCGGCAAAGTCGACGAGACCATCGAAGAGATTCGCTTCTATCTGGCTCATAGCATGCCTGAGCAGGCCATGGCCGCGCTGGCCAAGCTCCAGACTCTGACCAGCGATCAGGCCAAGCTGGACGAGCTCCGCGCCGAAGTGGAGGCCGCCACAGCGCAAGCCGCCGAACACGAAGCCGCGGTCGAGCCTGTCGTTGAAGAGCTCGCCGCCGACGACATTCCGACCCTCGAAGTCGCAGCCGATGAAATTACAGTCGACGAAACTCCAGCAGCGGTCGAGGAGGCCGCGGCCGAGGAAATTTCCGTCGAAGAGATTGCGGTCGATGAGCCCGCAGTCGAGGAACAGGAAATCGTCGTACCGGAGGTAGTCGTACCGAAGGTCGTCGCACCGAAGGTTGTCGCGCCAAAGCCTGTGACGCCAAAGGTCGCTGCCCCGAAGCCCGTTCCAGCGAAAACCAGCGCTCCGAAGACGGTTGCTCCGAAAATCGTAGCCCAGGAAATCGCTGCCCCGGAGATCGTCGCCCCGGAACCTCCCGCCATCGAAGAGATTCCAGTCGTCGCCGAGATCTCGGTCGAAGCCGAGCCGGAGCCAGTGGTTCACGAGGCCGTGGTTCAAGACTCCGTGGTGCACGCGCCAGTCCACCAAGCCGAACCTGAGCCTGAACCTGAACCCGCGCATCAACCTGGAGTTCTGAAGGAATTCGTTTCCGATCTCGAAACTTCGTTGGGCGATACCTTCCTGCCCGGCACAGTGACCAAGCCGGTCTCGGAACCCGCGGCGCGCCCTGCGACGACAACGCCCGCCAAACCCGGCCTGGCTCCCGCTGCGCGTATTGAGCCTGTGATCTCTGGCGGGCCGACTGCCCCGGTGCTGGGCGAGTTTGTCGCCGATATCGAAGCATCGCTCGGGGAAGACTTCCTGAAGGCCGCACCGGTCGCCGGGCCGGAACCACATGCTCCGGTCGCGAAGTCCACGACCGTTCCACCGGCACCTGCTGCAGTCGCGGCGCCGATGGTGAATGCACCGCTGGCTGCGAGCGCCGCCGCATCGGCCTCCACAAACCATATCGCGTCTCCTGCGCTGGGAAATGCTGCGCCCGTGGCGACCGCGTCCGTAGCCTGGCAGGCACCGGTTGAAGCCCCCAAGCCGCCCGCAATTGCTGCCTCCCACGCGCCAGCCGGTCATACTCCAACAACCGCTCCGGCAACCACTCCAGCACCCGCTGCCAAGGCTTCGCCCTTTGGCGAGGACGCCGGGGTCGATATCGCTGAAATGTTTGGCGAACTCAGACACGATCTCGAAGCCGACGTAGCTTCCGCCGACGAAGATCCCGAGACCCACTACAACCTGGGCATCGCTTTCCGCGAAATGGGACTGCTCGACGAGGCCATCGGCGAGTTGCAAAAGGCCTGCCAGTCATTCGATCACGGGCATCCTTTCCCGCAGATCATGCAGACATACACGTGGCTGGCACAGTGCTTCCTCGATAAAGGCGTGCCGGAAGCCGCCGTCCGCTGGTATGGCAAAGCTCTCGACGTTCCCACCATCGACGGCGAAACCCGCGTGGCGCTCCATTACGAACTGGCTTCCGCCTATGAAACTGCCGGCGACAAGCCTGCCGCCCTTCGCCACTTCATGGAAGTGTATGGCAGCAACATCGACTATCGCGACGTCGCCGAGCGCATCAAGGCCCTGAAGTCGTAGAATACCCGGATGCCTGTTGTCCCCAATTCCTGGCACACGGGGTCTATTACGTGTCGCGTTGCATGCCCCGGTAGATGCTGCATTGCACCCCGCCGTGGTCTTCGCGCAGTCGGATCGTCGCGCCGGAGCTGCCGCTGGAGCGCCCGCTAATGACCGACCTGACTCCTTTTTCCGGCCCTCCCGGCAACGCCCCCAAGCCCGTCCCCCCGCAGGCCGATTCCAGCACCGCGCTTCTCGGTCCGCCTCTCGAAGCCGAAACGCGCCGGGCCGACAGTCCCCTGCAAACCTGGATGCATCGCACCTCGGTCTTTCTCTTCGTTTTGATCAGTGCCGTAGCCGGAGTGCTGCTCATCATTCTTCCCTGGACTCCTGAGTGGACCGACAACTATCTGCTGCTCTCGTTTCCCGCTCTCCGCGACGTGGTGTCCAACGGCTTCTTCCGCGGCCTGTGCAGCGGTCTGGGCCTGCTCGATATCTGGATTGGTTTCTGGGAGGCACTCCACTACCACGAGCACCAGTAATGTGTTTCGAAAGGGTACGACCTCCGGCTGCTTATTCCCCGTAACCCGCCCACTCCGGTATCCTGATAACCTGCGACTCGGGCCTTGAAATCGCGAGCCCAGGAATCGTGAATGAAAGACTCTCAACCTATGACTGATCATCTCGAATCCGCGCCGGTCGCCTACCAGAACGAACCTTTCCTCAACAGCCCCGATGGCCGCATCCTCCGCATCCTGGCGGAATATCAAGAACCACTGGCGCGCTTCCGACGCGAGCAGATTCAGGACACCGTCGTCTTCTTCGGCTCCGCCCGCTTTCAGGGACACAAAGATGCCAGCGAGACCCTCGCCACGATCAAGCAGAATCACGCCGCCACGCCCGCCGAAAGCGTCGAAAAAGATCTGAAGCGCGCCCTGGCCGCCGTCGACATGGCGCGCTACTACGAAGATGCCCGCAGACTCGCGCACATGCTCACCACGTGGTCCATTCACATCCCCGCCCGCCGCCACCGTTTCGTAGTGACCACCGGCGGCGGTCCCGGCATCATGGAAGCTGCCAACCTCGGAGCTCACGAAGCCGGAGGAAAAACCATCGGCCTGAACATTCAGCTCCCTTTCGAGCAGAGTCCCAACCAGTACGTCACTCCAGCGCTGAATTTTCAGTTCCACTATTTCTTCATGCGAAAATTCTGGTTCGCCTATCTGGCCAAGGGACTCGTCATCTTCCCCGGCGGTTTCGGCACCATGGACGAACTTTTCGAAATCCTCACCCTGGCCCAGACCGACAAGCTGGCCAAGAAAATCCTGGTCGTGATTTACGGCAGCGAATACTGGAACCGCATCCTAAATTTCCAGGCCTTCGTCGACGCGGGCACCATTTCTCCCGAGGATCTCGACCAGTTCAAAATCGTCGACACCCCCGAAGACGCCTTCGAGTTCCTGCGCGATGGCCTGACGCAATACCACCTCGGCGGCGCACCCAAGAAAGAAGGCGAAGCCCTCCCGGAGATCGCGAAGACCCGACCGTGAAACAGATGTGTTTTCGGTTCTTGTCACGCCCCGGGCAGAATCTGACGAACGCGCCTCAATCTTGGTTGTCATTCCGAGCGCAGCCGGAGCGAATGCGACGGCAACCGAGGAACCTGCTTTTGTCCGTCGTTGCAAATCCGCCGCTGCATTAAACTGCAAATCAGATGCCAGCTCGCTGCCTTCTCTACTACATCACCGACCGCACCGCCTTCCCGGGAGACGAACTTTCCCGCCGGCGTCACCTCTTGGAAAAAATCTCCGGAGCTGCCCGCGCCGGCGTCGACTACATCCAACTCCGCGAAAAAAATCTTCCCACACGCGAGTTGGAATCCTTGGCGAGAGAAGCGATGCATGCAATCTGCGAAGCACAAAAACTGGCAGCTAACAGTCGGCAACCGGCGACCGCCCTCCTCATCAACTCCCGCACCGACGTCGCGCTGGCCGCCGAAGCCGACGGCGTCCACCTCCGCTCCGACGACGTCTCCCCACAGGAAGTGAGATTAATTTGGAAAACGTGTGGGCGCGGGCGACTCGCCCGCGTGAACTCACCACAAGCTCCAATTGTCGCCGTCTCCTGCCACTCCCCAGCAGACGTAGCCAAAGCGGCCGCTAGCGCCGCAACCTTCGCCGTCTTCGCCCCCGTGTTCGAGAAAAAAGACGCACGCCCCGCCGGTCTCAGCCTGCTCAAGGAAGCCTGCCAGGCAAGCATTCCAGTTCTGGCTCTGGGCGGGATCACTCTGGCCAACGCCCATGCCTGCCTGGAAGCCGGAGCCGCCGGCATCGCCGCTATCCGCCTCTTTCAGGGCAACGACATCTCCGAACTAGCGCAACGCCTGCGCTCGCATAGCGGGGAGTGAGAGATCCGAGGGTGCCCCATTTCTCGCGCGTTCTGTGCGCGAGAAATGGGGATTTTCAAGGGTGAATACAAAAAGGACTTCTATCCCGTCCACTTCGCCCCCGTCTCCAGCACCTGCATCACTTTCGCCAGCCGCCGCTTCCTCGTCTCTTCCTGCTTTGCGGCCGAAATCGAAATCGCTATCTCCTTTTTATGCGTGAACGCCAGCTCGTCCCACCGCTCCTGCGCTTTCCTGCTTTTCGCCAGCTCTCGTTTCAGTTCCGCCGGAGCCTCGACCGTTCGCGCTTCCGCATCGCGTTCCATCACGACGTCAACCGTGTCTCCCGGCTTCACGCCCGCACCCTGGCACAGAGTCTTGTTCACCGGCATCATGCGGACATTGCCGCAGGGCATGAGCGACGAGCGAAACGGGAAGCCGTTGATCGTCCCCCGTATGGGCACACGGGCCCGCGTTCCGAAATACTCGATCACATCGACCGGCGGCATGATCGCCGCGACCACGCCCGCCTCTCGCCCCTGAATCTTCGCCTGAAACCGCAATTTCTTCTCTGCCATCTCAATCCCTCCACGCCATCGCTGGTAAACTCTAACCCTGTACCGCACATGCGGCAACCGCCATGACGCTCCCTGCGACGGAATCAAAACCCGCAGCCCAGGCCGCACGCGAGCTAACTCTCGTCGTCATCCCCGCAGCTTGGTTCCTGATGGGCTCGGACGCGGGCCAAGACTGCGAACGCCCCATCCATCGCGTCTGGGTTGACACCTTCCGGCTAGCCGCCACGCAAGTGACCAACTCCGAATACGCGCGTTTTCTCAGCGCGACTGGAACCCCGCCGCCTCCGTTCTGGAATGACCAAAACTTCAACCATCCTCAACAGCCGGTCACTGCAGTCTCATGGTTTGAAGCCTCCAGCTACTGCGAATGGATGAGTTCGCAAACCGCTCGCGCCTACCGCTTGCCCACCGAAGCAGAATGGGAACACGCCTCCCGGGGCGGCCTGGAACAAAAGAATTATCCCTGGGGCGACAACCCGCCGCAATCGCTTCCCGACTACGCCACGCGCTGGCAAACGGGACCCGAGCCCGTGGCTCGCCACACCCCCAACGCATTCGGCCTATACGACATTTGCGACAACGTCCACGAATGGTGCAGCGACTGGTACGATCCGAACTATTATGCGATTTCTCCCGAGCGCAACCCGCGCGGCCCGGAGCGAAGTTGGATGAATCCGCAGCGCAAGTCTTCCCGCGGCGGATCCTGGCGCCACCACATTAAAGTCGCCCGCTGCTCGGCACGCTCCAGCATCCCGCCAGAATTTCAGTACGCCGACTATGGATTCCGCGTGGCGTGCGATTGAGTCGATGAAACAATTGAGTAATTGTGTGATTTGGTAATTGAGTAGTTGAAAACCAATCAGCCGGCGGCTAGGCTTCAATTACTGAATTACCAAATTTCTCAATTACTAAATTCCTCATGTTCAAAACCGACCTTCTGAAAGACAAGCGCATTCTCATTACCGGCGGAGGCACCGGCCTCGGCAAAGGGATGGCCGAACGCTTCCTCGAACTCGGAGCCACCGTGTACATCTGCGGCCGCCGCCAAGAAGTGCTCGAGCAAACTGCCGCCGAACTCTCCCAAAAGACGCAGGGCACAATCCACGCCATCCCCTGCGACGTCCGCAGCCTCGAAGCCGTCGAAGCCATGATCGATTCGATCTGGAAAGAAGCTCCACTCGACATCCTCGTCAACAACGCCGCCGGAAACTTCATCGCCCGCACTGAAGAACTTTCTCCTGGCGCATGGAACTCCGTCATCGGCATCGTGCTCATGGGAACCCTCAACTGCACCCTGGCCTGCGGACGCCGCTGGCTCCAGTCCGCTCACCCTGGCACCGTCCTCAGCATCTCCGCCACATACGCGCCGGTAGGCTCGGCCTACGTCGTCCCGTCGGCCGTCTCGAAGGCCGGAGTCGAAGCCCTCACCCGCAGCCTCGCGGTCGAATGGGGCAACCGCGGCGTTCGCATGAACGCCATCGCTCCCGGCCCCATTCCCACGCAGGGCGCATTCTCCCGCCTCATGCCGCGCGCCGAACTCGAAACCCTCGCCCTCGACCGCAACCCGCAGCACCGCTTCGGCACGGTTGCAGAACTCGCGAATCTCGCCGCTTTTCTGGTGAGCGACGGCTCGGCCTACATCAACGGCGAAGTCATCCGCATGGACGGTGGCGAATTCCTGCAAGGGGCCGGAGAGTTCAGCACTCTGGGAAGAGCCCTCACAGAAGAGGATTGGCAGGCGATCAAGCCGCAAAAGAAGAAATAGAACTCATTGCGCCCGCCTTCATAAAGTTTGTCATTCCGACCGGAGCCGGAGCGCCAGCGACGGCGCAGTGGAGCGCCTGCCCTGAGCGAAGCCGAAGGGAGCCTGTTGTTTTTTCTTCCGAAGTACTACGCTCGCCAGTCGACTACCGCTGATCCTTCGACGGCATCACAATCGCCTTCAACACAAGATTCACCAGGCTGAGCACAATCGCGCCAATAAACGCTGCGACGAACCCGTGCACCTGAAATCCCGGCACCACCGCCGACGCCAGTTCAAGCATAATCGCATTAATTACGAACCAGAACAGCCCCAGCGTTAGCAGCGTCAAAGGAAAAGTAATAATTTTCAGCAACGCCCCGAGCGTCGCATTGATCAGCCCGATCGCGAGCGCGGCAATCAGCGCCGCCACCGCCCCGTTTACATGTATACCCGGCACTACCTGAGCCACAATCCACACCGCCACCGCACTCAGCACCCAATTCAAGAGCAAGCGCATTCTGATCTCCTCAACATCAGACTCACTATAGGCCCGCCATCAACTCTTGTCATTCCGAGAGCCGCCGGAGCGAAGGCGACGGCAACCGAGGAATCCGCTGTTCGACCTGCCCTCCGGTCACGCTCCCGAAAAATTCATCCCGCATTCGCCGCTCGTCGCCCGCCATACGGTACACTCATCAATTCGACTTCCAGGAGGATTTTCCCATGCCCGACCCCGCACTGAGCGGCTCCGAATTCAAAAAGCAACTTCGCGCCGGACAGCCAAAGATGGGCCTGTTTCTCAACGCCCACAGCCCCACCGTCGCCGAGCAACTCGCGCACAGCGGATACGACTGGCTGCTGGTCGACACCCAGCACGGCCCCATGGGTTACGAAAAACTTTCCGCCATGCTGAGCGGCATCGCCAACGGCGGCGCCAAATCGCTGGTCCGCGTTGGCGGATACGCCGACCGTCCCGGCATCCAGCAGGCCTTAGACATGGGCGCCGATGGCGTGCTAATTCCCTACATCAACACCGCCGCCGAGGCCCGCGAAGCCATCAGTTGCACCAAATATCCCACGATCGGCACGCGCTCCGTCTACTTTCCCCAGCGCAGCATGGACAAGGCCGGACTCCTCGGCTACGCCGGCACCTGGAACAACGAAGGCATCGTCGCGCTTCAGGTTGAGACCGCCTCCTGCATCGAGAACATCGCCGAAATCGCCGCCGTCCCCGGCGTCGACATTCTCTTCCTCGGTCAGAACGATCTTTGCATGTCGATGGGCCTCTACAACAAATACGAATTCCCCCACATGTACACCTCGCCCGAACTCGACGCCGCGACGAAAAAGCTGATCGAGCACGCCCACAAGAACAACGTAATCCTAGGCCTGTTCCTCTTCGGCACCGCCCGCGTCGGCGAATTCCTCGAAAAAGGATTCACCTTCATCAGCATCGGCAACGACCTGCACCACGTCCTAACCCAAGCCGGAGCCTACGTAGCAGACATGGAAAAAATCGCCCAAGAAAAAGGGAAGTCGTGGAAGCGCCGCTCCACCGCCCTGTTCTAAGAAGAAACTCGAGGGTGCCCCATCCTTGTCGCGCTTTCTGCGACAGGATGGGGGTTTTGACTTCGATTCCCCCTGTGTTCCTCATTGTCCTCTGTCGTTAAGGCTTTGTCCGCTCCCGTCGCCCCACCAAAGCCCAATGAATTAAAATCACAGCTTCGGCTAACCCAGTGATCCTCACCGAAACCGAAACCCGAGTCCTAGGCTCCCTGATCGAAAAAGACATCACCACGCCCGACTACTACCCGCTTTCCCTCAACGCCCTGGTCAACGCCTGCAACCAAAAAAATAACCGCGACCCGGTGACGGCCCTCGACGAGTCCACAGTCCGCGACGCCCTCGCCTCACTGCAGGAAAAGCGCATGGCCGGGCCCGCGAGCGGCGCCGACAGCCGCGTGACAAAATTCGAACACCGCCTGCAGGAAGTCTTCAACTTCGACCGCCGCGAAATCGCCATCGTCTGCGTCTTGCTGCTCCGAGGCCCGCAAACTCCCGGCGAACTCCGCAGCCGGACCGACCGCATGTACCACTTCGAAGCGCTCGACGACATCGTCTCCACACTCGACCGCCTCGCTCATCGCGACCCGCCACTGGCCGCGATCCTCCCGCGCCAGCCCGGCACGAAAGAATCCCGCTACATGCACCTGTTCTCCGGCGAACCCCCGGCGGGCTCAGCCGCCGAAAGCCTTTATGTGGCGCGGGCGCCCTCGCCCGCGACTGCCGGCGCAAACTCGACAGCCGATCGTCTGGCAATGCTGGAAGAAGAAGTATCCGGCCTTCGCCAGGAACTCACCGAAGTCCAGCAGCAACTCGCCACCTTCCGTAAACAATTCGAGTAATTCCCCGAGTTCACCCCCGCAGGGCACAGCAAGCAACCCAGCGCTTCAGCCCTGGGCCCACGGAAAAAAGACCAACGGAACATTTCCACCGGCAAAACCGTACAATTATCCAGAGAGAGGAGGAGGTCTCTGCCATGTTCACTTTCCTGCTCTGGTGCATCCTGTTCGTGCTTTGCTGGCCGCTCGCGCTGTTGGCCCTGATTGCTTATCCTTTCATCTGGCTGATCTTGCTCCCGTTCCGCGTTGTCGGCGTAGCCGTCCACGGAGTCCTCGAAATTGTCTTCTTGGCCATCACCCTTCCCTTCCGCCTGCTGGCCGCCCCATTCCGCATCTAATGCCCCGTTCTTACATTCTGCGCGAGGCTTGGTCTGTGCGCCTCAGCGCAAAGACCGGCCACAGTCGAAGTGCCTGCTCTGAGCGAAGCCGAAAGGGTCCCTCCCCGATGCGCACTGCAGCATCTCGCGCCAACTCCCACTTTCCCGCTCACCCCGCCATGGTGTAGACTCTAACCAG
>Ga0224556_1000131_pt1 | contig 16262 bp, 10 predicted proteins | sample 714S315metaG_FD_183007 | JGI IMG/M metagenome (GOLD analysis project Ga0224556, IMG submission 183007) | Peat soil microbial communities from Stordalen Mire, Sweden - 717 S3 1-5 | ecosystem: Environmental > Terrestrial > Soil > Wetlands > Peat | place: Sweden: Norrbotten County, Stordalen Mire...
TGAGATGGAACCTTCTCGCCGGGAGTAACCCTCAGCACCCTGATCGAACCATTTGGAATCGCCGTGGGCGATCTCAACGGCGACGGCATCCCCGATCTGGTGGTGGGCAATGACTCGGCCAGCGGCGGTTTGAACATTTTCCTGGGAGATGGGAAAGGCGGCTTTACGGCGGGCGCCGCGCTGGCGGGCGGAAATTGTCTCCTGACGCCGGTGCTGGCGGACGTCAATCGTGACGGCAATCTCGATATCGTAGTGGGCAATTATTGTGGCGCTGGGATCGAGGTGTACCTGGGCAATGGAGACGGAACGTTCCAGGCGCCTGCCCTGGTCGGCGGGTCCGGCGCAATTTTTGGCCTGGCTGTGGCCGACTTCAATGGCGACGGAATTCTTGATCTCGCAGCCTCAGACTATAGCAACGATCTGCTCGGCATCTATCTCGGGGTGGGAGATGGAACCTTCGGCGGTGTCAGCAACATCGGTCTGCCGGACGTGTATTGGGTGGAGGCCGGCGGTGTATCGAACAATGTGCACGGCGATGGAAATGTCAATCTTATGACGGCCAGCACAAGCAACGGCATCAACCTTCTCGAGGGAAATGGCGATGGTACATTCGAAACACCGAGCCTGATCACATCCGGTGGATATTTTGCATTGGCCGCCGGAGACCTCAATGGCGATGGCAGCCTGGACATTATTGATGTCATTAACAGTGATGCGGTGCAGGTGCTGTTTGCAGGGGATGGAGGTACGTTTCAAGCCCCTCAGACCTTTGGCGCCGCTTTTTCTTACGGGATCGCTCTCGGCAATTTCGCCACCACAGGGGGACTCGACGTAGCGGTGGCGGACTACGCGGTCAGTCAAGTCGTCGTTTTCGTGCCCTCCTTAATCTCTCCGACCAGCAAGAATTTTGGCTCGGTCAACCTGGGCGGGTCAGTCCAACAAGTTTTTACCATTACCAACAACAGCTCCAACCCGCTGGCGATCAATGCCATTTCCTTAGCCGGGGCAAATCCAGCTGACTTTTCACAAAGCAATACCTGCGGCTCTTCTCTGGCCTCGGCGGGAAGCTGCGCCGTCACTGTGACCTTCAGCCCTACGGCCAACGGCGCTCTCGCAGCGACGCTCATGGTCGCCGACAGTGCCCCGAATAGTCCCCAGAGCGCGGTTCTGACCGGAACCGGCACGGCGGCTCCGCTGGCCATGATCTCGACCACGTCGCTCACGTTTGGCAGCCAGAATGTCCACATAGCCTCGGCGTCGCAGCCGGTAACGCTGGCCAACACGGGAAGCGCCTCGCTGACCGGGATTGCGATCAGTCTGGTGGGGACCAACAACGGCGACTTTGGGCAGACCAACAACTGTCCCGCTACGCTCGCGGTTAGTTCGTTGTGTACCGTCAATGTGACCTTCACGCCGTCGTATGTGGGAGGGGAAAGCGCGGCTCTGCAGTTTTCCGACAACGCGGCGAACACTCCGCAACAGGTGCAGCTGGCCGGCACCGGTGTGGACGTGCCCACGCACCTGAACTACGTGCAGGCGCCCCCGGCTTCAGTGCTGGCGGGAGCGTCGATTGGAACCATCAGTGTGGGCGTATATGACGCGAGTTCCCTTGTAGTCACAACTTCGAGCGCGAGCATCACGGTGTCGATTACCGGCCCCAACTCTTTTTCGCAGAGCCAGACGGTGGCCGCTTCGGCGGGAATCGCGAGCTTCAATTTCAGCGTCCCCCTGGATGTGGCCGGGCAATATAGCGAGACCGCTTCGAGCGCAGGACTCAGTCCGGCCGTCAGCACCACCATGGTGACTCCGCTGCTCAGTTCTGAGCAGATGGTGGTGGCGGGGTTTCCTTCGCCAGCCTACGCCAATGTGCCGCATTCCTTCACCGTCAGCGTAACGGATTCGTTCGGCAACCTGATCCCGTCCTATACCGGCACCGTAACCCTGGCCAGCTCGGACCCCGGCGCTACTCTGACGCCCACGCCCTACACCTTCGTGGGCGCGGACATGGGAGTGCACAGCTTCACGGCCACCCTCGTCACGGTGGGAACGCAGACCATTTCGGCGAGCGATGGAACGTTGAGTGGCAGCGAGGCCGGCATCGTGGTCAGTCCGCGACCGAAACTCGTGGCCAATCTATTGGCGGACGATGCGGGCACGGCTCCGGCGTGCGACGGCAGCGAAAGCTGTTCGCTGCGCAGCGCCATCCATGTGGCGAATACTCTGGGCGCGGGCGACATCACCTTCGACTCTTCGCAATTTGTCGGCGCTGCGCCGTGGACTTCCACCCTGATCAACGGCCCCCTGGAACTGAACTCTAACCTCAACCTCACTGGACCGGGCCAGAGCCAGCTGAGTCTTTCCGGGAATAACCTGTCCAGCATTTTCCAGGTGGACGCTGGGGCGATCGCCTCAATCACCGGCCTGTCGGCGACCCAGGGCAACTCCAACGGCAACGGCGGCGGCATCAGCAACGCAGGCTCACTCACGCTTACAAACGTGACCGTGAGCGACAGCGTGGCCACCGAGGATGGCGGCGGAATCTACAGCTCGGGCAGCCTGACCGTAAACTCTTCCACTCTTTCGGGAAATACTGCGAGTGCGAATGGCGGCGGCGTGTCAGCGACCGGAACGACCGTCATCTATGACAGCACGATCTCGGGCAACACGGCGTCCGGCGACGGTGGCGGCGTCGACAACCGCGGTGCGCTTTCGATGGCGCAAAGCACTCTCTTCGGCAACTCCGCCGCCGACGGCGCGGGCGTCGAAAATGAAACGGCTGGCACGCTGGTCGTGGCGCAGAGCACAGTCTCGGGCAACGTCGCCGGCGGTGGCAGCGGCGGCACCGTCACGAACCAGAATACGGCGCCATCGGCGGTGACGATTCTGAACAGTATTGTGGCCGGCAACACCGCGCCGGGCGGAGATTGCGTAAACTGCGGCATCCAGGTCAGCTTCAATCTGTTCGATGTTGCGGCAGCGACCCTGCTGCTTGGACCGCCTGCGAATAATGGCGGCCCCACCGAAAACTTGCTCCCGCTCGCCGGCAGCCCGGCGATTGGCGGCGGCAGTGTGGCGCTGGTTACTGATTCCGGGCTGCCACAATCCCTATCCCTGGCGAACGACCAGCGGGGAAGCGGCTATCTACGTATCGTCAACAACGGCGTGGACTTGGGTGCCATCCAATACAATTCCGGGCCGGCGAGTTCTCTGGTTTCGTTGGTGGCTGGATCGCCCGTCGCCGGCAATGCGCTCAGCCTCACTTTGCATGCGCTGACCGCGGGCGGGAATCCGGATGGGACATACGCGGGCACCGTGCAGTTCTCGAGCAGCGACGCGCATGCGGTGTTGCCCGCGAACTACACGTTTGTGCCGTCCGACAATGGGACCCATATCTTTGCGGTTACGCTTCAGACCAGCGGCTCGCAGACCGTCACCGCAGCCGATACGGTGAATTCCATGCTGCAAGCCGCGCAGACCGTCAACGAGTCTTCGGCGGCGGCGGCCACAGTTGCGGTCGGCGGCGGGTCCGGGCAAACGGCGCTGGCAGAAACCGCGTTCGCCACCGCCTTGTCGGCGAAAGTCAGCGATACATTCGGCAATGCCGTTCCGGGCGCGACCGTGGTCTTCAGCGCGCCGTCGCCCTCCAGCGGCGCCAGCGGCATATTTGCGGGCGGGGGCAGCAGTGCGTTGGTTGCGACCGGAAGCACCGGCATCGCCACGGCTCCGGTATTCACCGCCGACGCGGCGGCGGGCCAATACTCCGTCTCGGCGACGGTGACCGGACTCACTGCAGCTACGTTTGCCCTTACCAACGCTGCTCTACCCGCAGCTTCAATAACGCTGGCAGTGGCTGGATCGGCGGTCGCCGGCAACCCACTGAGCATTACGGTGAGCGCGTTCGCCGCGAACGCGACGGCGGACGTGTCGTACTCCGGAACCGTTCACTTCACCAGCACCGATCCTCAGGCGGTATTGCCCGCGGACTATAGCTTTGTCCCATCGGATAATGGGACGCATGTTTTTTCTCTGACGCTGAAGACCAGCGGCCCGCAATCGATCACGGCAACGGATACGGGAAACTCCGCGCTGCATGCCACCCAAACCGTACTCGAGTCTCCGGCGGCGGCAGCGACGGTCGCGGCCGGAGCCGGGTCCGGGCAAACGGCGTTTGAAGGGTCAGCCTTCGCAACCGCGCTGTCGGCAAAGGTCAGCGACGCATTCGGCAACGTTGTTCCCGGCGCGAATGTGGTTTTCAGTGCTCCGTCCAGCGGCGCCAGCGGCACGTTCGCTGGCGGAGGCGGCAGCGCGTCGATTGCGACCGGCAGCACTGGCGTGGCCACGGCTCCGGCTTTCACGGCCAACAGTACGGCGGGCGCTTATTCAGTATCCACGGCAGTGTTGGGGCTGACGTCGGTCACGTTCGCCCTCACCAATGCGGTTCCTACCGTCGCGCAGCCGCCGGATTATTCGATTAACGCCAATCCCACCTCGCTGACCATCGTGCAAGGGCAGTCAGGAAGCACGGTCCTGACCGTCACGCCGGTGGGCGGTATGACCGGCACGGCCACCTTTGCCTGCACCAGCTTGCCCGCGAGAGCCACTTGCGTCTTTGCGCCGGCACAGATTGTAATGAGCGGCAATGATGCCGTCCAAACCGTCACCTTAACTGTGAATACGACGGGAACAAATGGAGTGATTGCAGGGATTCGTCCCGCATCGTTCCCCTGGAGTGCCGCCGGTATGCTTGCATTCCTGGCTTTGCCGGCCGGGTTGCTCTTCCTGGTGATTCCGGGTTTGGTCGTTCCAGGTTCGATCGTTTCAGGTTCGATCGTTCCATGTTCGATCAAAAGCGGGAAAAAGCGCCGGTGCAATGTCTGGCTCTGGCTTGTTCTGCTGCTCGGATCATTCACAGCCATCGGAATGACATCCTGTAGCGGCGTCAGTTCATCGGGAAACGCAGGCGGAGACGGAGAAGGAGGTGGGACTCCGGCAGGTCAATATTCAGTTTCTGCCGGGGCTTCGGTGAGTGGTTCGAATAGTCACTCAGCGCAGGTCACGATTACGGTCACCCAATGAAGCTCACCCCCAGAAAGGCGGTAATTGAACTGCATCTCGGAGATGTCGAATTCCCGCTCTGGACGATTCAGAAACAGTCTCTCTAATCCGACTGCTTCTTCACGTCTGTCACATTGTCATCCGGATTGCGGTCAATCAGCTTGATGAGTGGGTCAATGCCAGCCTTGGACGGCATTTTGTCGACGGTGACCGTGAACTCCTGGTGCTCTTGTTCAATCTTTTGTTTCTGCAGATACAGGAAGTTGCCGTCGGCATCGAGCACTCCGATGTCGATGAGGTCGTGCAGCGGAATGACGTGCTCCTGGCCCTTTCCATCCGCGCGATACTTTTTGGCTTCAACCGAGATGCGCACCTGGTACTTACCGTCAGGTAACTGGGAGTAACTGGCCGACACGGCGCGATTGTCGAACAAAGTAATGTTCTCGAACCAGTCTTCGTAAAGATACTGAAACTCCGGCGGCGTGACCTTCTTTAAGTCGTTTTCCAGATCGAGCGCGGTTGGATAGGGTGGACCTTTGAACGCCCAGTCCTTCACCAGAGCAGCCAGAGCCTGACTGACGCGATCTTCGCCGATGTAGTCTGCCAGCGCATACATGACTTGCCCGCCCTTGTTGTAATGGATATAGCCCTGCAGAGGTTCAACGCGCAGCAAGGGCTTTTCGTCATCGTGCTCCTGAGCCCGGCCGCGCAAGTAACCATCCAACTGATAGCGCAGAAATTTCTTCATCGACTCCGGACCGTAGGCGTGCCTCATCACCATGAGCGCTGTGTATTGCGCCAGGGTCTCGAAGACCGTTTCCCCCTCGGTATTAGCGCTCATCACCTGGTGTCCCCACCATTGATGCGCGGTTTCGTGAGCCGTGACAAATAGCGGCAGATTGATGGCGTCCTTCTTGTCGGGATCGACGTAGGTAATGAAGCCAATGCCTTCGGAAAATGGAATCGTGTTGGGAAACGATTCCGCGAAGTCGCCGTACCTCGGAAACTCGACGATCCGCAATTGCCGGAACTGAAACGGGCTGAACGACGAAGTGCAGTAGCTGAGAGTGGATTTCATGCCACCCATCATTCGGTCCAAATCGAATTCGTGTCCCGGCTGGTAGTAGATCTCCAGCTTGACGTCATTCCATTGATCGCGGCGCACGGCGTAGCGCGCGGAATTGACCGAGAAAATGCCGCCTATCATGGGTGCGTCGGCTTTATAATCGAAGTAGCGGCGACCATCCTGCACCCACTCCTTCTGCAAATAGCCCGGCATGATCGCGATCTGGTCTGGCGTGGTACTCACAACTCCTTCGAAATTCACCCAGTCGGCATCGGTTGTAACGGCGTTATTTTGGCGCCCGGCCGGGTCTTCGAGTTTGAGCAACCCCGCGGATTTCTGCAGGCCGTGGCGGTGGCGGGCACTGTCATCGACCAGTTGCACGTCTTGAAGATATCCGACGAAGGGCATGTAGCTGCTGTTGACAAAGCTTCCATTGTGGACGATATCGCCGTTGGGCATGGAATTGACGAACCCTGGATTCGGATAGGCCAGATCAAAGTCGAGCGCAATGCGGCCGTGGGGAGGAATCGGTGTCGTTAGACGGTACAGAAAAAAGCCGAGGGCGGCATCTTCAAGGATCGGCGTGTCGCCGCCTTCCAGACGAATCGACTTCACCACGATTTGTGGGCGCGGGATTACATCCGCATCCTCGAGCCAAAGGGTTACGGCGACTTGGTCGATAGGAGTGTCGGTCTTATTCTCCAGCAACTCCCTGCCGCGAAACACAGCCAGCCGCTGTTCGGGATAGAGATCGACGTCAACCTTCTCGTCGACAATTCTGGGTTGCGGCATCTTTTGATACTGTTTGTACTTGAGCTCGTACTGGGCGCGATCTTCCTGGAACTTGGAACTCGTTAGGAGCCGATTCAGAACATGAGTGTTGTAATAAATGTAGCCGCCCACTCCCACAAACAGCAGGCCGCATACTGCAAGGCCAATTCCCGTTGAAGGCGAGAACCGTGACCGTGCCAGCTTGAAACGGCTGCGAATGCCGGTCTCCATGCCGCGCACCCACAATAGATTCGTCGCTATGGCCAACAGCACTGCCCCGATTCCCCAGTAGACGTGAAACCAGAACTGGGACGCCGCAAAAGGGCCGTATCCGTTCATGTCGGAATAAATAATCCGTGGCATCCGGCCCAATCGATAAAGGTAGTCCTCAAAATTCATCTGCGGCAGCACAATTCCCACCACGAAGTACAAGACCATCACGAAGTGGCCAAGGTATTTGTGATTGACAACGGTATGCACCAGCATCGCAATCACGCAGATGATCCAGAAACCGATCAGTTGGCGGCCAAAGAGATCGGTCAGGTACAGGCTCAACTCGAAGTGGTGATAGCCGTGGAGAATTTGAACCAAGAGTCCACAGACCATCACCATGAAGACGAGCAGCACCTGAACCAGCATCAGCGCAAACAGCTTGCTGCAGAACAGCACCCAGCGCTTGACCGGCAGCGCGTCCATGATCTGATTCAGTTTTGCATCGCGCTCGCGCCACACGAGTTCGCCGGAGTAAAAAGTGATAATGGCGAGAATGAATAAGGAAAAACCGTCGCCACCGAGTTCGAGCATGCGCCAGGTTACGGGATATACGGGCGTCGACAACGGACTGTTGATGCCGTAGGCGGAGAAGATAGCCATCAGTGCCCCTGCCAGCACCAGCACGCCAAAGAATACGTTCTTGACGGTTTCGGAGAACTGCAGCCGTGTCAGAGCAACGAGATTGCGCAATGAGTCGCCGAAACTGAACGTCGCATGAGTTAAGGGCAGCGCCGCCGCGGTGGCGACTATTTCATGATCGAGATCAGGTATTAGCCGGCGACCCGCCTTGCGCGCCGTATGCGTAAAAGAGAAGCGGATATAGGTGATTCCCAAAATCACTGCGCCGATCGTAAGCCACAAGATCCGGTTCCACAGCAACACTCCTATGAAGGGAACGATCTGGGTGTTGCGCTGGAAGGGAGTCCAGTATTGCGTCAGGCGCGACACCGCATTTCCGCCGAATGGATCAATCATTGCCGCCAGTGTGGTTGAGGTGAGGTCGGCGGAGAGTTGGTCGGCGACGAAGTAGCCGATCAACAGCAGCACGCTGCCCGCGTAGACCGGCAGCATCTTTCGTCCCAGTGCGGCGAGAGAAAAGAAGATGGCCGAGATGAAAATCAGGTTCGGAATGACCATCGTGAAGTAGGGCTGAAGGTAGGCGTAGGCACTCTGGGGTCCTACTCTCGCCGGATCCAGCCAAGGCATAAGCGTACCCACCCACGCTCCCAGCCCAACGCTGGAGAAGATGACGACCTGTATCGCCAGTGCGCCCAGGAAGCGGCCCGCCAGGTAGTCGAACTTGGTAATCGGAGCGGTGTAGAAGAAGGCGGTGCAGTTACTGTCCACGTCCTGGTAGGTCGCCTGACCCGCCAGCGCCGCGACTACGATCACTCCGAAGAAACTCACGAACATGATGATGAGATTCAACGCGAATGGCGAGGTGACCAGGACCTTGCCCCCCGTGCCGTAGTCCACGCTAGCGCCGGGGAATGCCCCGCCCGACATCAGCACGAAGAGAAAGCCCAGCGCGAAGAATACGACGAAGTAGACGTAGGTCGAGATGCGGCGCAGGCGGCGATTGAACTCGAAAGAGAGAATGGAGAGCACCATAGTCAGTTAACCGAGAGTCACTTAACCAAGAGTCAGTTCACCGGACTGGCCGGCGCCTGGTGGATAAAACCTTTGATGGTTGCGAAATAGAAGTCTTCGAGATCAGGCGCAAACGGCTCGAAGCCGGCCTCGGGTTGCTGAGGGCTGAGCACGTGCACTAGAGTCTGGCCGGCGAACAGCCTCATTGAGATGAGCTGAAAGCGCTCACGATAATTGGCTATCTCGTCATGTGCGATCGATTTCCGCCAAACCTGGCCTTCCAGTTCCGCCACCAACCCAGAGGGATTGCCGGCAACCCGCACATGTCCCTCGTGGATGATGGCCATCGATTGGCAGAGATCGGTGACATCGGAAACGATGTGGGTGGAGAGGATAACGATAATATTTTGCCCGATCGCGCTCAGCAGGTTGTGGAATCGCACTCTCTCTTCCGGATCGAGGCCGGCGGTGGGTTCGTCGACGATAATGAGCCGAGGATTGCCCAGCAGTGCCTGCGCGATTCCGAACCTTTGCTTCATGCCGCCGGAGAAGCTGCCTAGCGCCTGACGGCGATGCTCATAGAGGTTGGTTTGCTGCAGGAGGGCTGCCACTACTTCGCGACGTTCCTTGGAATTGCTGAGCCCCTTCAGGACCGCGAATTCAGAGAGCAGCGACTCCGCCGAAACCTTAGGATAAAGCCCAAATTCCTGCGGCAGGTAGCCCAGAATGCGCCGTACCGCGTCCTTCTGGCGCAGGACGTCGATGTCCCCCAATGTAGCCCGGCCGCTGTCGGCCTCCTGCAGAGTGGCCAGGGTTCGCATCAGCGTCGACTTGCCGGCTCCGTTCGGCCCCAACAGGCCGAACATGCCTAATTGGATATTCAAGGAAACGTTCTGAAGTGCCTGCGTGCCGTTGGAATACCGCTTAGACAAGCTTTCAATTCGCAGTTCCATTCGAGGCCCCTATTCTGAGTTCCTTTATACTACGGGGCTGCACGCCGAGAAGTTCCGCAATGGGGTAAATCTGCTTGCACGGGATTTTGAACACTCCGATACCAGCCGCCGGACACCGGCGGAGGATCGGTCCTGGCGGGGTATGTAAACGCGGCACGGGGCGCGCAATGCGCGCCCCGCGAGCCGCGAAAGTGCCGACTTCGGTCTAGCCGATCCAACAGCAACAACATCAGCACGAATTCGGCAGCTTTCTTTTTCGTTGCGCTCAGGCAAGGTCGTAGCGATCAAGGTTCATTACTTTGTTCCACGCAGCCGCGAAGTCTTTCACAAACGACTCCTTCGAGTCGTCGGAGGCGTAGACTTCCGCGAGTGCCCGGAGTTGAGAGTTAGAACCGAAAACGAGATCAACGCGCGTGCCCGTCCACTTCACTTTGCCGGTCGCGCGATCGCGCCCCTCGTACACGCCTTCGGATGCAGAGGATGGCTCCCACTTCGTATTCATGTCGAGCAGGTTGACGAAGAAATCATTGGTTAGCGTTTCCGGCCGTTTGGTGAAGACGCCGTGTTTGGCTTGCCCGACGTTCGCATTGAGGGCGCGCAGGCCGCCGACGAGAACTGTCATCTCGGGGGCAGTCAATGTCAGCAACTGCGCCCGATCCACCAGCAACTCCTCAGCCGAGAAGACCTGTCCGCTTCGGAGATAGTTGCGGAACCCGTCCGCGACCGGCTCCATTACGGCGAAGGAGTGCACATCGGTCTGCTGCTGCGAAGCATCGGTGCGCCCCGGCGAGAAGGGAACCTTCACTTTGTGACCGGCCCTTTTCGCAGCTTCCTCGACCGCGGCGCAGCCGCCCAGCACGATCAGGTCAGCGAGCGAGACCTGCTTACCTTTGTTCCCGGCTTTGCTCCCGCCCTTGTTCCCGTTCGACTGCGAGCCGTTGAACTCTTTTTGGATCGCCTCCAGTTTCTTGAGCACCTTCGCCAATGCGGCCGGCTGGTTCACTTCCCAATCCTTTTGCGGCGTGAGGCGAATGCGCGCCCCATTCGCCCCACCGCGCTTGTCGGAGCCGCGGAACGACGCCGCCGACGCCCACGCAGTCGTGACCAGCTGTGAGATCGACAGCCCGGACTTGAGGATCTTCTCCTTGAGTGCGGCAATCTCCTTCTCCCCGATCAACTTGTGATCCACGGCGGGAACCGGGTCTTGCCAGATCAGCGTCTCCTTCGGAACGAGCGGGCCAAGATAGCGCGGGAGCGGTCCCATGTCGCGGTGCGTCAGCTTGAACCAAGCCCGCGCAAACGCGTCTGCAAATTGATCCGGATGCTCGTAAAAGCGCCGCGAAATCTTTTCGTATGCCGGGTCGAAGCGCAGGGCGAGGTCCGTGGTCAGCATAGATGGCGAATGCCGCTTCGACGGATCGTGCGCATCCGGCACTGTACCGTTGCCCGCGCCATTCTTCGGCGTCCACTGATGCGCACCGGCCGGACTCTTGGTCAATTCCCATTCGTAGCTGAACAGGTTGGTGAAGAAGTTGTTGCTCCACTTAATAGGCGTCGTGGTCCAAATAACTTCCAGTCCGCTGCCGATCGTGTCACCACCGTGACCTTTGCCAAGTTTATTCTTCCACCCGAAGCCTTGATCCTCAATGTTGGCGCCTTCCGGTTCGTTGCCCACATATTGAGCGGGGACGCCAGCGCCGTGGGTTTTGCCGAAACTGTGTCCGCCGGCAATAAGCGCAACCGTCTCTTCGTCGTCCATCGCCATGCGGGCAAAAGTCTCTCGGATATCTCGTGCCGCGGCGATGGGATCCGGCTTTCCATTCGGTCCTTCGGGATTCACGTAAATCAGACCCATCTGCACCGCGCCGAGCGGATTTTCAAGATTACGATCACCGCTATAGCGCTCGTCCGCCAGCCATGTGCCTTCAGGACCCCAGTTCACCTCTTCAGGCTCCCACACGTCTTCGCGCCCGCCGCCAAAACCAAACGTCTTAAAGCCCATCGAATCGAGGGCGACATTCCCAGCGAGAATCATCAGGTCCGCCCAGGAGATTTTCCGCCCATACTTCTGTTTGACCGGCCACAGCAGCCGGCGCGCCTTGTCGAGGTTCACGTTGTCGGGCCAGCTATTGAGCGGCGCAAAGCGCTGCTGACCGGCTCCGGCCCCGCCGCGGCCGTCGCCGATGCGGTACGTACCCGCGCTGTGCCATGCCATCCGAATGAAAAGCGGCCCATAGTGGCCAAAGTCGGCGGGCCACCAATCCTGCGAGTCCGTCATCAGGGCATGCAGGTCCTTGATCACGGCTTTCAGATCGAGCGTTTTGAATTCGGCCGCGTAATTGAACTCCTTGCCCATCGGATCGGACAGAGGAGAGTGCTGGTGCAGAACCTTCAGGTTCAGCTGATTCGGCCACCAGTCGCGGTTCGTGGGCGCGGAGGCACCGTGGTTAAACGGGCACTTGGCTTCGGGTAAGGTAACTTTGTTTTTAGCTTCGGGGACAACACTCCCCGATGAAGTCGCGAGTGTATTTTCCATAATGTTTTCACCTTCGATTCTTGATTGCGTACTGCCTGAGAAAATTACTTTTTAGCACTGCAGCGGCCACAGAGGCCAAAGACCTCGATCAAGGGCTGCGTCAGATCAAAGCCGTCCGGCACGTGCCGGGACAGCCGTTTGAAATCGATGAACTCTCCTTCGATGTCCCGCACCGATTTGCAGCGGGAGCACACCAGGTGGTGATGAGGTTTGAGATTGCCGTCCACGCGCAACGTGGCCGCATGAGGGGTGACCTCCCGCAGCAACCCGCACTCGATAAAAAGCCGCAGATTGTTGTAGACCGTGGCCAGAGAAACAGATGGAATGCGGCGCCGTACCGCGGCGTAAATGTCTTCCGGGGAATAGTGCCCGTGGGTGGCGACGACGGCCTCGTAGACCACCTGACGCTGGTGCGTGACCGCCAATCCGTGCTTCGCGGCCAGCTCGCGAAACTGTTCATGAGTGGGGCGCATGGGTGAGGCGCATGATTATCGAATGAGAATGATTATAAACCACTCAGAGCAGTGCCAACCGAAATCTTTCTTCTTTTGACTGCACTGCTCTCTATCGATTTCTTGATCGGCAGGGATCTGAAAGCCGGATTCTCCATTCTGGATTTCGCGTCCATTCTCGAAACCTACAGTGGCGATTTTCGCCGGGGCTTCGTCTTGAGCTTGGTCTTGCTCCGGCCCTTGAGATTTAGCGCCACTGCGGCGCGGATAAGATCCTTCAAGGCTGCCTCATCGACCTCGTCGCCTTCGTGGATATCGATGGCCCGCCTGACATTTCCGTCGAGGCTCGAGTTGAATAGACCGGAAGGGTCCTGCAACGCGGCTCCCTTGGCAAATGTCATCTTGACGACGCTCTTGTGCGTCTCTCCAGTGCAGACGATGCCGCCGTGGGAAAAGACGGGAGTCCCCGGCGATGTCGCCTTGACCCACTTCCGCTCCTCGACGATCTTAGGATCGGCCTGGTGTATGATTTCGCGCACTTTCGCGAGCGTCTTCCCGCGCCAGTCCCCAAGTTCCTTGATCTTATGGTCGATGAATGACGAGGCAGATTCCACCGCTACGGGCTTTTTTGAAACGGATCTTTTCATGGGCAGCTCCAACTCTCGCACCTAATTTAGCTGCGCTCAGCGTAACCTGCAACCTTCGCAAGTAGAAGCCCCTTCACGTTCGATTCGCAGCTCGGAAAGATGGACGGTGCCATGCGACAAGACACCACCACCCCCCACGCTGGCATGACCTCACCCAGAAACGTGCGCCCGGTCACAGGTAAATCGGCGGCAATAGAGCAAAATACGTACCTATAAAAGCTATCGGCCATCGATTGAGTTTCTGACTTCAGTTTCGCGAGGTGAATCAGATATGTCTCTATCGAAGAAATTCAGCAGTAAAAGCCGACTTTCCATCGCTATCGTGGCGCTGCTTGCTTGCACAACAGGAAGGGCACAAGCGGGTGCAGCCACAAAAATACACATTGACGGAGTGCCGGCATCCACGACGGTCGGACTGGAATATGACGCCACATTCACGGCTGTGGATGATACGGGAGCGACCGACAAAACCTATCACGTGGCAAACCTGGCCTTAACCGTGACGCCGACTACCTCCCCTGCCGCCTCGGTTCAACCAGCGTCCGTAACATTCGCGAACGGTGTCTCTACCACCAAAGTGAAAGTACAATTTATGACTGCGGGCGTACAAACACTGACGATCAAAGATCCGGCGCCCGGGGGTGTTTCTGGGTCCGTCACAACGACGGCCGCGACTGCGACCGCCAGCGCGCTCGCTGGATGCACCACCTGCTACGCGATGTTCGGCGTCGGCACTCTCGTGGTTGGTAAATATCCCGACTATAACGTCTCGTCTAATATATTGGAGGCCAGCCATATTGGCATCAGCACGCCCTTGTATGCGGCAGGGGTCGCATTCAAGCTCCCATTTTGGGGAGATCCGTGGTCGTACAAGAAAATTAAGTGCACACCTGACGACCTCCCAACGTCAGACGGATGGCGGGCCCTCTGCTATCCCTATAAAGCGTTTGTCAGCCTTAAATTTGCTCCGGACGCGAGCCAAACATTCAACGGATTCACCTTTGGCCTTAGCCATTCACTTCATCAATATCTGGACATAATGGTCGGCGTGTCGTACTCACCATACAGTGCGGTGTCGCCGGGATTTCAACAAGCCGCAATAAATGTCGTGAAAGTGCAGCAAGCCGCCGGGAACCCTTATTATTCCCCGTTCAGCCTGGCTGCGATGGAGGCGAATAGCAGCCAAACAGCGTTTGACGGCTTTCCGACCCAACTGCTAAATGCCAACGGCACCACAGGACCCCTGATCTACAACGGAAACATAACCACGAGCCACTACCGCCCGGGGCTGTTTCTCGGCGTATCTTTACCGCTGAGTCTCAAGTCCGCCTTCGCTCACTAAGTAGTGGGAACCGTGGACAAAAAGGTGGAGACAAAGAAACTGGGGGAGAGTTTGTTTAGCTGGAGATTGTAATCGGGGAGGGGGAATCAAACAGTAAATGGACACGTCGTCTCATACCTTGACATAGTATTCATGCCTTTCGGAGCATCGTCATCCGGCAATCGAGATCACACCTTTGAGTAGGAACCTGCGCCACTCACCGATCTCTTCGAAATAAGTCACCGCAGGACATGGCCTTTCCACATCCAGAGGCCCGAAAGGATCAGTGCAGGAAGGAAGACATCCCTGACACTGGGGGCGTAGTTGTGAGTATCGGAAGGCGAATCATAAATGTAACCGAGTATCGGAATGCCGCAGATGATGTGAATCCAGCGAACAATCGAACGTTTAGTGGCTTCTTTCATGATTAATCCGTCCTCCACTTATTCATTGATTGGCCGTACGCATCATTTACTCGATTCCGGTTTTGAGCTCGCCTGAGGCGGCCAGTTCGGCGCTTTCATGCCGAACTGCTCGGCGTACTCCGCATTCAGCCGCTGCCAGCCGGCGAACTTCGTGGCATCGCCACCAGCGATGCGGCCGATGGGCGTTCCGCTGAGCAGGTGATCCAGAACATCGAAGGAAATGTGCCACCCGGCAGCACCCATGGAGATGAAGCGGCGATCGATCTTGGCCCAAAGCGTCAGGCGTGTGCCACTGCCAGAGGCCTCAAGTTCCCAACGCATATCACCGTACTCAAGCGCCCTGAGAGCTTAGACTCGCTTCACTTTGGTTTCGATCGGCTTGGGTGTTCCCACCCAGGTAAGGTTTACCGTTCCAACCGTACCCAGGCTTCCATCGGTCACAAAGGGAGCCCACTCGCGCAGCTGCGCCGGGTCGATCAGCGCCTCCCAGACTTTTTCCGGTGAGTGGCGCAGTTCTCGGACGAGAATGAGGGTCCATTTATGCTCTCCGTCTTTCAGCACCCGCGCCAAGCTGGCGGGGCCCGGTTCGTACGGCTGAAGTTCGGTCATCGTCTTCTCCTAGTCTCAATAGCTTGCCACCAGCTGATCTGAACTCACGATCTGCCGCAGTGTCCCGTCGAAGTCAGATCATGTTGATTACGTTCCGGACAACATCGGGCACAATGTTAGGCATTGTTGCGGGAATCACCATCCGCGCAATCGGATACACGATCAGCACCACAGCGACGGCCGCCAGCGCCCAGGTATTGACCGAGAGGTGGCGTTCGAGAGCATCTACGTGAGCAGACCAAAACCGGCACAACTGCGCGGCACCCGCCGGACCCGAAGTGTAGCGTTCGCGATAGTTCATCTTCATTCTCCTACTTGACGCGTGCTACCAGCGCTTCAGCTGGGTGAGCTGAATGAGGTTGCCGCAAGTATCGTTCAGCATTGCAATGGTCGAGCCGGTCACGTCGGTAGGGGGCATCGTGAACACGGCACCGCGGGCCTTGATCCGCTCGTAGTCGCCCTTGACGTCGTCAGTGAAGAAATTAGCCGCGGGCTGATTCTGTTGAAAGACCGCCTGCTGATACGTCTTGGCCGCGGGGTTGTTGTTCAGCGCCAGCTGCAACT
>Ga0224556_1000139_pt1 | contig 15845 bp, 21 predicted proteins | sample 714S315metaG_FD_183007 | JGI IMG/M metagenome (GOLD analysis project Ga0224556, IMG submission 183007) | Peat soil microbial communities from Stordalen Mire, Sweden - 717 S3 1-5 | ecosystem: Environmental > Terrestrial > Soil > Wetlands > Peat | place: Sweden: Norrbotten County, Stordalen Mire...
GTCTGGCACCGAGCCGGTCATCCGGGTGATGGGCGAAGGCGATGATCGTGATCTTCTCGAGCGTATCGTCGATGACATTTGCGCGGCGCTCTCGGCCTCGGCTCAAGCCGCTTGACGGGAACGATAGGTAAAGCTTAGAGCGCGTCCCGATCAAATGGACTCATTCGATTGATAAGGACGCAGCTCAAAATCGAAGATCTGGCGCATGTCAAAACCGAAAAAGCCGGGCAACTTCTTCGGGGCATGCTCTAGCGTTGGCGGGGCGGTTGCTTGAACATCGCGCGGCATGCGGGACTGAGTCTGGCTTTCTGGCGCCCTAGGCAATTGGCTACGCGCGCCTCGTCGGGAATCTCATCGGGGCACAGGCGGTAAGCGTCATCCTGACATGCCTGTTCCTGCTGCGCCCGCAGACCGGATTGGCAGAGAGCTGGAGCGGTCAGGGACAGCGAGATCATAACGAGAAAAAAAGCAGATTTCAGTTGCATTCCGTTAAGCCCTTATTCTGAAGGATGCGTATGAAAGATGGCGGTGGTGGTGCGGTCTTGTCTTGAACACGATCTCATTCATGAAATCCAGCAAGGACACAGTTTTTTTCCAAGAATTCTTTCATCGTGGACCAGAGCGGGATGGGGAAAAGTGCACACCAGTTTTCCGCCCGCAGCCCGCTCTAACCTTTAAGGAATCAGTCACGTTCATAATTATGCATTGATTCAATCCAATCTCATCGTGATCTAGGGCTTGATCCCAAAAAGTTGCAGCCTTTTTGGGAAAGATCATACGAGAAAACAAAGAGATAGGGACCATGAGCGATTCATCTAGAAGCAATCATGGTCGCGGCACGCCCCGGGTCTCATTGACCTGCCGAAGAGGAGGAGAGGTCTGTGGGTGCCTGGCCTCCGGTTCCATTTGGTCCGGAGTCTCCGGTTTTCTTGGCCGGTCCGTCGAGCACACGGCGAACCTTTACGGCAAGCCGTTCTCGATCAAAAGGCTTGCTTAAAAACTCCACTCCAGTGTCGAGCCGGCTGTGGTGAACAATGGAATTTTCCGTGTAGCCAGAGGTAAACAATATCTTGATCGCCGGATTGATTTCCACCGCCCGTTCGGCAAGTTTGCGGCCACTGATTGGACCCGGCATAACGACGTCCGTGAACAACAGAGCGATCGCCGTGCCATTTTCGAGGATGGATAAGGCCTCCACGCCGCTCGATGCCGTGAGCACTTCATAGCCCAGGCTTTCCAGCATAGAAGCAACGGTCGCGCGGACAATTTCGTCGTCATCGACCAAGAGCACTGTTTCGGTGCCGGCGAGCGCGAGCGCTGCCGCTTGGCGCGGCTGAGAGAACACATCGCCAAGTTCGCGGGGAAGATAAAGCTTAATGGTCGTGCCCTCGTCGACCTCGCTGTAGATTTTCAGATGTCCGCCTGTCTGTTTGACAAAGCCATAGACTTGTGGAAGCCCAAGCCCAGTGCCTTCGCCGACAGGCTTCGTCGTAAAAAACGGATCGAGGGCGCGCATGGAAGTTGCCGCGTCCATGCCCTTGCCGGTGTCGGTGATCGCGAACATGACATATTGACCAGGTTCCACTTCCGGATGGCTCGCGGCATACGCATCGTCGAGCGCCGCGTTTGCGACTTCAATCGTCAGCTTGCCGCCATCGGGCATGGCATCGCGCCCGTTGATCGCAAGGTTCAAAACCGCCGTCTGGAACTGGGTCGCATCGATGGTGGTGTTCCAGAGGCCGCCGCTGGTTACATATTCGACGCTGACCTTTTCTCCAACCGCGCGCCGCACCATCGGGAGAACCTCCGTCATGAGGTGGCCAAGGTTGACAATTTCCGGCTCGAGCGGTTGCCGGCGCGCAAAGGCGAGGAGCTGCTGGATCAGCCGGGCACCGCGCTCGGCCGCAGCCGTCACCATATCGATACGCTGGAGCGCCTGCGCGTCCTTGGCCACGGCGCGCTGCAGAAGATGCGTCGCACCGATAATGACAGTGAGGAGGTTATTGAAGTCATGCGCGATTCCACCTGTCATTTGGCCGAGCGCCTCAAGCTTCTGCGCCTGGCGCAACGCTTCCTCGGTTTGACGCAGCTCGGTTCTGTCGAGCAAAGTGGTGACGGAGCCTCCATCTTCGGCTGGTTTATGAAAGATCTCCAGTGACCTTCCGTCCGCTTCCTTGGACTCCATGAGCGCCGCCCGGCCGGTCTGTTTGACCTCCGCATCGAGAGTCTCGAAATAATCGTTGAACCGGTCGATTTCGGTTGTCTTGCCGGCGGGCAAGGCTTCACGGCGCCGCAGCGTCCTCCTTGGCAGCTTGAGCATTCGCGAGAACGTTTGGTTCCAGGCGATCAGGCGGCGATCCGCGTCAAACGCCGCCACGCCCTCGCGCACACTGTCGAGCGTCGCTTGCAGTAGGCGTTCCGAGGATGCCGCCCGGCGATAGGCCCTGGCGAGAAGAATTGCGCCGGCGATGAGCGCGCAAGCCGCGATGATGCTTCCTATCAGGAAGGTCAGCAGCACGCGTTGTTCCAACGATTCCGCGGTTGCCATCCGCGCCTGCAGTCGCATATCGGCGGCATCTATGATCGCGCCAATGTCGGCTTCGACAGCCTCCATCGCAATCCGCCCGGCATCGGTATTCACCATCGCCTGAGCCGTGCCGAAGCCTTGTTCGCGCCGCTTTGCGATCGTCTCGGCCAATTCGTTCATTTTGGTCGTCAGGTCGCCCTGGAGAGCGAGCAACCTGCGTTGCTGTTCGGGCCTGTCGGCAACGGCCTGTTGCAAATCGACGAGCAGCTGCGGCAAACGTTCCTTGGCGCTATTGTAAGGATCGAGATAGGAGTCGCGGCCAGTAATCAGATAGCCGCGCTGGCCTCGCTCCGCATCCTGTATCGCTTCGTCCACGGCACTCGCGGTGCGCACGATGAGAAAAGTTTTTTTGGTGTCTTCGCGTGCCAATCTTGCATCGGGCACGTTCTTGAAAAATTGGTAGAATGTGATCGCGGCGAGAAAAGCAAGCGGCACCAGGGCAAAAAGTAAGGCGGGAGCGAAATCGGCGCGGCTGATTGAAATCCGTTGCATGGATCGCCGGCTCCAACTCATTGTGTGCTTTATCTGCTCAAGCGACCTATTCTAGAATATCAAGGCGGAGGGAGGGGTCAAGGCCGCTTTTCTTTACCGCGAAACCGGCGGAAACCGGCATTGACTTCCTTGTTTTCGAACCCGAGATTGCGAGGAAATGCTCGCCCATGCCTTCTATCAAGGCCAGCTGTTGCTTTAGCTTTGTGAGACCTCGCCATGTTCTCCCCCAAGGAAATCGAACGCTACGCGCGCCATATCGTGCTGCACGGCGTTGGCGGACCTGGCCAGCAGAAGCTGAAGGCTGCGCGCGTACTTGTCATTGGCGCGGGTGGTCTCGGATCGCCGCTCCTTCAGTATCTCACCGCAGCGGGCGTTGGTGAGATCGGCATCGTCGACGACGACGAAGTCTCGCTGTCGAACCTGCAGCGCCAGGTTCTGTATGGGACGGCTGACATTGGCCGTGCCAAAGTCGAAAGCGCGAGCGCTGCGATCGCAAGATTGAATCCTCACGTCAAGGTCACCGCGCTGCATGCGCGGCTCACGCGGGATAATGCCCGGGCCATGGCCGGCGCTTTCGATGTCGTCGCCGATGGCTCGGACAATTTTGCAACCCGCTATGCAGTGTCCGACGCGTGCTATTATGAAAGGCGCCCGCTGGTGACCGCCGCGGTTGGTGTGTTCGACGGCTCGCTGACTGTCTTGCGGCCTTATGAAAAGGGTCCTTCGGGCGAACCTAATCCAACCTACCGTTGCCTTTATCCGGAGCCGCCTCCGGAAGGCACGGTGCCGGTGTGTTCCGAGGCTGGTGTGCTCGGCGCTCTGACAGGCATTCTTGGCGCGATGATGGCCCTGGAAGTCCTCCGTGAAATTGTCGGTTTTGGCGAAGGACTTGTGGGCAAGCTTGTGCTCGTCGATGCGCTCAATATGCGTTTCGAGACATTGCGCTACCGCTGGGATCCAGCCAATCCGCTGAACGGAACCGCCACCGCCGCATCATAGGGTGCATGGAAGGAAACAGCGCGCGCCAAGCGTTGACAGTCCGTGAACCAGCAACTAGACCACGGTTTCACTCTGAAGCCTATGCGATGTTGCCGGCGGCGAAGTCTTTATCGTTAAGGATATCGCTGGTGAACCGGTGGGGGATAGTTCAACGGTAGAACCGCGGACTCTGACTCCGTTAATCCTGGTTCGAATCCAGGTCCCCCAGCCACGTAACTAGCTGATATTACTGGAGTTTGTTGCTTTTCGTTTCCGCCAAAAGTCGGCCGACATATCCGCCGGTTACTGGCCCTCCATCACAATGGTCGTATTCCAGAGACGCAAAACCGCGGCCTGACGCGTGCGAAGGCGCGAAAGGTCTCTAGGGCCCTTTTTTGACCCGTCAGATGTCGAGCATTGGAGTGGGAGTGGCGCGGCGTCAGGCAGGCGCAAATCCGAGGAGCCGCCGCTGCTCCTGCCAATCGTGCGGTAGATTTCTGGAAAGCGCTACAAGTCGCGTCGGCGTCAGCTCGATGGGCTGTTGGCCAACCAAGATCGCACGAACGATCTCGGGAGAGAGATATGAAAGACGCACGAGCACCGCCAGATAATCGCGCCTGACGCCGAGCCGCAACGCCATGGCGTCGATGCTGTCATCACGGCCCGCAAGGAGCATGTTGCGCGTTGCCACCGCTCGGGCGATCAGGGAGGCCAGGCCATCGTCGATCGCTTTCGCGGCGCCATTGCCGATCACCAGCCGCACACCCTTTCCCGCCCGGCGAAGGCTTGCGGTAATCGACAGGACCGAAGATTCTAAGGTCGGCACGTAATCTGATGGCTTGGGAGGCGCATCGGGCGTCACGCTCGACACGATCGCGGTTCGATTGAGCCACACCAAAATTTGGGCCTCGTCAATCTGGATCTGCTGGACCAAGGAATGCACGAGTTCGCGAAGCTCGAGTGATGCAAGCGTGGTCCAGCGCTCCGCCAGCTTCACCGATCGGTCGAGCACCCCTCGCTGGGTCGCGGCGTCGAGGCCGAGCGGTGCGACGGCGTCACTGACCTCCGCAGCAGACGCGAAGAGCGCGCGCAGACGGTCGAGCACCAGCCCTTCGATGTCGCCCGCCGGAATGCGCCGGCCTTTGGGATGCTCAGAGCGGCTGCCAGTGATAAGCTGCGTCGAGACATAGTATCGATACCGCTTGCCCTTCTTGACGGCATGCGTGGGAGAGAGGCGAGCACCGTCGCTATCGAAGATCAGGCCCGACAACAGACTCGGTGCCTCGGCGCCAACGGCCATCGACCGCTCACGCCGGCTGGCAGCGAGCCTGTCCTGAACAGCCTGCCACAGCTCTGGCTCGATGATCGCCTCGTGCTGACCTGGGTAAATTTTGTCCTTGTGCGCGACCTCGCCCCGATAGATGTGGTTCTGTAGCATCAGGTAAAGCGCGCCGCGAGAAAAGCACTTGCCGCCGGAAAGCTCTCTGCCGGCTCCCTCCCGTCGCTTGCTCACGATGCCGGCCCGCTCAAGCTCTGCCTTCAACAGCGCGACCGAGCCAAGCTCGGCGTAGCGCTGGAAGATCATCCGGACAGTCGACGCCTCGGCTTCATTGACGACCAGCTTCCGTTCCCTGACGTCGTAGCCGAGCGGCACATTGCCGCCCATCCACATGCCCTTGGCCTTCGACGCGGCGATCTTGTCACGAATGCGCTCGCCCGCGATCTCGCGTTCGAATTGGGCAAAGGAGAGGAGCATGTTGAGTGTCAAACGCCCCATCGACGTCGTGGTGTTGAACTGCTGCGTCACCGAGACGAACGAGGCGTCATGGGCATCCAGCACATCGACGATCTTGGCGAAATCGGCGAGGGAGCGGGTCAGGCGGTCGACCTTGTAGACGACAATGATCTGAACCTTGCCAGCCTTGATATCGGAGAGGAGCCGCTGCAGGGACGGGCGCTCCATCGAGCCGCCCGAGAGGCCGCCGTCATCGTACATTTCGGGGAGCGCGATCCATCCGGCGTGACGCTGGCTCGTGACGTAGGCCTCGCAGGCTTCGCGCTGGGCGTCCAGGGAGTTGAACTCCTGCTCGAGCCCATCGTCGGACGATTTTCGGGTGTAGATCGCGCAACGAACAATCTGGCTGGACTTCGGGCGATCAGGCTTCCGCATGTTCGCCCCCTGCACGCTCGACGGAGCAGCCTGCGTACTTTCTTAAACCGAAGAAACGAGGACCCGACCAATGGGCTGCAGTGATCTCACGCGCGACAATTGTGAGGGACCGATAGCGCCGGCCCTTCCATTCGAACCCGTCGGCATGGACAAGCACGGTATGGGTGACGCCGCGCCATTCACGCACGAGCCGGGTGCCGGCCTTCAACGAAATCGGTGGTGCGGGCTTTTGCGCGTCGCTTGCCTCCGAGTCGAGGTTCAGGCGTTCCAGCTTGCGCAGGATCGATTGGGAAAGGCCGCCGAGCGGCCTCTCCTGGAGCTTGTAGGTGATCCCGCGCATCAAGAGATCACGGGACAACCGCATCGGCGGCGGCGCCCGATGCAGCCGCCGCCATTCGCCGCGCAATTCGAAGATCGTCGAGGCGGAAAGCCGCGCCAGCATCTCCGCGACATCAATCGACGGCTTGGCCATGTCAGCGGCCGCGGCGCGTCTCGATGCGATAACGGCGAACACCATCATCGGGCTTCGAGGATGTAAGCGAAAAGCCGAGCTTTTTCTTCGCCGTGCCCGCCAAAAACCCGCGTACGCTGTGCTGCTGCCAGTCTGTCGCCTGCATCATCTCTGTGATGCTCGTCCCCTCTGGCCGGCTGAGGAGAGTGAGCATGCGCTCCTGCTTGGTAACACGCTCGCCCCGTGGTTCTTCAGCCTGCGGTGGCATCTTCGCGGCGGCGCTCCGCGTATCCGGCGATTCAGGTGAGCTCAGTGGTTTCTTATGCCTGGTAACGCGCTCGACCCCTGGTTCATCAGGCGTCGGTGACATGTTCATGGCGGTGACCCGCGCAGTCTTCAATCCAACAGACCGCAGCGGCTCTTTGGGGCTGGCCGCAACAGACGGTGCCTTGCGTCGCGAGGGTGCGTTTGGTTTGGCAGCCCCCTTTTTGGGTGCGGTGCTCTCGAAGTTCTGGGTCTTCTCGACGGAAAGGGTCGGCATGGCATGGGCTCCTTATTGAATCGCGGCGCCGAAATTGACGCTCGCACGACCCAAAGCCCCGCAAATCGCGGGGCGAGCCCTCAGTGCGCCGACGGTGGCTCAAATCCACCTGCCGACGCGCATAGCAATGCGTACTGTGCGGCAGAAGTCCAGTCGGTTCTGCGCTCTTAAATTAGGTGCCTCTAGGGCCCGTTTTCGACCCGTGCATATCGAACATTGTGGTGGGATAGGCGCCTGCTGCAGGAAATTGCGCTGATGCCGCAGCACAGGATTTAGCTTCCGGCCGCTGTTGAAGCAGCCGCCGAGCCGGGCAAAAAGGAAGGTAATTGCAATCATGCGACGATCCTGCTCTGATTCCTCCTGACCGCGAGTCAATTGCACGGAGTTTCCGAAAGCGACAACCAATCCATGCAGAGGAGACATGCGATGCAGGACTATAGAAATGATAAGATCGTCGTGCGCTATGCCCCCAGGATTTGCATCCACGCAGGGGAGTGCGTGCGCGGCCTTCCCTCCGTTTTCAACGTCTCGAAAAATCCGTGGATCGACGTTAACGGAGCTTCCGATAACGCGGTCGCCGAACAGGTCAAGCGATGTCCGTCGAGCGCGCTGACCTATGAGTTGCTGAAGAAAACGGATTAGATGGCGTTGTCGCCTCAACGCGTTCTCGCGGGCCGAGATGGACGCGGTCCTGACCAAGGTCGCATACAATCCCCATCTCACGATTATTGAATGCGACGCTGGAGTCTGGGCTCACGGGTGATTCGCTCAACGAAGGTCGATCGTCTCTTCGACGACGTGATTGAGCGGCGTGTTCTCGGCCGTCAGGGTCATACGCAATTTCAGTTTGGTGCCCTCAATCTTTCCTTCGCGAACAATGCGCTCAATTTCCCGTTGCGAGGTGACGCCGACCACCTTGAGGAATTGACGCACAGCCATGTTGAACCTATCCTCATTCATTGTGGCCTCGAATCCCGGTTCTTTTTGCAACCGTACCATCGCTCAAAGATATTACGTAACGCGTGCAGAAACTCAGTCCCTTAGTGCTTGCACGCCGGCGACCAACCGTCCGATGCCCTCCGCGACCGTGGCAGGTTGCAGAGCGCCGTAGGCGACCCGAATGTGGCATTCCTTCGCTAGGCCAAAAGCGTCACCCGGGATCACCGCGACTCCGTGTTCGCGAATCAGGCGCGTTGCATAGATCAGCGGCGTCAGTCGCGATCTCAGGCGCAGGAGGAAGTACAGGGCGCCTGACGCAGCTGGGACGTCTGCCAGGCCGGCCTTCTCCAAAATGCTGAGTTGGCGTTGCACCATGGTGCGCGTTTCCGCGAGCGCGCGGACTTTCTGCTTCACGAACGTAGGTCCCTGGCCGAGCGCCCCGGCGGCGGCGTATTGGGCGATCACAGGCGGGCAGATGATGACGGTGTCCTGAATCTTTTGCATCGCCGGCTCAAGCTCCGCGGGGAAAACCATCCAGCCAATGCGCTGGCGAACCCGTAAGCCTTCGACATAGAGAACAGCGAAATCGTGTGGGCGGACGCGCCGGAAATCGACGCCGGTGAGAAGTGGCGGGCGTCGTCGAAGGTGAAGTATTCGTAGGCCTCGTCGCTTATGTGGTAGATTCCGTGCTCGGCGCAGAGGGCGTTGACCGCTCGCAATGCGCCTTCGGGATACACGGCACCTGACGGGTTGTTGGGCGAAACGGTCACGATAGCGCGGGTTCGCGGCGTGATCGCGGAGCGGAGGGCCCCTAAGTCCAGTTGGTAGTCGCTGTCGGTCGGCGCGAGCACAGGACGCGCGTTGGCCATGGTGATCGCCATCTCGTGGTTGAAATAATAAGGGACAGGAAGGATGACCTCGTCGCCCGGATCGAGGATCCCGAGGACAACATTGAGGAAAGCCTGGTTTCCGCCGGCGGTGACCATGAGGCGGTTCCCGTGGGCCTCGCCGACGTCGACGCAATTTTCAGCGGCGAGTTTTTGGGTGATGCCCTCCCGCAGGCTGAGGATCCCGGATACCCCCTGATAGTTGTGGTTCAGGGGCTCGGCGAGGAACCGCGTGATTTCCGTCAGGGCAGCGGACGGGGGCCCGTAGTTAACGACGCCTTGGCCAAGTGAAATGGTGCCCGGATGGGGCCCGGATGAGGTCGGCGATCACCGGGATGATCGGCGCTTGAACGGACTGGAGGCGGCGGGATTCGGGCATAGGAAACCTACTCGCGGACGATTGCGGAATGGACCGCGTTTCCAGTGGCTCTGCGGCACTCGGCAGTTTCGGGCTCTATGGCACGATGGACTATGTTCTGCCCATGGTGCACTGACGTGTCGGTATTCCGCTTTGGCTGAGGTTCGAGATAGACGATTCGCTCAGTGTTCAAAAGCTCGCTGCGGCGTCGAAGATTTTCGTTCTCTAAGCTCCGAGACGAAGACCCGAGGTCGAGAGCGCGGCCCATGCCGGGTTTCCCGTCGCCTGCATCGCGGCGAGGCAGGTCTCGATGCCTTCGCCCACCATCAACAAGCCGTCAGATTCGCCAAGGCGCACCACGCCGCCGCGACAAGGGCCGAGCATCATCTTCGTGGGATCGACCGGCGCCTTGCCGGAGCCGTCGGGTGCAAGGAAGGTGCGGTGAATGGCGATCGGTTCCGCATCAGTGCCGCGCGTTACGAATGCCACCATCGCGGGCCAAACGCCGTCCGAGGGGTGCTTTAATCCGGGATGAAAGCGGATAGACGACGGCGTCGAGACATGAAGGCCGCGCGAGCGCAGATAGGTGTCGGCTAGCGTTCCCTCGGCGGCTTGCGACGCTTGCCAAAAAGCGAGCGCCGCCTCGGTACGTTTCAAGATATCAGGACCGAGTGCGGAGGGAAGCCGGCGAACGCTCTTGCGCGGGGATCGGCCGTCATGTCGGCCTTCAGTCTCCCACACACCGCGCGAGCGAAGTGCGGCGATCACTTGGCGCTGATCGCAACCGGCATGGCATCGCACGAGCACCTTGCCACCTTTGGCATCGGTGATGGAGAGGCTCGGCTCGCGATCCTCATGCGCCGGGCAGCACGCCATCCACGCGCCACCGGCTTTGCGCCCGCCGAGGGCCTTGGCGATTATTTCAGCTTTCATGGCACACCTCGCCATTGTTCGGCGTGGCGGGCGCGACGGCGTCATTGTCGGCGGCAAACTTTTCTGCCCGTGACCATTCGGCGAGAATGCCGAAGAAGCCGGTGACATTGAGCGTGATTTGCCTGGCGTCCTCATCGGTGAGGTCGCGCCCGAGGCGCGGTTGCCAGACTTGCCGGGTCCGGGCGGTTTGCAGGCCGATATGATTGTCGTTCGCAGCGTGCGATGGTTTCATCGAAGACCTCACGGTCGGCTTCTCGCCGTTCCGTGCTCCTGGCCTCCGGCCTCGGATTCCCACCGATGACGCTGGACCTCATGGGATTTGCATCTTGAGCGTCCCCATCGCAGGGATCGCCAATCGTCGCCGCCTCAGCGCGGCACTTCGTCCTCGGGGATCGTGAACTTGTGGCTCTTGCCGGCGCGGATCACGAGCTGGCGCTTGCCGCCGTTGGCAATCTCGCAAGCTATGGAATAATCGAAGAAGCCGTGCTTCAGCCCATCGACGACAAGCCCTTCAAGCCTGTCCAGGGCCTCGCGGACCTGCCCGCTTTTGGCGCGCTGGAACGGTGGTGTGATTTGCGCTTCAGCCATTGTGCAGCAATCCCTTCATGTCCTTGATGGTGGCGGCGAAGGCCAAAGGCCGAATGCTGATGGCGTCGCCGTAGAAGGCCATCACGTCGCCCCGTCGAGTCGGGCGATCTTGAAAGACGAAGACCTTGCGACGACCTTCGGCGCGCAGATCGAGCAGCTCGTATCCAGCGCAGCGCAGGAAACAGGCAAGATAGAAATCGCGGGTTTCGAATGCGCCCTCGGCGTGCTTCGCTTCTCGCTCCATCGGTTGTCCAGTTGACACTTGACGTTCTCCTCAAAAAAGGGGTTAGGAGCCAATCCACAGCGAAGTCTGCTTTGGGGCCTCCCGCAGCAAAAGCCCCAGCCCTTCGAGCCGAATACGCATCGCGGCCGGTGAGACGCCAAATCGTCGCGCTATCGGTTTGGCGACGTTCTCGAACAGCGCATCGTCCACCGCTGCAGGTTCGTTTCTGCCTTGCTCATAAATCGAGGTCTGGGCGCGCAGCATTACCGGGTCATTGGGTTGCAGGTCCGAAAGCAGCAAGGGGCGTGTGCGGCCGAGACACTCTTTCCATTCGTCGTGTACGCGGCTCCGTGGCATCATCAGGCAGGATGAATAAAAGTCTGCCTGCCATTCGATTGGTTCCTTTGCCTGGCTGGATCGGCAGATCACGGTTGGTTCGGATGGCGAGTCGAAAAGGGAATTCTGGTTTGCTTCCCTGCCGACATAGGACCGATGAAGCCGCCAATGGCCGATTTCATGGCCGAGGCTGAAGCGATAACGGCCCGACATCGATGGATGCTCCTTCGGATCGAGGCTCCGGTCGATCAGGATGGTTTCCGTGTCGATCCAAATCGCTCCCAGAATATCAGGTTGGCCGCGCAGCATGGGAACGCCTAAGGTCTGGTGCAAATCGGCGAACCCGAGCCGTAACGCGAGATGGTAGGTGGTGATCTCGGCAACCGGGACGGGCAGCTTGATCGGGGCGCCGGTAGTCTCCTTGTATTCAGCGAGCAGCAGTTCTGCGTCTTGCTCGATCTCATCTTCTGGTAGGTATCGGACCTTGATCGTCATCTATCAGTTATCCCCATCTGCATCGTTCAAACCGGCGCCGCAATGCCGTTCACTTGTTCTTCGCCTTCTGCGCATCGGTGGCCAGCCGGGCGATGTCCTCGGTCTTGAGGCCCTTGGTGGTCCGCAGCAGCGCGGCCATCTCGATCGGCCGGCGCTTGATGATGTCGGAGAGGTCGGACGACACCCGGCCCGCTCGGGCCATCAATTCGTCGGCGTCGCATTTGATAATCTTGGCGATCGCCTTAACCTTATCCTCGGCCGGGGGCGGGAACTCATCCCGCTCGACCTTCGACAGGTAGGTCGGACTCACGCCGATCATTTTGGCCATCTCCCGCAAGCTGATCTCCTTCGCTTCTCGTTCCCGACGCACGAACTCGCCGAACTTCTCCCCTGACATGCCGGCCTCTCCCGTTTTTCTGCTTATGCAGCACTTTACACCCGATTCGCGCCGGAGCGTCAACTGATACCTAAACATTCACTATGGATACCACCTATGAGGCGAACCGAAGGTCGTGGCCCCGTTCATGTACCCGCCAATCAATGTCTGAATGCGGGCGTCGGATACTGGGTTGGTTATAGCCCAGCGGTAGGTCGGGAGGGTCCGCTTCTGGATGAAGAGCCGACGTAGCGCTGACGCGATTGTTCGTCTCGGTTTGGAACCAAAGCGGACGCCTGTGGCGTATTTCGCGAGGGAGTCGCGGTGAGATACGCCTTTATCGAGCGACATCGAGCGGTCTGGCCAATAGCGAGGCAATGCCAGGTGCTCAAAGTCAGCGCCAGCGGCTATCGCCTACATCGAGCGCGGCAGACGGGAGGAACTGGTCCACTGCAGCCCGGCCGCCGTATCGGTGATGTGGCTGGCCACGTATCTGGCGTGAGCTTTGGGCGCGTGGCATTCATACTGGCAAAGAGTGCGTGCGAAAGTTGATGAAGGTCCATGGCCTTCGTACTCGAAATTCTACCGCATTTTCGCCTGGCTTGCATAGGAACATGGAACGGGACCATAATGAAGGATGGAATCGTGCGCGGGTAGGGTTTTTCGCGCTCCGCGGACTCCAGAAACTGCATTTTGCGAGGGCTTTCAAAAATGTCGAAGCCGCACGCCTTAGTGATCGCGTCGCTTGTTATGCTGATTATCGTCGCCGCGCCCGGCCATGCCGCCGATCAGGCGAAGATTGATCAACTCGTGAATGCGATCACCTCGCTGTGCCTCAGCGGAACGCAATACACGTTGAAGGCCGACGTCAGCGGGACAATTTCGCTTATTAAGCGTGGGGGGCAGGGCGGTATTTCTGTGGATACCCGCGAGGCCCGCGGAGCGGCCGCGATCTTTGACGAGAAGCTTCGCATTGAGGCCGACGATGCCATCCGGCGGTGCATAGAGCCTCACATCCAGAAAGTGATCGATGCGATAAATGGTCCGGACTGGACAACACCGCTGCCGGCGCCTGAGGCGCTTGTGGGAACATGGCTAGTCTATAACGAGGCCCATCAGCAGGTGAAACGGATGCAACTGAATCCGGATGGCACTTACCGGCAATGGCAGGGGAATACGATCACGCCTGGCGATTACAAACTTACCTCGGCCAATGAGCTCAAGTTCTCGTATAGTCACCCTAATGGGCGCGAGGATCTAATTGAGCTTGGCCGAATTTCCTGGATCGACAAAGATCACTTCCAATTCAAAATTCTTAATGGGTATTTTCCGAGCGGCCAAATAGGATCGGTCCTGATGTACGAGCGATGAGTTGGACAGCATTGGCGTTATAACATTGCCCATTGAGTCATAGAACGCGGCGCCGTCGATCGAATTCTTGCTCCTAAGAGGCGGACGTAACGCGTGGCAGTAGTCGTTCCTTAGGCTACCAGGCAAAGGCCATTGACCTGTTCGAGCACGTGCCGAAAATCAGGGTCCGGCGTGAGACACATGGTTCGATAAGTGTTCAGGAAGGGCAGCCATTGATTTTGTAGGAGTTTCAGACACTGGAATCTTCGACAATCAGAGCGGTTTGAAGACGGTTTGAAAAATATGTTCACTTTTTGCGCTCTTTTTCCGCCCGCGCGATTTCCAATTTCGTGATCGCCGATTGCGCCAGCGCCGGGTCTCTGCAGAAGTAATGCGAACCCAAAATAGATCGGACATCCCGCAAGCTATGGCCGGTGATGGTTGCGATCTCGGCCTCGGTTCCACCGGCCAGAAACAACCGTAGCACGGCCATTCTTCTTAGATCGTGGAAATCGCCGGACACCCCGGCGGCCATCCACGCCTTACGCCAAGAGGCATGAAAGCCGTTTTCAGCCCATGCGCGGCCGCGCGTGTTCATAAGGATTAATGGCCCGCGCTTTTTGCTCGCGTCGGGCGCCGCTTTCAGTGGTGCTCCGACCGGGACCGCCACTCGCGCGCCGGTCATAGAGTGTTTGAGGCGGATCGTCTGACCGTCATAGGCGGACCCTGGCAACCGCAATAGGTCGCCCTGATGCTGGCCTGTCTATAGCACGAGGATCATAGAGCCGCAGCGGCTCCGAGGCAACGCGCATAAACGCCGCCTCGTTCTCGTCGGACCATACGCAATCGCTGCGCGAGGCATTGTAGAGTCGGCCGCCTTATATTAAGGGCCTTGAACAAGGGCGGGAGAGCTTGGCACTCAAACTCATCGGCACTGCTTTCATCATTCTGGCGATCTACGTGCTCGTGCAATCCGTCTGGACGCTGTTAGCCAATGCTCTTCCCGCACCTTCACCGCTTGGGACCGTCTGGCTCGTGTTGACATGCGCCGTCATGCTGCTGTTGGCGTGGGGAAAGTTGGTCATAGGCCGTCAGCTTGGCAATTTGCTGCTTACCACGGAGGCTCGCGTCACCCTGATTGATGCGGCACTGGCCGGTGCGGTACTGATTGGCGTCGGCCTAAATGCCCTGCTCGGCTGGTGGTGGGCCGACCCTATCGCTGGACTCGTGATCGTTTATTACGGGCTGACGGAAGGCCGCGCCGCATGGAAACATGCACGCCGCGCATCGGGGGCAAGAGCTTCAAGGATGCGGCACTCGGCAACCGTGCCATGACGACATTGGCCAATCAGCGAATCCAGTTCCCGGCGTAGCGCCGACAGGTCGGCCAATTTCCGCTTCACATCCGCCAGATGTTCGCGGGCGATGGCGTCCACGGCTTCGCAGGACTGCTCTTTCTGGTCGGCAAGATCGAGCAGCGCCCGAATCTGCTCGATGGAAAAGCCAAGGTCGCGGGCGCGCCGGGTGAAGGTAAGGCGGCTCACATGTGCCGCTGAATAATCGCGGTAGTTCCCCGCCGTTCGGGGAGGCGCGGGCAGGAGGCCGATGCGCTCATAATAGCGGATCGTCTCAGCCTTCGTCTCCGCTGCGCGCGCCAATTCCCCAATGTTCATCGTTGCCCTTGACCTTGTAGTGACTACAAGGTTTATAGCATAGGCCATCGCAAACAGTCGAGGCGCTTGTATGGCCTGTTGTCACGACTCCTCCTGTTCCTCCGACGCACTAAACAGCCCTAAGTGGCGACGCGCGCTCTGGATTGCGCTGGCCGTCAATGCCGGTTTCTTCATGACCGAGATCGTGGCCGGGGCTGCCGCTGGTTCAGCGGCCTTGCAAGCCCGCGCTCGATTTCTTCGGCGATGCGGCGAACTACGCCATCAGTCTCGGCGTTGCCGGAATGGCGCTCACATGGCGCGCCCGCGCTGCCATCACCAAGGGCAGCACCTTGATTGCCTTCGCCTTGTGGGTGCTGGGCAGCACGGCATGGCACGCTTTTTACGGCACACTGCCACGGGCTGATGTCATGGGCGTGGTGGGGATCGCGGCCTTGATCGCTAATGGCGGCGTGGCCCTGATGCTCTATT